>Ga0310812_10000025_pt1 | contig 78490 bp, 75 predicted proteins | sample NN3metagenome_FD_205747 | JGI IMG/M metagenome (GOLD analysis project Ga0310812, IMG submission 205747) | Soil microbial communities from experimental microcosm in Duke University, North Carolina, United States - NN3 | ecosystem: Engineered > Artificial ecosystem > Soil microcosm > Unclassified...
TCATGCGCGCCGGGCAGTACGGCTATTTCGGCCGCAAGAACAAGAAGCGCGACTACCGCGGGATGTGGATCATCCGCATCAACGCGGCCTGCGACCTGCGCGGGATCCCGTATCACCGATTTATGAACGGGCTCCGCGTGGCCAAGGTCGAGCTGAACCGGAAGGCCCTGGCGGAGCTGGCGCTCTCGGAGCCCAAGGCCTTCGACGAGCTGGTGGAGACCGCCAAGAAGGCGCTCGCCTCCAAGCCCGCCCCGGCGGCCGCCAAGAAGTAATCGACGTCAGGACGAGAGGGAACTCCGAGGCCATAGGGAAGACCTATGGCCTCTTTTTTTAGCCGATGAGTCTCGACGCGAAGATCAAAGAAGTCCGTGAAAAGTTCGAGAAGGAAGCGGCCACGCTGCCCCTCGAACAGCTCAAGAACCGCTCCGTGAGCATGGTCCGCGAGCTCTTCGCGCTCCTCAAGACGATGCCCCCGGCCGAGAAGGGCGCCGCCGGACAGCAGCTCAACGCCCTGAAGACCGAGCTGGAGGCCCGGGTCGAGGAACTGGCGAAGTCGAAAGCCTCCGTCTCATCCAAGGACGCCATCGACCTCACGCTCCCCGGCCGCGCCCCCGAGCTCGGCCGGCGCCACCCGATCTACAAGACCTGGGACGAGATCACCCGCGTCTTCATGAAGCTGGGCTTCGACATCGTCTACGGCCCGGAGATCGAGACCGAGGAGCACAACTTCGAGTCGCTCAACATCCCAAAGGACCACCCGGCCCGCGACGGCTTCGACACCTTCTACATCGAGGCCCCGTACCTGGTCCGCTCGCACACGTCGCCGGTGCAGATCCGGACGATGAAGCAGCGCAAGCCGCCGATCCGCGTGATCGCGCCCGGCAAGGTCTTCCGCCCCGACAAGCCCGATGCCGGCCACTCGCCGATGTTCCACCAGATCGAGGGCCTCATCGTCGGCCCCGGGATCACGTTCGCCCACCTGAAGGGCGTCATCGACCTCTTCGCGAAGTCGATGTGGGGCGACCGCACCAACATCCGCTTCCGGCCGAGCTTCTTCCCGTTCACGGAGCCCAGCGCCGAGGTCGACGTGTCCTGCTTCATCTGCGGCGCGAAGGGCTGCCCCGTCTGCAAGGGCTCCGGCTGGGTCGAGATCATGGGCAGCGGCATGGTGCACCCGAAGGTCCTGAAGAACTGCGGCATCGACGCCGAGGCGAACACCGGATTCGCGTTCGGCATGGGCGTCGAGCGCATCACGATGCTGAAGTACGGGATCCCGGACATCCGGCGCTTCTACGAGAACCACTTCGCCTTCCTGAGGCAGTTCTGAGATGAAAGTCCCGATTTCCTGGCTGCGGGAGTACGTCGATGCGCCGCCGTCGCCCCAGGAGCTGGCGAAGCTCCTCGTGATGGCGGGCGTGGGGATCGAGTCCATCGAGGGCGACGTCCTCGACCTCGAGATCACCGCGAACCGCGCCGACCTGCTCTCGATGCTGGGCGTGGCCCGCGAGACCGGCGTCAACCTCCGGAAGCCCGTCAAGGTCCCGGCGATCAAGTACATCGACGGCGGCGAGGAGGTCTCCAAGGCCTTCGCGGTCGAGGTGGCCAACTTCGAGCTCTGTCCCCGCTACACCGCGCGGGCGGTGCTGGGCGTCAAGGTCGGGCCGTCGCCCGCCTGGATGGTGCAGCGCCTCGAGGCCGCGGGCATCCGCTCGATCAACAACATCGTCGACATCACCAACTACGTCCTCCTCGAGAGCGGCCAGCCGCTCCACGCCTTCGACGCGCGGCTGCTGCGCGGGAAGAAGATCGTGGTGCGGCCCGCCAATCCCGGGGAGAAGATCGTCGCCATCGACGGCAAGACCTACGAGCTCACCAAGGACGCGCTCGTCATCGCCGACGCCGAGCGGGCGGTCGCGATCGCGGGCGTGATGGGCGGCAAGGAGACGGAGATCACGGGCGCGACGGTCGACGTGCTGGTCGAGAGCGCGCAGTTCGATCCCGTCTCGATCCGGCGCACGGGCCGGCGCCTCGGGCTCTCGAGCGATTCCTCGTACCGCTTCGAGCGCGGGGTGGACCACGACACGGTCGACTGGGCCTCGCGGCGCGCGGTGCAGCTGATGTTCGAGCTGGCCGGCGGCAAGCCCCTGAAGGACGTCATCGACGTCAGCGTCTCCCGCCCCTCGCGCTCGGTTGCGAAGGTCCGCCCCGCGCGCGTCTCTCAGGTGCTGGGCATGGCGGTGAGCCCGGGCCGCGTCCGCGAGATCCTGGCGGGGCTCGGCGCGCAGGTCGTGGGCTCCGACGAGCAGCTCGAAGTCACTTCGCCGCTGGGCCGCCGCGACCTCAAGATCGAAGTCGATTACATCGAAGAAGTCGCCCGCATCGAGGGCTACGACAAGATCCCCTGCGACACGAGCTTCGGGCTGCGCGTGGCGGTGGACAACGTCGAGGACCTCGTCCGCGAGGCGACGCGCGACGCGCTGGTGGGGATGGGCGCCTACGAGGCGCTGACCTGGAGCTTCGCGGAGGCGACGACGCCGAACCGCGTGCCGTTCTGGACGACGGGCGCGCCGATCCCGCTGCGCGACCCGCAGGGCAACGTGGACCGGACGCTGCGCGAGTCGCTCGCGCCGCGCCTGCTGGAAGTCCTTCAGACGAACGAGAGCTACAAGGAGCCGCTGCGCCCGGTCTTCGAGATCGCGCACCTCTACCGGCGCGACGGCAAGGGCTACGGCGAGAAGAACGTGCTCGCCATCGCGGCGCCCGGCGACCCGCTGGGCGTGAAGGGCCTGCTCGAGACGACCCTCGGCCGCCTCGGCATCGCGGTCGAGCTCGCCCCGGCGTCGTTGTCGTTCCTCGAGGCCGGGACCGCCGCCGAGGTGAAGATCGGCGGCGCGGTCGTGGGCTACCTGGGGCAGTCGACGTCCGCGCTGAGCGGCGTCCGTTCGGTCGCGAGCGTGGCCGAGGTGGACTTCGAGGCGATCGTGAAGGCCGCCACGCTGACGCGGCCCTACAAGGACTTCAACCGGCAGCCGCCGGTGGACCGCGACCTCGCGGTCGTGCTGGCGGACGCGGTGACCTGGAAGCAGGTAGAGACGGCGGTGCGCGCCGCGGCGCCGCCGTCGCTGGAGTCGCTCCGCTTCGTGAGCGAGTACAAGGGGAAGGGGATCGACGCCGGCCACAAGAGCTGGGCCTTCTCGATGGTGTTCCGCGCGCCCGACCGGACCCTCACGGGTCCCGAGGTGGACCAGTCGGTGCAGACGATCCTGAAGGCTCTCGAGAACTCGCTGAAGGCGCGCCTGCGCTAATTAGCGGCCTTTCGAGAGTTCCACGACAAACTCTTCGTAGTCCTTCGACCGGAACCAGGTTTTCCAGTCTGCGCCCACGGCGCGGAGCGCCTCGGGGGAGGTCTGGATCGCCTTCCTGGTTTTCTCGCAGCGGCCGCTCAGCGGAGCGTACATTTCGGGGATTGCCTCGATGGCGGCCATCCTTTCGTTCGCCTCCAAAGGGACGTCCGGGTCCGACAGGAGCAGGATCCAGTCTTGCAGGGCTTGTAGCTTTCTCCCTTCCATCGCGAGGAGGCACGTGGCGCGCAGGCGCACCTGGAGATTCGCGTCCTGGGTAAGTTGAAGCAGGGTCGCTTCATCCGGGAACAGGACGCCATGGAGCAGCATCGGGATGGCCTGCAAGCGTAGGTCGATGTCCGGGTCGCGCAAGGCGATCTCCGCCACTTCTTTCTTAAATCGGTCGCGGCGATCCCACCAAATCAAATCGAGGAAGCAGGCCCGAACGAGCCGTCGCTCGTCGGCGGCCATGTGCCGGAGCGCGTCGGGGTGTTCCTTCAGGGCGCTATGGATGCGGAATCGGATGAGGCTCAGAGGCGTCTCCGTCGCCGCCGGAAAGTAGGGAATACCCCGGACGCTGATGGTCCGATCCTCCTCCCGCTGATCCAGATTCGCGGCCAGGATAGCGGCGTCTTCCCGTTCCTCGGGATCCTTCGAGGCGAGGGACTGGAACAATCGGTCCAGGAACCCATTCCTGGCATGGTCCGAGAACCAGGCGAGGTTGCTCCAAAACCGGTTCCCCAGGGAACCATCCTGGGACCCGCCCTGGTTCATGCGGTGCAGGCGGAGTGCGGAGCAGATCCGCCGATAGCGGACGTCGGGTTCGATGCGCCTCCAGACCCAATAGAGGGTCCCGGCCGTCGCCGCCAGGCAGAGCAGGACCAGCCAGGGTCCGGCTCGGCGATTCGATGAATTTTTCACGAATTCAACAGGATAGTACCCGGTCCGATGCTGGAAATGCGGGGCTTACCTTGACAATAGCTCGAAGGCAGGGATAAAATCGACCAACGTATTTTGCAGCTCCTTTATGGATGAGAAAGTCCAACTGGGCCAGATGCTCGTCGAGTCGAACCTCTTGACTCAGGAGCAGTTGAAGATGGCCATGGACTTCCAGAAGTCCGTGGGGGGCAAGCTGGGGGCCATCATCGTCAAGCTGGGCTTCATCGAGGACCAGACCCTGACCAACTTCATCGCCCGCCAGCAGGGGATCCCGGTGGTCAACCTGGACGAACTGGTGGTGCCGGAGGTCCTGGTCCGGAAGATCCCGAAGAAGCTCATCGAGAAACACCACGTGGTGCCCACCCGGGCCCACGACGGCGTCCTGACGGTGGCGACGTCCGATCCGTTCGACTACGAGGCGCTGGAGGAGATCCAGCTGGCGGTCGACCAGCGCGTCGAGATGGTGCTGGCGCCGCGCTCGCAGATCCTTCGGACGATCCACGACGTGCTGTACCGGGAGCCGGCCCCCGCCCCGGTGAAGGAGAAGAGCAAGGACCAGCTGCTCAAGGACCTGGAGTCGGGAGAGAAGGTCTCCAGGGAAGCGTTGCACGACGCCTTGATTCCCCTGCTCATCGCGAAGGGGGTCATCACGCAGGACGAACTCGTCCGCAAGGCGAAGGAACTCGACGCGGTGCGGGAGCGCTAGATGGGCGAAATCAAGCTGAACGAGCTGTCGAAGACGCTGAGTTCGTCCATGTCCGTCAGCGAGGAGCGGAGCAGCAGCTTCGTCAATTCGCTGGCGGGCTCGATCAAGGCCGGCGTCGAAGGCTCGAAGGAGATCGCGGTCCCGGGCTTCGGGGTCCTGACCCGGGCCGGTGCGCCCGCCAACGGCAAGATGAACCTCGTGGGCGACGTGGCCCAGCGGCTGGGCGAGCCCAACGAGCAGAAGGTCCGCAGCATGATCGACGCCGTCTTCGAGGCGGTGAAGAAGGAGCTGCTGGCCGGCAAGCGCGTCGTCCTCGACGACCTGGGCGTCTTCGAGATCGGCGTCGACAAGCCCGAGATCGAGCGGCAGCCCAAGGGCCACCGCCTGATCAAGCCGGCGGGCGCGACGATCAAGTTCACCTCCTCCAGCGAACCCAAGGTCGCGTTCGCCCCGGCGGACGACCTCAAAAAGCGGCTCGAGTCCTACAAGGGCTCCTCGATCATGCTGATCGTGCCGGAGCGCGACTTCTTCACCAAGACGCTCGAATACTACTTCGAGAGCGCCGGCTGGGAGATCGAGGTGTTCACCAAGGTCGTGGACGCCCTGGTCAAGATCGAGACCGGCAAGGCGTACCTCGTGATCCTCGACTGCATGTTCGAGGACTACCAGAAGTTCTGCTACGCACTGAAGATGCGGCGCGAGACGACGAACGTTCCGCTGATCCTCCTGTACGGGAGCGAGGAGAAGTGGAAGATCATGTCCGAGGTCTCGATCGTGGGCGACGAGAACCTCGCGCAGCCCTTCGAGTTCCGCCAGCTCCTCGACAACGCCGACGCCGAGATCATGCGCTCGGCCGAGGAGGAGCTGATCTTCCTCCAGCAGCTCAACGTGCACCTGCCGACCGACGAGCCGTCGATCGAGAAGGTGATCGACATGGTCCACAAGCTGCTCGAGACGAGCGGCCTGAACGAGGAAGGCCAGGTGGCGATGAGCGCAGCCTTCCGCGAGGCCGTGGTGAACGCCGCGCAGCACGGCAACAAGTACAAGCGCGACCGCAAGATCGAGGTGCAGTACCTGCTCGACTCCGAGAAGATCACCACGGTCGTCAAGGACCAGGGCGGCGGCTTCAACCACGAGCAGTACGTGAAGAGCGGCTCGACCCGGGACGCCATCTCGGCGGCCCGCGAGCGGCACGCGCAGGGCCGCATGGGCGGCCTGGGCATCATGCTCATGCTGCGCTGCTGCGACCGGCTCGAGTACAACCAGAGCGGCAACCAGCTCACGCTGACGAAGTTCCTGAAGCAGCAGGAATAGGCCGCCCGGCAAAACACGCTGACGAATCACGGATCGCGGTCCGTCCCGAGCGAGGATGAGCCCAGGATGACCGAGGAACGGCGCCGGACGCTTCTGGTCGCGTGCTTTCTCGGCGGCGTCGTGCTCATCCTCTTCGCCGTCGCGAGGTGGCCTTCGGACAGGGGCGACGACACCTGGTTCTCCAGCGGACGGAGCCTCTCGAATCGCATCCTGGGAGCCGCGGACTACGTCGGCGGCGCGCTGTGTTTCGGGGCGGGACCTTTCTTCTATTCCCGAGGCGCGCCGTCCGGCCAGCGGCTCAAGGACCTTCTCTGGGACTTCCTGAGGTCCCAGCGCTGGAAGGGGTCCGGCTTCGTGGCGACGTTGATGATCGTCAGCCTCCTTGCCGGCGCGTTCATGGGGGTCCTGGCGATCGGCGCGGTGCTGAGTTTGTTTCGATGACTTCACCTGAGAATCACGGTCTGCCCGGAGCGAGAGGCATGGGCCGATGGCGCGTCTTCTTCGCCTCCTGCTTCCTGGCCGGGATCGCTCTGAGCGCCTACGCGATGCAGCGCTGGCCCGTTCATCGGGTCAGCTCCGAGGAGGGGGGATTTCGGAACGAATTCATCCGAAGCGCAGACCGGGGCGACCGACTCCTGGCCACCGCCGACTACATCGCCGCGGTGCTGCTCTTCGCGGTCTGGCCCTGGGCCCGGATTCGGGAAGGTCGGTGGAGGGGCTGGCCGCCTTACTACGGGAACGTGAGCTTCGCCGAGAAGCTGGAGGGGGGCATCTCGCTCTTGAGCCTGGGGCTCGCGGCGGCAATGGGGTTGGTCGGCCTCGGCGCCGTGATTTCGCTGTTCCGGGCCTAGTGCATCGCCGGCGTGTCGACGACGAGCTTGTTGGCCCGGTAGAGGGAGTCGAAGGTGCCGGCGTCGCTCCACCAGCCGTCGAGGATCTCGTAGGTCAGCGTGCCCCTCTTGACGTAGGCGTTGTTCACGTCGGTGATCTCGAGCTCGCCGCGGCCGCTGGGCTGGAGCGTCTTCACGATCGAGAAGACCTCGTTGTCGTACATGTAGATCCCGGTCACCGCGTACGTCGACTTCGGCTTCTTCGGCTTCTCCTCGATGCCGACGACGCTCTTGCCCTTGAGCTCCGCCACGCCGAAGCGCTCGGGGTCGTCGACTTCCTTGAGGAAGATCTTCGCGCCCGACTTCTGCTCCATGAACTCCTCGACGCCCCGGCCGATCGAGGCGGAGAAGAGGTTGTCGCCCAGGATCACGCAGACGCGGTCGCCCTCGACGAAGTTCTCGGTGAGGCCGAGCGCCTCGGCGATGCCGCCCTCGCCCTCCTGGTAGGTGTAGTGCACTTCCTTGAGGCCGAACTCGCGGCCGTTGCCGAGCAGCTTGAGGAAGTCGCCCGCGAAGGGGCCGCCCGTCACCACCATGATCTCCTGCAGCCCCGCCTTCACGAGCTTCTCGATGGGGTAGTAGATCATCGGCTTCTTGTAGACGGGCAGCAGGTGCTTGTTCGTCACCCGCGTGAGCGGCGCCAGCCGGGTCCCCAGGCCGCCCGCCAGCACCACGCCCTTGATGCCCTTCATTGAATCTTGCCCTCGGTGGGCGAGGAGGGCGTCGCGTACTCCTTCTTGGGCATCCGGCCCGCCTCGAACGCCAGGCGGCCGGCTTCGCAGGCATGGCGGACGGCCGTCGCCATCTTGACCGGGTCCTTCGCGGCCGCCACCGCGGTGTTGAGCAGCACGCCCGCGGCGCCCAGCTCCATCGCCAGCGCGACGTCGCTCGCCGTCCCGACGCCCGCGTCGACGATCACCGGCACCTTCACGCGGTCGACGATCATCCGGATGTTGGTGGGGTTGAGGATGCCCAGCCCGCTTCCGATCGGGCCGCCCAGCGGCATCACGCAGGCCGCGCCAGCCTCCTCGAGGCGCAGCGCCATGACGACGTCGTCGCTCGTGTAGGGCATCACGACGAAGCCCTCCTTCACGAGCTTCTTCGTCGCGACGAGCAGCTCGGGCAGGTCGGGGTAGAGGGTCTTCTCGTCGCCGATCACCTCGATCTTCACCAGCGGCGTCGAGAGCGCCTCGCGGCCCAGCATCGCGGTCCGGATCGCGTCGTCGGCGCTGTAGCAGCCCGCCGTGTTGGGCAGGAGCTTGATTTTCGAGCGGTCGATCCAGTTGAGGAAGCTGGCCTTCGTCTTGTCGTTCAGGTCGACGCGACGGACCGCGACCGTGACCATGTCGGTGCCCGAGGCCTCGTGGCACTTCACCATGACCTCGGGGCTCGGGTACTTGCCCGTGCCTAGGATGAGACGGGACTTCAGTTCGACCGGACCGACCTTCAACATGCGACTTCCGCCTTCCGCCGGATCTTCCCGGCATTATTGGCCACGGAGGACACGGAGGGCACAGAGAAGACGTCTGCTCTGTGTTCTCGGTGTCCTCTGTGGCCAATCATCTTCTAACCACCCCCCACCAGCGTGACGATTTCGAGGCGGTCGCCCTCGGCGAGCCGCGTCTCGCCGTGACGGTCCCGGGGCACGACCCGGAGGTTGAGCTCGATCGCGATCGGGTTCTTCTCCAGGCCGAGCTCGCGGACGAGCTGCCCGAGCGTGAATCCGTCGGGGACGCTCCGCTCCGTGCCGTTCACGGTGACCTTCACGAGGGCGGGATTATATCAAGCGCTCCGGCCCGACGCCATTTCGATGAGCAGCCCGTGGCGCAGCCCGTGCGCGCTCGCCCGCAGCGAGCCGGCCTCGAGGTGGCTCATGGCGGCCGTGAGGATCCAGGCGCCCGCCGTGATGATGTCCGCGCGACCCTTCTCGATGCCCATACGCTCGCGGTCGGCGACGGTCTTGAGGGAGAGGTGGATCGAGAGGGCCGAGATCGTCTCGAACGACACGCTAGTCTGGTGGAACTCGCGCGGGTCGCCGCCGTCGCTCTTGCGGAGCTGCGTCAGGATCGCCGAGACCGTGCCGCCGATGCCGACGAGCTCGCCGTCCTTGCCGACCCGCGCGACCACCTGCTGGAGCTGGCGGCGGATCGCCGTGGACATCGCCATCATCTCCTCCGCGGCCGGCGGGTCGGTCTGGAGGAACTCCTCCGTCAGGGTCACGGCGCCCATCGGCAGGCTCCAGGAGGCGTGGAGCGTCGAGTGGGTGCCGACCATGACCTGGGTCGAGCCGCCGCCGATCTCGATCCCGAGGACCTGCGGGGCCTTCGAGGCGCCGGTGGCGCCCAGGAAGGAAAGCTTCGCCTCCTCCTCGCCGCTGAGGACGCGGATCTCGAGCCCCGCCTCGCGGGCGACGCGCTCCACGAAGGCCCGGCCGTTCTTCGCGGCGCGGAGCACCAGCGTCCCGACCGCCCGGAGTTCCTCGGCGCCGCGCTCTCGGGCGAGGGAACGGAGCTCGGCCAGCGCCGTCAGGGTGCGGTCCGCCGCCTCGGGGGAGATCTCGCCGCTCCGCTGAAGGCCTTCGCCGAGCCTCGTGATGATCGAGCGGTGGAGCAGCGGCGAGACCCGCTGGCCCGTCACGCGGCCGACCAGGAGCTTGACCGAGTTGGTCCCGATGTCGATCGCGGCGAGCGTCACGATTCGAATTCTAAGCCAGCGGGAATGCTGTTGTCCATCCCGGCGCAACGCTTATAATCGCCGCCGTGAAAGTCGCGGTGGCGGCGGCCGTGCTCGCGGCGGCCCTCGGCGTGCTCGTGGTCCTCTTCGTCGGCGCCCGGACCCGGGGACTCGAGGCGTACTGCCGCAACAACATGCGCCACCTGGGCACGATCGCCTGGAACAACCGGCGGACCATCGACCCCCAGCGGACCGGCCGGGACTTCTGGCAGGCGGTCCGCGAGGAGCAGTACCGCGACGTCCGCGGGAACTGGCGGCCGATCGAGCCCGATCCCTTTGTCTGTCCCGTCTACGGCAGGACCGTCTCCAAGGTCACCGACCCCCAGACCATCGACTACCGCGGGCCCGTGAAGGTGCGCGAGCAGTTCGAGGAGACGCCGAAGACGGAGCCCATCGGGGCGGACCGGCCGGGGAATCACTCCTCGGGCGGGCACGTCCTGCGGCTCGACACGTCGGTGCAGGACATCCCGAAGCTGGTCGACCGCGTCAAGGACGGCGATCCCCTCTGGGGGACGGCCGCGTCGACCCTCAAGGATTGACGGGCGGGCTCCCCGCCTCTTCGGGCTTCCGCCGGACCCGCGTCAGGTCGGCCACCTCCTCGAACATCGGCCGCACGTAGTCCTCGAAGAGGATCTTCAGCGTCGACGCCAGCGGGATGGCCAGCAGCACGCCGAAAAGGCCCAGGAGCTGCCCGGCGCTCAGCAGCGACAGGATGATTACCATCGGGTGCAGGCCCGTCTCCTTGCCGAGGATGAGGGGCTGGAACACCGCGGCCTCGAGGACCTGGATCAGCCCGAAGAGGCCCGCCACCAGCCAGAACGTCGTTCCGAACTGGCCCGTATCCGCCAGCACGAAGAGCTCGACCCCGGCGAACATGGTGATGACCCCGAGGAAGGGGATCACGCTCGCCACGGTGTAGAGCAGGCCGAAGAGCAGCGGGTAGCCGACCTTGAAGACGCTGAGCCCGACGAAGATGATGAGCCCCTCGAGGAGCGAGATCGTGATCTGCCCGCGGAAGAACGACATGTTGGCCCGGTGAATCCGCCCGAGCGTCGCAAGGCTCTGCTCCCGGTACGCCCGGGGGATCCAGTGGGTCAGGCGCTCCCACCAGGGGTTGAGGTTCTTCAGCAGGAAGAACAGGTAGACGGGTACGAGGACCAGGAACGAGACGATCGAGAAGAGCGTCGCGATGCCGCCGGTCAGGAAGGACAGGACCTCCGAGAAGATCCGACCGGACATCTGGGGGAGCTCGCGCGTCAGCTCGGCGACGCGCTCCCGCGCCAGCCGGATGATCTCGGCCGCCCGCTCGGGACCGGCGGTGCGGACGAGCATCGGCTCGGCCTTCGCGATCAGTCGGTTGATCTTCGGGTGCTCGCCCAGAAAGGTGTCGCGGATGAAATCCGTGGCCTGGCCGAAGGCGCCGGGCACCGCAACGAGCGCCACGAAGGCCATCGCGCCCAGCAGTACCAGGTAGACGCCGGCGATCGAGGCCTTGCGGGGAACCTTGCGGCGTTCGAGCCAGCCCAGCACCGGGTTGAGCACGTAGGCCAGCAGGAGCGCGACCAGCAGCGGGAGGAAGACGGCCCGGAGGTAGTAGGCGAGGGCGATTGCGCCGATCGCGAGCGCGGCCAGGAACGCGATCTTCCAGCCTCGGGTCATGCCGCCAGTATCCCGATCACCCGGCCTGTGGGGAAGCGCTTTCCGCCCGCGCGCGGTCGTAGCCCAGCGCCAGGACGCCCATCGACAGCAGGGCGCCGAACCAGGCCGCGTCGGAGCAGCGGTTGAAGTAGAGGTAAATGCCGAGGATCATCACGAACGCGCCCCCCATCGAGGAGAGGGTCCGCTCGCGGAGCAGGACGCGGAGCGACGGCACGGCGACCGCGATCGTCGCGGGGATCTGGAAGATCCAGAACGGGAAGTACGCCGCGGGAGACGCCGCCCAGCCCAGCGCGAGGACAACCGAGGCGAAGCCCAGGGCGCCGTAGCTCACGATCGCGTAGGGGTACGGGCCGACCCCCTGGAGGGCGGCGAAGAGGTCCTGGTAGAAGTCCTTGGGACTCCAGAGGAAGAACGGAAGAACGACGCCCCCGACGATGGCGCCGTAGAGCGCGAGCCAGCGGACGGCCTCGCGGCGCGTCCGGCAGGCCACGATCACGCCGAGCGGCGCCGCCGCCAGCAGGGTGGTCTTGGTGAGCGCGGCGAGCGCGAGCCAGACGGCCATCGCGCGCGGCTTTCCGGACGTCGCGGCGCGCATCGCGAAGCTCCAGAGCAGAAGGATGAGGGTGTCCCAGCGGCCGACGTGGAAGTCCTCGATGAAAAGCGGGTTCAGGAACACCGCGCTGAGCGCCGCGGCCCGCCAGGGCCGGCCCCGCCACGAGGTCCAGGCCAGCAGGAAGGTCCCCAGGAGGACCGGGAGGAGCAGGAAGCGGCTGTCGTAGACCCCTACGGTCGCGAGGCATAGCTTCCGCAGCGGCAGCGTGAGCAGCATCGGCAGCGGCGGGTAGACCAGATGGTGCATCGCAGGCCGGTCGACCCCATGGTTCCAGACATCGAGGTCGGTGCCAAAGTAGTCCTCGCCGTAGGGATTGCGGCCGTGCACGAGCATGTCGGACGCCACCTCGACCTGGATGACGGAGTCGAGGGTCATGTGGGCGGGTCCGAGGGCCAGGCGGCCCGCGGTCTTGCCGAGCATCGGGACGACCACCAGCAGCCCGAAGAGGAGGGCGGCCAGCGCCTCCCAGTGGCGCACGGAAAGGCGGCGCCAGCCGGCGGCGACCACGACGAGGGTCAGGGCGAGCAGGAGGATGGCGCCGGCGGTCCCGGCGCGGACCAGGGCTCCGAAGCGTCCGTGCAGGGAAGAGGCGAGGAGGTGGAAGTTGCTGAGGAGATGGACGCCCCAGAGGGACACGCCCGCCAGGAGCGCCGCGGTCCAGCCCCGGGTCCTGGGGTCCACTCTATCTCGAGCTTCTCATCGAGCGCGGCTTCGAGTCGATCCGGAAGACCTCGCGGAAGTCGTAGACCTCGTTGAAGTCCTCGCGGGAGTCCTCCTCGGAGCGGCTCATCATCTCCGCCTCGACGAGGTTGTAGACGATGTTCCCGAAGTCCGCCGTCGCGCGTACGCCCCAGATGTTGAACACCATGATCGCGAGCGCCCCGAACTGCTCGAGGGCGAGGTTCTTGATCCCCTCGCAGAGCTCGCGTCCGCTGATGTGGCGCTTGCGTTCGAGCTGCTTGACCGTGTAGTCGAGGGCCTCGTAGACGAAGCGATAGGCGTTGATGTGATACCGCCCGTCGCCGGCGGCCACGCATTTCAGCCGATCTTCAAGGTTGCTCGGCATTCGCGTCGATCTTCTGAAAAAGCACCGACCCCTTTTGAACGCGAGTCCCTAGCTTAATATATTCCCACGTCTTCGCGTTTTCCAGCTGTAGCGGAGTGTCGGGGATCCCCAGCTGCTCCAGGATCCGCTTCGCGGTGGAGGGAATGAAGGGGGACAGCAGGACGGCGATGATCCGCAGGGCCTCCGCGGCCTGGTAGAGCACGCCGGCGACCTCCTCGGTCTTGCCCGCCTTCGCGAGCTTCCACGGCGCCAGCGCCTCGATGTGGCCGTTGGTCGCCCGGGCCGCGTCCCAGATTTCCGCCAGCGCGGTGTGGAACTCGTTCTTCTCCATCAGCGGGGCGACACGATCCGCGAGGGTGCCGACCTTCTGGCGCAGCACGACGTCCTGGGGAAGGGCAGTCCCCTTCGATGCGAACTCGCCGTTGAAGTACTTGGCCGCGACGATGCGGTTCAGCAGGTTGCCCAGGTTGTCGCCGAGGTTGGCGTTGGACTTGTTGAAGAAGCCCAGCCACGTGAAGTCCCCGTCGTACCCGAAGGCGACTTCCGCGAGCAGGTAGGCCCGGAGCGCGTCGGCGCCCCAGCGCTCGGCGATGACGTCGGGATAGATCGCGGTCCCCAGGGTCTTGGACATCTTCGCGCCCTGGAAGTTCACGAAGCCGTGGATCGAGAGCTTCTTCGGCGGCTCGATGTCCGCGGACATCAGCATCGCGGGCCAGATGACCGCGTGGAAGCGCGTGATGTCCTTGCCGATCACGTGGACGTCGGCAGGCCAGAGCGCCTTGAAGCGCTCGGGCTCGTCGGGGAATCCGGCGGCCGTGATGTAGTTGATGAGGGCGTCGAACCAGACGTACATCACCTGGTCGGGGTCGTCCGGGATCGGCACGCCCCACTTGGTGGCGCGGCGCGAGATCGAGATGTCTTCGAGGCCCTGCTCGATGACCTGGAGCATCTCGTTGGCCCGGAAGGCCGGCTCGATGAAGTCGCCGCGCTGGATGAGCTTCTTCACGGGCTCCGCGTACTTGCTGAGCCGGAAGAAGTAGTTCTCCTCCGAGAGTTTCGTGAGCTCGAGGGTCTGATGGTTGGGGCAGCGGCCGTTGACGAGATCGCTCTCCTTCTTCCGCTCCTCGCAGCCCTTGCAGTAGAGCCCCGTGTACTGCGCCTTGTAGATGTCGTCGTTCTTCCGCAGGCGCCGGAAGATCTCCTGGCAGGCGCGGTGGTGCGCGGGGATCGAGGTCCGGATGAATCGGTCGTAGGACAGGCCGAGCTTCTTCCAGGTGGTCTGGAACTTCTCGTCCATGCGGTCGCACCACTGGAGGGGCGTCAGGCCCTCCTTCTCGGCGCGCTCGGCGACCTGCTGGCTGTGCTCGTCGTTCCCCATCACGAAGTAAACGTCCTCGCCCTTGAGACGCTTCCAGCGGGCGACGACGTCGGCGAGGATTTTCTCGTACGACGTCCCGACGTGCGGGGCGCTGTTGACGTAGTCGATCGCGGTCGTGATGTAGAACTTGGCCATGTGGAGATGAGAATGTACACGTCTCCGCTGCGTCTGCCAAGGGGGATCTGAGGACGCCGTTAGAGGCGGAGGAGGGCGTCCTCGACCGTGAGGCCCACGTTGGCATTCAGGTCGATCATGCGCTCGTGGTCGATCAGGGTCTCGAGGCGGTCGAGCAGGTCGTCCTCGTCGAGCGCCGCGAGCTTCGCGACGAACTCGGGGGAGGCGAGGATCGGCGCCGTCCCGGTCCGGGCGCGCAGCACCTCGCGGAGGCTGTGGGCCAGGAGGCGGAGCTTGCGCTTGGCCGCCTGCCGGGCCTGCTCGGTGTCGCGGATCTTGCCCAGGGCCTCGATGACGGCGTTGAGCTCGCCGCTGAGGACGCGCGCCTGGAGGTCCTTCGCGGTCGTCCGCAGCTCCTGGATCTCGGGGGCGAGGGTGATGAGGGTCCCGATGGAGCCTTCGGCGAGCAGCGCCGCCGCGAGCGCGTCGTCGCCGCCGAGCATCAGCTTCCGCCGCGCGTAGTCCGCGAGCTCCTCCTCCGGCAGCGGCGCGAAGTGGAGGACCTGGCAGCGCGAGCGGATCGTTCCCAGCAGGCGGTCCGCAACCGACGAGACGAGGATCAGGAGCGTCCGCTCGGGCGGCTCCTCCAGCGTCTTGAGGAGCGCGTTCATCGCCTCCTCGGACATCCGGTGGGCGTCGTCGAAGATGACGGCCCGTGGATCGGGCGAGGTGTAGGTGAGCTCGCGGATGATTTCGTGGACCTGGGCGATCAGGATCTCGTGCTTGTCTTCCGGGCGCTGGACGAGCGTGACGCGGGCGCCCAGCGCCTTCGCGAACTCGAGGGCCGCGAGCTTCTTGCCGACCCCCTCCGGCCCCGAGAAGAGGTAGGCGTGGGCCGGCCGCTTCCGTTCCAGGATCCCGCGCAGGCGCGCGACCGCCGTGGCGTTCCCCAGCAGGGACTCAAAGGACACGGTCCACCGCCTTTCGGACGTCCTCGTAGACCTCGTCCGCGGGACGGCTCGCGTCGAAGACGCGCACGCGCCGGCGGTCCCGCTTCGCCATCTGGAGGAAGCCGGCGCGCACCTTCTTCTGGTACTCGAGGCCTTTGCTCTCGACGCGGTCGTTACGGATGCCTTCGCGGCGGCGGGCGACGGCCGGGTCCAGGTCGAGCAGCGCCACCAGGTCCGGCCGCTCGAACTTCGCGATCTTCTCGGCGACCGAGAGGACGATCGGGATGCCGACCCGCCCCGCGGCGCCCTGGTAGGCGGCCGTGGAGTAGTAGTAGCGGTCGCAGACCACGTCGACGCCCTTCCGCAGCGACGGGCGGATGACTTCGTCCACCAGCTGCGCGCGGCTCGCCATGTAGAGGAAGAGCTCCGTGAAGGGGAGCATCTCGGAATTCTTGGCGTCGAGGAGGAGCGCGCGGATCTTCTCTCCGAGCGGCGTGCCACCGGGCTCGCGGGTGCGGAGCACCTTGCGGCCGCGCCGGGCGAGGTCGTCGGCGACGCGGGCGGCCACCGTCGACTTTCCGGAGCCGTCGATGCCTTCGACGACGATGAATCGGCCGGGCATCGGCGTACTATGGCAAATGCGGGTCCGGGCCGCAAGGCTTGCGCAAAGCTCCCGGCGCAGTTACCATCCCAACGTGACCACCATCCTCGCGGTGAGATCGGGCGGCAGCGTGGCTCTCGGCGGCGACGGCCAGGTGACGCTCGGCAACACGGTCGTGAAGCACAATGCGGTCAAGACGCGCCGTCTGCACGACGGCAAGGTCCTGGCCGGCTTCGCGGGCGGCACCGCGGACGCCATGACGCTCCTCGACAAGTTCGAGGGGATGCTCAAGAAGGCGCAGGGGAACGTCGCCAAGGCGGCCGTCGAGCTCGCGAAGGAATGGCGCAGCGACCGGATCCTGCGCCGGCTCGAGTCGCTGCTCCTGGTCGCGGACAAGGAGCGGACGCTGCTGATCTCGGGGCAGGGCGACGTGATCGAGCCGGACGACGGGGTCGTCGGGATCGGGTCGGGCGGCCCCTACGCGGTGGCGGCCGCGCGCGCCCTCGTCAAGCACACCAAGCTCGGGCCGGCCGAGATCGTCAAGGAGGCCCTCGAGAGCGCCGCGAAGATCGACATCTACACGAATACCCAGTTCGACATCGAGGTACTCTAGCGTGAACGACCAGGCCGGCCTCACCCCGCGCCGCGTGGTGGAGGAGCTCGACAAGCACATCGTCGGCCAGGATGCCGCCAAGCGCGTGGTCGCGATCGCGGTGCGCAACCGCTGGCGCCGCCAGCAGCTCGGTCCCGAGCTGCGCGGCGACTTCTCGCCCAAGAACATCATGCTGATCGGGCCGACCGGCGTCGGCAAGACCGAGATCGCGCGGCGCCTCGCCCACCTGGTCTCCGCGCCCTTCGTCAAGGTCGAGGCGACCCGCTACACCGAGGTGGGCTACGTGGGCCGCGACGTCGAGTCGATCGTGCGCGACCTGGTCGAGGTCTCGGTGAGCATGGTGAAGGCCGAGGAGCTGGCGAAGGTCCAGAAGAAGGCCGACGACCTGGCCGAGGACCGGCTCCTGGACCTGCTCCTGCCGCGGCGGCCGGCCACCCCCTCGACGGCGGACGTCGAGCACGGCGAGCAGTCGCGGGACAAGATGCGGGAGAAGCTGCGGGCCGGGGCCCTCGACACGCGCGAGATCGAGATCCAGGTCGAGGAGCGGCAGACGCCCTTCATGCAGGTCTTCTCGCCGGGCGGCATGGAAGAGGTCGGCATGGACATGCCGGGCGCGCTGGGGAACATGTTCCCGCCGCGCCAGGTGACCCGCCGGGTCGCGGTCGGCGAGGCGCGTCGCGTCATCGCCCAGCAGGAGGCGGAGAAGCTGATCGACCGCGAGCGGGTGACCCGCGAGGGACTGCGCCGCGCCCAGGAGTCGGGAATCATCTTCATCGACGAGATCGACAAGATCGTGGGGGCCGAGAAGGGCTCGGGGCCCGACGTCTCGCGCGGCGGCGTGCAGCGCGACCTGCTCCCGATCGTCGAGGGCTCGCAGGTCAACACCCGCTACGGCGTGGTCAAGACGGACTACATGCTGTTCATCGCCGCGGGGGCCTTCAGCTTCGTGAAGCCCACCGAGCTGATCCCCGAGCTGCAGGGCCGCTTTCCCCTCCGCGCCGAGCTCAAGAGCCTCGGCCGCGAGGACTTCATCCGCATCCTCACGGAGCCCAAGAGCGCGCTGCTCAAGCAGTACACCGCGCTGCTCGAGACCGAGGCCATCAAGATCGACTTCGCCAAGGACGCCGTGGAGGAAATGGCCACCGTTGCGGCGCAGATCAACAGCACGATGCAGGACATCGGGGCGAGGCGGCTCCACACCGTCGTGGAAAAGGTGCTCGACGAGATCTCCTTCACCGCGCCCGACATCTCCCCCGCGCGGATCTCGGTCGACGCGAAGTACGTCCGCGAGCGGCTCCGGGACATCCTCGCGGATGAGGATGTGAAGAAATACATCCTCTGACCGGAAGCAGGAAGTACGAAGCAAGAAGCAGGCAGAATCGAGAATCAAGAAACCGGAAGCAGGGGAGCCCCCAGCCCGGCCTAGCGGGGGAAGGGGAAGGCGCGCGGGGGCACGGGGACCGGGTTCAGGACCGGGGACTCCGCGATCAGGACGGTGCCGCCGCCGGGGGTCTTGGTTTCGAGCAGGCCCCACTCTTCGGCGTGGTTGTAGAGCGCCCCGAAGAGCCCGGTGATCACGATGAAGCACTCCATGGTGCGGATCGACGTGTAGCTGGTGGCGCCGACGGCGTGGATCATCATCGCCACGAACGAGATCCAGTAGCCCGCCGCGTAGCCCCGCTCGAAGGTCTGGGCGGGAAGCCGGCTCACGAGGAAGCTCGCCTTCAGGAGAAGGCCGAGGAGCACCCAGAGGAAGAGCGCCAGGCCCAGGATGCCCGTATCCACCAGGACGCGGACATATTCGTTGTCCACCATCCCGAGTTTGATCGAGGCCAGCCCAAAGCCCAGGAGAGGATTCTCCGACAGCGCCTTCCCTCCGGCCTGCTGCCAGGCCCACATGCGGGAGGTCCAGGATGAGGGCTCGCTGCCGGTCGCCACGCCGCTGATCGAGGAGATGCGGTTCCAGATGCTGTCCGGCGCGATGGCGGGCGTCAGCAGGGCGACGATCAGGGCGACCACCAGCAATCGGCGGTCCTTGACGATCCCGAAGAACAACGCCGCGGCCATGATGGCCACGAACGACGTGCGGGAATACGTGTAGAGCAGGGGAATGCCGAGCAGCACGACCGCCGCCGCGCTGCCGAAGCGCCCGGGGCCGCTCCGGGCCTGGAGGAAAAGCCCCAGCGCGATGCCGATGTTGAGGATCAGGTAGCCGCCATACATGTTGGCGGTCTCGCCCAGCGGGCCGTTCAGGCGGCCGGGACCCCGTTCGTCGGCGAAGGCGCTGGACACCATCATGGCGCTCGCGATGGAAACCAGGATCGCGAAGGCGGCGAGCGCGCGGAATTCCTCGCGCCTCGTGATGCTGTTGATCAGCAGGACGTAGATCAGGAAGAACTCCACGAACTTGCCCATGTACAGGACGGCGGTCGACAGGGACGTCGTCCCGGTGGTGACGCCGACCATGGTGGACAGGACGATCACCGCCGCGTAGAGGGGCAGGGCGGGCGTGACCAGCAGGGGGGCCAGGGGGATCCGGTTCTGCATCATCCGGGTGGTCCACGAGATGAGCAGCGCCGGGACGACGAAATCCTCCAGGCGCAGGTTCTGGATGCCGCCGATCGAGAGCTCCGGCGAGAGGCCCACGCAGGCGATGAGGATCGCCAGGCCTAGCGTGAGATCGATAAAAGTGACGATATAGACCATGAAGCCGGCGGCAACGCCGATCTGGAGGTGCAGGTTGGCCTCCGTCCCCCGGATCAGGCCATAGAGCAGGAGGCCGAGGGGAACCAGGGTGATGAGGAGTTTATGAAGGACTCCTGTCGGTGCGCCCCGCGGATCGGATTGCTGCATGATGGCGACGCCTCAAGGGAGGGCCGGCTTCATGTATTATATCGTACGAAGCGGGCCGGACTCAGCAGGGCATTCTAGATGGAACAGCAGCAGACAGCCGGAGAGGAGGGAGGGGACCCCCGGGGCCCCCGCCGGGTCGGCCTCTTTGTCGCCGCCCTGGCGGCCTACTACGTCGTCTACTACTGGATCTTCGTCGGGAGGGTCGGCGAATACTTCTCCGACATCCTCAGGCATTTCGCCTTCGTCCGCCGCTGGCTGCCGTGATCGCCCTCCTCTCGTTCCTGGTCCTGACCGTTGTTTTCCTGAGCTTCGGGGAGCGGCTCGCGAGGCTGGCGGGACTGCGTCCGGGACCGCTCCTGGAGCGGTTGTCGCTGTCCTGGGTGCTCTCGACCGGCGTCGTCACGCTGGCGGTCTTCGGCCTGGCGGCCTTTCACGCGGTGACGATCTGGAGCTGTCTGCTGCTGATCGCCGCCATGGGTCTGGCCTCCTTCGGAGCGGCCCGCGAACTCTGGGGGGAACTGAAGGGGGTGGCCTGGCGGGTAGCCCTGCGACCGGCAGCCCGGCTGGATCGCGTCCTCCTCGTGCTGATCGGTCTGTTCCTGGCGGGCGGGCTGGTCATGGCGCTGGCGCCGCCCACCGGGATGGACACCGGCGTCTATCACTTCACCATTCCGAAGGTCATTCTCCAGAATCATGGACTGGTGCCGAGAGACGACATCTGGATCCACAAGTCGGGCGGCTTTTACATGATCTACGTCCTGGGGATGGCCCTGGGAGGAGAGATCGTCGCGAAGCTCCTGGCCTTCGCGATGGCGGCTGCCGGCACCGGCCTTTGTGCCGCGGTTGCCGATCGACTCCGACCCGGCTGCGGTCGCCTCGCGATGTTCATCCTCCTGTCCACCCCGTTGTCGGCGGGATATCTGGGCTACGAGTACCTGGAACTCCCGGTCCTGACCTACATCCTCGCGGCGTTGCTGGCGGTCCTGCGGGGTCCCGAGGGCAGGGCCTGGACCGTCCTGGCCTGCGGGCTGACCGGGCTCGCGCTCTCCACGAAGCCGAGCGCCTTCGCTGCGGCCGTGCTGGTGCCTGCGGCGCTGGGCAGGATGCTCGCGAGGGAGGGGCGCCGGGGAATGGCGACGGCGGCCGGGTCCCTGGCGCTCCTGGCCGCCTGCGCCGGATTCTGGTCTGTCTGGAACTATGCGACGACCGGGATGCTGCTGTACCGGTACCCCGGATCCGCGATCGACGCGGAAGGCGGCCTACCGGTCGTCCCGCCGTGGTGGATCGGGGTGGGCCGTGAGTTGAGGAACCTGGCCACGACGGGCATCTACTGGACGGATTCCGCCGGTCCCCTGATCATCGCCGGCTTCGTCGGATTCGCGATCTTCCTCTGGAAACGCGAGCGGAAACTGCTGTTCCTGCTCGGCGCGACGAGCATCGCCGGCTTTGTCGCGGTGCTGGCGCTGCTGGCGCCGGCCTACCTGTCGGTCTTCGGCGCCCGATACCTGGCGCCCTGCATCGTCGGATTCGGCGCGCCGCTGGCCGCCCAGTTTGTCGGCTGGGTCCGCGAGCGTCCCGGATTCCTGCGCCAGGTCGTCCTGGCGGCCCTGCTCCTCCCGGCGGCGCCCTTGCTCGTTCTCAAGGGGGGAAAGGCCGTGGTGGCGGCGCCGGCGGCGCTCGGACTGGAGAGCCGCTCCGCCTACCTCGGGAAGAAGATCGAGACGTTTGCCGCCTGCGATCTGCTGAATCATCTCCCCGACCCCAACGTCAAGGTGCTCTTCGCCGGCGTGCGTCCGTACTACCTCGACCGATCCTTCGTCTGGATGACCTATTTCGGTCAGAACCCGTTCTCCCGGGACATCCGGACGCGGGAGGATTTCGTCCGGCGGATCCGTGCTCAGGGGATCACGCACCTCCTCTACGAGCCGGCCCCGCGTCGTTCCGCCCCCTTTGTCGATCCCGATTCGCTCTCCGCGCCGCCTTTCCGGGAGATCGGACGCTGGCCCTGGAAAACCGACCAGTCGGTGCGCCTCTACGCGGTGGATCCTCCATGACGAGGCGCGTGCTGATGGTCGCCTTTCACTTCCCTCCGTCCGGTGCCGTGGCGGCGCAGCGGGCGCACAAGTTCGCCCGCTACCTCCCGGAGTTCGGCTGGGAGCCGCTGGTGGTCGCCCGCCGGCCCGACCCGCTGCAGCCGCGCGACGAGAGCTTTGCGGGTAAGCCCGCGCCGGTGGAGGAGCTGAATCCGTCCGAGGGATCGCGGCTCCTGGGCGTGCTGCCCGGACGGTTCATCGACCCCTTGCGGCGCTTCTTCTGCATCCCGGACGAGGAGACGGGCTGGCGGAAGCTGCTTCGCAAGCGGCTGCCGGATCTGATCGAGCGCCATCGCCCCGACGTCCTCTGGGCCAACTCCGTACCCACCGGATCGCTCGTCTCGGCCGCGGCCGTCGCGCGGGAGAAGGGGATCCCCTTCGTGGCCGATTTCCACAACGAGTGGACCCGCAACATGTACTACCGGCCGTCCACGCGCTGGCACGATGCCGCCCACCAGCGGATGGAACGGGAGGTCATCGACGGTGCCCGCGTGGTCACGACCCTGAACCCGCTCCACAGCGAGGACCTGCAGCAGAGGTTTCCGAAGGCGAGGGTCGAGACGATCGAGAACGGCTGCGACCCCGAGGATTATGCGGTCACGCCCGCGGAGCCCTCGCGCCGCCCGCTCGTCTTCACCTACGCCGGCGCGGTCTACGGCTACCAGAGCCCGGCGCCGTTCCTGCGGGCGCTGGCCGAGTCCGGGCTGAAGGACGTCGACGTGAGGATCGTGGGCGACCGCTTCAACCAGTTCACGGCGGGAGCCTGGCCGTTCCCCGTCTCGGTGGAGGGCCACCGGACCCACCGCGAGCTCGGCGAGATCTTCTCGAAAAGCTCCGCCTTCTTTCTTTGCCTCGAGCCGCCCGCGGCCCGGCAGCTGCCCGCGAAGCTCTACGAGTACCTGCGCGCGGGGCGGCCGACCTTCGCCATCGTGCCGCGCGACGGGGCGGCCGCTCGCTGGCTTTCCCGGACGAACGCCGGCGTGTCGGTGGATTCGGCGAGCCCCGAGCGCTGGGCTCCGGCGCTGCGCGACTTTGTGGACGCCCTCCCGTCCTATCGTGCTCCTTCCGCCGAGCCGTTCTACCGCCGGGCCCTCACGGGGCGGCTGGCGCGGCTCCTGGACGAGGTGACGGCGTGACGGAGGCCGCCGCCAAGTCCCGGCTCACGCGGAACACCCTCTGGTATGCCGTCAGCTACGGGCTGCAGTTCCTTGTCCCGATCCTTCTCATCCCTTACATCGTGAGCCGTGTCACGAAGCCGGTCTACGGGGGCGTCTGGGTCACGCTCTACACGCTCACCTCCTGGCTTGGCTACTTCGACCTGGGCCTCTGGGGCGGCCTGACCCGCGAGGTGGCGGATCGGCAGGCCCGACAGGACCGCGACGGTTTGAAATCGCTGTGGGCCACGTGGTTGATCTTCGACCTGGCCGTCGGCGCCCTCTTGTTGCTGGGGACCTGGGCCGCGGGGCCGGAGATCCTCCGGCGCTGGGTGCCCCAGGCGGACCCGGTATCGGACGGGCCGCTCCTTCTAGGCCTGGCGGCGCAGTTCGTGCTGTCGCCGATCTTGCGCCACCTGACCTGCACGCTGACGGGCCTGCAGCGCCTGGACCTGTCGAGCCGCATGACCCTGGTCGTGACGCCGCTCTGGACGGCGGGGCAGGTGCTCGCCCTCGAAGGGGGCTGGGGCCTGCGGGGATTGATGCTCAACGGGCTGCTGTTCACCCTCCTCCAGATCCTCGGCTTGGTCGTCCTTCTCGGGCGACTGGGCTACCCCATGACGCTGTCTCCGGCCCGCTTCTCCGCCGCCGAGCTGCGGCGCTTGCTGGGATTCGGCTGGAAGCTCCAGGCGGGGGTCGTGGCAAATCAGGCCTTCCGGAACGACCGGCTGGTCATGAGCGCGACGCAGTCCTCGGGGGCGGCCATCGCGAACTATCAGTTCGGGGCCGGGATCATGGACCGGCTGGCCGGGATGGTGGGAGTCCTCTCCTCGGGGATCCTATCGGCCGTCTCGGACCTGGCCGCCCGGGGGGACCTGGAGCGGGTTCGAGTGGTCTTCCTCCGCGGCACCAAGTACCATGCTCTGGCGGCTTTCGGCCTGCTGGGATTCGCCGCCCTCTTCGGGCACGAGCTGATGATGTTCTGGATGGGGGAGTCCCTTCCGGGATCGGTCCGGGTCCTGCGCATCATGGCCTTGGGGGGGATGGCGACCGCCATCGGGTCCTGCGGCATGTCGGTGGCGGTGGCCCTGGGAAGGCCGGGCTGGACGGCTTTGTGCAGCGGCATGGGTCTGGCGGCGACCGTGTTTCTTTACATGATCGGGGGGCGACGCTATGATACCGACGGCTTGGCCGCCTCGGTCTCAATAGGCCTGGCCTTGATCCAGATCGCTTTCATGATCGGGTTGCGCGGGTTCCTGGTGTTCCGCTGGGGAGAGTACGTGGGAAACGCCCTTCTCAAGCCCGCTGTACTCGCCGTGCCGCTGGCCGGCGTGTACGCGGGGTGGAGCGCGCTCGCTCCCCATTTGCCCGCGGTCAACACCCGCCTCCGCGCCTTTCTCGTCCTCGCTCCCGCGTTCCTCCTCTCCGCCGCGCTCGGCTGGGCGATGGCCCGGGCCTTCCGCGTGGTGGATGAGTACGATCTCGACGTATTGAAATCCCCTGGCCGGCGCGCATCCGCATGAACATTCTCTACCTGTCCGATATCCTGAACGTCCACGACGAGCGGCTGCTCTCGCAGTTCCGCGCGGCGGGGCACACGGTGACGCTCCTCACGTTCTTCCACCGGGCGCCCGAGCTGCCGAAGTTCGTCCAGGAGATGGGCCTCAACATCATCCACGAGAAGTACCAGACCTACCCGGACGGCGCGGGCGCGAGCCGCTGGCGCCTCATCCGCGCGGTCGAGTACCGGCGCGACGAGGCGCGGGCCTGCCTCAAAATCAAAGAGGTCATGCGGCGGAACCGCTTCGACGTGGTCTTCGCCAACTGGGCGCTGACCTCCGGCTACGTCGCCGCCCACGCGCTGGCCAAGCCCCTCTGCCTCTTCCCCTGGGGCTCCGACATCCTGGTCTGGCCCAAGCTGCACCGCGGCTTCGCCGAGCGGGCGACCAAGGCGCTCCGGACGGCCGACCTGGTCGTCTGCAACTCCAAGACCGCCGCCGAGGAGGCGAAGCGGCTTGCGCGGCTCCGTCCCGACGCGGTCGAGGTCCTCCCGATCGAGCTCGACGGCGGAAAGTTCGAGCCCCGTCCGCGCAATGACGCCCTCCGGCAGCAGTGGGGGATCGCCGACAAGACCGTCATCATGTCGACCCGGCCCCTGAAGGAGATGTACGACCACCCGACCCTGCTCGCCGCGCTGGCGAAGCCGGGGATGGAGAAGTTCGCGGTCGCCCTGGTGGGCGAGGGCAACCTCCGGGCCGACCTCGAGAAGCGCGCCGTCGACCTCAAGGTCGCGGACCGCGTCAAGTTCATCGGCATGGTGGAGAACGAGAAGATCCCGGAGCACCTCGCGGCCGGCGACATCTACGTCACCTGCTCGCGGAGCGACAGCGCGTCGCTGGGCCTTCTGGAGGCGATGGCGTCGGGGCTCCCCGTCGTCGCCAGCGACATCCCCGCCAACCGGGAATGGATCGCCGACGGCCAGTCGGGCTGGGTCTTTCCGGGCGGGAACTCCGAGGCCCTCTCCAAGGTGCTGCTCAAGGTGGCCGAGAGCGAGCAGAACCGCCAGGAAGTGGCCCTCCGCGGACGCGCCATCGCGCTCGCCCGCGCCGACGCCCGCAAGAACTTCCCGCGCCTGCTTGCCCGCATCGAAGCGCTCGCCAAGATGGCGAAAGCGCAGATGCACTGACGAGCGAATAGCGACTCCCGGGCGGCAACTCGCGGTACACTCCCTCCGGCCCCATGAGAATCCTCTACCTGACGTTCGACAACCTCACCGTCCCCTTCGCCTGGTCGGTGCATGTGCGGGCCGTCGTCAACGGGCTGATCGCGAGGGGCCACGAGGTCCGCCTCGTCTGCCCGGGCGGCAAGGCGCCGGGCGTGAACGCCGACTGCGACGCCATCGCGCCGGGGAAGCTCCAGCACCTCGCCGGGTCCCTGTCGACCTTCGTGAAGAGCGGCCGGGCCTTCAGGCCGGACGTCGTCTACGTGCGCGGCATCCACGCCACCGTGACGCCGGCGCTGGCGGCCGGGCGGCTGGAGCGGCCCCTCGTGGTGGAGCTGAACGGGCTCCTGGAGCACGAGGTGAAGGGGGTCCGGCGGGCCGCGGTCCGCAAGACGCATCGCTTCACGCTGCGGCGGACGGCCCGCGTCGTCACGGTGTCGCCGCTGCTCGCGGAGGCGATTTCCACGCAGTACGAGTTCCCGAAGGATCGCATCGACGTGATCCCCAACGGAGTGGACACGGAGCTCTTCAAGCCGGGCGACCGGCTCGAGGCGCGGAAGCGGCTGGGCCTCCCCGCGGACCGGCCGATCGTCGTCTGCGTCGCGGGGTTCTTCGCGCACCACGCCCTCGAGTTCCTGATCGCCGCCACGGCGAAGTCGAAGGCGCTGCTGGTGCTGGTGGGGAAGGACGGGCCGACGGGCGGGGATATCCTCCACGCGGGCCGGGTGCCCCACGAGCGGGTGCCGGACTACGTGACGGCGGCCGACGTCTGCGCCTACGTGCTCAAGACGCCGCATGAGCGCTTCGGGTTCTCGCCGCTCAAGCTCTACGAGTACATGGCGGCGGGGCGGCCGGTCGTCGTGGCGACGGACCTCCCGGAGATCCATCAGTTCGTGACCGATTCGCGCATCGGTCTCTCCGGGCCCCTGCAGGTGGACGCCTTCTCCGAGCTCCTCCACAAGATGCTGGTGACCCCGGACCTTCAGGCGAGGATGGGGCGCCTGGGGCGCGAGCTGGCGCAGTCGAAGTTCAGCTGGAGCCGGGCGGTGGGGCAGGTGGAAGAGTCCCTCCGGGGGGCCGTGAGCTCCTGATCCCGGGGGTATACTTCTGTCGATATAGAAACAGTGATGCAGCCCCCGCGGATCTCCGTCGTCCTTCCGACCCTCAATCGCCCGGAGGCGATCTACAACCTTCTCCGCCATCTCGAGCACCAGACGACGGCCCCGCACGAGATCGTCATCGTCGACCAGTCGCCCGTCCTCGACGAGCGGGTCGCGGCCTACGCGGCCGGGAAGGCGGGGGTCCGGCACCACCGCATCGCCGAGCGCGGCCTGCCCAACGCCCGCAACGTCGGCGTCGGGCTCGCCACGGGCGACGTCGTGCTCTTCCTGGACGACGACAGCATTCCGGACCCCGACCTGATCCGCTACCACGGCGAGGCCTACGCGGACCGCGACGTGAGCGGCGTCGGCGGCCGGGTCCAGGGCGGCTACGACGCGGGAGGTGAGGTCATCGGGCGCTTCCGGGAGAGCGACGGCAAGGTCGTCCGGAACTTCGGCGCCACGACGCGCTGCGCCGTGGATCACCTCCCCGGCGGGAACATGTCCTTCCGCCGCGAGGTCTTCGCCCGGGTGGCCGGCTTCGACAAGACCTACGGCGGCTCGGCGATCGGGGAGGAGACCGACTTCTGCCTGCGCGCGCGCCGCGCGGGCTTCCGCTTCGTCTTCGAGCCGCGGGCCGCCCTCGAGCACCTGCACCTCCCGACGGGCGGCTGCCGCGCCCCGCGCTTCGAGGACTGGCTCTACTGGCACTCGCACAACAGCGTGCTGTTCGTCCTCCGCCACGCCCGCCGCGCGCTGCTGCCGCTCTTCTTCCTCAAGCGGACGCTGCGGCTCGGGCTCTTCGCGCTGGAGCACGGGTCGCTGGCCCTGATCGCGGTGGGCCTCAAGGGCTTCGCCCGGGGGATCGCGGCGTATCGCGCGACCCGCTGATGCGCATCGGGATCTACGCGCCCAACCTCGCGACGCCCGCGCCCAGCGGCGTGGAGCGCTACATCACCGAGCTCCTCCGCGCGCTCTCGGCGACGCCGACTTCCCACGAGTTCGCCCTGATCTCCGACGCGCCGGACCTGCCGCTTCCGCCGGGCGGCCGCCGCGTGCCTCTGAAGTCCATGGGGCGCCTGGCGCGGCTCCGCTTCGACCACTGCCGGCTGGCCGCGCTGGCCCGGGACGAGCGGCTCGACGTGCTGCACTGCACGAAAAGCTTCGTGCCCAAGGGGCTCGGCTGCGCGAGCCTGGCGTCGGTCTACGACGTCATCTTCCTCAAGCGCCCCGAGTACTACCCGCTCGGCTGGCGGCTCTACTGGAACGGCGCGCTCCGCGGCTCGGTCGAGCGGGCCAGCGCCGTCATCGCGATGTCGGAGGCGACGGCCCGGGACGTCGAGTCGCTGCTCCCCGAGTCGCGCGGGAAGGTTCACGCGGTGCGGACGGGCGTCAATGCCTCGTCCTTCGCGCTGTCGAAGGAGGAGGCCGGGCGGCTGCGCGAGAAGCTCGGCGTCCGGCCGCCGTACCTGCTGTACGTCGGGAACATCACGCGGCGCAAGAACGTCCCGGTGCTGCTGGAGGCCTACGAGTCGGCCCGCGGCGCGCTGGGCGCGCAGCTGGTGCTCGCGGGGGCCCTCGAGTTCGGCGGGGGAGAGGTCATGGAGCGGCTGCGGCGAAGCTCCGAAGGGGTGAGCTACCTCGGCCGGGTCTCGGACGAGGAGCTGGTGGCTCTCTACCAGGGCGCGCTGGCCTTCGTGTACCCGTCCCAGGACGAAGGATTCGGGCTGCCGGTCCTCGAGGCGATGGCCAGCCGCGTGCCGGTCATCACGACCACGGGCGGCGCGCTCCCGGAGGCGGTCGGCGACGCGGGCCTGCTGGTGAGCCCCGGCTCCGTCCCGGAGCTGGCCGAGGCGATGAAGCGGATGGTCGGCGACCCTGCGCTGCGGGAGTCGTTCATCGCGCGGGGGCTCGCGCGGGTCGCGGAGCATTCCTGGAGCCGCACGGCGCAGCAGACGCTCGACCTCTACGAGAAGGCGGCGGCCCGGCGATGAGAATCCTGCACGTCCACGACTTCTTCGCGCCCGGCAACAGCCGCTTCGGGTTCGACATGGACCGGCTCCTGGCGGGGCGCGGCCACGAGCTGCATGTCCTTTCCGCGGTGGGCGAACTCGGGCCCGCCGACGGGACCTCGATCGAGAGGGTGACGTTTCACACCTACCCGCATCGCCCCGAGCTGGGGTCGATGCAGCGGCTGAAGTACAGCCAGACCATGAACGACGAGGGCTTCGGCCGCCTCCATGCGAAGCACCCCTTCGACGTGGTCGTGACGAACCAGCCCCTCTGCGCCCTGGGCGTGGACCAGAATCCCGCGGCCGACGGCGTGCCCCGGGTGTACTGGTTCATCTCGCCGTGGGCGGCGGAGTGGAAGGTCTCGAACCCCGGGGCTCACTTCGTGTCCCGCATCTTCAACACGTCGTTCCGCAACCGCTCCGAAGACCTCGCCCTGCAGCGGAGCAGCGCGGTGTTCGTGGAAAGCGAGTTCATCCGCCGGGAGCTCAAGGCGCACCACCGCAAGATTCCGGACAAGAAGGTCACCCTGATCCCGGGCGCCGTGGACCTCTCGCGCTTCCGCCCGGACGGATCGCGCGAGAAAAACCGCGAGCGCTTCGGCATCGGGCCGGGGCCGGTGGCGCTGACGGTGCGCCGCCTGGTCGAGCGGATGGGCATCGACCTCCTCATCCGGGCGGCCGCCGAGGTCCCGGGCCTGCAGGTGGTCATCGGCGGGGACGGGCCCTTGCGGGCGGAGCTGGAAGCGCTCGCCGCATCGCTCAAGGTCCCGGCGAAATTCCTGGGCTACGTGAAGGAGGAGGACCTGCCGTTCCTCTACCGCGCGGCGGACCTCTTCGTCCTGCCGACGCGGGCGCTGGAGGGCTTCGGGCTCGTCGCCATCGAGGCCATGGCGTGCGGTACGCCCGCCATGGGGACCCCGGTGGGCGCCATCCCCGAGGTCCTGGGTCCTCTCAAGCTCCTCTTCGACGACACGACGCCGCAGGCGATTGCCGGCGGCATCCGTCGCTTTCTCGCGGAGGCGGACGGCGCGCTCGGGGAGCGCTGCCGCGCCCACGTGGCGGCCCATTACGACTGGTCGAAGGTCATCGAGCGCGTGGAACGCGTCCTTGTCGAGGTGGTTCGTGAAGGTCCTGGTCACGGACGGCGCTAACCGCGTCGCGCTCGCGGTGGTCCGCGCGCTCGGCCGGTCGGGCGCGGAGATCGCCGTCGTGGAGCAGGAGCGCTTCGCCCAGAAGACGCCGGCCAGCTTCCGCTCCCGCTTCGTCTCCCGCCACGACGTCCTCCCGACCCTGGGGAGCGACGGCGCGTTCGTGGAGGCGCTCGCGGAGCGCGCCGCGGGCTACGACGTCGTGCTGCCCGTCTCGACCAACGTGGCGCTCGCCTGCGGCGAGGCGCGCGAGCGGATTCCGTCCCGGCTCCCGCTGCCGCCGACCGCGCTGCTCCGCAAGGCGAACGACAAGTCGGCGGCGCTCGCGCTGGCGAGGAAGGCGGGTGTCCCGATCCCGGTGACCTACGCGCCCGAGGACGACGAGGAGCTGGAGGAGGTCCTGGCCCGCCTGAAGCTCCCGGCCGTGGTGAAGCTGCGGGACGACGCGGGCACGGTCCTGGACCCCGGCCGGCGCTACGCCGTCGGGACGACGCCCGACGAGGTGCGCTCCGCGTACCGGGCCCTGCACGCGATCAAACCCTTCCCCCTGATCCAGCAGAAGGTCGTGGGGGCCGGCTTCGGCGTCGGCGTCCTGGCGGAGAAGGGGAAGCTGCTGGCGTCCGTGGCGCACCGCCGGGTGCGGGAGTACCCGATCACCGGGGGGCCCAGCACGGTCTGCGTGTCGGTCGTGGATGAGCGGCTCACCGGCTACGCCGCCGCGCTGATCCGCGAGCTGGACTGGACCGGCGTCGCGATGGTGGAGTTCAAGAAGGACGACGACTACCGCCTCATGGAAGTGAATCCGAGGTTCTGGGGGTCCCTGCCGCTGGCGATGCGGGCGGGCGTCAATTTCCCCCAGCTCCTCTGCCGGCTGGCGATGGGGGAGGCGTTCGGCGAGGCGCCGAAGGCCCAGCCCGGCGTGAAGCTGCGCTTCCTGCCGCTGGACGCGGCCGCCGCGCTGAGCGCGCTGCAGGACCCGGAGCGCCGTTGGGCGTACTCGATGGGCTTCCTTCGCGACCTCTTCGATCCGGGCGTGGTGGACGGGATCCTCGATCCCGGCGACCTGGACGCGTCGCTCCAATACCTGGCGAACCACCTGCCATGAGCGCCCTGCGGATCGCCCAGGTCATCACCCGCTGCGTCCGGGGCGGCGCCTGGCAGGTCGTCCGCGCCCTGATGGACCGCCTGCCACGCGAAGACTTCGAGCAGCGGCTCGTCTGCGGGCCCGAGTCGGCCCCGGAAGGGGCGCTCGTCGTCCCGGAGCTGCTGCGCGAGATCCGTCCGCGACAGGACGCGGCGGCGCTGGTCCGCCTGACGCGGATCTTCGCGAAGGAGCGCCCCGAGGTGGTCCACGCCCACACCTACAAGGCCGGCGTGATCGCGTCGATGGCGGGGCGCATCGCCGGGGTCCCGGCAGTGGTGTTCACGCCGCATGGGCACATCTTCTCGCGCGGCGCGAACATCCCGGGGGTCCCCGGGGGCCTGAAGCTCGAGGCGCTGCGCTGGATCACGCGGGCGGCGCAGGGCTGCGCGGACCGCATCACGGCGCTCTCGGAGCCGGACCTGGAGCAGCAGGTGGCCCTGCGGCTTTCGCCGGCCTCCAAGTACCTCGTCGTGCGCAACGGCATCGACGTGGAGCGTTTCGCCGGGCCGCGGGGTCGGCTCTTCGACGGGTCGCCCGTCATCGGCGCGGTGGGCCGCTTCTCGGCCGAGAAGGGGCACCGCTATCTGATCCATGCGATGCCCGCGGTGCGGCGCGCGCTCCCGAGGGCGCACCTGGTCCTGGTGGGCTACGGCGACCTCGAGGGCGAGCTGAGGGGACGGGCCGCGAGCCTCGGTCTGGACGGCGCGGTGACCTTCGCGGGCGAGCGGGACAGTGCGGAGGTGCTGCGCTCCTTCGATCTCTTCGTCCAGCCGTCCCTCTACGAGAGCCAGGGCCTGGCGCTCCTGGAGGCGATGGCGGCCGGGATCCCGGCGATCGCGTCGGACGTGGGCGGCGTCGGGGACGTGGTCCGCCACGGCGAGACCGGTCTGCTGGTGCCGCCGGCGGAGCCGGAGTCGCTGGCCGGCGCGATCCTGCGCCTGGCGGAGGCGCCCGACCTGGCGCTGCGCCTGACCCAGGGCGCGGCCCGCCGGGTCCGCGAGCACTTCTCGGTGGAGACGATGGTCGAGGCCTACGCCCGGCTTTACCGGGAACTCGTCCGTTGATTCCCCGAGAATTTGTGTATAATCCGCCCTCGTGTACGACTTTCTGAACGGCCGGGTCGCCTCCCGGAAGCCGAACTTTGCGGTGATCGACGTCGGCGGCGTGGGGTATCGCGTCGAGATCCCGCTCTCGACCTACGAAAAGATGCCCCGCGAGGGGAGCGTCCGCCTCTTCACCTACCTGAAAGTGTCTGACGACGACCTGCGCCTCTACGGGTTCTTCACCGAGCACGAGCGGGAGATCTTCCTGCGCCTGGTCGACGGCGTCCAGCAGCTCGGGCCGGCCAAGGCGATCACCATCCTGTCGAGCGTGGCCCCGGAGCAGCTGGCCCGCGCGATCGACGAGGAGGACGTCGCCTTCCTCAAGAACATCAAGGGCATCGGGGAGAAGATCGCCCATCGCCTGATCGTCGAGCTCAAAGGAAAGCTGCCGTCGGCGGCAGGGAAAGAGGGCGGCGACTCGTCCACTAGTAAGGATGCGGTGGGGGCGCTGGTGGCGCTGGGTTACGACCGGCGCCAGGCCGAAGAGGCCGTCCGCCGGGCCCTCAAGGATCTGAAGGGCGAGGCGTCCGTCGAGGACGTGATCAAGAGGAGTCTGACGCATGTCTAGGATCGGGACCGTGCTGGCGGCGGCCGCGGTGGCCTTCACGTCGGTTCTGGCGGGCTGCCACACCTGCGAGGACCACGAAGCGTCCAAGATGTCCAAGGAGCTCGCCGAGTTCAACTACGCGAACGGCAAGTACGACCAGGCGAAGACCCTCTACAGCCGCTGCGTCGAGAAGTGCTCGGCCAACGAGGACGGCTGGCTGGGCCTGGCCAACTCCGCCCGGGAGCTCGGCAACCTCCAGTACCAGTCGGCGGCCGAGCTGGCGGGGCAGGGAAAGATCCAGGACTCCAAGCGGGTGTTCAAGGAAGCGACCGACAATCACATGATGGCGTTCGAGCTCTTCCATCGGAAGATCAACGAGCGGCCCGACGACATGGCGCCCCATTACGGCCTGGGCCTCTTCTACTACGAGCGGGCCACCAGCCCGGTGCCGTTTCCCTTTCCGCTCGACGACGTCAAACGTCGCGGTAACGAGCGCGACCTGGCCATCGCGGAGTTCCAGCTGATCCTGAAGAAGGGCGAACTGGTCCAGGTCCACCGCTACCTCGGCCTGGCGCTCTTCGCGGCGGGCCGGATGGACGAGGGACGGCCCCACCTGAAGCGCTATCACGACATCCAGCAGAGCGCCTACGAGCGGGTCCTTCGGATGCCCGGCTCCAGCGACGAGGAGAAGAAGAACAAGGAGGCCCGGCTCACCGCGGTCAACAAGGAGATCGAGGACATCCGGGACGTCCTGGGCGAGTACTTCATGACGGTGACGCGCGATTTCGACCGCCTGCGGCTCAAGCGTGAGCGCACGCCGGACGAGGACGCGAAGATGGCGAAGCTCAAGCGCGAGTCGCTGGAGCTGGAGAACATCATCAAGAACTTCCACCTGACCAACCTGGGGCAGGTCGAGCAGGAGGTCCGCCGCCGCTGCGACGACTACCTGCGCGTCTTCAACGGCGGCCAGGTCGCCGAGATCATGAGCTTCGCGGCGCCCAAGCAGGGCGACGAGGCCATCTTCCAGAAGGCGGTCCAGGAGCGGGTCGATCAGGCCACCCAGTTTCGCAAGCCCCAGTACCGGACGATCGTCGTGTCCGGCGAGACCGCGAGCGTCGCGCTGGTCTGCGAAGTCAGCAGCAAGAAGGGCACGCGCGCCGACGCCGAGCTGACGATGCACTGGCGCCTGGTCGGGGGTCAGTGGAAGATCGCGGACCTGCCGTAGGCCGCTAGCGCGGCTGCGCCACGATTCCCGGCAGGCGGCGGGCGACAGCCTCGCGGATGCCCTGGATGGGAAGGCCGCGCCCGGAGCAGAGCGTTTCGTTGTCCACTTCGCGATGGGAGCGGATCCGCTCCGCCGGAATCCGGCCCTCGCGGCAAAGCTTCTCCAGCAGGTCCAGCAGCGCCGTCATCTGCTTCTTCGACGGCGCTCCCGTCTCGAGGTCGCCGACCAGGCAGATGGCGATCGACTCGAGGTTCACGTCCTGATTCTTCGTGTGCGGACCGGGGATCTGGTCGCGCCAGCGGTAGCCGACCTCCACGACGCCGTCGGGGGTCCCCGACCCGTTCCCGATGATGAAGTGGTAGGCGAGGCCGCCCAGGCGGGTCCGGTGGTTACGCTCGAAGGCGGCGGCGCTGCCGCCGTGGGTGGCGCTGTGGTGGAGGACGATCGACTTGAACGAGGGGTTCCTGGGCGCCTGGATCGTCGCGTCGGACGCGACCGCCTCGATGGGCTCGCCGCCCGTGCAGAACATGTAGCAGGTGAACGAGGTGAGGCCGATCGCCACCGACAGGAGCAGAAGGTCGAACGGTTTCATGTACGCCCCGGTATCAAGCCGCAAAGATTCTTATCGGCCGGGGCGCGAACGACCTTTAGCATTGCTGATTTGGGCGTGGATCCAGCGCCCGGCCCATTCGGCCGCGCGGACCAGGGCCTCCGGGGCGCGGTCCCCTGTCTCGAAGGCGACCCGCTTGAGCTCGCAGCGGCCGCAGACCAGGACCACCGGCGCGGGGGAGAGCTTGAGGATCGTGCCCACGACCTTGCCGCCGAGCGAGGTCCGGTCCACGCAGCCCTCGCCGGTGACGACGTAATCGCAGGGCCGCGGGAAGCCCGCCTGGCGGAGGATGTACTCGGCCCCTCGGGTGAGCGTCGCCCCGTAGGCGATGAGGCCGGCGGGGAGTCCGCCGGCGGCGCCCGTCCCCTTGAGGCGCCGGACGTCCTTCCCGCTGCGCCGCTTCAGCTCGGCCGCCCACTCGGTCAGCCGCCGCTCGAGGATGCGGACCTTCGCCGGCGTGGCGCCCTTCTGGGGCCCGAAGACCCGGGCGGCGCCGCGCGGCCCGAGGAGGGGGTTTTCGACATCGCAGAGGATCGTGATGCAGCGGGCCATGGCGGGAGTCACGACCTCGAGGGCGCCCTTGCCCCCGTCGACCGTCGCGCTGCCGCCGACGCCGAGCAGGATCCGGCGGGCCCCGCGGGCGTAGGCATGGGCGATCAGTTCACCCGTGCCCCGCGTCGTCGTGACGAGCGGGTCGCGCCGTTCGGGCGGGACCAGCTTGAGGCCGCTGGCCTTGGCCATTTCAATCACCGCTGTCTTGCCCGCGCGGAGGTAGTAGGCCCGGACGGGCGTCCCGAGCGGCCCGGTCACGCGGGCGAAGACCTTGCGGCCTCCGAGCGACGAGCGGAGCGCCTCGAGGGTCCCGTCGCCGCCGTCGGCCACCGGGATCGGGATGAGCCGGGCGTCGAGGGCCCGGCGCAGGCCCTTGGAGATCAGGCGGGCGGCCTCGACGGGGGAGAACGTTTCCTTGAAGGCGTTGGGCGCGACGACGATCACGGGGCGCGTGCTCATGAGGGCGCGGATTATAGCCGCAATTCCCGAAACTGAAATCCGAAATTCCCCTGTTCGGATTTGGGTTTTCCGATCTCCGAGTCCACGGGTATACTCGCGGCCGTGACGCTTCTGGTGACCGACGACGTGTACCTCGAGCACCAGGCGCCCGGGCACGTCGAGTGTCCCGCGCGCCTCGAGGCGATCCTCACCCACTTCCGGCAGCGCGGGCTCCTGAAGCGGCTCACGTCGCTCCCGGCGCGGGACGCCAGTCTGCAGGAGCTCTCGCTGGTCCACGACCCCGCGTACGTCGAGGTCGTCCGCGAAGCCTGCGCGCGGGGCGGGGGCTGGTTCGACGCCGACACCTACCTGAACGAGCATTCCTACAAGGCGGCCCTGCGGGCCGCGGGGGGCGTCCTGGCCGCGGTCGAGGCGGTCCGCGACGGCCGCGACCGCACGGCGCTCTGCCTCGTGCGGCCGCCGGGGCACCACGCCACTCCGCTGCGGGGGATGGGCTTCTGCCTCTTCAACAACGTCGCGATCGCGGCCCGCTTCCTCAAGCGGCGCGTGCTGATCGTCGACTGGGACGTCCATCACGGCAACGGGACCCAGGACACCTTCGAGGAAGACCCGAGCGTCTGGTACCTCTCGACGCACCGCTGGCCGTTCTACCCGGGGACGGGACACGCGAAGGAGCAGGGCATCGGGAACATCATCAACCTGCCGATGGACATCGACACGCCGCGCGAGGAGGTCCTGAAGGCGTTCGAGAAGGGCGTCCGGAAGGCCGCCAAGGCGTTCAAGCCGGAGTTCCTGCTGGTCTCCTGCGGCTTCGACGCCTACGAGGACGACCCGATCGGCGGCCTGAACCTGAAGCCCGAGGACTACCGGACCATGACCGACGTCGTCTGCGACCTCGGCATCCCGGTGGTGTCGGCCCTCGAGGGCGGGTATAGTCTCAGCGGATTGGGCCTCTGCGCCGAGCAGCATGCCGAAGGGCTGCTGGCGGCCGGGGCGTGAGGGACGAATGAATCCGATCGTCGCGGCGGCGCTCCTGGCGGTCCTCCCGCTCCTTGGACAGGAGAAGGAGAGCCAGGAGTACGAGTACTGGGCGTCCTGCAAGCCGGGATCCTGGGTGAAGACCCGGATGGAGCTCGAGAACCAGGGCCAGAAGGTGGAGTTCGAGGCGGTCACCCGGCTCCTCGAGGTCACGCCCGAGAAGGTCATCGTCGAGATGATGAGGCGGACGAAGAGCGGGGACCGTTCGATCGACTCCCCGCCGCAGCGGACGGAGTACAAAGCCCGGGAGCCCCAGAAGGGCAAGACCCTCGCGGAACGGGACGAGGAGATCAGCATCGCGGGGAAGACGCTGAAGTGCCGCTACATCGAGATCGAGACGGAGTCGCCCGACAAGAAGGGGAAGACGATCGTCAAGGCGTGGATGACGAAAGAGATTCCCGGCGGGGCCGCCAAGTCCGAGATCACGTCGGTGCAGCTCAAGGGCCCGGTCCGGGTCACGGCCCTCGAATGGGAAAAGAAGTGACGCCCTAGAACAGGGTCTTCCTCGCCCGGCACATCTCAATCGCGACGCGGATCGCCGCGCTCATCGGCTTCGGGTCGGCGATCCCCTTGCCCGCGATGTCGAACGCGGTCCCGTGGTCGGGCGAGGTCCGCACGAAGGGCAGCCCCAGCGTGACGTTCACCGCGTCCGGGTGCATGGCCTTGATCGGGCCCAGCCCCTGGTCGTGGTACATGGCGACGATGGCGTCGCAGGGACGCTTCCAGACCGTGTCGGCCGCGTAGGGCCCCTCGGCCTTGATGCCTTCCTGCCGGGCGGCCTCGACGGCCGGCGCGATCACCTCGATCTCCTCGCGGCCGAACTCGCCCGCCTCGCCCGCGTGGGGGTTGAGGCCGCAGACGGCCAGCCTCGGCTCCATCACGCCGAAGAAATCGCGGAGGCCCTTCGAGGTTTCCCTCAGGATTCCCAGGACGCGGTCCGCGGTGATCATGGCGGGGAGCTTGCGGAGCGAGACGTGGGTCGTGACGAGCGCCACCCGCAGGGGGCCGGCGACGAAGAACATGACGGGGAGTTTCACGCCCGCGCGGGCGGCGAGGTGCTCCGTGTGGCCCACGAAGGGGACGCCGGTCTTCGCGATGCGTTCCTTCGAAACCGGCGCCGTGACGATCCCGTCGACCTTCTTCGCGAGGGCCAGGTCGATCGCCTCGTCGACGGCGGCCAGCGCCTCCTTGCCGCCGCCCGTGCGGGAGCCGAGGACGACGAGGTCGGCGTCGTGGCGTTCGAGAAGGGCTTTGTCGACGACTTCGGGGCCGATGCCGGCGGGGTCGCCCAGGGTGACGGCGAGCTTCACCACGCGGACTACTTGCCGATGAGGCTCTCGGGAAGCTCGAAGTTGGTGTAGATCTTCTGGACGTCTTCGCTGTCGTCGAGGGCTTCCATCAGGTTGAGGATCTTGCGGCCCGTCTCCTCGTCGACCTTGACCGGGTCCTTCGGCATCTGGCCGAGCTCGCTCGAGACGAACTTGTACTTCTTGGCGAGGGCCTTCTTGACGGTCTCGAAGTCGGGGACCGCGGTGGTGATCTCGTAGTTGTCGCCCGCCGTCTCCATGTTCTCCGCGCCGGCCTCGAGGACGTCGTTCATCATCTGGTCCTCGCCCGCGGCGGACTTGGCGATCAGGATGAGGCCCTTGGCCTGGAACATGAAGCGGACGGAGCCGGCGCCGCCCAGGTTGCCGCCGCTGTTCTCGAACATCTTGCGCATCTCGGCGGCGGAGCGGTTCTTGTTGTCCGTCAGGGCGTCGATCATGAATGCGGTGCCGCCGGGGCCGTAGCCCTCGTAGGTCACCTGCTCGTAGCTGACGCCTTCGAGCTCGCCGGTGCCGCGCTTGATCGAGCGGGTGATGTTGTCGTTCGGAACGCTCTCGGCGCGGGCGTCGAGGATGGCGTTGGCGAGCTTGAGGTTCATGTCCGGATTCCCGCCGCCTTCCTTGGCGGCGATCTGGATGGCGCGGCAGAGCTTCGACCACAGCTTGCCGCGGCGCGCGTCGGCCGCGCCCTTCTTGTGCTTGAGGGTGGCCCAGTGAGAGTGTCCGGACATGGGGGCCATTATATCGGCCGCCCCCCGGGCGAGTCAATCGCCCACACGGCGCTCCCTACGGCTTTTCCGGGGGGCGGGTTTCTTGCGTGTCGACGGGGTGCTGGGATATATTTGACGGCCATGAACATTTCTCCCGACGTCCGATCGAACCTCAAAGAACTGGTCGCGCTGCGGCGCGCGATCCACCAATACCCCGAGCCGGGCTTCAAGGAGTTCCGGACCGCGGCGCTGATCCGCTCCAAACTCAAGAGCTGGGGGATCGAGTACAAGGCCATGTGCGAGACCGGGACGGTCGCGCTCATCAAGGGCTCCAAGCCCGGCCCGACGATGCTGATCCGCGCCGACATGGACGCGCTCCCGGTGCTGGAGCTCAACAAGGTCCCGTACTGCTCGCGCAACAAGGGCGTCATGCATGCCTGCGGACACGATGGCCACAGCGCGATGGCCCTCATGGCCGCGAAGCTGCTCCAGAAGCGCCGGACCTCGTTCCGCGGGAACGTGAAGTTCATGTTCCAGCCCGCCGAAGAGGGGCCCGGCGGCGCGGGCCCGATGATGGACGAGGGCCTGCTCAAGGGGCCGAAGGTCGACGGCGCCTTCGCGATCCACATGTGGAACGACCTGCCCACCGGCAAGATCGGCGTCCGCACGGGTCCCGTGTTTGCGAGCGCCGATTCGTTCACGATGAAGATCATCGGCCGCGGCGGCCACGGCGCCGCGCCGCACCAGACGATCGACCCCGTCGCGGCGGCCGCGCAGGTCGTCACGGCCTGCCAGAACATCGTCGGCCGCAAGGTCGATCCGACCAAGAGCGCCGTCGTGACCTTCGGGTCGATCCACGGCGGGACGCGGCACAACATCATCCCGGACCTGGTCGAGCTTACCGGCACGGTCCGGGCTTTCGAGGAGCCCGTGCGCAAGCAGCTGCAGCGCGAGATCCCGAAGATCGCCGGCGGCGTCGCCTCCGCGCTGGGCGCGAGGTTCGAGTTCGACTTCAAGCGCGGCTACCCGCCGACCATCAATGAAGAGACGATGACCGACCTCGTGCGGGACTCGGTGCGGGAGGCCGGCGGAACCGCGGCGGTGGTCGAGCAGGACGTCTCGATGGGCGCCGAGGACATGTCGCTCGTGCTCCAGGAAGTCCCGGGCTGCTACTTCTTCCTGGGCTCGATGAATCCCAAGAAGGGGCTGATCCATCCGCACCACTCGGCCCACTTCAACTTCGACGAGGAGGCGCTGCCGCTGGGCGTGGAGACCTGGCTGCGGCTGGCGCGGCGCTTCCTGGACGCGGCCTGACGCGGAAGCCATGATCGCGGCGAACTACTTCGTCTACCTGCCGGGAGGCGTCAAGCGCGACGACGCCAAGGTTCGCGTCATGGCCGAGGCGACGGGCCTCGGCCTGTACGAGGCGAAGGTGATGATCGGCGCTCCGGGCCCCCGGAAGGTGGCCGCCTTCGGCAAGGAAGAGGAGGCGCAGGAGCTGGCGCTGAAGCTCCGGCAGGGGGGCCTGAACGCCTTCGTCATCGAGAAGGCCCGCTTCTCGCGCGCCCCGAAGATCTTCAAGGCCCTCAAGGCCGTCGAGGACGGGATGGGGCTCGTATTCTCGATCGAGACAGCCCCGGCCCCGGGCGAAGTCAACGCCCAGTTCTTCGACCTCCCGCAGCCGAAGGGGCTGGTCCAGGCCGTGATCCTGGCGGCCTACACGCAGACCAGCGTCGGCAAGAGCGAGGTGCGGGAGCCGGTCATCCACCTCTACTCCGAGGACCCGCACACGATCCTGGAGATCCGGGGTCCGAAGTTCGACTGGGCCGGGCTCAAGAAGCTGCAGGGGCTCCTGGGGGACGTGCGCTGGATCAAGCTGGCGGAGCTCTTCGCGGAGTACTACAAGGCGAAGCTGGACACGACGCTCTTCAAGACGTCCGCCGAGGTGGGGGCGATCACGGCCGCCCTCAACGTGGACGCGGCGCACGGGATCGCCGGGAAGGGCGGGGCGGCCTCGAGCGACGACAGTCCGGTGGTCATGGCGGCCTCGAGGATCGTCGTTTATTCCTTGGTCTTCGGGCTTTGATTTATATGATTGGGGCGTTCACAATTCCGCGTTAGGGATAGAGAGAGGATCCATGCAAGGCTCGTATCTCGGCCGGTTCCTCCGATCGAACATCGGGCTCAAGGTCCTGATGGCGGTGACCGGCGTCGTCATGTTCGGCTACCTGGTCGGCCACGTCACGGGCAACATGCTCATTTTCAAGGGCCAGGCGGCGATCAACGAGTATTCGGCCTTCCTCCATCACGCCAAGGGGCTTCTCTGGGGGACGCGAATCCTGCTGCTGGCGTCCGTGGTGGTCCACATCTGGGCGACGGTCCGCTTCCTGGGACTGCGGAGCGAGGCCCGGCCGGTCGCGTACGCCATGAAGGTCCCGCACGGCACCACGTGGGCCGCCCGCACGATGTACTGGAGCGGCCCGGTCATCGCGCTCTTCATCATCTACCACATCCTCCACCTGACGACCGGCACGGCCCATCCGCACTTCAATGAGATCAAGGCCGGCGACGAGGTTGTCGGCGTGGACGTCTACAAGAACCTGGTCGAAGGGTTCCAGAGGCCCGTAGCCTCCCTGATCTACATTGTGGCGATGCTGGCGATCGCGCTGCACCTGTCGCACGGCCTCTGGAGCATGCTGCAGACCATCGGCGTGAACCGGCCCAACTGGGAGTGCGCGCTGCGGGCCATCGCCGTCGTCTGCGCGGTGATCATCTGCGGCGGGTTCATCGCGGTTCCGGTCGCGGTCCTGTTCGGCATCGTCAAGTGAGAGACCCATGGAACTGAAATCGAACGCCCCGACCGGCCCGATCGAGACGTCCTGGGAGCGCCACAAGCAGGACCTCAAGCTCGTGAACCCCGCGAACCGGCGGAAGTACACCGTGATCGTGGTGGGCTCGGGCCTGGCCGGCGGCGCCGCCTCGGCGACGCTCGGCGAGCTCGGCTACAACGTGAAGTGCTTCTGCTACCAGGACAGCCCGCGGCGCGCCCACTCGATCGCCGCGCAGGGCGGCATCAACGCCGCGAAGAACTACTCGAACGACGGCGACTCGGTCTACCGCCTCTTCTATGACACGGTGAAGGGCGGCGACTACCGGGCTCGCGAGCGCAACGTCTACCGCCTCGCGCAGATCAGCGTCAACATCATCGACCAGTGCGTCGCGCAGGGCGTGCCCTTCGCGCGGGAGTACTCGGGCTACCTGACCAACCGCTCCTTCGGCGGCACCCAGGTGGCGCGCACCTTCTACGCCCGCGGCCAGACCGGCCAGCAGCTGCTGCTCGGCGCCTACCAGGCCCTCGAGCGCCAGATCTCCTCGGGCCGCGTCGCGATGTTCCCGCGGACGGAGATGCTCGACGTGGTGGTCGTCGACGGCCGCGCTCGCGGCATCATCACGCGCAACATGGTGACCGGCAAGATCGAGTCCCACGTCGGCGACGCGGTGGTGCTGGCGACCGGCGGCTACGGAAACGTCTTCTACCTGTCCACCAACGCGAAAGGCTGCAACACGTCGGCGATCTGGCGCGCCTACAAGAAGGGCGCCGCGATGGGCAACCCCTGCTACACCCAGATCCACCCGACCTGCATCCCGGTGACCGGCGACTACCAGTCGAAGCTCACCCTGATGTCCGAGTCGCTCCGCAACGACGGCCGCATGTGGGTGCCGAAGGAGAAGGGCGACAAGCGGCCGCCCGCGCAGATCCCGGACGACGCGCGCGATTACTTCCTCGAGCGCCGCTACCCGGCCTTCGGCAACCTGGTGCCGCGCGACGTCGCGTCGCGCGCCGCGAAGGCCGTCTGCGACGAGGGGAAGGGCGTGGGCGAGAGCGGCCTGGGCGTCTACCTCGACTTCGGAGACGCGATCAAGCGGCTGGGCCGGCAGGTGGTCTCGGAGAAGTACGGCAACCTGATGGAGATGTACCAGCGGATCACGGACGAGAACCCCTACGAGCGGCCCATGCGGATCTACCCCGCCGTGCACTACACGATGGGCGGCCTCTGGGTGGACTACAATCTGATGAGCACGATCCCCGGCCTCTTCGTGGCGGGGGAGGCGAATTTCTCCGACCACGGCGCCAACCGGCTGGGCGCGAGCGCGCTCATGCAGGGGCTCGCCGACGGCTACTTCATCCTTCCGACCACGCTGGCCAACTACCTGGCCACCACGAAGCTCGACAAGGTCGGCGCCGACCACGCGGAGTTCAAGAAGGTCGAGTCGGACGTCGACGGTCGCGTGAAGAGGTTCCTGGGCATCAAGGGCAAGCGGACCGTGGACTCGTTCCACCGGGAGCTCGGCAAGCTCTGCTGGGACTACTGCGGCATGGCGCGCAACGCCAACGGCCTCAAGACCGCGATCCAGAAGATCCAGGGGCTTCGCGAGGAGTTCTGGAAGAACCTCAGCGTCACCGGCGCCAACGAGGAGCTCAACACCTCGCTCGAGAAGGCCGGCCGCGTGGCGGACTTCCTGGAGTTCGGCGAGCTGATGTGCCTGGACGCGCTGGAGCGCGACGAGTCCTGCGGCGGCCACTTCCGAGAGGAGCACGCGACGCCCGAAGGCGAGGCCAAGCGTGACGACGACAAGTTCGCCCACGTGGCGGCCTGGGAGTACAAGGGCGAGGGCCAGAAGCCGGTCCGGAACGTCGAACCCCTGACCTTCGATTACGTCCACCCGACGCAGCGGAGCTACAAATGAGCGCGGAGAAGCTGAATCTCACGCTGAAGATCTGGCGGCAGAAGAACGCGTCGTCGCCGGGGTCGCTCGAGACCTACGAAATGAAGGACGTCTCGACGCACATGTCGTTCCTCGAGATGCTCGACGTGCTCAACGAGAAGCTGACCGCGGAGGGGAAGGACCCCGTCGCGTTCGACCACGACTGCCGCGAGGGCATCTGCGGCACCTGCGGCATGATGATCAACGGCCGGCCGCACGGGCCCATGAAGGCGACGACGACCTGCCAGCTCCACATGCGCTCGTTCAAGAACGGCGACACCATCGTGATCGAGCCCTTCCGCGCGAAGGCCTTCCCGGTGATCCGCGACCTGGTCGTGGACCGCTCGTCCTTCGACCGCATCATCCAGGCGGGCGGCTTCATCAGCGCGAACACCGGCAGCGCGCCGGAGGCGAACTCGATGCTGGTGCCGAAGCCCGTGTCGGACGAGGCCATGAACGCGGCGGCCTGCATCGGCTGCGGCGCCTGCGTGGCGTCCTGCCCGAACGCGGCGGCGATGCTGTTCACGGGCGCCAAGATCTCCCACCTGGGCCTGCTCCCGCAGGGCCAGCCGGAGCGCTTCGAGCGCGCGCTCAAGATGGTCGAGCGGATGGACGGCGAGGCTTTCGGGCACTGCACCAACGCGGCCGAATGCACGGAAGCCTGCCCGAAGGAGATCCCGATCGAGGTGATCGCCCGCATGAACCGGGACTACATGCGCTCCACCGCGCGCGGCCCCGCGGCGAAGGTCACCGGCGGCGGCGGGCCCTAAGCGTCACCCCCGAGACACCTCTCGAAATGAAAAGGGGCCCGCGAAGAGGGTCTCCCTCCGCGGGCCCCGTCGATTTCGTCGACCCGGCGCCTACGCCGCGCCGCCGGTGTGGCGGCCGGTGAAGAGCAGCAGCCCGAGCCCCGTGAGGCCCGACGCCGCGCCTCCGATGATGAGCCACATGGCCTTGTCGGTCGGATGGCCGGTGAAGGTCTTCGACACCTCGGACCCGAACGACCCTTCGGCGTTCAGGCCCCAGACCAGCAGAACCACGCCGACGACGAGCAGGGCGATTCCTAGAGCTTTATTCATCGCGTCCCTCCCGGCCCCGGAGCAGGGCGTTTTCCCGTAAACGGACTCCAGGCCCGCTCCGGGTCTCCGTTCTGATGATGCTGGAACGGCGGGAATGTGACGGCGGGGCCTAGGGGATGACCTGGACGGGGTAGGCGGCCGACTTCAGGGCGGAGATCAGCGCCTCGATGTGGGCGGGGTCGCGCGTCTCGATCAGGATCTCGACCCCGGTCATGCCGATCGGCACCGAGGTGCTCGTCCGGTTGTGGATCACGTCGATGATGTTGCCCTGCTGCTCGGCGATCATCTTCAGCAGGCGGGCCAGGCCGCCCGGGCGGTCGTCGACGGCCGTGAAGAGGCGGACGTAGCGGCCGGCGCGGATCATCGAGCGCTCGATCAGGCTCTCCAGGAGCTTGATGTCGATGTTGCCGCCCGAGAGCACCACGGCCGTGCGGCCCTTCGGGGCCGTCTTCCGGGCGATGAGCGCGGTCAGCGCCACGGCGCCGGCGCCCTCCACCAGGATCTTCATCCGCTCCATCAGGGTCACGATCGTCGTCGCGATCTCCTCGTCTCCGACCGTGACCATCTCGTCGACGTACTGACGCAGGTAGTGGAGCGTGCGGGGCGACGGCTTCTTCACCGCGATGCCGTCGGCGATCGTCTTTGCCTGCGCGGCGGTGACGACGGAGCCCGCGCGCCAGGACTCGGCCGCCGCCGGGCATCCTTCAGCCTGCACTCCGATGACGCGCAGCGAGGGACGCGACTCCTTGAGGGCGATCGCCATCCCGCTGATCAGGCCGCCTCCGCCCACGGGGATCAGCACCGTGTCCACGTCGGGCAGGTCCTCGAGCAGCTCCAGCCCGACGCTGCCCTGGCCGGCGATGATGTCGTCGTGATCGAACGCGGAGATGAACGGAGCGCCCGTCTTCTGCGCCAGGTCCTGGGCAGCCGCGACGGCCTCGTCGAAGGAGCCGCCGGCGAGCTGCACCTCGGCGCCGTAGCCGCGGGTCGCGAGGATCTTGGCGATCGAGGCGCCGAGGGGCATGAAGACCCGGGCCCGGACCCCGGTGAGCTGCGCGGCCAGCGCGATGCCCTGCGCATGATTGCCGGCCGACGCGGTCACGACGCCCTTGTCGCGTTCGGCGGCCGAAAGCCGCGAGAGAGCGGTGTAGGCGCCGCGGATCTTGAACGAGCCGGTCTTCTGGAGGTTCTCCGCCTTCAGGTGGACGGGGCCGCCCGCCATGCCGTCGAGCGTTCTCGAGGTGAGGAGCGGCGTGCGGCGCGCGACCGCCTTCAGCGGGCCGTAGGCCTCGCGGATGCGTTCCAGGGTGACCTTGCCGTCCGGAGCCATGCCCGCCATAATAGAATCAGACCGGAGAGAACGCCATGAAGTTGGTCGCCGTCGCGCTGCTGCTCGCCCTGAACTCCGCCCCCCAGGACTCCAGGAAGGCCGAGGATCTCTTCAAGGACGCGCTCGCCCAGGCGAAGGAGTCGAAGAAGAAGGTCTTCCTCACCTTCGGATCCCCCGGCTGAGGCTGGTGCACCGTGTTCGAGGCCTGGAAGGCCCGACCCGAGGTCGCCCCGCTGCTGGCCCGGGAATTCGTCCTCCTCCACGTCGACACCGCGAAGACGCCCGGCGGCGCCGCGCTGCACGACAAGTACCCGAAGGCGCAGAAGCAGGGCGTCCCCTGGTTCGTGATCCACGACGCGGAAGGGAAGGAGCTGGCCGACAGCAACGGCCCCGACGGCAACATCGGCTGCCCCAACACGGACCCGGAGATCGAGGTCTTCCTGGGGATCCTGAAGAAGGTCTGCTCGACGTTGAAGGACGAGGATTTCGCCGCGCTGAAGAAGTCGCTTGTTGCGCAGCGGGAAAAGAAGTAGCTAAGGGCGCTTGCTCCTGCCCCGCGCGGCCAGCGTGCGGAAGTCGAAGATCTTCTCCGCCTGCGCTCTCGTGATCAGGCCCTGCTCGATCGCGAGCTCCTTGACGCTCCTCTTCTTCGCGAGCGCCTCCTTGATCAACTTCGCCGTCCGGTCGTAGCCGAGCACGGGGTTCAGGGCGGTCGCCACGATCGGGCTCTTCTCGAGCAGCTCCAGGCAGCGCTCCTCATTCGCCTTCAGCCCGTCCACGCACTTGGTGCGGAAGAGCTGGCAGCTCCGTCCGAGGATCCCGATCGAATCGAGGACGTTCGCGGCGATGACCGGGATCATCGCGTTCAGCTCGAAGTGGCCGCCCTGGGCGCCGATCGTGACCGCCGCGTCGTTGCCGATCACCTGCGCGCCGACCTGGACGAGCATCTCGCTCATGACCGGATTGACCTTGCCGGGCATGATCGACGAGCCCGGCTGAAGGTCGGGGATCCGGAGCTCCGCGATGCCCCCGTACGGGCCGGACCCCATCCAGCGGATGTCGTTGGCGATCTTGATCAGGGCGCCGGCCAGCGCCTTGAGGGCGCCGCTGAGGCGGGCGAGGGCGTCGCGGGCCCCCTGGGCTTCGAAGTGGTTGCCGGCCTCCCGTACGGGGATCTTCAGCCGCTTCGCCAGCAGCGCGCAGACGCGCCTCGCGAACTGCGGATGGGCGTTCAGGCCCGTCCCGACGGCCGTGCCGCCGAGCGCCAGCTCTTCCAGCCCCTTGGACGCGAGGGCGATGTGCTCCCACGAACGGCGCACCTGCGCCGCATAGCCGCCGAACTCCTGTCCCATGGTCACCGGCACGGCGTCCATCAGGTGCGTGCGCCCGAGCTTGACGACGCCGTCGAACTCCTTCACCTTCGCCTCGAGGGAAAAGCCCAGCCGACTGACGGCCGCCCCCATGCTCGAGAGCTCCATCAGCGCCCCGAGGTGCGCCGCCGACGGGATGACGTCGTTCGACGACTGGCCCAGGTTGACGTGATCGTTCGGATGAACGGGCGTGTAGACGCCCCGGCGGCCTCCCAGCGTTTCGTTGGCCAGGTTGGCGATCACCTCGTTGGCGTTCATGTTGGTCGAGGTTCCGGAGCCGGTCTGGAACACGTCGACGGGGAAGTGGGCGTCCAGGTCGCCCTCCGCGACGCGGGCGGCGGCCCGCTGGATGGCCTTCGCGATGCGCGCGGGCATTTGATCGGGATACAGGGTCCGGTTCACCTCGGCGCAGGCGCCCTTCAGGTGGGCGAGGGCCGCGATGAAGGGCCGGGGCATCCGCCGGCCGCTGACGGGAAAGTTCTCCACGGCCCGCTGCGTCTGCGCACCGAAGTAGGCGTTCTTCGGGACCCGGATCGGGCCCAGGGAGTCGTTTTCGACGCGGGTGGAGGCCACGGCTCTACTTTGCCTTCCGGTAGGAGACGTCGTGGACGTAGAGGTTCCGGTCTTCGAAGGGCGAGGCGACGTAGAAGTCGTTCAGGAAGGCGATCGCGATGCGGCGTTCACCGGCGTCCAGTCGGGCGCTGACTTCGTACTCGCGGGGGTTTTCGGCCGTCAGCTTCACCGTCGCCAGGACGGAGCCATCGGCGCTGAAATTGAACTTCGCGAATTCGTTCCGGGCGGCGTCGCAGGACGCCGAGACGGTGAAGACGTAGACGGCGGACTCGGGGATCTTGACCTTCGCTTCGAACGTCGCATTCGCCAGGTAGCAGATCCGGGTCGGCGTGATCTCGTTGAAGCCCTGGCCGTCGATCATCTTGAAGTCCTCGAGCCGGAGGTGCACGGGCGTCCGCTTCGCCTCCTCGAGTTTCTGCATGGTCGCCTGGAACTGGGCGCGGATCTCCTCTTCGCGCCGCGCGGCTTCCTGGAGCGTGCGCTGCCGGAACCAGAACCCGCCGCCGACCAGGGCCAGCGCGGCGACGGCCGCGAGCGCGAAGACCCCGAGGCGCGGGCGCGGCGCGGGGCGCTGCTCCTTCGGCGCCTCGACCCACTGCGTCAGCGCCTTCGCGAGCTCGGCGCAGCTCGGGTAGCGTTCCTGCGCCTCGCGGGCCATGGCCTTCAGGCAGATCTGGTCCAGGGCGGGGTCGCCTCCGGGCAGCGGCGCGGTCTGCGAGGGCGGCACGGTCGTCCCCTCCACGACCTTGGAGAGGGTCTCGACGGGATTCTTCCCGTCGAAGGGGGGATGGCCGGCGATCGCCTCGTAGAGCATGACGCCGATCGCGTAGACGTCGGTCGTCCGGTCCACGTCCCGGTGGCCCCGCGCCTGCTCGGGGCTCATGTAGGCGGGGGAGCCGACGACGAAGCCGCTCGGCGTCAGCGAGGGCCCCGCGTGGCGCTGCTCGCTCCGGGCGAGGCCGAAATCCGTGATGACCGGCACGTCGCCCTTGGCGACGAGCACGTTGGCGGGCTTGAGGTCGCGGTGGATGATGCCGTGCTCGTGGGCGTGGTGGACCGCGAGCGCGACGTCGCGGAGCAGGCGGACCTGCTCCCGGGTGGAGCGCCCCTTGCGCCAGCGCCGCATCGGCTCGCCCGCCACGTACTCCATGGCGATGTAGCGCCGCGTGTCGAGGACCGCGGCTTCGTAGATGGTGACGATGTTGGGGTGCTTGGCGACGTTGGCCGTCAGGCGCGCCTCCTGCATGAAGCGCTGCCAGTCGTTGATGGCGTCGAGGTTGTCGTTCTTATGGGAGTGCATGATCTTGAGGGCGACGCGGCGGTGGAGCAGGGTGTCCTGCGCGTCGTAGACCACGCCCATGCTGCCGCGGCCGAGCTCCGCCGTGAGGGTGTACTTGCCGAAGGACGTGCCGACCAGGCTCGGCTCCGGCTTGGGAAGAGGCGCCGCCTCGGGCTTCGAGTTGACGATCATCAGCCCGCTGCAGGCCGGGCAGCGCGTCGTGCCCGGAGCGCCGACTTTCCCGCACGTGGCGCAGACGAGTTCGATCACCGTACCGAGTATCCCCACCGGGCGGGGGGAATGTCAACGCCGCCGTCAGAACGGCCAGCGCAGCTTTCTCTTCGCTTCGTCGCGCAGTTTGACGGCGTCGGGCTGACCGGGCCGGAGCGCGAGGGCCTCCTCGGCGGCCTGGAGCGTCTCCTTCCACATGGAGAGCTCGCGGTAGATCTCGGCGCGCTTGAGGCGCAGGCCCCAGTCCTTGGGCGCCAGGCGGACGGGTCCCTCGAGGCTCTCCAGCGCCGCGTCGTAGCGCTTGAGGCGGCGATAGGATTCGGCCAGCGGCTCGGCCGCGCCCTTGAAGGCCGGGTCGCGGCGCAGCGCCTCCGCCAGCATCTCCGCCGCGCGCTCGTACATGCCCTCGGCGAAGTAGAGCTGCCCGACCCGGTTGGCCGCCTCGGCGGACTGCCGGTCGATGCGCACCGCGTCGCGGTAGCGTTCGAGCGCCTTGGGCGTCTGGCCGCTCTTCTCGTAGGCCTCGCCGAGATTCCAGTTGAAGGTCGGGTCCTTGAGGATCTCCGGGTTGAGCTTCGCCGCTGCCTCGTACTCGACGGCGGCGTCCGCGGGCTGGTCGTGCTGCAGGTAGTAGGTCCCGAGGTTGAGGTGCGCCGTGCGGAAGTCGCGGTAGCCGCCGATCGACGCGGGCAGGGGGACGTTGACGAGCAGGAGCGTCGCGGCGAACACGACGGCCGCCGTCCTGGGGATCGCGCGCATCTGGTACTCGCGGAGCTGCGCGAACTTCACCAGCGCGTGGGCGGCGAAGACCATCAGGATCGGCACGATCGGCAGGCGGTAGCGGTCGAACACGAAGAAGAAGACGATCGAGACGAGGTAGGCGCCCAGCAGGACGTAGAGCATGGCGAACTTCGAGCGGTCCGGCCAGCTGAGGTAGATCCCCGCCGCGGCCAGCGGGGCGACGAAGAGGCCGAACGTGAAGAGGGGCAGGCGCAGCACCCAGGAGAAGCGCTCCATGAACGGGATGTTGTAGTTGTCGGGGATCTCAAACGCGTTCGACAGCATCAGCGCGCGCTTGAGAGTGACGCCGAGGAAGGTGCCGACATTGGAGCCGATGTAGTGGAGCGCACGATTCCTCCAGAACGCGTCGACCTGGGACGCCTTCAGCGGGTGTCCGCTGATGCGTTCCGCCTCCTCGCGGAACCCGCTCTCCTCGTACTCCGGGGCGCCCGCCTTGAGGAAGGAGGGCGGCCGATAGCGGCCGCTCGTGTTCTCCGGGTTGTTGCCGGTGTAGAGGTTGGGGCCGAGCTGCGCCGTCGTGAGGACGAAGTCGCGGGCGACGACCGCGTTGCGGATGGTGGCCGGGAGGATGCAGAGCAGCGTGCCCGCCAGCACGAGCCCGGCGGCTTTCGCGTCGCGGCGGATCGCCAGCAGGAGGGCCGCGGCGACGGAGACGAGCAGCAGGTTTCCCCGGACCAGGGTGCCGAGCCCGAGCACGCCGCCGAAGACGAGCCACTTCACCCAGGCCGGGCAGGGCGCGCGCGCCGGCGGCGCGGCCCCGCCGTCCTTCGGCGGCGGAGCGGGAAGGGTCCAGGCCCACGCGAGGAGCGCCCCTTCGATGGCGATCACGCCCAGGAACTCCTTGAGGATCGACGTGTCGTAGAAGAGGAACGTCTTGTAGAACGCGCCGAAGACCAGCGCGAGGATCGCCGTGCGGTAGCCGAGGAAGCGGCGGACGGCTTCGAAGAGCATCCAGAGCCCCGCGGTGCCCACCACCACCTGGATGAGGCGGACCCAGAGCAGGTCGCGGCCGAAGAGCTTGTAGAAGATCCCGAGGCCATACGGGTACAAAGGGTCCTGGTAGAACGCCTTGTCGCCCCAGAAGCTCTCGGCGGCGATCCGGTGGGCCCACTGGTCGTAGGCGGCGCTGTCGACGATGGGCGTGTCGAAGTAGGGCGTCCCCCGGAGGGAGAGGACGAGGATTACGCGCAGCAGGAAGGCCGCCGCGAGCACTCCGAGGAGCCCGGCCCGTTCACGCGTCGTCACGTCGGTCCATCCTATCACTTTGCCAGGTAGACGCGGACCGGGAGGGTATCCTTGCGCGGGGGCGACGGGAATTCGCCCAGGTACGACGTCTTCTCCCGGATCCGTTCCTCCAGCCGAGGCTCCCAGCGGCGCAGGTCCGGGGCGCAGAACGCGAAGGCATCCATCTCCGAGGATAAGAGAACGTCGGCCGTCGCGCCCTCCGGCAGGCCCAAATACTCGGAGCGCGCGTAGAACTCCACCTGCGGGTGGGTCGAGAAGACGCGTTTGCCCGGGCCGAGGGTCTTGAGGATGGCGAGGCCGGCTTCCTTCATGCCGACCTTGTCGGCGCGTCGCGGGCGGAGGTCGCGGACCGCCATGGCGAGGCAGAGCGCGCCGACGAGGAGCGGCAGCGCCGGGCGGCGCCGGGTCCACTCGGCCGCGCGGATGAGGCCGACCGCGCTCAGCGGCAGGAGCAGCGCGGCGGGGACCAGGAGAAAGCGGTGGGAGAAGGGCGTCGCCGCCGCGAAGGAGAGCGCGACGGGGACGAGGTAGCCGACGGCGGCGAGGAGCTGGAACGCGAGGAGCCGGCGGCCCTGCGGGGCGGGCGCGGCCCGGAGGCATCCGAGCACCAGGAAGGGTCCGAGGACGTAGAAGAGCACCTTGCCGAAGAAGTTGGAGCCGAGATGGCGCAGGCCGCCGAGCAGCACGCCGTGCTGGGCGACCACGCGGTACTCCTCGAAGTCCTGAAAGGTGGTCCCGGCCACGCGCCGGCCGGCGAGAAAGTCGCGGAGCATGCCGGGGATGGGGCTGAGGCTGCCCTGCCAGTGGCCGGTCCGCGCGTGGATGAAGCTCAGGTAGGGGAAGGCGAGGACGAAGGCGGTGACAACAAAGATCGCGACGCCCAGGGGGGTGAAGCGGCTGAAGCGGAGCGCGGCCGCCGCGAGGAAGAGCGGGAGGAGATAAAGTCCTTCGGGGCGCGCGAGCCAGGCGAGCACCGAGCAGGCCGCGGCCACGAACGTCCGCTCCCAGGATCGCTCCTCCAGGGCGGACCAGCCCAGCGCCATCGCGGAGAAGAAGAAGAACATGAAGGTGCCTTCGGTCATGGGCTCGGCGTGGATGTCGACCATCGCGGGCAGGAACGCGTAGAGCGCCGCCGCGACCGTCGCGACCCGGTCGTCCCAGGTGCGCCGGACCATCCAATAAAGGGGAAGGAGGGCGAGCCCGCCGAGGACCACCGAGACCGCGACGCCGGCGACGAGCAGGTTGCCGATCGCGAGGTCGCCGAGCGCGCTGAGAAAGGCGTGGACCGGCGGAGTGGGGGGCGGGACCGTGAGAGCGTCGGCGAAGCGGCCTTGCTCGAGGAGTTCCGCCATCCGGAGGTCGCGCGCGCCGTCCGAGTCGATGACCGCGACCGTCAGGGAGGCGGCGGCCCGCAGGGCGATCGCCCCCAGCGCGAGCAGCCACGCGTTCCGAGGCATGGCGGGTCAGCCTAACAAGGGCAAGGTTGCCCCGCAAGGCTCCCCCCGATACAATCCACCCTCCATGACCGAACGACTCTACTACCTCGACCCCTACCTCAAGGAATTCAGCGCCACCGTCATCAAGAAGACCGACAAGGGCGTCGTCCTCGACCGGACCGCCTTCTTCCCGACGGGCGGCGGCCAGCCCTGCGACCTCGGCACGCTGAACGGCGTGGACGTCACCGACGTCATCGAGGACGGGGACGACGTCATCCACGCGGTGGCGTCCCCGCTCGAGGGCGAGGTGCGCGGGGTGATCGACTGGGACCGCCGCCGGGACCACATGCAGCAGCATCACGGGCAGCACCTGCTCTCCGAGGCGTTCGTCCGCGTCGCGAAGGCCCAGACGTCCAGCTTCCACCTCGGCCGCCAGGGCTGCTCGATCGACCTGGACCAGAGCATCGCGCCCGTGGACATCGAGCGGGCCGAGACGCTGACCAACATGGTCATCTACGAGAACCGCCCGGTGCAGATCGGGTTCTTCGGGCACGACGAGGCGAAGAACCTGCCCATGCGGAAGCCGCCGCCCGCGGAGGAGCGGATCCGCGTCGTGACGGTCAACGACTACGACTGCCAGGCCTGCTGCGGCACGCACCCGCGCACGACGGGAGAGGTCGGGGTGGTCTGCATCACGGGCGTCGAGCGCCAGAAGGGGACGACGCGGGTGCACTTCCTCTGCGGCTACCGCGCGCTGAACGAGGCGCGGGAGAACGCCCGGATCCTCAAGTCGCTCGGCCAGAAGCTGTCGGCCGGGCGCGACGACCTGGAGAAGACCGTGGACCGCGTGATGGCGGACTTCGCCGAGGCGCGGCGGCAGCTGAACGCCGCCGAGCGCAAGCTCGCGGAGCAGCTGGGGCGCGAGCTCGCGGCGCGCGGCCGGGTGGTGGTCGAGGTCTTCGAGGGCCGGGGCATCGAGTACCTGCGCTCGGTGGCGACGGCCGTGGCGACGACGCCGGGCAAGGTCGCGATCCTGGGCGGCACCGGGGAGACCTCGAGCGTCGTGGTCGCGCGGAGCTCCGACCTCTCGCTCGACCTGAGGACGATCTTCAAGGATGTCCTGGCGCCCATCCAGGGGAAGGGCGGCGGGACGGCGCACTTCGTGCAGGGCGGCGGGCCCGGGGCGGACGTCCGGGCGGCCCTGAAGGTGGCCGAGGAGAAGATCCTTGCGAACCTGGGCGCTTAGTGCCGGTTTAAGTCTGATAGCCGGCTGCAGCGCCGTCGAGGTGGACCCCTACGTCGTCCCTCTCGACCAGCTCTCTGAGAAACAGCGAAAGCAGGTCGATCACGTCTTCGAGGACGTGGCGGCGGTGGTCCCGCTCGAGGCGGCCCAGGTGAAGAGCCGCCTGGAGATCTACCACTTCCTGCTGGACGAGATGCCGTTCACGGGCGGGGTGGTGCGGGAGCTGGGCCGCGGGAAATGGGAGATCACCCGCGACAAGAAGGACCCGGCGGCGTTCTTCGTGGTCGACCCCGAAGGCTTCCGGATGCGCTTCGAGCTGATCCGGAAGGAGGAGCGCCGGCGCTTCTACGTCACGAAGGGCGTCTTCCAGATGGGCGTCCTCCCGGTGCTCGAGGGGAGCACGCTGATCGTGATGACGATGGTTCCGGAGGGCGGCGCGATCCAGACGGGCGCGGTCGTCTACGTCCGGGTCGAGACGCCCTTCTACGCGCAGCTGGCGAAAGGGGTGCGGAGCATGCTGGAGGACAAGGTTCGCGAGCGGGCCGGGTTCTTCATCAAGGCGGCCCGCTGGGTGGCGGAGGAGGCGGCGCAGCGGCCCGACTGGCTGGTGATGCAGGTGGACGGGTCGCTGGAAGTGGATCAAGAGGTTCTGAAGGAATTCCGAAAAAGGTTTCTGCGTCAGCAGTAGGGTGACCGGACGGTCCCCGGTTCTTTTACAAGCGGGCGATGAAGGGCGGGGCGCGGGCGATCGCGGCCTGGATGTTGTCAGGTCGAGGGAAAGTCCGGGCTCCGCAGGGCAGGGTGGTTGCTAACGGCAACACGGCTCCGCAAGGGGTCGATGGAAAGTGCCACAGAGACTTAAACCGCCGATGGCCCCCGCAAGGGGGATCAGGCAAGGGTGAAAAGGTGGGGTAAGAGCCCACCGCCCCGTGTGGAGACACCGGGGGCACGGTAAACCCCACCCGGAGAAAGGCCGAATAGACGCGCGTCGCAGCAATGCCTGGGGCTGCCCGCCCGACGTCCTCCGCAAGGGGGAGGCGCGCCATGGGTAGGCCGCAAGGAGCGTCCGGAGCGATCCGGCGCCGAGATTGATGACCGCCGCCCTCCGAAAGGGGGGACCAGAACCCGGCTTACAGCGCCCCGCCCTTCATCGCCCGCTGCCGTTGACACCTTCCCCCGGGGCGGGCTACACTCCCCCCTGTTCAGCTGGGGGCGACAATCATGAAATTCCTTAGCGGCGCCGCGTTCCTGCTCCTTCTCTCCGCGACCGCCTCCGCGCAGGACGACGAGCGCGTCAAGCGCATCGTGGAGCGCATCGAGAAGGAGATCCGCGAGTCCCACGAGCGGACCCGCGAGGAGATCCGCGCCATCATCCGCGCCGAGATGCAGAGAAGCGGCGCCAAGCCCGCGGCGCCGGCCCGCAAGGTCACCCTCGGCATCACCGCCGGGGACATGACCGAGGAGGAGCGCAAGGCGCATCCCGCCGGCATCAAGGTCGTCGACGTCCGGGGCCCCGCCAAGGAGGCCGGCCTGATGGCGGGCGACATCCTCACCGAAATCGACCAGCGCGAGGTCAGCGAGGAGAACATCGGGGAGCTGCTGTCGAAGCACCAGCCCGGCGACGCCGTGGAGGTCACGATCGTCCGCGGCAAGAAGAGCCGGCACCTCAAGCTCGTGCTCGCCGAGCGCAAGGAGTGAAGAATTCCAACGCCGACGCGGATCAGCCGATATAATACTGCCAGCGGACACTGAACACATGACCACGCAAAGCTTCTACACTCCGACGAAAGCCGCCGAAATGATCGGCTGCAAGGAGTCGGAGGTCATGGAGTACATCAAGAGCGGCCAGCTCAAGGCCGCCTTCATGAGCAACATCGCCAACTACGTCATCACCCATAACGACCTGATGAGCTTCTTGAAGCAGACCCGCGACTTCAAGACGATGCAAAAGATGCTCACCAGGAAGGTGATCGTCGTGGACCGGGACCCCAAGGTCCAGGACATCATGCGGATGGAGCTCAGCCGCCAGGGCTTCGAGGTGCGCGTCGCGACCACCGAGCGCGAGGTCGCCTTCCTCTGCGACGAGTACCAGCCCGACGTGATCTGCGTCCACCTGGGCGCCACCACCCGCGAGAAGGAGCCCGTCCGGCCCAGCCTCGAAAAGGCCCGTTCGGCGCACAAGACCTACATCGTGCTCTACCACAACTACGCGCAGCACGTCGCCTCCAGCCCCGAGATGACCGCCCAGATCAAGGCGGTCAACGCCGACGTCGTCGTCCAGACCGACCGCGGCGTCACGCCCCTCGTGGACGCGGTCCGCTCCCGTTTCGGCCTGCGGACCACCGTCACGGGCCGGAAACCCCTCGCATAGTCCCGGGCGACGACGTATATACACAAGAGAGATTCGGAGGCATTATGAAGTCCGTCTGCACGCTCCTCCTGGGCTTCGCGTTCGCCGCGACGGCGATCGCGCAGGACCAGGACAAGGACGCCCTGAAGAAAGATCTCCTCAAGGAAGTCGAGAAGCGGCTCAAGTCCGAAGATGAGAAGCTGTTGAAGGATATCGAGAAGCTCATCGACGAGGAGCTCAAGGGCGGGAAGGGCCCCAAGGCCGAGGCCAAGCCGGAGCCGAAGGCGGCCCCGAAGGGCGAGGCGCCCAAGCGCAAGGTCCGCGGCTACATGGGCGTGCGTCCCACCGACCTCACCGATGACGAGAAGAAGGACCTCGGCATCAAGAGCGGCATCAAGGTCGTCGAGGTGGTCCCCGGCGGGCCCGCCGAGAAGGCCGGCCTCCGGGCCGACGACGTGATCGTGGCCATCGACGGCAAGACGATGGACTCCCCGCAGGACGTGCCCTCCATGGTGCAGGCCGCGGGCGCCGGCGCGACCCTCAAGGTCGAGTACCTCCGCGACGGCAAGAAGAAGAACGCCAGCGTGGTGCTCGCGGTCCATCCCGCCGACGCGCAGCCCGCCCCCCAGCAGGATGAGCCCAAGCCGAAGGAGCAGGGGAAGGGCGACGAGGACCTCCGGGAGCGCGTGAAGAAGTTCCTTCAGAAGAAGGAAGCGCCGCAGGACGAGTCCAAGCCGAAGGGCAAGGCGAAGCCCGCCCCGGCCCCGGATGACGGCGGCGCCGACGACCTCTTCGCGCTCGACGAGGACATGTTCGAGCAGTTCAAGGACATGTTCGAGAAGTTCGGCGTCGACCCCGAGCAGTTCTTCGAGAAGGGCAAGGACGGCAAGTACCGCCTGAACGACCAGATGAAGGAGATGTTCAAGAACTTCAACTTCGACAAGTTCAAGGACCTCCTTCCCAAGGGAGTGGAGCCCGAGGACCCGGCCCCCGCGCCGGCGCCGAAGAAGGAGCCCAAGCGCACGGAGCCCAAGAAGACCGAGCCCAAGGCGCCCCGCGCCTGGCTGGGCGTCCAGCCCGAGGATCTCCCCGACGAGCTCCGCGCCCAGCTCGACCTGCCGGAAGGCGAGGGCCTGCTGGTGACCGATGTGCTGCCGGGCAGCCCCGCCGAGAAGGCGGGCCTCAAGAAGAACGACATCCTGACCAAGATCGACGGCAAGGCCGTCAAGGGCGAGGAGTCGCTCGCCAAGTTCATGTCGACCGCGAAGGCCGGCCAGGAAGCCAGCCTCACGGTGCTCCGCAAGGCCAAGGAGCTGACCATCAAGGTCACGATCGGCGAGAAGCGGGACTGATTCCCCCGAAGCCACCGGAAAAGGCCGCGGCCTCCGCCGCGGCCTTTTTCATTTCCGCTCGAGCGCCCGGAATCCGCCCGCCCCCGCTGTCTCTAATTCCAGGAACAATTGGAACTCAATCGGGCCCCTGCTCGTCGAATGTGCGTGTCATCGAGGGGGGGAAGATCGTTATAATTTAAGAAGTTGCGGCGTCTAATCAGAACCAGGGCCTGAACCAATGCCGGATGCCACCGAAGTCTCGCTGATCCGCCGCTGCCAGGAAGGGCGCGAAGACGCCTTCCGGGAGCTGATGGAGAAGTACCAGCGGCGGGTCTATTGGATCGCCCACAACATGCTCTCCAACTACGACACGGCCCGCGAGATCTCCCAGGAAGCCTTCATCCGCGTCTTCCGCAACATCGCCCGTTTCGACGTCAAAAAGAACTTCTACACCTGGCTCTACCAGATCACCGTCAACCTCTGCATCGACCGGATGCGGAAGCTGTCCCACGGCAAGACGGTGGACATCGACGGGATCGGCGGCCTGGCCGACCCTGGCCCGCGCGACCCGGCCGAGACGGGCGAGCGCTCCGAGACCCGGAGCCGCGTCCACCAGGCGCTGGACCGCCTCCCCCCCAAGTACAAGGCCGTCCTCACCCTCCGGGACATCCAGGGCTTCTCCTGCGAGGAGATCTCCGAGATCGTGGGCTGCACGAACGCGACGGTCCGCTGGCGCCTCCACCGCGCCCGGAAGCTCTTCCGGGCCATCTGGGAGGGGAAGGGCGTCGAGATCGGCGACGATTCGGACCACGGGTTCTAAGCCCGGCCAACCTCCACGTCCTCCGGCCCGCTCCGGCCTCTCGCTTTGCTAACACCAACCCTGCTCCAGCGTATAGAATTCGAGTCAGGAGGAGCACGCTGATCCATGGGATGTGAGGAAATCCGGGACCTGCTGGCCCTGTACGCGGGCGGCGAGTCCTATGAGAACGAGCGGGTCGCCGTGGAGGCCCATGTGGCCGTCTGCGCCGCCTGCGCGCGCGAGCTCGACCAGTACCGCGAGGCGCGCGCCAACCTGGCCTCGCTCCGCGAGGGCCAGGCGCCCCCCGGCACCTTCAAGAACCTCTGGAGCGGCGTCCGCGCCGACCTCTTCCCGCAGAAGTCGGCGCCCCCGCGGCTCGCCTGGTTCGACGCCGCGCTCCGCTACGCGGCCGTCGGCATGGTCGGCATCGCCATCGGCGTCCTGGTCCACGTGACGACCCGCCGTGACGCCGCCCCCGCCGCGACCTCCGTGGCCTCCCAGCCCCCCGTCAACATCGTCAGCCCCGTCCAGCCCGCCACGTTCCCGAACACGTCTCGGGGATTCCTCTTCCGGCCGAGGGCGACCCCGGCCGCCCCCCGGGTGGAGCCGGACGGGAACTACTACCTCCCCCGGGTGGAGTCGATCCCGGCGGGCCGCGAGAAGGATTTCTAGAGGTCGAGTTGTGGTCTGCACCTCGCTGCTGGTCCTGCTGCTTTCCGCCGCCTCCTTCCAGGAGTCGGCCAAGGAAGAGACGACCCTCCAGAAGCTCGAGAAGGAAATCTCGGGCATCGTCGAGAAGGTCCGGCCCTCGGTGGTCCGCGTCCACGCGGACGACCTCACCTTCTCGGGCGTGATCTACAGCAAGGAAGGCCACGTCATCACGGACGCCTCGGGGATCGACCGCGCCCTCGAGATCCGCGTCACGGTGGGCGACCGGTCCTTCACGGCGGATCGCGTCGACGCCGACAAGCGGACCGGCATCGCGGTCCTCAAGATCTCCGCCAAAGGGCTGCTGCCCGCGTCGATTTCGTCCGAGGGCTGCAAGACGGGCACCCAGGCGATCGTCGTGGGGAATGCGCTCGGCATGCCTTCCTGCTCCTCCTTCTGCACCATCGGCGGCATCGGCCGCTCGATCCTCGTGCGGGGACAGAAGTTCGAGAACATGCTGCAGATGAGCGCGGCCGTCCTGCCGGGCGACTGCGGCGCGTTCGTGTCGGACTCCGCGGGCCGCCTCGTGGGCCTCGTCCACTCCGCCGGCGCCCTCGAGAACGGCGACGAGAAGCTCGTGCCCGCGCCCGCCTTCGCGGTGCCTGCCGCCTGGGTGAAGTTCTCCGCCGACCGCATCATCAAGCACGGCAAGATGGTCCGCGGCTGGCTCGGCGCGAGCCTGCTGCCGCTGAGCGACGCCGCCCGCTCGCACCTGGGGCTCGAGGCGACTGTCGGCGCCGAGGTGACCCGCGTGGAGCGGGAATCCCCCGCCCAGAAGGCGGGCCTGGTGAAGCGGGACATCCTCGTGTCCTTCGACGGCAAGGCCGTGAGCGACCTCGACGCCCTGCAGTGGAAGATCGCGACCGTCGAGGAGCCCACCAAGATCCGGATCGTCTTCCTCCACAACGGCGAGACCAGGACCGTCGAGGCCCAGATCGAGCTGGACCCGCAGAAATAGGAGGATGCAACGATGCTGACGCTGCTGCTCCTGTCGCTGCTTGCCGCGCCCTTCGACTCGCACGCCTTCGCGCCTGCCGGCGCGGCGGCGTTGCTCGCTCAGGGCAAGCAGGAGGAGAAGGCCGAGAAGAAGGTCGACCTCGAGAACACCCGCCTCCTCGTCTTCGACTCCACCCGCAACATGACGCTCAAGATCCTCAACGACGGCAAGGTCGAGCTCACGGTGCAGGAGGAGGACAAGGCCGCCGGCAAGAAGGTCGCCCGGACCTATGCGGCGGCGAGCGCCGCCGAGTTCCGCGCCCAGCACCCCGACCTGGTGAAGAAGTACGAGCTGGCCCGGCACCTGGGCGGCGCCGAGGAGCGAAAGAGTCTTTCCCAGGACGAGTTCGAGGAGTGGTGGAAGAAGCTCAAGAAGGGAGTCCCGGAGCTGGGTCCCGTCCCCGGCCTCGACCAGCCCTTCGACGAGGATCTCCAGAAGTTCATGGACGAGCAGTTCGGGAAGCTGCGGCGGCCCTTCCGCTTCCCGAAGGACCCGACCCCCGACGACGCGCCGCGCCAGGCGCCGGTCCCCGGCGGCCGCGAGTTCGGCATCCGGGTCCAGGAGGTCGGGGAGACGCTGCGGGACCAGCTCTCGCTCAAGGAGAATGAGGGCGTTATCGTGACCGAGGTGAAGGCCGGCTCCGTCGCCGAGAAGGCGGGCGTGAAGGAGCACGACATCCTGCTCAAGCTGGACGGCAAGGCGGTCACGGACCGCTGGCAGTTCCGCTCGGACGTCCTGGTCGCGCTCGGCAAGCCCGAGTTCGAGCTCCAGATCCTGCGCTCCGGCAAGCGCGAAGCCGTCAAGGTCAAGACGGGCGCGAGGAAGGACGAATGAAGCCCTGGGCCCGCAGCGCCCTGATGGCGATCTTCCTGGCCGCCGGCGTGGCGGCAGGGATGGGGCTCGGGCGCGCGTTCGACCGCTCCGGGGCGACGGCCGTCGCGGCGGAGCGGCCCATGATCTCGGGCGACCTCTCCGCGTTCCAGGACGCGCTCGCGTCGGTGGCCGAAGGGGTGAGCCCCTCGGTCGTCCACATCACCACCAAGGTGGGCGCGCAGGGGGACCTCTGGGAGATGCAGGGCGTCGGATCGGGCGTGATCGTCAGCCCCGAAGGCCATATCCTCACGAACCACCACGTCGTGGACGCCGATCCGCGCCGCCAGACTCTTCGCGTCCGCCTTGCGGACGGCAAGGAGTTCCCCGCGAAGGTCGTCGGCACCGATTCGGAGACCGACCTGGCGCTCCTCAAGATCGAATCCAAGGTCGACTCGCTCGTCCCCATCCGCTTCGCCAACTCGGACCAGGTTCGCGTCGGCCACCTCTGCCTGGCGATCGGCAGCCCCTTCGGCTACAGCCATTCGGTGACCTTCGGCACGGTCAGCGCGAAGCACCGCCACGCGCAGCTCTCGCAGCCGTACCAGGACTTCATCCAGACCGACGCCCCGATCAACCCGGGAAATTCGGGCGGGGCGCTGGTGAACATCCGGGGCGAGCTCATCGGGATCAACGCCGCGATCGTCTCCGAGACGCGCAGCAGCGACGGCGTCGGCCTCGCGATTTCCTCGAACCTGGCGAAGTCCGTCAGCGATCAGCTCCAGAAGAACGGTCGCGTCCGCCGCGGCTACCTCGGGATCCGCCCCCTGGACTTCGAGCAGACGCAGATCGAGTTCGGCTTCCGCTCGATGGAGGAGCTGCTCGACGAACTCGGCCTGAAGTCGCAGCGGGGCGTCTTCGTCGGCTTCGTCGAGACCGGCTCGCCGGCCGACAAGGCGGGGCTCAAGAAGGGCGACGTCATCGTCGAGTTCAACGGCGAGCCCGTGGCGGGCCAGAGCGACATGTTCTTCAAGGTCGCGAAGGTCGTCCCCGGCAGCAGCGTCAGCCTCAAGGCGCTGCGCAGCAAGTCGGAGCGCGACCTCAAGATCGTGCTGATCGAGCGCCCGCCGGTCGACCTCCGCGCGCGCCCGCGCTGATTGGCCACGGAGCCCGCAGAGCCCACAGAGCCGACTCTTCTCTGCAGGGCTCCGAGGGCTCGGTGGCCAATCCGGCCGGAGCACTTCTTCTTGGTCCCCGCGCCGATCCTGGGTTTAATCCACACGCCATGAACGACCGCGTCTACGACCCCGGCTTTTTTCGCGAGAACGCGGACCGCTTTCGCGACCTCATCGTCGATGAGCTCGAGAGGACCCGGAAGCGGGAGGGGAAGGTGCTCGTCCAGAAGCAGATCGACGAGATCCTGCGCGAGCTGGACTTCGAGCGGCTGCTGGAGTCCGGGGGAGGGGATCTCGCGGCGCTGGCGCGGACCTTCATCGCCCACAGCAATCACCTGCGCCACCCGCGCTACATGGGGCACCAGGTCGCCATCCCGATGATCCCGTCGATGTTCGCGGATCTCCTGGGCGCGCTGGTCAACAACGGCATGGCGGTCTACGAGATGGGGCCCGCCGCCAGCGCCGTCGAGAAGGGCATCGTCCGCTGGATGCTCCGCAAGCTCGGCTGGGGGGAGGGCGACGGCATCCTCACGCACGGCGGGAGCCTGGGCAACCTGAGCGCCTTGCTCGCCGCCCGCGCCCGCATCGTCCCCGAGGCGTGGAAGGACGGCATGCCTCCGAACTTCATCGTGCTCGCGTCCGACATCGCCCACTATTCGGTCGAGCGCGCGGCCGCCATCATTGGGGTCGGCAGCCGGAACGTCGTCAAGGTGCCGGTGGACGGCGCGCTGCGGATCCACGTCCCGTCCCTCCGGAAGGTCTTCGCCGAGCAGGTCGACGCCGGCCGCGAGGTGCTGGCGGTCGTGGCGAACGCCGGCGCGACGGCCAACGGGGCGATCGATCCACTGCGCGAGATCGGCGACTTCTGCTGGAACGAGGGCCTCTGGCTCCACGTCGACGGGGCCCACGCGGCCGCCGCCCTGGCCTCGCCGACGCAGCGCCCGCGCGTGGACGGGATCGAGCGGGCCGATTCGATCACCTGGGACACCCACAAGCTCCTGGGGACCTCGGCGCTGGCCTGCGCGACGCTCTTCCGCGACGGCGCGTCGCTCGCTGGGACCTACGAGCAGCACGCGCCGTACCTGTACGGCGAGGGCGAGAAGCCCGGCGAGGACCTCTCGCTCAAGACCTTCGAATGCACGAAAGCGCCCCTCGGTCTGAAGCTCTTCCTCAATCTCGCGGTCCTCGGCGAGGCCGGCCTGGCGGCGCACGTGGACCGCCTCTTCGAGCAGGCGCAGCGCTTCCACGAGCTCCTCTCATCCAGGAAGGACTTCGAATGCCTGGGAGCGCCGCAGTCCAACATCCTGCTCTTCCGCTACGGCTCGGACTCCGAGCTGCAGAGCCGGATCCGGCAGCGGCTGGTCCTGGAGGGAGACTTCTATATCACGCGCACCACCGTGCGGCGGGAGGTCTGGCTGCGCCTGGTGATCCAGAACCCGTTCACGGAGGACTCGGACCTCGTCGCCCTCGCGGAGCGGATCGAGCAGGTGGCACGAGAGGTTGTTTCCTCGTAACATCGATAGGTGAACACCGTCAGACCGACATGACAACCCTGCTGATGGCCGTCTTGCTCCTTGCCCCTCAGGCGTCGCCCCAGGCGACGGAAGGCGTCCGCTATCCCGCGAAGCCCGGGCCGCGAGACTTCATCCTCGACGAGGCGAAGGTCCTCAAGCCGGACGACGCCACCGAGATCCGCATCCTCTGCGAGGAGGCGCTCACCAAGAAGAAGGCGCCGATCGTCGTGGTCACGATCCCGTCCCTCGCGGCCTACGGCGCTCAGGGCTGGCCGATCGAGCGCTACGCGCTGAACCTGATGTCGGAATGGGGCGTGGGCTGGTCGGAGTGGAACTACGGGATGCTGCTCCTGGTGTCGATGGGCGACCGCAAGGCGCGCATCGAACTGGGCGGCAGCTGGGAGCGGCGCAAGGACGACGACGCCAAGCGCATCATGGCCGAGCGCGTGATCCCGTACTTCAAGAAGGCCGAGCCGAGCAAGGGCATCCTGGAGGGCGTGCGCGGGCTCAACGCCCTGGCTCTCGACAAGGTCCCGGCCCGTTCGCAGCCGAACCGGACCCCGCCGTCGGCCGCGCCGGTGCCGGGCGTGCCGTCCTCGGGCGGCGGCTGCCTTCCCGCGGGCGGCTGCGGGCTGATCGTGCTGATCGTCGGCGGCATCCTCGTGGTGATGCTGGTCTCGCGCCTGATGCGCCGCAGCCAGGTGACCTCGTGGGGGAACCGCGGGCCCTACGGCGGCTACTACGGGGGCGGCTACGGAGGCGGCGGCTTCGGGTCGGGCTTCGGCGGCGGCCTTCTCGGCGGCGCGCTGGGCAGCATGCTCGGCCACTCGATCGGCCGGCACTTCGACACCCCGAGCAGCTCCCCGCCTCCGCCCTCCTACGGGAGCGATTCGTCGAGCTCCGGCGGCGGCGACAGCGATTTCGGCGGAGGTTCCTTCGGCGGAGGATTTTCGGGCGGCGGAGGCGCGACGGGCGAATGGTAGCGTCGAAACTGTTCAGCGCGGAAGACCGCAAGGCCGTTTCCGCGGCCGTCACGGACGCCGAGAAGAAGACCTCGGCCGAGATCGTGCCGGTCGTGGCGACCATCAGCGACCGCTACGAGCGGGCCGAGGACCTGATCGGGCTCGCGGCGGCGGTCGTCGCGGTGGCGGCGACCTGGACGCAGTTCCAGAAGCTGCGGCCGTCCTCGGACTGGGACGACTCCCTCGAGCTCAGCGTCCATCTTCCCTACGTGCTCGCCATCATGGTGGGCGGATGGATCGTTGGGGTCCTGCTGGCGAAGGCGCTCCCCTGGCTCAAGCGGCTGGCGGTGTCGCGCCGCGCCATGACGGCCCGCGTCCTCGTCGCGGCCCACCACGCGTTCGACTCGCTGCACGCGCACAAGACGGTCGGCGGCACCGGCGTGGTGATCTTCGTCTCGCTGTTCGAGCGCCGCGTCTGCGTGTGGGCCGACCGCAAGGTGTCCGAGAAGATCCCCGAAGCCGAGTGGAAGGGCATCACCGAACAGCTCATCAAGGCGCTTCGCGACGGCAAGCCGCGCGACGGGTTCGTCGACGCCATCCGGAAGGCGGGGGACCTGCTCGCGAAACCCTTTCCGATCCAACCCGACGACAAGAACGAATTGTCGAACGAGCTGCGGATCCTGGACTGACGCTTACCCGAGGGTTCTCGTCAGCTCCCGGTACGCCTCCGTCACCTGTCGGACGATGGGACCGGGTTTGCCGATCGGCAGGATCTCGATCAACGCGTTCGTCAGGAACGCCTCGTCCGCCTTCCAGAGCTCCTTGAGGCGCACGGTCCGCTCCCGGACCGTCGCCAGTTCCATGACGACCTTCCGCGTGACGCCGGGGAGGATGCCCGCCGGGCTCGGCGTGATCAGCTTGCCCTTCACGACGAGGAAGACGTTCGTCACGGCGCCCTCGAGCAGCTCCCCGCGCAGGCCGACGAAGAGGGCATCCGCGCATCCGCGCTCGCGCGCCTCGTCGTGCATCAGGATGTTCTCGAGGTAGCTCGTCACCTTGTGGCCGGCGATCATCGCGCGCGGGTCGCGACGCCAGGGGGCGACCATCACCTCCGCGCCCTTCTCGTACCAGGAGGCGGGGAGGGGGCTGCGCGGCCGGGCCGTGAGGAGCAGGCGCCCCTCGGCGGAGAGCGTGATCCGCACCGCGGCGTCGCGCAGCCGGTTGCGCTGGCAGAGCTCGCGGATGGCAGGCTCGACGTCCGTGTCGCGGAAGGGGACTTTGAAGCGCGCCGCGGACGCCTTCATGCGGGCGACGTGGTCCTCGAGCCGGAACGGAATCCCGTCGTAGGTGCGCAGGGTCTCGAAGAGTCCCCGTCCGTGGAGGAAGCCGCGATCCGTCGCCGGGATCGTCGCCTTGCTCTCGGGAAGGAACTCGCCGTTCAGCCAGACGGTCGTCATCGAAGCGTCATGCCCAGGGCCCGCGCCATCGCGGACGCCTTGGTCAGGGTCTCCTCGTATTCGGAGGCCGGGTCGGAGTCGGCCACGATGCCGCCGCCGGCCTGGAAGTAGTACTCGGGCCCGTCGGCCAGCACCGTGCGGATCGCCACCGAGAGGTTCATCGAGCCGTCGAAGCCGAGCGCGCCGAGGGCGCCCGTGTAGAAGGCGCGGCGCGTGGGTTCGAGCTCGTCGATGATCTCCATGGCCCGGATCTTGGGCGCGCCGGTGATCGAGCCGCCGGGGAAGGCGGCGCGGAGCACGTCGACGGGCCCCAGGCCCCGGCGGAGGCGGCCTTCGACGGTCGCGGACAGGTGCAGCACCGTGGCGTGGCGCTCCAGGACCTTGGGCGCCGTCACGGCCACGCTGCCGAACTCGCAGACGCGGCCCAGGTCGTTGCGCTCGAGATCCACGATCATGGCGAGCTCGGCGTCGTCCTTCGGGCTCGCCATCAGCTCGCAGGACAGGCGCTCGTCCTCGTCCGGCGTCGCGCCCCGGCGCCGCGTGCCCTTGATGGGGCGCGTGACGAGCCGCCCGTCCCGCAGCTCGAGGAACTGCTCGGGGGAGCACGAGAGGACGGCCCGGCGGCCGTACTGCAGGTACGCCGCGTAGGGCGCGGGGCTGGCCGCCCGCAGCGCGCGGTAGACGTCGAAGGGGGCGGCGTCGCTGCGGGCGTGGAAGCGCTGGGAGAGGTTGACCTGGTACACGTCGCCCGCGGCGATGTACTCGCGGATCCGGGCGACGGCGGCGAGGTAGCGCTCGCGGGTGAAGTTGGAGCCGCGGCCCGGGACCGCGCGGCCCGCGCCGAAGAGCTCCCCGTAGAGGGCGGGGTCGATCGCCCGTCCCGACGGCTTCGGGTCGAGGCGGACGCGCGACGCCGTCCGGGAGGCCTGGTCGAAAACGCTGATCTCGTCGTAGAAGCCGAGCAGGAGGTCGGGAAAGTCGAGGTCGTCCTCCGCCCGGTGGGGGAGGCGCTCGAGGTGCTGGCCCAGGTCGTACCCGAAGGCGCCGACGGCGCCGCCGGGGAGGGGAAGGCCCTCGGGGTTCTCCACCTTCTGCTCGGCCAGGAGCTCGCGGATCGCGTCGAAGGGGTCTCCGCGGAAGGTCCGCTCGCGGCCCTCGCGCCAGAGCGAGAGGCGGTCGCCGCGCGCGACGAGGACCGCGTAGGGGTCCTCGCCCGCGAACGTGTAGCGTCCCCCCGAGGCGCTCTCGAGCAGGAAGGGGAAGGGCGCGCGGAACGAGGCGGAGAACCACTCCGCCGCGTCGGCCGGGGCCGCGACGCCGGACGCGATCGCCCGGCGTCCCTTCCTCACCTTGAGCATCGTCGGGGGATTATACTAGGATCAGACATGAGCGCGATCAACCGCTTCGCCATGGATGTGGCCTGCCCGGCCTGCGCGCACGGGAACACGCTGCTGCTCCCCGAGGCGTCCTGCGGCAACGAGTTCGTCTGGCACGCGCGCTGCGGCGGCTGCGGCGCCTGGCGCTGGTTCAACTCGCGGCAGGACGTCTCGTTCGTCCGCGCCGTCAAGGAAACCGCGCGCCGCCGCGACGAGCTCAGCGGCCTTTCGCCCGAGGGCACCCGGGAGGCGCACGACGCGTTCGCCGCGACCGTGGAGCCCTGCGCCTGCGGGGGCCGCTTCCACGTCGTGCGGGAGATCATGGACGAGCCCTGCCTGGGCTGCGGCCGCTCCCTCCAGGGCGCGCCGTTCCCCGCGGTCAAGAGCCTCCAGATCAGCGTTCCTCCGCTGCGTCCCGAGGCGTCGTAAGGGTATGAGGGTCGTGCTCGCCGCCCTGCTTGCCCTGAGCGGTGTCGAAGGGCTCGTGGCGCAGGACCCCGCCGAGCAGCTCCGCCGCCAGGAACTCGCGCTCCGCCTGGAAGAGCTGGCGCGCGACGGGAAGCTGGAGGCCTTCTCGCGGGCGGTGCTCCGCGAGCTGCGCGGCCGCCGCATCGACGCGGGGGCGCTCGACCTCTGCTGGAAGCTCGCCGCCCTGCGGCGCTGGGAGGGCCAGCTCCCGGACCTGGTCGCCGCCTGGGACAAGGCCGCCGCCGCGGAGCCCGCGCAGCCCGCGCAGGTCCTCTTCCGCGCGCGCCTGGAAGGCCTGGCCTCGAAGCCCGCCGCCGCGCGGGAGCAGCTCGAGGCGGCGGCAAAGAAGTTCCCCGGCGAGCCCGCGATCCTCTGGTACCTCGGCCGCGCGCGCGCCGACGCCGCCGACCCCCGCGGCGCGGCGACGGCCCTGGAGGAGCTGGCGACCCTGGGCGGCTTCCCGTTCGATGCCGACGAGTTCCATCGGACCCTGGCCCTGGCGTACGCGGAGACGGAGCGGCGCCCCGCAGCCCTCGAGCACCTGCGCGCCATCCGCGAGGAGCGGAGCGACGCCCTCGACCTTGCGGCCCTGGCGACGAAGTGCCGCCTCCCGGAGGAGGCCGTCCGCCACTTCCGCGTGGCGGCGGCGTCCGACCCCGCCCGGCTCTCGATCCGGCTCGGCCTGATCCGCTCCCTCCAGGCCTCCGGCGCCGAGGACGAGGCGCGCGCGGAGCGCCGGGCCCTGCTCGTGGTCGACGGGGAGGTCTCGGTCTCGCGGGTGGAGGACTACTTCTTCCTGCTGCCGGCCGAGGGGCGGGCGGACGAGATCCTCCGGACGCTGACCCTGATCCTTCCCGCGGAGGGGACGCCGGAGGCGGCGAAGGTCTTCGAGGCCGTGTCGTCGAAGGTCCCGGGCGACGACCGGAGCCGGGTGTCGGACGCGTGGGAGGCGTCGGCCCGCGACCCTCGGGACTGGCTGCTGCTCGGACGGGTGAAGCGCTGCTGGCTGGCCGGCTTCCAGCAGGCCCTGGAGTCGATCGAGAAGGGAGAGAAGCTCTTTCCGAAGGACGTCGCGCTGGTCCGCGAGAAGCTCGACCTGATGGAGCGGCTCTACCGTCCGAAGGGGGTGTCGGCGGCCTATCTGCGGCTGGCGGAGCTCGACCCGGAGAAGCGGACGGGGCCGCGTCCCTATGCCTCGGCCCAGCGGGCGATCCGCCAGCTGGCGCAGGTGGACGCCGCCGAGGGGATCCGCCTGGGCGTCTTCATTCTCTCGGAGCCCGGCCTCGAGGACGCGACCCTGCAGGAGACCCGCGCGGCCATGAAGCCCGCCTGCGAGGCGTCGGGCGCGGCGTTCTGGGAGGAAGTGCGGAAGTTGAAGCTGCCCGCCGCCGGCGCGAAGACCGGGGAGGCCGTGCGCGCCCAGATCTCGAAGCTCTCCGACGACGAGTTCGAGGTCCGCTCGGCCGCCGGGCGCGAGCTGAAGAAGATCGGGCTTCCCGCGATCCCGGCGCTGATGGAGCACATCGACAGCAGCGACGTGGAGGTCCGCATCAAGGCGCGCGAGATCATCCGGGCGATTCTCTCGGACTGACGAATCCCGGCACCTCCCCCCGGGGGAGGCAGGGAGGGGGAATCCCTCCGGTTCGGTGTTCCGTGTTCGGTGTTCGGTGTTCGGTGTTCGGTCTTCAGATCTTCTCGCTGACGACCTTCGCTTCGAGGAAGAGGCGCAGGTAGTCGCGGCCGCCCGCCTTGGCGTTCGTGCCGCTCATGTCGAAGCCCCCGAAGGGGTGGCCTCCGACGAGCGCGCCGGTGCACTTCCGGTTGATGTAGAGGTTGCCGGCGTAGAACTCCGCCTTCGCCCGCTCGATGCGCGACTTGCCGTAGAAGGCGCCGGTGAGGCCGTACTCGCTGTCGTTGGCGATCCGGATCGCGTCGTCGTAGTCGCGGGCCTTCAGGACCGCGAGGACGGGGCCGAAGATCTCCTCGCGCGCGATCTTGGCCTTCGGCAGAACGTCGGCGAAGACGGTCGGCTCGACGAAGTAGCCGTCCCCGCGGCGCTGCTGGCCGCCCGCGACGAGGCGTCCTTCGCGCGTGCCGGTCTTGATGTAGCTCAGCACCTTCTTCAGCTGATTCTCGTCAATCACCGCGCCCATCTGGGTCTCGGGATCACGGACGTCGCCGACCTTGAGGGCGTTCGTCTTCGCGACCACGAGGTCCAGCACGCGGTCGTAGACCTTCTCGACCAGGATCGCGCGGGAGCAGGCGGAGCACTTCTGTCCCTGGTAGCCGAAGGCGGAGGCGACGATTCCCGAGGCGGCGGCTTCGAGGTCGGCGTCCTCGTCGACGACGATGGCGTCCTTGCCGCCCATCTCGATGACGGTGCGCTTCAGCCACTTCTGGCCGGGCGAAAGCTTCGCGGCGCGCTCGTGGATGCGGACGCCGACGTCGCGGGAGCCCGTGAAGGAGACGAAGCGGGTCAGCGGGTGGTCGACGAGCAGGTCGCCGACGTCCTTGCCGCTGCAGGGAAGGTAGTTGAGCACTCCCTTGGGGAGGCCGGCCTCCTCGAGGATCTCGACGACCTTGTAGCCGATCACCGGCGCCAGCGACGACGGCTTGAGCACGACCGTGTTCCCGGTCACGACGGCGGCCGCGGCCATGCCGGTGAGGATGGCGCAGGGGAAGTTCCAGGGGGAGATCACGACGCCGACCCCGAGGGGCTGGTAGGTCAGGCGGTTGCGCTCGCCCTTCACGGGCGTCAGCGGCTGCTCCTGGGCGTAGCGGAGGACCTCTTGGGCGTAGAAGGCGCAGAAGTCGATCGCCTCGGCGGTGTCGGCGTCGGCTTCGGTCCAGGTCTTGCCGACCTCGAGGACGAGCGTGGCGTTGAGCTCGTGGCGCCGGCGGCGCATGATCTCCGCCGCGCGGACGAGCACGTCGGCCCGGACCCCGGGGGCCGTCCTGGACCAGGACGCGAAGGCGTCGTGCGCCGTGCGGATGGCCTTCTCGGCCTGCGCCGGCGAGGCCTTGGCGGCCCGGCCGACGATGCGGTTCGGTTGGCACGGGTTGTGCGACACGATCGAGGCCTTGGTGGAGATGCGGGCGCCGCCGATCACGAGGGGGCAGTCGACGGGCACGAAGGAGTCGATGGCCTTCTGGAGGGCGGCCTTCTCCTCGGGGTTGCGGGAGAAATCCAGGATTGCTTCGTTTCGGAATTCGAGCGTCATAGGCGGGTCATTATATGGACGCCGGGGGGCCCGTAAATAGTCCGACGCCTTGCTTCAGTTGCCCGCCTTCTGCTTCGCCTCGGCAAGTTTCTTGGTGAGGGCGTCGCTCCGCGGGGCGCCGAGCGCCAGGGCCTTCTCCCAGTCCGAGACGGCTTCGGCGAACTTGGCCTGCTCGTACTGGACGTGGCCGCGCGCCAGGAAGGCTTCGGGATAGTTCACGCGGCGGGTCAGGGCTTCGGAGTAGCACTGCACGGCCTGGCGATGGAGGTCGGGGGCCTTCTCGGGGCCACCCTGCTGACCCAACTGCATGAAGACGTCGCCCTTCAGCTTGAAGACCTCTTCGTTGGTGGTCTGGCGGCCGATCAGGCGGTCGCAGGCCTGGAGCGCCTTCGGGTAGTTCTTCTCGGCGGCGGCCAGCAGCGCTTCGGCGAACTCCGTCTGCTCGCGGTCGCCGGGGCCGGCCTTGCGGTAGGCCTCCAGGTCGGCCCGGGCCTTCTCGCGCCAGGCCTGCGAGTCCTCCTCGGCCGCCAGGTCCAGGTAGAGCCGCGCACGGTCGTAGTAGGCGGCGGCGTAGGTCTTGAGCGCCTTGATGGCGGCCGTGAAGTCCTTCTCGGCCTCGGCGCGTTCCTGACGGAGCGCGTGCGCCTGGCCGCGGGCCTCGTAGGCGTCGGCCTGGTCGGGGACGTACTCGATGGCCTTGCTGAAGTGGTCGATGGCCTCGCCCAGCAGCGTGCGGGTGCGGGAGAGGTCGGCGCCCTGCTGGTAGAAGAGCGTCCGCGCCCGCTGCATCGTGGTCCGCCCCAGGTCGAGTTCGGGCTGGGCCTTCGCCTTCAGTTCCTCCTTGCGGAGCTGCTCCTCCCTCTCGGCGAGCTTGATCCGCTGCGTCGTCATGGCGATGCGATCGCGGACGCCGATGCTCTGCGGGTCGAAGACCTGCGCGTCCTGGTACTTCCGGAGAGCCGCCTTCAGGTCGCCGGTTTCCGAGAGGCGGTCGCCCTGCTGGAGGAGGATCTTGAAGTCGTTCCCGGGGCCGCGGGTGGCGAGGAACGAGACCAGGAGCACGACGGCGAGGGCCAGCGCGCTGGCGGCCGCGAGCGGCACCCAGTTGCGCTTGAGGCGGCGGACCGCCGCCGCGGCGGCCGGGGCGCGGCGGGCCGCGATCGCGTGGCCGCCGAGGAAGTAGCTCAGGTCGGCCGCGAGCGCCTCGGCGGTGGGGTAGCGGAGCGCATGGTCCTTGTCGAGGCACTTGAGGACGATGGTCTCGAGGTCCTTGGGGACCGCCACGTTCAGCCGCGAGGGCGGGACGAGCTCCTCGTTCACCACCATGCGGAGGGTCTCCACCGGGTTGGGCCCCTTGAAGGGCGGCAGTCCGGTGAGCAGCTCGTAGAGCACGGCGCCGATCGAGTAGACGTCGCTGTGCTTGCCCACGAGCGCGGAGTGGCCGGAGGCCTGTTCGGGGGCCATGTAGCTCGGGGTGCCGACCACGGTGCCCGCCATGGTGATGTGCGAATTGCCCTGGAGGGACTTGGCCAGGCCGAAGTCCATCACCCAGGCCTTTTCGGAGCGGTCGATCATGATGTTGTGGGGCTTGATGTCGCGGTGGATGATCCCCTTGGAGTGGGCGAACTCGACCGCGCGGCAGACTTCGACGAGGACTTCGGCCGCTTTGCGGGGCGCCATCTTCTCGCCGGCCAGGCTGCGGCCGTCGACGTACTCCATCGCGATGACGTGCTTCTCGGCGACTTCGCCGACCTCGTAGATGCCGACGATGTTGGGGTGGCGCAGCGCGGCCGCCGTCTGGGCCTCCCGACGGAAGCGGACGATGTCTTCCTTGCCGCCGGCGCTCACCAGGACCTTGAGGGCGACCCAGCGCTTGAGGGCGCTCTCCCAGCCTTTGTAGACCACGCCCATGCCGCCGCGGCCGAGCTCCGCGACCACCACGTACTTGCCCAGGATGTTCTTCGGGTTCCGTTGCGCGGCGACGACCTCCTCCGGGACGTCGGAGGGCACCTGCCCGGGGGGCAGGAGGGCGCCGGCGCACTTCTTGCAGACGTACTTCTTCTTCGGGCTGAAGTCGACGACGGAGTACTGGGAGCGGCAGGAGACGCAGTGGAGGACCGTCTTCTCCTTCTGGGCGCTGAGGCCCTCCTCGATGGCTGCGAAGGTCGCATAGCCCTTCTGGAGGAGGATCTCGCCAAGCCGGGGAGCCGGCCCGCCCTTGTCGGCCATGTGCTGCTGGATCGACAGCGCCTCGATCACCTGCTCCTTGCTGCAGGAGCCGCTGCCGACAAGGATCTGCCCCAGCGCGGTGTCGCCCTTGCGGACTACCGTGTAGGCGGAGTCGTTGGCCAGGATCCTCGAGACCTCTTCCCGGAGGGAGGCGATCTGCGTCGGGCTCACGAGGCCCCGGGCGACCAGGAGGTCGGAGAGGCGGGACTTGGAGCTGTCGGGGAGGGGGGAGTCCGTGGAGGAGCCGCACTCGCGGAGGCAGTCCACGAGCTGATCGCGGGTCACCCACCCACGCTCGACGCAGACCTTCCCGACGATGGTCTCAAACGCTTCGGACACGTTGGCTCCCTATCCAGCCCTGGATAGTCATTTTATCCCTTAAGGGGCAATCGGGGCGGCCGCGACCCATATTCCCCTTGAATTGGGCGAAATAGAATCCGCTAGGGGAAACCCCGAGAGGGGAGAATCAGCGGCTGAGTCGGGCGCGGCAGGCGGCCATCGGGAGGCGATAGCGCTCCGTCTCGGACGGGAGTTCGGCGACCACCTGTTCGTAGTCCGACAGCGCTTCCTTCCAGCGGCCGCAGTCCCCGTAGATCGCCGCGCGCGAGGCGCGGGCTCCCGTGAAGCGGGGGGAACGGGCAAGAATCTCGTCCAGGCGCCGAAGCGCATCGGGCGTGTCGCCCATCTTGTACGAGGCGATGGCGCGGTTGATCCGGGCGGTGATGTAGTCGGGGCGGATCTTCAGCGCCTGATCGGCATCGCGGGCGGCGTCCTCCAGCCGGTTCTGCGACATCCGGATCGAGGCCCGGTTCCCGTAGGCGCGGAAATTCCGGGCGTCGGCCGCGATCGCCCGCTCGTAGTACTGGAGCGCCAGCTCGATCTGGCCGCTGCGCTGGTAATAGGTCGCAAGGTCGGAAAGGGCCTGGCTGCTTCCGGGGTTCAGGCGAAGGACGGTCTGCATATCCGAGAGGGCCTCCGGGTACCGATCCAGGTACCAGAGCGAGCCCCCGCGCCTCCGCAGCGCCTCGATATAGTTGGCGCGAAGTCGAATCGCCTGGGTGAAGTCCTCCACGGATTGGAGCAGGAGCTTCTGCAGTTGCGATCGCTCCTTCGCGCGGACGGCCAGCAGCATCACCGCATTGCCGCGGAGGACGAGGAATTCTTCGGGCCGGGATGCGGCCGGCAATCCCTCGGTGACGCGCTCGACCGCGCGCTCGTAGCGCCCCTCCGCGAAGGCGATGCAGGCATCAAGATAGGGCAGATCTCCCTCGGACGCCCCCAGGCTCCGGGCCTTCAGGAAATCCTCGTTGGCCTGGCGGCGCGCCTGCTGGAGCTCCTCGGGCAGCGACTGCTCCGTCCATCCCGAGAGGAGGACCTCCTCGTAGAAGCGCTCCAGCAGCAGCCGCCCGTGGGCGAGGCAGGCCGCCGGCGAACTCGGAAGGCGCCGCTTCGCTTCCGTGAAGTCCTCCAGCGCTTCGTCGCTCCGGAGGAGGGCCTGGCGGGCCTGGCCACGGCCCAGCAGCGCCTCGCCCCAACCGGGATTGGTCACCAAGGCGTCGTTAAAGCGGAGCTCCGCCTTCTTCAAGGTCTCGTTCATCTGCGCCAGATCGGCGGTCGGGCGGTACAGGTCCAGACGCGCCTGTTCGAGGAGGCGCAGGCCGTCGTCGAGCGCGCTGCGGTCGACGGGCTTGGGTTTCGCGATCGGCGGCGGAAGAGGAGCGGGAGGGGGAGCGGAGGGCCAGAGCAGCACGGCGAGAACGGCGGCGACGGCCAGTCCGCCGGCCAGCAGGAACGCCGGACGGCCCGGCGAGCGCGGCAGGCGTGCCGAGACCGGCTCCTCCCGCAGGAAGCGTTCCAGGTCGCGCGCGAGCGCCTCGGCGGATGGGTAGCGCCGCGCCTGGTCCTTCTCGAGGCAGGTCAGGATGATCGCCTCGAGCGGCTTCGGGGTCGTGGGCGCGAGCCTCCGAGGCGGCACGGGAGCCTCCTGCACCACCGCCGTGAGGGTCTCGAGCGGGGTCGTTCCCGCGAAGGGGGCCCGGCCCGTGAGAAGTTCGTAAAGCGTCGCGCCCAGCGAGTAGACGTCGCTGCGGGGGCCCACCTCGCGCTCCCGCCCGCGCGCCTGCTCCGGCGACATGTAGGCCGGCGTTCCCATCACGGTGCCGGTCATCGTGACCTTGGAGGCGTTCTGCAGGGGCTTGGCGAGGCCGAAGTCCATGACGCGAGGCCGGCCTTCCGCGTCGAGCATGATGTTGGCCGGCTTGAGATCGCGATGGATGATGCCCTGCCGGTGGGCCGCGTCGACCGCGCGGGCGATCACGACCATGATCTCGGCGGCCTTGCGGGCCGGCAGCTTGCGCCCGTGCAGGGTCTTTCCCTCGATGAGCTCCAGGGCGATGTAGGGGGTATCGTCCGAGGGGCCGATCTCGAAGACGCGGATGATGTTGGGGTGCTGGAGCGCGGCGGCGGACTGGGCCTCGCGGCGGAAGCGGGCGAGGTCCTCCTCCGCCCAGGGGCCGGAGAGGACTTTCAGGGCGACGAAGCGGCGGAGGTCGCCGTCCCAGGCGCGGTGGACGACGCCCATGCCGCCGCGGCCGAGCTCCTCGACCTCGACGAAGCGGCCGATCAGGCGCCGGGGGTCGCGGGCGGCCGCCCGGACCTCCTGGGGGGCCTCGGGCTCCGCGAGGGTGAGGTCGCGGCGCAGGTCGTTGACCTGCGCCGGGTCGAGGAAGCCCTTGGCGATGAGGATCTCGGTGAGCCGCAGCGTCGCGGCGTTGGAGTCGTGCTCCCGGAGGCAGTCGTTGACCTGGCGGGTATTGAGCCAGCCCCGATCGAGGGCTTTCTGCCAGACCCGGGACTCGAAGGTCGTGTCCATGGCGTTCTAATTTGAACTATGCGGGCGAACGCCTGAATCTTACCCCGAATCGGCGGGATTTACTGGTCGCCGAAGTAGAGGGATTCGTCGACCGACTGGGAGGTGGCGCGGGCGGGGATGCGCAGCGGCGAGCCGCACTTGTAGCACTGGATCGAGGCACCGGGGCGGAACATCACCACGTTGTACTGGGTGTCGCACTGAGGGCAGTAGACGATCAGGCCCTTCTGGGTGTCGGTGATCTTCTTCACCTGCTCGACGCTGAGGTAGCCCTTGATGACCATGATGTCGCCGAGCCGCATGAAGCGCTCCTTGGGGAGCTGCTCCTGCAGGGCGAGGCACTCCTGGAGCTGCTCTTCGGTGCAGCAGCCCAGGCGGATCGCGACCTTGCCGAAGAGGTTGTCCTCGCGGACGGCCTTCTGGCGGTTGGAGGCCTCGGTGAGCATCTGCTTCTGCGCTTCGAGGATCTTCTCCAGGTCCTTCTGGGTGACGTAGTTGAGCTCCATCAGGAGCACGCCGAGGGGCTTGTGGCCGCGGGCGAAGCGCTGCAGCTCCAGCACTTCCTGGAGCTGCTGCTTGGTCAGGATCCCGAGGCGGACCGCGATCTGGCCGAAGAGGCCGTCGGCGCGCTTCTGGGACTGTTCCTTCTTGTTATCGTCGGCCATGGTAGATCATTAACCCCGCGATCGACTTCGCGTCGCGGATCTTCTTCGTGCGGACGAGCTTGAGCGCCTGGTCGATCGACATCCGGACCGGGCGGAGGACCTCGTCGGCGTCGCCCTCGGCGGACGCGGGCGAGAGGCCCCGGGCAACATAGACGTGCATCAGCTCGGTGCAGAAGCCGGGGGCGGTGAAGAACTCGGCGATCTTGGTCCACTGGCGGGCCTTGAAGCCGGTCTCTTCGATGATTTCGCGCTTGGCGGTCGCCAGCGGCGCCTCGCCCTTCTCGATGGTCCCCGCGGGGATCTCGTAGATCTCCTCGCCGATCGTGGGGCGGAACTGCCGGAGCAGGACGACGTCGCCGTTGGCGTGGACGGGGACGATGGCCACGGCGCCGGGATGTTCCACGATGCTGAAGGTCGTGCGGCGGCCGTTGGGAAGGACCAGGTCGCGGTTGACGAGCCGGATGACGCGTCCCCGGAAGATTTCTCGCTCGGCCTCGACCCGGAATTTCATGCCGGGGTGATTGTAGCCCGAACAGGGGCGATTACAAGCAACAAGCGGACGCGGGGGTCAGCGCGAGAGGCCGGTGGGGCGCTGGCCGGGACGGAGCAGCGGGGCGCCCTTCGCGTGCGTGGAGCGCACCGCCTCGAAGGCCTCCAGCGGGAACTCGGGGTCGTAGATGAAGTGATAGTTGAGCGAGTCCAGCCAGTCGTAGACCGTCTCCAGCGAGACCATGATCCCGAGGTGGGGGACGGGCGTCGAGACGGCGCCGTCGTAGGTGCAGACCATGACCGAGACGCCGATGAGCTCCCGGGTCTCGCGATGGAAGACGCCGCCGCCGGAGTTGCCGAAGATCGTGGGGGCGTTCATCATCCAGAAGCGCTCGCCGTTGAGCTCCTTGTTGAGCGTGGCGATCTCGCCGAGCGTCGGCAGCGGGTCGTGCCCCAGCGGGCAGCCGACCGCGTAGATCGGCGCGAAGACGCGGATCGAGCGGAGGCTTTCGCGGGAAGCCAGCCGCGCGATGTTGCGCAGCTCGTGGACCGTGCGCAGGCGGAGCAGCGCCAGGTCCTTGCGCTCGTCCCAGGCGACCAGGTCGCCTTCGACCGAGTCGGTACAGGCGCCGGAATCGTCGTAGAGGGTCACCTCGGCGGGGGCGCGCGTTTCATCGTCGCCGCCGGCCGCCAGGATCTTCTGGATGACGTGGCAGGCGGTCACGACGTAGGAGTGGGTGTCGTGGCTGTAGAGCAGGGTACCGCCGCCGACGCTGCCCTGGACGTTGACCTGCACCGAGGGGCTGAGGATGTCGTGCTGGAGCTGTGCGGGATCGCGCGAGTCGCGGGCGCCGAGCTCGGCGAGGGCGCGGGAGAACGCGCCGCGGTTGTCGGCGCGCAGGCGGTCGAACTCAGCCCGCACCCCGGCGAGCGAGACCTGCGAGCGGTCGACTTGCTCGTGAAGTTCGCGGACGGAGCGGCGCGTTTCGCCCAGGTTCAGGAGC
>Ga0310812_10000026_pt1 | contig 76671 bp, 70 predicted proteins | sample NN3metagenome_FD_205747 | JGI IMG/M metagenome (GOLD analysis project Ga0310812, IMG submission 205747) | Soil microbial communities from experimental microcosm in Duke University, North Carolina, United States - NN3 | ecosystem: Engineered > Artificial ecosystem > Soil microcosm > Unclassified...
AAAACGAGCCGGCCCCGGGGGGAACCCCGGGGCCGGCCGGTCAGGTACGGGTGCGGAGGATGGGATTACGCGGTCTTGCGTCGGAGGAGGGCGATGCCGGCGAGCAGCGTGCCCAGGATCAGGAGCGCCATCGTGTTGCCCCCGGCAACCGCCGTGGCGCCGAGGCAATGGTGGCTCTTGCCGCCACCACCGCCGCTCGAGGCGGGCGTCCCGCTGCTGCCGCCCATCGTCACCACAATGGTCGCCGAGGCGCTGTTGCCTCCGGCGTCATGGGCCGTGATGGTGATGGTGTTCGTGCCCGACACGAGCGGCATGTTGACGCTCCAGGAGCTCCCGCCCGGCGCCGTTCCACTCTGAAGGGCCTCGGCGTTCGTCCACGAGATCGAGGCCACGCCGACGTTGTCCGACGCCGTGCCGCTGATGGTGAGCGGGCTGGACGACGCCGTGGCGCTCGGGGGCGCCGGGTTCGTGATCGCGATCGTCGGCGGCGTGGTGTCGCTGGAGGAGCCGACCACCAGGTTGACGGGGCGGGTGGTGTTCCCGGCCGCGTTCGTGGTGTTCGTGAAGGTCACGGTGTCGGTGTAATTGCCCGCCGCGAGGCTGTTGGCCGCGGCCGTGAAGGAGATCACGACGCTCCACGAGGCGCCCGGCGCCAGCGTCGAGGAGCCGGCGAAGACGTTGACCCAGGGCTGCGTCGCCGTCGCGGTGAAGCTAAGCGGCGCCGTCCCGGTGTTGTTCACCGTGTACACCTGCTGGGAGGGGCTGAAGGGCCCGCCGGCGGGACCGCTGGCGCTGAACCCCGTCGCGGGCGTCACGCTCATCACGGCGCCGGTCACCGGGCCGTAGTGGACGATGATGGACGCGGTGCCCTGGTTCCCCGAGCCGTCCCAGGCCAGGACGTGGATCTGGTTGTCGCCGTTGATCAGCCCGACCGTGAAGGTCCAGGCCGTCGCGCCCGCCATCGTGCCCTGCTCGTTCGTGAGCATGTTCACCCAGTACATCGAGGTGATGCCCGTGTTGTCGGAGGCCGTGCCGCTGATGGTCAGCGACGGGGTCGGGCTCGTGGCGTTCGGCGGCGCGGGACTCGTGATCGTGACGGTCGGCGGCGTCGTGTCGCCGGGGGCGCCGACGATGAGCGTGACGGTCCGCGTGGTGTTGCCGCTGCCGTTCGTGGTGTTGCTGAACGTCAGCGTCGCGGTGTGGGTCCCGGTGGGGAGCGTGTTCGCCTGGCTGTTGATGAAGACCGGGTTCGCCCAGGCGTTCCCCGCGTCCAGGTTCCCCGAGGTCATGAAGACGGTCACCCACGGCTGGTTCGCGGTGACGGTGTAACTCAACGTCGCGGTCCCGGTGTTCGTCATGGTGAAGATCTGGACCCCCGGGTTGAACGGCCCGCCCAGCGGCCCGGAGGAGTAATACCCGTTGGCCGGCGTGATCTGGAACTGCGGCGCGGCCTGCGAGGTGGCCGACAAGGGGGCGATCCCCAGGATCGCCAGGATCGCGAACGCCTGTTTGAGCATGGTCTTGTTCACCCGAAACCTCCCATCACCCCAGAAAAAAACCTGAACCCGCACCGAGCACTCCCCTAGTACGAGGAGGCTTCGGAATCCTCAGGGGAAAATGCATGACGGACCCATATGGGTGAGGCGGGGCTACCCTCTATGGGCCAAGAGGTTGGGGGGCGATAAACCTTCCGGGTAGTTTTGCCGGAGGCAACTTTTTCATGCTAAGTTCAGGCCAGGAGCGACCTTGGTTATCAGGAGCTGAGAATGAGCCAACCGAAGCTGGCGGTGGATCTCCTGAAGAACCGGCAGGCCCTCCTGGGCTTCGTCTTCGCGCTCACCCGGGACCAGGTGCTGGCGGAGGAGATCTTCCAGGAGGTCGCGCTGGCCATCCTCAATGAAGGATCCGCGGGCAAGGAAGTCGACCCCTTCATGCCCTGGGCCCGCGAGGTCGCCCGCCGCCGCGTCGCCGAGTTCTACCGGAAGACCCAGCGGCGCGAACAGCTCCTGCCGCTCAGCGACTCCATGGCCGAGCTCGTCGCGCTCTCGTTCCAGGAGAACGAGGAGGACCCCGACCAGGGCGCCCTGCGGCTCAAGCACCTCCGGGGCTGCGTCCAGAAGCTGTCCGCCCGCGCCCGGGAGGCCATCGAGCAGCGCTATCGCTCAGGCCACGAGATCGACCACATCGCCACGGCGATGTCGCTCCAGACGGATTCCGTGAACGTGCTGCTCTCCAAGGCCCGGAAGGTCCTGGCCGAGTGCGTGCGGTCGAGGCTCTCGGCGCCGGAGGCCGTGTGACGGACGACGCCCGCTTCGAAGAGCTCCTGGGTCTCTACGTGGACGGCAAGGCCGCCACGCCCGAGATCGCGGAACTGGAATCCCTCCTGCGACAGGACGCCTCGCGGCGTAAAGCGTTCGTCGAGCGCGTCCGGGTCCACGTCGACCTCCACGCCCTCTTCGAGGGCGCCCGGGAGAGCGCCGCCCCGGCGGAGCGTCCTCCCACGCGGCGGACGCATCGGCGCATCGCCGGACGTCCGGGCAACCCGACCTGGACGGCCGGGCTGGTCGCCGCGGGGATCCTGATCGGCTTCGTCGCGCTCCTGCTCCTGTCGGCCTCGGGATCGAACTCCGAGGAGGCAGCCGAGCTCTCGCGGCGGCGCATCGCCAAGGAAGACGCCCGCCGCAAGGCGGACCAGCGCCTCCGAGAGATCGAGCGGGAACGGGAGCAGATCCTGGCCAAGCCCGTGACCTCGGAGGGCAAGCCCGACGCCGCCAAGGAGGAGGAGCGCCAGAAGGCGCTGCAGGACCTCGCCGAGCGCCGGCGCCGCATCGACGAGGAGCTGAAGGCCGCCCTGGAGCGCGAGAAGCCCGACGTCGTCGTGCAGAAGACGCCGGAGGAAGCGAAGCCGGTGCCGACCCCCGCCGCGCCGCAGGAGAAGAAGTCGTCGGTGCTCGCCGCGACGGTCGCGCGCTTCGGCAAGATCGACGGAGACGTCTTCGTGCTCGTCGCCGGCGAGCGGAAGCCGGCGGCCCCCGGCATGGACATCGGCGCCGGCCAGGGGATCGACACCGTCGGAAACGCCGAGATCCTCTATCCCGACAAGACGCGGGTGGAGCTGGGACCCGGCAGCAGCATCCGGGACATCAGCGCCGAGAACGGCAAGCGCTTCCGGGTGGAACGAGGGATCGTCCGCGCCGAGGTCCGTCCCCAGCCGAAGGCCCAGCCCATGATCCTTGAATCCGCGACCGGGGAAGCGACGGTGCTCGGGACCACGCTGAAGCTGATGGTCGATCCGGATCCCGCCAAGGGCACGCGCCTCGAGCTGGAAGAGGGAAAGGTCCAGCTCAAGAACCTGCTCAGCGGAAAGACGGTGCTGGTCGAGACCGGCCACTACGCGGTGGCCGCGGCCGGGATGGAGTTCAAATCGACCGCGCTTCCGATCAACGAGATCGTCCTCGTGCCGAGCCCCGACGAGAAGCGGGTGAAGCGCACGGGCGTCGAGTGGCGCCTGATCAAGGACGAAAGCTCCCCCGTCGGCTACGCCCTGGAGTCCATCGGGATCGTCCGCCCCCTCACGACGGACCTTCTGCAGCTCCCGTCCTACGTCACGATGACCTTCGAGGCGGACGCCGGGAAGGACTACTACATCTGGGTCCGCGGCGAATGCAAGGGAACGGGCCTCGATCGGGGGCTCCAGGATGCCGTCGCGCTCAAGTTCGCTCGGGGCCAGGTCACTCAGAAGCTCACGCCGACGGAGTGGATCCCGATGGGGACGGACGGCGCCGGCTTCTCCGGCTGGGGCCGCGAGCCGGGGCCCGGCTGGATCGGCGGCGACGGGGACTACTTCGACTCGAGAGGCGTCCGGGCGGGCAACATCGTCCCCGGGGCCAAGCGCGGCGACGAAACGCCCGGCATCGTCCGCTTCACGCGGCCGGGGACGCAGACGCTGCGGATGTATCTCCTGGAAGGTCCCATGAAGATCGACGTGATCTGGATGTCGACGACTCAAAAGACCCGTCCCGACGCGGGCCTGTTCGGCCCCGTCAAGAAATAGAGTTCCCTTCCTTCAACTGGGGGTGATCCATGACGCGCTCAGGGTCTGCCTATCGACTGATCGGGGTGGCGCTTCTGCTGGCGATGGTCGGCGGAGGGACGCTGTGCGCCGTCCCGCTGCAGAGCCTGCCGGCCTCGGGCCCTCTGCGGAAGCTTTCGTCGAACGGCCGCTACTTCAGCGACGGATCGGGCAAGGCGGTCTATCTGACGGGGTCGCATTCCTGGGACACGTTCCAGCGCTGGCTCACGACCTCGAACCCCGCGCAGTATTTCGATCTGCTCCAGGCCAACAATCACAACTTCATGCGCTTCTGGGTCGCTGACACGGCCTGGAGCCCGATTACGAACGCTCCGGTCGAGCCGCAGCCCTACGTCCGGACCGGCCCCGGCACGGCCGCCGACGGAGGCCTGAAGTTCAACCTCAATCAGCTGAACCAGAACTACTTCAATCAGCTGCGGTCGACCGTCATCGCGGCCCGCGACCGTGGCATCTACGTCTCCGTGATGCTCTTCAATTCCTGGGGCATCGGCCGCTACGGACCGCCGCATGATACCTGGCCTTACCATCCGTTCCGTTCGGTCAACAACGTGAACGGCATCAACGGCGATCCGAACGGGGACAACGTTGGCTACGAATACCACACCAACCAGATCCCCTCGATCGTCGCGCTTCAGCAGACCTACGTGAAGAAGGTCATCGACACCGTGAACGATCTGGACAACGTGCTCTACGAGATCTGCAACGAGGACGACGTCACGGCCTCCCGGGACTGGCAGTATGACCTGATCACGTTCGTGCGGAACTACGAGGCTTCCAAGTCGAAGCAGCACCCGGTCGGCATGACCGAGATCTCCAACCTGGGCCCCGCGATCAACAGCTGGCTGACCGACAGCTCCGCCGACTGGATCTCGCCGGGCGCCCAGAACTGGGACAGCGTCAGCGATCCCTACAACGTTAATCCGCCCGACGCCGACAGCGCGAAGGTGTCCCTCTTGGATACGGATCATCTCTTCTACAACAACTTCAAGAACGATGCCGGGCTCGTGCGGGCCTGGGTCTGGAAGAGCTTCGCCCGAGGCCACAATCCGCTGCTGATGGAGGACCTGGAGAGCGCCGCGGGCTGGATCGCCGGACGCTCCGCCATGGGCCAGACCCGCTCCTACGCGAACCGCATCAACCTCGCCTCGATGACGCCCCAGGACGGTCTTTCGTCGACGGGCTACTGTCTGGCGAACGCGGGCTCGGAATACATCGCCTACCAGCCGGGCAGCGCCGCCTTCAGCGTCTTTCTCTCGGCAGGCACATACTCAGTCGAATGGTTCAACACGGTGAACGGCACGACGTCGACGTCGTCGAACGTGACCGTCTCGACGGGCTGGAGATCCTTCACGCCTCCCTTCGCCGAGGCGGCGCTCTACCTGAAGGCGACCGCAATCTCCGGCGGCACGAACGGCGCGTCCTTCATCAGTCAGACGGTCCCCACGTCGATGACGGCGGGCGCAGCGGCGTCCGTCTCGGTGACGATGCAGAATACCGGGACCTCGACGTGGACGGCGGCGACGAACCATCTCCTGGGCGCGCAGAATCCCCACGACAACACGACTTGGGGCTCCGCCCGGGTCACGCTCGCGCCGGGCGAGTCCATCGCCCCGGGCCAGACCAAGACCTTCAGCTGGACGATCACCGCCCCTTCGACGGCGGGCACCTACAACTTCCAGTGGCGCATGGTGCAGGAGCTCGTCGAGTGGTTCGGCGCCACGACCCCCAACGTCGCCGTCAGCGTGACGTCGGGTGGGGGCGGCTCGGGTCTCGTCGGGTCCTGGAGCCTGAACGAAGGCTCGGGGACCTTCGCGGCCGACGCTTCCGGCAATGGCAATCACGGCATGCTCGTGAACGGAGCGGGCTGGACGGCCGGCCAGCAAGGCGCCGGCGCCAGCCTGGACGGCATCAACGACTACATCACGATCCCTTCCTCGTCCTCGCTCAACAGCCCGCAGAGCGGCCTGACGGTGGCGCTCTGGGTGAACAAGCGAGCGATGACCCCGAGCTACGCGGCCCTGGCCGGTCGCCGCTTCGGCCCCGGCTGGGATGACGTCTGGGTCCTCTATTACAACAACAGCGCTTCCGACGAGTACTCCTTCGGGGTCCGGACCTCCAGCCCGGTGTACGTGACCGGCCCTTCCAGCACGGGCGACCTCAACACGTGGGTGCACCTGGCGGGCGTCTACGACGGCTCGCGCATCCGCATCTACCGGAACGGCGTGGAAGTCGCATCCGCGCCGCAGTCGGGCACGATTCCGTTCGAGTCGTCGCCGCTCGTCATCGGCGCCGGCGACAACGGAAGCTACGGCATCGAAGAGTTCACCAACGCGGGGATCGATGAAGTCCGCCTCTACAACCGCGCCCTGAGCGCGTCGGAAATCCAGACGCTGGCGGGCAGCGGCGGGGGCGGCACGACCGTCTACGTGAGCGACCTGTCGTGGACCTACGCGGTGAGCGGCTGGGGCCCGATCGAGAAGGATCGCTCCAACGGCGAAGATAGCGCGGGCGATGGCTCGACGATGCGAATCAACGGCGTCAGCTACTCCAAAGGGCTGGGCTGCCACGCGTACTCCGAGATCCGCTACGCCCTCGGGGGCCAGTACACGACGTTCCTGTCCGACGTCGGCGTCGACGACGAGATCGACGGCGACCCCAACCGGAGCTCGTCCATCGTGTTCCAGGTCTGGGCGGACGGGGTGAAGCTCTACGACAGCGGCACCATGACCTGGAGCATGGCGGCCAAGCCGGTCAACGTGAACGTCGCCGGCAAGCAGGAACTCCGGCTGATCGTCACCGACGCCGGGGACAACATCTGGTACGACCATGCCGACTGGGCCGGGGCGCGTCTGACGAGGTAGACCATGAGAACGAGGCTGATCGCAACGCTGTCGGGGCTGCTCCTTCTGGCGGTCCTGCTCCGGCGCCCCTTCGAGCCGGGCACGTCCGAGCGGCGTCCTCCGCGCCCCGCGGAGGCGCCGCCGGCCGCGGCCGTCCGGGCCGAGCCACCCGCCCGGAAGGCCGACGGGGTATGGCGCTGCGCGAAGGATCCTGATCCCCTCCGACGGACGGCGGAGTACCTGGAGGTCGGACAGGTCGATGCGTTCGTCGCGGCGGCCCAGGACGCCGTCGCCGGGCTGCAGCGGGCGAGAGCCCGGAGGCAGCAGGATTTGTCCGCCGCGGATCCGAGCGTCCAGACCAGCATCGACTCGGACGCGTCGTACGAAACGGAGCGGGAGGCGGCGCTGGCGAGACTGGAGCCGTTCCTGGATCAGCGGGAACGGCACCGGGAGTTCCGGGAGCAGGCCGACACCTGGGCCGCGAGCGTCTGGGCGGCGTCGCAGGGAGGCTACGACCGCCGGCGGCGCTGACTACTTCGAGCCGGCCGGGTCCAGGTAGCGGTTGAACCAGTCCAGGAGGCGCTGGCCGATGTCGATGACGAATTTCGGTTCCTGGGGACCGTGGCCCTGGCGGGGATAGGTCACCATCTTCACCGGGACGTTCTGGCGCTTGAGGGCATTGTAGAACTCGTACCCCTGCGACACCGGGACGCGGACGTCGTTCTCGCCGTGCAGGATGAGCGTCGGCGTCGACACGCCCTTGACCTGGAACATCGCGGAATGCGCGCGGTAGAGATCCAGGTCCTCCCACGATTCCGCCCCGAAAAAGTCGGGCACGAAACTCGGGATGTCCGCCGTTCCGTTGAAACTCATCAGATTCGTCACCCCGGCGCCCACCGACGCCGCCTTGAAGCGGCGCGTCTGGGTGATCGTCCACGAGGTCATGAATCCCCCGTAGCTCCAGCCCATGACTCCGAGCCGCTCCGGGTCGCCGATCCCCAGCGAGAGGACGTGATCCACCCCCGCCATGAGGTCGCGGTAGTCGCCGCCGCCCCAATCCTTCCGGTTCGCATGGCGGAACGTCGTTCCGTATCCCGAGGAGCCTCGCGGATTCGGACGCAGAACCGCGTAGCCCTGAGCCGCGAACGCCGCCAGCGGATAGAGGCCGCGGGCGGCGATGTAGGACTGCGTGAAGACCCCGGCGGGGCCGCCGTGGATGTTCAGGATCAGCGGATACCGCTTGCCCGGCTTGTAGCCCACCGGATACGTCAGCAGGCCCTCGATCTCGAGATTCTCCGTCGATTTCCAGCGCACGACCTCGGTGCGGCCCAAGGGAAAGGTCGGCAGCCCGGCGTTCACCCGGCTGACCTGGGAGGGGCCGAAGGCCTCCACCTTCGTCACGAAGACCTCGGGCGCCTGATCGGACGTCTGCGACACGAAGCCCAGCATCGTCCGCGTCGAATTGAGGCGCGGGAGACTGCAGTGGCGGTCGCCCGAGTCGACGTCGACGGGCGGGCCGCCGTCGAGCGGCAGCGCGGAGATCCGGCCGATCGTCCCTCGGGTTTCCTGGAAGAGGACGCGCTTCCCATCCGCGGACCAGCCGAGCAGGCCGGGCCGTCGGTCGAAGGTCTCGGCGAGCTTGCGCGGCGCTCCGCCCTCCGAGGGAACGACGTAGACGTCCGTTTCGCCGGCCCAAGTGGCCGGGTCCGCGGTGGCGACGTAGGCGATCGTGCGGCCATCGGGTGAGTAGTGCGGCTGGGATTCCGCGGCCCCGCTGTGCGCCAGCGTCCGGACCTCGCCGCTCCCGACGCGTACGACCGACAGATCTGCGCGCGTCCAGTCGTCGGCGCGGGGCGTCGGCGTGTGCGAAAAGACGATCGAGCGTCCGTCCGGGGACCAGTCGAATTGGGGGTCGACGTGGACATCCCCCCGGCTCAACAGACGGGGCTCGCGCCGGCCCTGCGGATCCTTCTCCGCGGGGATCACCCAAAGCCGGGTCATCTTGAAGTTTTCGTCCACGACGTTGACGTCGGACTTCTCCTTCTTGGCCCGCTCCTCCGCGGCGGTCGGGTCGTCCGGGCGGGAGAACGCGATCCAGCCCCCGTCGGGCGAGACCTGGAAGGCGGCGACGTCGGTCTTGAGGTCGCTGAGCTGCTCTGCTTCGCCTCCATCGATCCGGATCCGCCAGAGGTGGTTGCGCTCGGACCGCTTCGCGGTGAACACGATCCAGCGGCCGTCGGGCGACCATTGGGGGTTGCCGCTGGAGTGGTCGTCCGAGGTAAAGGGCCGGGCGTCGGCGCCGTCGGCTCCGGCGATCCAGAGCTGGGTCCGCATCTCGCTCTTCTCGGCGGTCATGAGCGGCGACGTCACGGTAAAGACGACGCGGCGGCCGTCGGGAGAGGGCTGTACGCCGCCGATGGAGAGCACCTTCATCGATTCCGCCGGCGTCCAGCCCGGCGTCTTCGGGTCCTGCGGCGCGAGGAGGCAGAGGACAATCCAGAAGCGCATGCGACCCTTCCGCTACTTCGCCGGCAGCGTTTCGATCGTGATGTTCCGGAAGAACACCTGCGATTTCGCCCCGCCGTGGATCTGGAGGCCGATCAGCCCTTCCTGCTCCAGCGTCTCGTCGGCCTCGGTGTAGTCCACCGTCTGGGCCCCGTTGAGGGTGAGCCGGATCCGCCGCCCCTCGCAGCGGATCTCGTAGGAGTTCCAGTCGCCGGGCTTCTCGGTCTTCTTGATGAGCTCGGGATCGGGCTTGACGAGCATCTTGTTGCGGCGCGACTCGTCGTAGAGGGCGCCCGAGAATCCCGCGCCGATGTCCGCCTGATACCCCTTCATCTCGTTGGGCGGCTTCGGAATCCGGCGGCTGCGGATCTGCACGCCGCTGTTGACGAAGCCCTCCGTTCCCGTCAGCTTGTACTCCAGCTTCAGCACGAAGTCCTTGTAGGATTGCTTCGTCGTCAGGAACTCGTTCTGCTTGTTGCCTTCCAGCGAGCCGCCGACGATCGCGCCATCGACAACTTTCCACACCTTCTCGTCTCCCTCCCAGCCGTCGAGCGATTTGCCATCGAACAGAGTCGTGGCCTGGGGTGCGCCGATCGCCGCGGCGAGAACAAGGGTCGTCAGCAGTCGCATCGTGGATTCCTCCCTCGGGGGTGTACGGTAGCGTCCGAGACGGAGATGGACAACGATTTTACGCGTCGGGGCTCAGCGGAGTCTCAGGTAGTCGAAGCCGAGCTTCATGACCCCGTCGCCCTTGGTCCACTCGCTGGCATTGGGGTGCGACCCAATGAGAGTGAACTCCAGCTCGTTCTGCCCTTTGACCAGGGGCGTCTTCTTGAATTCATACTCGAGCACGTAGTTCCCCGGGCTCCAAAGGTCGAGCTTCTCCTGGACAACCTTGCCGTTCACGCTGATCTTGAACGTGCCGGCGTTCTTCACCCGGCTCAGCGCCAGGATCAGCGTCCGCTCGCCCGCCTCCGGGACGTTGAAGCCGAGCTTCAGGTGGTCGCCGATCTTCGGCTTCTTCCCCCAGATCAGGATCCCTTTCTTCCGGCCGAAGGGGATGGAGAACGGCGGCAGCGAGCTGCACTCCAGGACCGGCAGCGTCTCCGCCTCCTGCGCGCCCGGGAGGCTCTCCCAGTCGAAGTGGTCGGGCGTCGCGCTCTGCTGGAGCGCCGTGAAGGCCGACGGATCGTAAAAGAAGTTCGCCGCGCCGGTCTTCGCGTCCGCAGCGTCGCCGCTCTTCTTGAACGAGAAATTGGCGCCGCCCCAGCCGGACGAGGCGAACGTTTCCAGGACGAAGGAATGGTAGCCCTGCTCCAGAATGCCCGTCCCGGTGTCGAAGCTGACCTTGCGCTGGGTCCAGTTCGCGATGATCTCGGTGTTGTCGATCAGGAGCCGCAGGCCGTCGCTGACCCAGACGTGGAACACGTAGGGGCCCGTCTCCGGGATCTTGAGATAGCCCCGCCAGCGCACGGAGACCATCGAGGCCGGCCCGCCGGGCCACGATTGGCCCTCCCTCATGGTCCAGCGGGCTTCCGGGTCGATGCGCCGCAGGCCAGGGTTGTCGAAGTTGACCCCGCCGTAGTACTCTCCGATCAGCCCGGGTTTGAGCGCCGCCGCGTTGCGGGGCTCCACCGCCTTCAGGAGGCGGGTCCCCATGGCCTGGAGCTCCTGCTCGGCCGCCTTCAGCTTCTCGTCCGCCGCCTTCTTCTCGGCCGCCAACTTCTCCACACGGGGGTCGATCGCCGGCGTCGACTGGCCGTTGAGGAAGACCAGCCCCGCCACGACGGCCACGACCGCGACGCCGGCGATCAGCCCCCAATTCACCCGTGGGGACCTCCGCATGCGCCGCGTCGACATGACGACGACCCGGACCTCCTCGCCCTTGAGCCAGCGGCCCAAGTCCGCCGCGAAAACGGAGGCGTCCCGATAGCGCTCGGCCGGCTTCTTGGCGAGCGCCTTGTGGCAGATGTCGTCCAGGCCCTTCGCCTGAGCGGGCGAGAGCTTGACCTTCATCTGGACCGAGGCCGACGGCACCGGATTCTTTGCGGCCTTCATCAGGAGTTCCACCGCCGTCGCGCCCTCGAAGGGCGGATGGCCCGTCAGGGTCTCGAAGAGCATCACGCCAAGCGCATAGACGTCCGTCCGCCGGTCCGTCGTCTTGAGCCCTTGGGCCTGCTCGGGGCTCATATAGGCGGGCGTCCCGACCACCATCCCGGCCCCCGTGAGCGAGAGGCTCAGGTTCTCGCCGACCATCTTGGCCAGCCCGAAGTCCATGACGTGCGGCTCGTGCCTCGCGTCGATCAGGATGTTCGCGGGCTTGAGGTCCCGGTGGATGATGCCCTGCTCGTGGGCGTGGTGGACCGCCAGCGCCACCAGGCGGAGGACCTCGATCTCCTGACGGAAGGTGATCTGCGGGTCGTCCCGCCAGGCGGCCATCGGCGTCCCCTCAATGAGTTCCATGGAGAGGAAGCGGCGGCCGTCGATGATTCCGGCTTCGTAGACGCCGACGATGTGGGGGTGCTTGGGGAGCCGCGCGCAGAGCTGGGCCTCGCGCAGGAAGCGCTCCTCGTCCAGCGCCGCGTCCTTGGGGTTCGCGAAGGGATGGACGATCATCGTCTTGAGCGCGACCTTTCGGTCCAGGCCGGTCTCGACGGCCTCGTAGACGATGCCCATCCCGCCGCGCCCGAGTTCCCGGAGGATTCGGTACTTCCCGAACGGCGCGGGCACCTTCGCCGCCGGGACCTTCGAAGGCCCGGGCGGCTTGGACGATTCGTCCCTGCTCACCCGTTGATCTTACCCCGCGGATTCCGGCTTCGGGCCCCGTTTGCTTGACTCCGGCCGCCCCGGAGTGTCAGATTCCCCCTATGAGATTTCTCGCGCTGCTCCCGCTCCTGATCCTGTCCTGCGCCGGCTCGGGATCGACGGATTCCGACGGCTTCCAGTCCCTCTTCGACGGCAAGACCCTCGAGGGCTGGAAGGCCCCCGACATGAGCTACTTCTCGGTGGCGGACGGGGCCATCACCGGGGAGGCGACGCCCAAGCACCTGCCGCCCTACAACCAGTTCATCGTCTGGCAGGGCGGGACGGTGAAGAACTTCGACCTGCGCTTCCGCTTCCGGATCACGGGCCCCAAGGCCAATTCCGGCATGCAGTTCCGCAGCGCCGTGAAAGACAAGGGCCTGGTCCACGGCTACCAGGCCGACATCGCCCTCAACGGCCCCTACCTTGGAGGCATCTGGGACGAGTACGGTCCGCGCAAGTCCCTGGCCGCCCGTGGGGAAAGCGTCGAGATCGACGAGGACGGCAAGCGCAAGATCATCAAGTTCGCCGACCCCAACGACATCGTCCAGGGCGTCGACATCTCCCAGTGGACGGACTACCGGGTCCTCGCCGAGGGCCCGCACATCCTCCTGGAGATCAACGGCCGCAAGATGTGCGAGCTCGTGGACCGGGAGCGCGGCAAGGCGGCGTCCGAGGGCGTGCTGGCGATGCCGATCATTCCCGAACCCATGCGGGTCCAGTACAAAGACATCCGGCTGAAGACTCTCCCCTAACCTCGAACCAGTACCCAGTACTGGGTACTGGTTTTCCCGGGTTCCGGACTACGGGCGACGGGATTCGGTCTTGCCTTCGAGGGGCCGTGGCCCGTAGAATCCACACCCCATGCTGAAGGTCAAGATCTGCGGGATTACCAGCGTCGCCGATGCGACGGCTGCGGCCCAGGAGGGCGCCGACTACATCGGCCTGATCTTCGCCAAGTCCGCCCGGAAGATCGACGTCAAGACCGCCCAGGACATCCTCTGGCACCTCCCCAAAGGGGTGGAGCCCGTCGGGGTCTTCATGAACCAGCCCCTGGACGAGGTCCGCCGGATCCTGGATGCGACGGGCCTCAAGATCGCCCAGCTTCACGGGGACGAATCGGCCCGCTACTGCAAGGAGCTGGGCGTTCCGGTCATCAAGACCTTCGACACGTTCAACGACGGCTCGCTGGACAAGCTCAAGAAGTTCGACGCCTTCGCGTTCCTGCTGGACCTGCCGAAGGGCGGCGGGGCGGGCGCGCGGGCGCAGATCGACTCCGAATGGGCCAAGCTCGCCAAACGGCACGGGAAGGTGCTCCTGGCGGGCAAGCTCACGGCCGACTCGGTCGGCGACATGATCCGCAAGGTCCGCCCCTGGGGCGTCGACGTCTGCAGCGCCACCGAGAAGGCGCCCGGCGTGAAGGACCGCTCGAAGATCCGCGCGTTCGTCCAGGCGTCGCGCGAAGCGTTCAAGGAAACGACCCGCATCAAAGTCAGGACACGATAAGAGCCCATCCGTGAAATGGTCCTACCCGGACGCTAAAGGCAAATTCGGCCCCTACGGCGGTCGCTTCGTCCCCGACACGCTCATGGCGGCCTGCGCCGAGCTCGAGAAGGCCTATGACAAGGCCCGCCGCGATCGCTCGTTCTGGAAGGAGTTCCAGCACTACAACGACACCTTCGCGGGGCGCCCCACGCCCCTCTTCCTCGCGGAGCGCTGGACGAAGCGGATCGGCCGCCCGAGCATCTACCTCAAGCGCGAGGATCTGAACCACACGGGCTCGCACAAGCTCAACAACGGCCTGGGGCAGATTCTCCTGGCGCGGCGCCTCAAGAAAAGCCGCATCATCGCCGAGACCGGCGCCGGGATGCACGGCGTGGCGACGGCCACGGTCTGCGCCCTCTTCGGACTCGAGTGCGTCGTCTACATGGGCGAGGAGGACTGCCGACGGCAGGCCCTCAACGTCTACCGGATGAGGACCCTGGGCGCGAAGGTCGTCCCCGTGACGAGCGGGACGCGGACGCTCAAGGATGCGACCAACGAGGCGATCCGCGACTGGGTCACCAACGTCGACAGCACGCACTACATCATCGGCTCCGTGGTGGGCCCGCACCCCTACCCCATGATGGTGCGCGATTTCCAATCCATCATCGGCAAGGAGGTCCGCGCGCAGCTCAAGCCGCGGCTCCCCGACGCCGTCGTGGCCTGCGTGGGCGGCGGCTCGAACGCGATCGGCATCTTCTATGACTTCATCCGCGAGAAAAAGGTCAAGCTCTACGGCGTGGAGGCGGGCGGCCACGGGCTCGACGGCCCGATGCACGCCGCGACGCTCACGGGAGGCCGCCCCGGCGTGCTCCACGGAGCGCTCAGTTATCTGCTCCAGGACAAGTTCGGTCAGATCGTGCCGACCCACTCGATTTCGGCGGGCCTGGACTATCCGGGCGTCGGGCCCGAACACTCGATGCTGAAGGACGCCGGACGCGTCACCTACGCGGCCGCCACGGACAAAGAGGTGGTCGCCGCCTTCCATCGGCTCTCGCGCGAGGAAGGGATCATGCCCGCCCTCGAGTCGTCGCACGCCGTCGCCTTCGCCGAGAAGCTCGCTCCGACGATGAAGAAGGGGCAGATCCTCGTCGTAAACATCTCCGGCCGCGGCGACAAGGACCTCGGGATCATCCAGGACTACGAGAAGGAATCGTCGGGGAACGGCCATGCGTAAGCAGCTGATCCCCTACGTCACCGGCGGCTACCCCACCAAGGAGGGCTGCGTCGGACTCCTCGACGCCTGCGCGGCGGGCGGCGCGGACCAGATCGAGCTCGGGATCCCGTTCAGCGACCCGCTGGCGGACGGGCCGGTGATCCAGGCCACGTCCCACAAGGCCCTCATGGGCGGCGTGACCACGGACGACCTGCTGGGCATCGCCGAGCGCTTCAAGGCCGCTCCCCTGCTCTTCATGACCTACATCAACCCCGTGATGCAGTACGGGGAGAAGAGGTTCTTCGAGCGCGCCGCCAAGGCGGGCATCCAGGGCGTCATCCTGCCCGACGTGCCCCCCGAGGAGGCCGACGCGGTGACCGCCGCCTCCGACGCCAGCGGCGTGCCGGTCGTCTTCCTCATCTCGCCCACCTGCACGGACGAGCGGATCCGGAAGATCGACAAGCTCAGCAAAAGCTGGATCTACCTCGTCTCGCTGAAAGGCGTCACGGGCGCCGCGATGAAGTCGGACGTCCCCGCCTTCGTGCGCCGCGTGCGCAAGCAGACGAAGCACCCCCTCTACGTGGGCTTCGGCATCCAGACGCCGGAAGACGCCGCCCGCGTCGCGGAATTCGCCGACGGCATCATCGTCGGCAGCGCGCTGCTCAAGATCGTCGAGAACGGCGGCACCGCCAAGGACGTCGAATCCTTCGTGGCCAGCCTCCGCAAGGCGATCGACTAAGCCTTTCAGCGGTCCAGCATCGTTAAGTTGGTATCGGTTCCGGGGGTATCTTCGTGAAGACCGTCCTCGCGCTCGCGCTGTTCCTGTCTCTGCAGGCCTCTCCGCTCGAGGAGTTTTACAAGTTCAAGGCGGGGACCTCCTGGACTTATAAGCGCCTCGAGGACAATCAGGAGCGGAAGCTGACCGGGACGGTCATCGGCGAGGAGGACGGCAAGGTCCGCGTGGACTGGAAGGACCCCGACAAGGACGGGACTTCCGCGGTGACCTGGTCCGTGGCGGACGGCGTCCTGACGGTCGAGGCCCGCAAGGAAGGCGAGGCCGGGGGGCTGGGATTCGCGGTCCTGAAGGCGGGATCCAAGAAGGACGACAAATGGCCGAGCCCGGGCGGAGAGTTCACCCATCAGGGGAAGAAGGACGTGACGGTTCCGGCGGGCAGCTACAAGGACGTCGTGTGGACGCAGTTCAAGACCGGCGAGGAAGGCAGCGGCGTGAAGATCGACTTCTATCTCGCCCCCAAGGTCGGGCTCGTCAAGATCGAGATCTTCGCCAAGGACGGAGGGACGAACCGCTTCGAGCTCACGGAGTTCAAGGAGGGCAAGTAGCCGCGGCCCCGCGTCCTATCTACCAGAAGGTCGATCAGGCCTTTTCTGATTCGGTTGTTCCATGTAAGATAAACCTCTAAGCTGGCTCCTAGGAGGTCGACGCCATGATGAGCTCCGAGCCCCGCAGGACTTTCGCCGGCGCCTGATCCCGATGCCTACCGTACTGGTTGTCGATGACGACCGCGAGGTCGCCGAATCCCATGCGAAGATGCTCCAGGGTTTCGGCTGCACCCCGCTGATCGAGAACGTCCCGGAACAGGTCGAGCCCCGCCTGGCCCGCCCGGGACCGGTCGACCTCGTGCTGCTCGACATCCAGATGCCCGGCATGAGCGGGCTGGACCTCCTTCAGCGCCTGAGGGTGCGGCGGCCCGACGTCGGGGTCATCATGGCGACCGTGCTGAACGATCTCGAACTGGCCGTGAAGGCCATCAAGGGCGGCGCGTACAACTACCTCCTCAAGCCGATCCAGCCCGGCAAGCTCCAGCGCGTGGTCGAGTCGTACTTCTCGAATCAGCCCTCGCGACTCGACCAGGACGCCTGCTTCCGGCCTTTCGTGACCTGCTATCCGGGCTTCCTGGATACCTTCCACCGGATCAAGTCCTTCGCCCAGTCGGACGTGCACGTCCTCGTGTCGGGAGAGACCGGCACCGGCAAGGAAATGATCGCCCAGATCATCCATTCGCTCAGCCCCCGGCGGGACCAGGGCTTCCGCGTGGTCAACCTCGCGGCCCTCTCGTCCACGCTCTTCGAGTCGGAGCTCTTCGGCCACGTCCGCGGCTCCTTCACCGGGGCGACGGGGGACCGCGCCGGCCACCTCGAGGAGGCCGGTCAAGGCACGCTGCTCCTCGACGAAATCGGCGAGCTGAGCCCGGACCACCAGACGAAGCTCCTGCGGCTCCTGCAGAACCGGACCTTCACGCGCGTCGGCGAATCGGTCGAACGCCCCCTCGAGGCCCGCCTCGTGCTCGCCACGAACGCCGACCTCCGACGCCTGCTCAAGAGCGGGCGCTTCCGCGAGGACCTCTACTACCGCATCTCCAGCCACTCCGTCGAGCTCCCGCCGCTGCGCGAGCGGAGGAACGACATCGAGCTGCTCGCGCGGTACTTCCTCCGGAAGTACGCGACGCAGTTCGACCGGCCGGTCCGCGACTTCTCGGACGAGGCCCTGGCGGTGCTCAATCGCTACCCCTTCCCCGGCAACGTCCGGGAGCTCGAAGGCATCATCAGCGCGGCCGTGCTCCTCGAGCAGAGCGAGCTGGTCCAGGGCGGCAGCCTCCCGAGGCATTGCCGCATCTCGGACGACGAGGTCAGCGACCTCGAGAAGGCGCGCTACCGCACGATCGTCGGCGTCCTCGCGGAATGCGGGGGGAACCAGACCCGCGCGGCCGAGAAGCTCGGCATCGCGCGGCAGACGCTCAACCAACTGCTTAAGGACTACCGGGCCCGCGGCTGGGTCGAGTAATGGACGACTCGCTCCGTAGCGTCCTGGCGTTCGGAGTCTGGGGTTCGATTTCGGCGGCCGTCGTCCTGGGCGCGTACCTCCTGGTCCAGGCCGTCACGGACCCTCCGCGCCGTCGCCGCTTCCTGCTCTTCGCGGGGGTGATGGGCTACCTGGCCCTCCTCGACTTCATCCACAGCGCGACCAACTTCAACCATCTCACGTACGAGTGGCTGCGGCTGCTCTGGATGGTCGCGTACGCCGGCTCCGTGCTGTACCTCCTGGACGTCCCGGTGAAGATCATCGCGGCGGCCGCGATCGGCCTCCTCGTGATCGGCTTCGGCAGCTACTACGGGATCAATCCGCTGATGGCGACCACGATCATGTTTCCGGTCGGCTACGGCGTGGTGAGCCTGGCCCACGCCCGCTGCTACATGAAATCCCGAGGGTACGGGTCCGCCATTCTGTCGGCCTACTCGGCGGCACTCGCGTTGTGCTGCGCGAGCTACTACAAGATCGTCTCCGTTGGAAATCCCAGGGCCCTGATCCTGGGCTACGGGCAGTATGCCGAAGCCTGCTTCATGGTCGTGCTCTTCGGATGGGTCCACCTGCCGCGCGAGCTCCGGGGGCGCTCCCCGGTCCGCACGCCGCTCCCCCTGGCGGCCGGCCTCTTCCTCTCGGTCCTCGGCGCCCAGGCGGCCGTCGGCATCAGCCTGTTCCGGCTTCCCGAGGGCGTTCCCGCCCTGCTCCTCGGGGCCATCGCGTTCCAGATCGCCGCGACCCTGGTGGTCTACTTCCATCGCCGTCACCAGCTCGTCATCCACGCGGATAACATCGGCCTGCTGCTCGAGGAGCGGACCTCCGCGCTCCGCAAGGCCCAGGAGGAACTGGCGAAGCGCAACGCGATCCAGGCGGAGCTGCTGACCGAGCAGGACAAGGACCTCCGCATCAAGGCGGAGGTCATCGAGCGGCAGCGGAGGCTGGAGCTGGCGGCCCAGACGGCCGGCCAGGCCGCCCACGACATCCAGAACGCCATTTCCCCGGTCCTCGCGCGGCTCGACGAGCTGGAACGCTCCCCCGCCGGCCCGCAGGTCCAGGACAGCGTGCAGCGCATGCGCCAGCAGGTGCGGCGCCTGCTCGACCTGAACGGCCAGATGCTCTCGCTCTCGCGACGCGGCCGCGGCGAGTTCCACCCGGTCCGCCTGCGGGAGCTGATCGCCGAAGCGAAGGACGCCTTCCCGGGCCAGCCCGTCCGGATCGAGGCAGGCGAGGACGTCTGGATCGACGGATCCTGGTCGCAGCTCTTCCGCGCGGTCTCAAACCTCATCGCCAACGGACTCGAGGCGAAAACGGGCGGCGCCGCATCGGTGACCGTACGCTACGGCGGCAGCGCCGTCCAGGAACCCCGCCGCTGCCACCTGGGCTTCCTCAAGCCGGGACGCTATTCCTGGATCCAGGTGGAGGACGACGGACAGGGCATCGCGCCCGAGATCGTCGACAAGGTTTTCGAACCGTTCTTCTCGTCCAAGAACGGGCGCCAGAAGTCGGGAAGCGGCCTGGGCCTGACGATCGTTTCCGCCGTCGTCGACGATCATCGGGGCGTCCTCGATCTCGAAACGCGGCCCGGCCGGACCTGCTTCACGCTCCACTTCCCCGCCATTGCGGCTCCGGACGCCGTCGTCGACGAGGCGGCCTTGTCGGGAACCGCGACAGTGCTTGTCATCGATGACGACAAGGCGGTCCGGGAATCCACGTCCGCGCTCCTTGAAAACGCGGGGTACAGCGTGCTCGCCGCGGGGGACGGACCCCAGGCGATCCGCGTGCTTCAGTTTCACGAAATCGAGGTCGCGCTGCTCGACTTGAATCTTCCGGGCATGACGGGGCTGGAAACCTTCCTCGGGGCCCTCCATTTGCGTCCGGGACTGCGGGTTATTACGCACTCCAGCTACCGGACCTCCGAGGACTGCGAAAAACTTCAAGCCGCCGGCGTCTCGGAGTTCCTCCAGAAGCCTGCCGGACGGGTCCAGATCCTCCAGGCCATGCACCGGGTCCTCAAGGACCGCAACGGGTCCGTCCTGACCCGCCGTTTCTAGGGTTTTCCCCTACATATCCGATCCTGATTGGCACGTCCCTTGCTTATAGGCGGTCCTGATACCGGGATAGGACTGCAACTGTGGACTTCACCGCTGATCCGACTCTGGACTGGGTCAACCAGTTCGCCGCCTGGGCGCTGCCCTTGCCGGTCATCACGCCACTGACCGAAGAGGGCCCGCTCCGCCTCAAGCTCGAGACGCTCCAGATTTCCGGCTCGGCCATGTATCGGGCCGTCCACACGCGGCTGGTCTCCGCCATCAACGACGGACAGATCCACCCGGGAACGATCCTGACAGGAGTCGGCTGCGATGCCACCGGACGGGCGCTCGTGGAGGCCGGCCGGCGCCTGGGCCTGAAAGTCGAGCTCCACGCCTCCGCGACGACGCCGCCCTTCCTTCGCCGGCGCCTGGAGTCGACGGGGGCCCAGATCGTGGTCCATCCCTCGGCCAAGTCGGCCGAGCATCTCCTCGATCAGATCCGCTGGCGCTCCCATCGCTACGGACACTGGTTCCTCGATCCGGGCGACCCCGCGTCCTTCAACGAGGCGTACGAGGCGCTCGGCCAGGAGCTGGTGATCCAGCTCTACCGGAGCGGCCAGATGCCTCGATACTTTGTCTGCCCGGTGGTCCGCGGAACCCTGGTGCGGGTGGTCGGACGGCGCCTGAAACAGGCCTTCCCCGACATTACGACCGTCGGCGTGGTCCTGGGATTGGACCCGCTGCCGGCCGCCGACGTCGCGGATCTCCTGCTGCACGCCGAGCCCGACGCCCGAGAGGTGAGCCGGAAGGGCGCCTCCCTGGGAGCCGATGGGACGGCCTGCTACCGGCTGGCATTGGAACGGAACTGGAGGAACGCGGTCCTCCTGGCGCCCGGATAAACCTGACGAACCTCGTGCTCCCGTCCGGGAGCGCGCAGTTCCTATCCCGGTACCAGAGGGTGGGGCTCTCCTGGAGCCCCACCCTCGTCTTACCGGAAAGTTCAGTTGCCCTTCTTCTTCGCGCTTCCGCCGACCACTCGCACGGGCCAGTTCTTCTTCATCCGCGCCTTCATCTCCTCGACGACCGCCTCGTGCTTCGGGTCGGCGGCGAGGTTGACGTATTCGTGAGGGTCGTTCTCCCGGTCGAAGAGCTGGACGCCCTGCTTGCCGTCGTCCCACTCGATGTAGCGCCAGCGCTCCGTGGTGACCGCGTATCCCGGGAAGCCGCCGCGCTGCACCTGCGTGAAGGCCGGACGGTCCCACGCTCTCGAGGGATCCTCGAGAAGGGGCCGGAGGCTCGCACCCGCCAAGTTGCTCGGCGGCGTGATCCCGGCCAGGTCCGCGAGCGTCGGGTAGAGGTCGAGGAGCTCCACCGTGCGGGGCGACGCCTTGCCGTTCCCCTTTGCGCCCGGGGCCACGACGATCATCGGCACCCGCGCGGACTCGTCGAAGAGGCTCTGCTTCATCCAGAGGCCGTGCTCGCCCAGGTGGTAGCCGTGATCGCTCCAGAAGACGACGACGGTGTTGTCCCAGAGCTTCAGCCGGTCCATCGCGTCCAGAAGGCGCCCGATCTGGGCGTCCACGAAGGAGATGGCGGCGTAGTATGCCTGCTTGCATTCGCGGGCCTGCTCGCCCGTCACGCCGAAGTACGGCCAGGGAGCCGTCGAGGCCAGCGCCGCCTTGGGGACGGACTTGATCGCGTCCGCCGGCTCCTCCGGCAGACGAATCTTGTCCATCGGATAGAGGTCGAAGTACTTCTGCGGCGCGACGTACGGCGTGTGAGGTTTGTAGAAGCCCGCGGCCAGGAAGAAGGGCTTGTCCTTGTGTTCTTCCAGAAGCTTGATGGCCTCCGTGGCGACTTTTCCGTCCGTGTGTTCCTCGTCCTTCCCCGTCTTGTCCGACAGGAAGCACATGGCGCTGCCCAGGCCGCGCTTCGGAGTGTAGTTCAGGATCTCGGGCTCCAGCGCGGTCTTGTCCCGACCCGCCGGGTTGACGACGTGGGCCCACGACGGTTTGTCGTCGAGGCCGCTCGTCCCGATGTCCCCGGGATTCCCGTAGTGGTAGATCTTGCCGACGCGGGCCGCGTAGTAGCCGTTGTTCAAGAACAGCTGCGACAGCGTGACGACCTCCGGGAGCCCGCTTCGGAAATGGTAGGAGAGGTCGAAGACCCGCGTCGCGTCGGGGCGGAGGCCCGTCATGAGCGAGGAGCGGCTCGGGCTGCAGAGCGGGAACTGGCAGTACGAGCGCTCGAAGCGGACGCCCATCCGCGCGAGCCGGTCGATGTTCGGCGACTTCACCAGCGGGTGGCCGTAGCAGGCCAGGTCGGCATTCATGTCGTCGACGGCGATGAAGAGGACGTTGAGCTTGGACCTGTGGTGAGCGGCGTCGAACCATTGTCCCCGCGCGCCGACCATCAGCAGCGCCGCCGTCGCGATCCCGAGGCACCGTGCCGTCATGGTGACGCCCTCCTGGTAATGTGAACCCCCTTTCATGGCTCGGGGTGGCGCAGTTAATCTATCTCATGGACAGAACGCCCCACGTGGTCATCATCGGCGGCGGCTTCGGCGGCCTGACCGCCGCGAAGGCGCTCCGCAAGGCGCCCCTGCGGCTGACGCTGCTCGATCGGCGCAACCACCACCTCTTCCAGCCGCTGCTCTACCAGGTGGCGACCGCCGCGCTCAACCCGAGCGACATCGCCGTCCCCATCCGCCACATCCTCCAACGCCAGATGAATGCGACGGTGCTGATGGGCGAGGCGACGTCAATCGACGTCCCGAACCGCAAGGTGATTCTGAGCGACGGGGAGTTGAGTTACGACTACCTGGTCATCGCCACGGGCGCGACCCACTCGTACTTCGGGCACGACGACTGGGCGCCCTACGCCGCGGGCCTCAAGACCATCGAGGACGCGATCGAGATCCGCCGCCGCGTGCTGATCGCGTTCGAGCGCGCCGAGCGGGAGTCGGACCCGGAGCGGCAGCAGGAGTGGCTCACCTTCGTCATTGTCGGCGGCGGGCCCACCGGCGCGGAGCTCGCCGGCGCCCTCGTGGAAGTGGCCCACCACGCGCTGGCGCGGGATTTCCGGAACATCGACCCGACCCGCGCGCGCGTCCTGCTGCTGGAAGGGGGCCCCCGCATCCTTCCCCCCTTCCCGCCCGAGCTGTCCGAGAAGGCCAGGGAGCAGCTCCAGCGTCTGGGCGTCGAGGTCCGGGGCGGCTCGCAGGTCACGGGGATCGACGCCGAAGGCGTTTCCGTCGGGCCGGAGCGGATCAAGACCCGCACCGTCCTCTGGGCTGCGGGCGTGGCCGCGTCGCCCCTCGCGAAGTCGCTCGGCGTCCCGCTGGATCGCGCGGGCCGCGTGGCGGTGACCCCCGAGTTGACGCTGCCGGGGCACCCGGAGATTTTCGTGATCGGCGACCTCTCGACCCTGATGCAGGACGGCAAGCCGTTGCCGGGGGTCGCCCCCACGGCCATGCAGGAAGGCCGCCACACGGCGGAGAATCTGCGTCGCGCGGTCCGGGGAGAGCCGCTCCTACCGTTCCGCTACCACGACAAGGGGAACCTCGCGGTAATCGGACGCGGCGCCGGCGTCGCGGCCTTTCCGAAGTCCAACTGGTCGGGCCGGATCGCGTGGTGGGCCTGGCTGCTGGTCCACATCTTCTATCTGATCGGATTCCGCAACCGGGTGCTGGTGCTGTTGGAGTGGGCCTGGGCCTACCTGACCTGGCAGCGGGGCGCGCGGCTGATCACCGGCGGCCCGAAATCTACTTCCGACCCCGCTTGAGCCACTCGCGGAGAGCGTCGTTGACCTGGCGGTCGAGGTCCAGCCCCTTGGCGTCGGCCAGGGCCTGCATCGACTCCCAGACGTCGTGGGCCAGGCGGACGCCGGCCTCGCCTTCCGGCGTGGGGGCCGCGGGCGAGAAGCGGCCGGTGGACGGCGAGTTCTGAGCCTCCTTGTACGTCCAGTCGGGGTTCTTGGAATCCTGCCGCACGTCGTAGAGGAATTTCTTCGAAGCCTCGTCGTAGTCGGCGATCTTGGGCAGCCTCCAGCGACCGGGCCCCCCCTTGGGACGCGCCAGCTGGCCGTCGAACTCGGCCTTGAAGCGGGTCAGGAGGCTGGAGATGATCAGCGAGCCGCCCTGGGGCAGGAAGCAGCGGTTGCCCTGCGGGGCCGAGCGCGCGCCGAAGAGCGCCCGCTCGTAGTCGTCGGGCGTCGCCGTCTTGGCGTCGAAGAGCTCGTCGATCGCGCTCGAGGCCGTCCGGAGGCCGTGCTTGCAGGCCGTGCACTGGTTGCACGACTCCACGTAGAGGAAGCGCGCCACCGCCTGGGCCACGCGGGGGACGCTGGTCTCATCGTCGATGAGCATGAAGCCGCCGGACCCGAGGCCGGCGTTGATCATCCGCAGCGAGCCGAAGTCGGCGCGCGTCTCGAACTTCTCCGGCCCGATGACGGCCGCCGAGACGCCGCAGAGCGCGGCCTTGAAGGAGCGCGGCCCGCGCGGGCCGCCGCCCAGGCGGAAGAAGAGCTCGCGCAGCGGGATCCCCGCCTCCGCCTCGTAGACGCCCGGCTTTTCCACGTCGCCGCAGAGCGTGAACAGCAGCGTGCCGGGCGTGTCGCTGGTGCCCAGCTTCCGGAACGAATCGGCTCCGTGCCGGACGATGCTCGGCACGTGCGCGAAGGTCTCGACGTTGTTCACGAGCGCCGGATTCGGCGATTCGGCCGTCCCCTTCAGGCCCCGCTCGTAGGGCGGGTAATGCGCCTCGCGGGGCAGCGGGCCCTGGCCCTCGAGCACGTTGAGCAGCGCCTTCTCCTCGCCGAAGAGGTATTCCTCGGGGCCCGGGACGATCTTCACGGTATAGCCGTCCAGCACGCCGGCCGACTTCAGTTCTTCGATGACCTGGTGGAGACGCTCGATCTCCTTGCGGAACGACTCCTTGATGGCGATGTAGAGCTCGTGGGTGCCGACCACGTGGGCCGCGATCAGCATCCCTTCCAGGACCGCGTAGGGATTCCTGCGGATCAGCCAGCGGTCCTTGAAGGTGCCGGGCTCGCCCTCGGCGGCGTTGCAGATCACCGTCCGCTTCGCGCAGGGATGCTTGCGGATCGTGCCCCACTTCGTGCCCGTGTGGAAGCCGCCGCCCCCGCGGCCCCGGAGGCCGGAGCGCTCGACCTCCGCCAGGATGTGGTCGGGCGTCGCCTTGCGGGCCTTCGTGATCGCGGACTCGCCGGTGGCCTTCGCGTAGGCGGCGTACGTCTCGTACGGCGCCTGGGGAAGAAGCCAGTGGTGAGTGGACTTCGTTGCGTGAGTCGGTTTCGCCATTTGTGGACCGCTAAGAATGCCTTATGGGTGACGAGTTTTCAAGTCCCAAAGAGGAAACAGGAAACGGGAAGCAGGAAGCAGAAAAGGGGGTCCCCACCCCCCTGCCCCTCCCCAAGGGAGGGGGGAACTACTTGGGAACGAGAGAGGTGAAATACAGGTCGAAGCCCAGCCAGAGGCTGCGCGAGTAGCGGAAGAACCAGAGGGGGAAGAGCAGCGCGAACGCGCCCAGCGGCCAGCTCAGCGTCGCCATCGGGACCTTGTCGGCCAGCGGGATCCCCACCGCCAGCTCCACCGCCGCCGTGACGCCGTAGTTGACGTACATGGCGCCCACGTAGTACCCGTGCTCGCGGCGGAGGTCCAGCCCGCAGGACGAGCACGCGAACGGCATCTTGAAGAAGCCCTCGAAGAGGCGCCCCTCGCCGCACTTCGGGCAGCGGAGCCGGAGGCCCCGCCCCACCGTGCGCCAGAACTTCATTTGTCCTTCGATTCCCATCCTCCCCCCAGCGCCTTGTAGAGCGCCACCAGGTCCAGGGTCACCTGGGACTGGCTCCGCGCCAGCTCCGCCTGGGAGACGTAGAGCGCCCGCTGCGCGTCCAGCACGTCGATGAAGCTCGTCAGCCCCTTGCGGTAGAGGTCGTCCGCCAGCTCCACCGCCTTCCGGTTCGCCGTCACGGCCGCGTCGAGCCGCGAGCGCCGCTCGCCCTCGCGCAGGTAGTCGACGAGCGCGTTCTCGACGTCCTCGAGGGCCACGAGGATCGACTTCTCGTAGGCCGCCAGGGCCTGCTCCGTGCGCGCTTCCTCGACGGCCACCTGCGCGCGCAGCCGACCGCCGGCGAAGATGGGCCAGCGGATCGTGGGGCCCAGCGACCAGGCCCGGCTCTGCCATTTCAGGAAGTCGGCCGAACTGAGGCTATCCAGCCCGAATGCGCCGGTCAACGAGAAGCGGGGATAGAGCTGGGCCACCGCGGATCCGATCGTCGCGGTCGCCGATGCGAGTCGCCGCTCGGCCTGCCGCACGTCGGGCCGTCGGAGCAGCAACTCGGACGGAAGCCCCACGACCACGCGCGCCGGCGCCGCCGGGATCGGCGCCTCGACGGCGAGTTCCGGCGTGAGGGCCTCCGGCGGATGGCCGATCAGCACGCTCAGCCGGTGAATGCCCTGCTTGATGGCGGCCTCGACGTCGGGGAGGCCCGCTTCGGCGGACGCCAGCAGCGCCTCGGCGCGGGCGACGTCGAGCGTCGTCGCCACGCCCGCCGCCAGGCGCGCCTGGGTGATCTCGACGGTGCCTTTGGCCGTCGCCACGTTCTGGCGCAGCACGGCGAGCAGGAGCTGGTTGCCGCGGAGCCCGATGTAGTTGCGGCCCACGTCCCCCAGGAGCGTCACCAGGACCGCGCGCCGGTTCTCGACCCAGGAGTCCAGGTCGGCCGCCGCCGCCTCGATGCGCCGCCTTCCGCCCCCGAAGACGTCGATCTCCCAGGAGGCGTCGAATCCAACTTTGTAGCGGCTTTGATAGATGTCGGAGAACTGGACGACCTGGGCGTTGGGACTGACGCGGCTCCGGGAGTAGGATCCCGTCAGGTCCACCTCGGGGAACATGTAGCCCGTCACGACGCCCAACTCCGCGCGCGACTCTTCGACGCGCTTCGTCGCGATCCTCAGATCGTGATTCGAACGGACCGCCAGATCGACGAGGCGGTTGAGCTTCTCGTCGTTGAACACGGTCCACCACGTCGAGAGGTCCGCCGTCGCGGTCTCCGCCTTCTCCCCCCACTCCGTCGGGGCCTTGATCGGGGGGGGTTGGTAGTCCGGACCGACCATGCACCCCGAGACGAGGAGGAGCACGGCGCCGCAGAAGCGCTTCACGGCTTGGCTCCGGTCTTGACCTCGATGAAGACGTCCATCTGCTGGCCGACGTAGACCGGCAGCGCGTTGCGGTCGAAGCTGTAGACCGCCTGCATGACGCGGGTATCCACGCGCTCCGTGGAGTCGCCGGTGAGCGAGCGCTTCGGGACGACGTAGGGCTCGACGCGCTCGAACTTGAGCTCGGTCTTGAGCTCGCGGTTGCCGCGCACGAAGGCGACGGCCGCGGCGTTCGTGCGGAAGCGCCAAGCGTCGTTCTCGTCGACGTCCACCCTGAGGTTGATCCGGTCAAGGCGGCCGAAGAGCATCAAGGGCGTCTGCAGCGCGCCCGAGGGCGCGAACTCGCCGGCGCGCAGGTTGACCTGGAGGACCATGCCGCGCAGCGGCGCCCGCACGGTCAGCCGGGCGATCTCGGTCTCGGTCTGCTGGAGCTGGGCCTCCGCGGAGGCGACTTCCGCTTCCGCGACCTGGACGTCGGCCTTCCAGGCCCCCGCCTTCAGGAGCGCGAGGGCGGCCTTCGCTTCGGCCACGCGGGCCTCCTGGGCCTGGACCGCGAACTTGCGGCGCTGCAGGTCCTCGACGGTCACAGCGCGCTTGTCGGCGACGCTCTCCCAGAGCGCGACCTGGTTCCGGAAATCCGCGAGCTGCGCCTCGGCGGCGACGACGCGGGCCTCGGCCGGGGGAACCTCTTCCGCCCGCGGCGACGCCTTCAGGCGGTCGAGGCGGGCCCGGGCCGACTGGAGCGCGGCCTTGCGGACCGCCGCCTCGGCCTTGAGGTCGCGGTCGTCGAGCCGGAAGAGCGGCGCGCCGGCGTCGACTTCGTCGCCCACCTTCACGAAGACTTCGAGCGCGAGGCGCGGCAGCGGCGAGCCGATCGCGATGTTCTGCCCCACCGCCTCGAGGATGCCCGAGCCGGCGATGTAGTTTTCGAAGGGCGGCCGCGAAGGGTCGGCAACCGGCCTGGCGACGGGCGCCGGCTGGCTGCCGATGGCCACCGTGACCATGGCGTAGCCCGCGCCGGCCAGCGCGAGGATCGGGATCAGGATCCGCGTAATCATGGTTTCATCTCCGACGGGGTCACGACGTCGAGAATCCGGCCGTCGTCCATCTTGGCGATGCGGTCCGCGAACGAAAAAATGCGCGCGTCGTGGGTCACGATGATGAGCGAGCGGCCTTCCGCGAGGGCCACCTCCCGGAGGAGCTCCAGCACCTTGTGACCGGTCTGATGGTCGAGGGCGCTCGTGGGCTCGTCGCAGACGATCAGGCGGGGGTGGTGGACGAGCGAGCGGGCGATGGCGACGCGCTGCTGCTGGCCGCCGGAGAGCTCCGAGGGCAGCGAATGCCCCCGGTCGCCCAGGCCCACGCGCTTCAGCGTCTCGAGCGCCACCCCGGTCGCCTCCTTGCGCGAGCGTCCCAGGATCAGGAGCGGGACGGCGACGTTCTCGGCCGCCGTGAGGGTGGGGATCAGATTGAAGGCCTGGAACACGAAGCCGACGTTGCGGCCGCGGAAGAGGACGCGTTCCCGGTCGGCCATGGCCTGCAGGTCTTCCCCGAAGACGAGGCACTCGCCGTCGTCCTGGTCGAGGATGCCCGCGACCACCGAGATGAGGGTGGTCTTGCCGCAGCCCGACGGGCCGACGAGCATCATGAGCTCGCCCGAGCGCACGTCGAGGTCGACGCCCCGAAGGGCGGTGACCTTCGAGGCGCCGGCCCCGTAGCTCTTCGTGACGCCCGTAAGCTTGACGGCGGTTTCAGTCGCGACAGGCATCGATCATCCCTTGAACACGACGGCGGGTTCGAGACGGACCACCTTCCAGAGGCTGAGCAGCGCGGCGAAGGTGCTGATGACGGCGATGGCGGTGAAGGTTCCCGCGAGGACCTGCCAGGGCAGGCGGAACGCGAGCTCGGTGTTCGGGCCCACGGCCCGGCCGAAGACGGCGGCCGCGCCGGTGCCCAGCCCGTAGCCGATCGCGCCGACCAGGAGCGCCTGGGTCACGACCATGCCGAGCAGCTTCAGGTTGGTCGCCCCCATCGCCTTGAGGGCGGCGAAGTATTTCAGGTTCTCGAGCGTGAAGTTGTAGAAGGTCTGTCCGGCGATGGCGGTGCCGACGAGGAAGCCCAGCATGACGGCGATGCCGAAGTTGATCGGGATGCCGGTGTACTTCATGAAGTAGCTGATGGTGAGGTCCTCGAACTCCGGCTTGGTGTAGGCGCTCAGCCGGGTGAGCTTGGTGATCCGGGCCGCCAGATCCTTCGGGCTCACGCCCGGCTTCGCCTTCACCTGGATGAAGGACAAGAGCTTGCGCTCCATGGGCGCGAAGGTCGTCGCCCGCGTGTAGGTGGTGTAGACCACGGGCTGCGACTGGAAGGTCCGGGACACGCGGCAGATGCCGACGACCACGGCGCGATGGTCGTTCAGCTCGACCGTGCTTCCCACCTTGAGGGGGATGGGCTTTCCGGAGGCATCCCGCTTCGCGAGTTTTCCCACCGCGCCGGCGATGTCGACGATGACGGCGTCCGCGCGGCGGAGGTCCTCCAGGCGCCCTTCAATCATGGTGGCCGGGCCGCCGATCAGGGTGGCGTCGTCGAGCCCGATGACGTTGCAGGCCTGGAAGTTCCCGTTCTCGAGGCGGGCCTTGAGGATGCCCTTGTAGAGGGGCATGGCCCAGTCGACGCCTTCGACGCCGCGGACGCGCAGCAGCTGGGTGTCCTGGATCGGCTTGATGTCGTCGATGAACTGGACCTTGGGATCCATGACCCAGACGTCGGCGAGGCCGGAGTCGGTGATGAAGCCGTAGGTGCGGGTCATGAGGCCGACGAAGATCGCCATCTGCTGGGTGATGAGGAACGAGGCGAACGTGAGGCCCATGAGGATGCCGAGGTACTTCCCCCGGTCGCCCGTGAGCATCTTGAGGGCGATGTAGATCACCGGCGCGCCGCCTTCCCGCGCCGGGCGCCCAGGCCGCGGATGCCGTGGAGGGAGAACGCGACGATGTGGTCGGCCAGCGCGTCGAGGTCCCGCAGGTCGGGCCGCCGTCCCTCGAGCCGCTCGATCACGGCGCTGCAGTGCTTGTAGAAGAGGCACTGGCCGACGACGCTCTTGGCCGCCGCCTCGACCTGGGGGAGGGAGACGCGCGGCCCGGCGAGCGCCTTGACGATGGCGCAGAGCCGGCCGTACAGGGGGCGGATGACCTGGTCGACGATGCGGTCGAGAGCGCGGGTGGGCTCGATCATTTCGCGCGCCATGAGCGTCCCATGGACCGACTGGTGGCCCTTGTCGAAGATGCGCTGGAGCAGCGCGCGGACGAACGCGTGGAGCTGATCCTCCAGCGACGCGTCGGGGGGGAGTCCGCCGTGCGGCGGGTACTTCTTCACGGCCTCGTGGGCGAAGTGCTCCAGGACGGCGGCGTAGAGGCCTTCCTTGTCGCGGAAGTGGTAGTTGACGGCCGCGATGTTGGCGCCGCCGGCCTTCTGGACGATCTCGCGCACGGTGGCGGCGCGGAAGCCGCGCTCCGAAAAGACCTCGCCGGCGGCCTGCAGCAGCCGCTCGCGGGTGTCCGCCGCCGGAAGCGTGGCCGTGCGCGTCATGGTCCTCCCTGTTTCAAACTACCACTTAATACAGCTGTATTAAACATACATTTCATGCTGGAGCAAGAAAAACCGTGATAGAGTCTCCGGAGATAGGAGAGCCCCATGAAGGAACTGCGAGCCTACGTCCTTGTCCTGATGGGCATCATCTGCGGCCTCGTGTGGGGCGGCGGCTGCTACGGACCGACGGGCAGTTTCGCCCGGGCCTTCCAGGCCGCGCCGGCCGTGGCCATGCTGGCCTACGACGTCCCCGACGGCACCCCGGGCGGACTCAACACAGGGCTGGCCTGGACGACCCGGGCCTTGAACACCGAAGTCTTCGACCCGGCGAACATCGTCACGCTCAGCTCGAACCAGTTCACGCTCGCCGCCGGAACGTACCTCCTCGAAGCCGGCCAGACCATTTTCCAGAACGTGGACATCCAGAAGAGCTTCCGGGGCCGGATCCGGAACGTCACGGCGGGAACCACGGTGGCGGTCAGCTGCGACGTCCGGCTCCACGAGGGGCCGAGCGAAAGCGCCACCATCGTCTGCCCGATTCCGAGGACCCTGGTGACGATCGCCGCCCCGACGACCTTCGAGCTGCAGTACTTCTGCCAGAACTCGGACGCCAGCACCAATGGGCTCGGATTCCCGATGTCCACGGGGGAAGTGGAGCGCTACGCGTTCGTCTCGATCGAACAGGTGAAGTGAGCCGGACGCCCTACGAGAAGAACTGGCCCGGCTTGGGCTGGTAGCCGTTGATGAACTCGGCCGCGCTCATGCGGCGCTTGTTCTCGGGCTGCAGCTCCAGGATCGTCAGGTCGCCGTCGGCGCAGGCCACCTTGAAGGACTCCTTGTCCACCGACAGGATCGCCCCCGGCCGGTGGTCCGGCTTCTGCGGGTAGCGGGTCCCCTTCACCTTGTGGATCACGATCCGCTGCTTGCCGCCCAGGAACGAGAACGCGCAGGGGTACGGGATCAGCGCGCGCACGAAGTTCTGGATCTTCGAGGCCGGCTTGCGCCAGTCGATGCGCCCGTCGTTCTTCTCGAACTTCTTGGCGTAGCTCGCCTCGCGCTCGTCCTGCGGGATCTCCACCTGTTTCCGGTCGCCGACCAGCGTGATCACGTCGACCAGCAGCTCCGCGCCGACCTGCGAGAGCTGCTCCTCCATCTCGGGTGTCGTCACCTCGGGCGGCACCGGCACCCGCGTGATCCCCAGGATCGGGCCCGCGTCCATCTTCTCCACCACCTTCACGATGCAGACCCCCGTGAAGGGGTCGCCGTTCAGGATCGTCCGCGCCACCGGCTCGGGGCCGCGGTAGCGCGGCAGCAGCGACGGGTGGATGTTCAGACAGTAGAAGCGCGCCATCTGGAGGATGTCGTTGCCGAGCTTCTGGCCGTAGGCGACGACCACGATGATGTCCGGCGAGAGCGCCCGCAGCTCGCGGAGGAACTCGTACTCGTTGCAGTTCTCGGGCTGGAAGAGGTGCAGGCTCTTCGCGAGCGCGACCTCCTTCACCGGGCTCTGGTGCAGCTCCTGGCCCCGGCCCGCGGGCCGGTCCGGCTGCGTCACGACCGCCATCACCCGGTGGTTCGAGGCGAGCAGCTTCTCGAGCGCCGGCACCGCGAAGCCCGAAGTCCCGAAAAAGACGATGTTCATATCTGGTTGTTCAGGCCCCGGGGGGCCCGAACGTCAGAATCGAGAATATAGAATGAAGACCCGCGGGAGACCAAGTAAAACCCCTTCTCCATCAAATCACGTTGGTCTCGACCATGGGCTTCCCCTCCCGGAACCGGGACAGCCGCAGGCAGGAGACGTCCAGCGAACTGCGGCCCGTCAGCATCAGCTCCGACAGCAGCATCCCGGTCGCCGGGGCGTGCATCACCCCGTGGCCGCTGAAGCCGCAGGCCACCCACCAGCCCGGCTCGCCCGCCGCGCCGATCACCGGGTGGTTGTCGGGCGTCACCTCGTAGAGGCCGCCCCAGCCCGTGCGGATCCGCGCGTTCTCGAGGGCCGGCACCCGCCCCATCGCGAGCTCCGCCACCTTCTCGAGGAACCCGTAGTCCGCGTTCTCGTTGAAGCTCGGCGGCTCCTCCTTGTCGGCCTTCCCGATCAGCAGCCCGCCCGACTCGCTGTGCATGTAGACGCCCGTGGCGTAGTCGATCGTCATGGGAATCGGGTGCGGGAACTCGGGCATCGGCTCCGTCACGAAGCACTGGCGCCGCACCGGCTTGACCGGGATCTCGAACCCCAGGAGCTCTCCCAGACGCCCCGAATACGCGCCTGCCGCGATCACCACGTGCTCCGCCGCGAACGACCCCGTCTTCGTCCGCAGCGTCCGCCCCTCCCGGCCCGTCACTTCCTCGCCGAAGAAGAACGACACCCCCAGTTCCTTCGCCTTCTTCTGGTAACCCATCACGTAGTCGGCGGGCGACGCGTAGCCGTCCCGGGCGTGGAAGACGCCGCCCAGGATGTCGTCGCTCCGCACGTACGGCGCCTTCCGGGCCACGCCCGCGCGGTCCAGGAACTCGATCGTCAGCCCGTGCCGCCGCTGCAGCGCCGCGTTGGCCTCGAAGACCCGCAGGTGCTCCGGCGCCGTGGCCATCCAGAGGTAGCCCGCCTGCGTGAAGTCCACCGGGATGCCCATCTCCTGCGGGAAGCGCTCGAAGCGCTCGATCGAGAGCCGCGACAGTTCAATGTTGATGGCGCTCGAGAATTGGGCGCGGATCCCGCCGGCGGCCTTCGCGGTCGACCCCATTCCCGCGGCGGCCTCCTTCTCGAGGACCGCCACGTCGCCGCGCCCGGCGCGGGCGAGGTGGTACGCGATCGAGGTTCCGATGATCCCCGAGCCGATGATGACGACGCCGAATCGCCGATCCGCCATGCAGGTCTGCGCTATTCTACGTTGCCCGCCTCTCCTTTCAACGTTATGATAGCCCGCCATGCCGACCAGGAAGATCGTCTCCAGCGACCAGGCCCCCAAGGCCATCGGCCCCTACTCCCAGGCGGTCGACCTGGGCGACCTCGTCTTCCTGTCCGGCCAGATCCCCCTGGACCCCGCCAGCGGCCAGATCGTGGGCGCCGGCGACATCCAGGCCCAGACCGAGCGGGTGATCCAGAACCTCCAGGGCGTGCTCCAGGCGGCCGGCATGACGCTCGCCAATGTCGTCCGCACGACCGTCTTCATGATCGACCTCGCGGAATTCCCCAAGATGAACGAGGTCTACGCGAAGCATTTCGCCCAGGACCCGCCCGCGCGCTCGACCGTGCAGGTCTCGGCCCTCCCCCGCGGTTCCCGCGTCGAGATCGACGCCATCGCGCGCCGCTAGCCCCCGTCCATTTCCTACGCCACGGTAGGAATTCATCTTTGCCGTTACGGTTCTGTAGTAGAAGAACATACCGTCCCCCTGGGGCTCCCCTGGCACGGCCTTTGCTGAATCTCTGGAGAATTCAACCGGAGGTTTCGCCATGGCACGGAAAACCGCTTGCGGCACGCTTCGCCTGGAAGTAAGATTCCGCAACGCCAGTTCGGCCGGCTCGTGCCTGGCGCAGATGTCGCAGATACCCGGCCTTCTGCTCCACATCCTCCGCGGGCGGGTGACGGCCCGCGAGGCGGTGTACCAGCTGGAGCTGATCGGCCGAGAACCAAGCGTGAACGAGGCAGTCGGGAGTCTCCGGGCGGTGGCGACCTGCCTGTAGCCCTGGAGAGAGTGGGATTCGTAACTAAGTGGAGTTGTGAGGTAGAGGCAATGGCACTGAAACCCAAGAGTTCCGTGAAGGCGGTGGCCCCCGCGAAGGCCGCGACCCCCGCCCCCGTGTCCCCCCTGAAGAAGGTCCCCCTCCGCGTCCGCGCCGAGGGAGCCAAGGAAGTCGTCCTCACCGGCGATTTCACCCAGTGGGCGAAGGACAAGGTCCGCCTGACCCCCTCGGCGGGCGGAGAGTGGACGACGCAGCTGGAGCTCGCCCCCGGCGAGTACCAGTACCGCCTGATCGTCGACGGCGAGTGGCGCGACCACGCCGAAGCGGCGCAGCGCGTGCCCAACACGTTCGGGACGCAGAACTGCGTCCTGGTCGTCGCGTAGCCGAGTCTTCCAGCGGCCGGCCTCCGATCTTGGAGTCCGCCCCGAGATCGGCCCCAGGGATTCCCTGGGGCCGAGTCTCGTTGCAATCGCCGGCCCCTTATGCTATGAGAGAAGGGCCCTGGGAGCGGCGGAGCCTTTGCTCTTGATCCCGCGGATAAGACGTATCCCCGGAATCACCGGCAAACCCCGTCTCCTTCGGGACCATTGACGGGGACCGCATGGACGCGTCGCGACCGAGCGAGGAGGAGATCCTCGCCCACCTCGAAGCCAAGCTCCAGCACCGCTTCAAGGACGCCAAGCTCGCCGTTCAGGCCCTGACGCACTCGTCGGCCAAGGACAAGGACTTCCCCTGCAACGAGCGCCTGGAGTTCCTGGGCGATGCGATCCTCGGACACGTGATCAGCGAGCACCTCTTCCACCACTTCCCGGGCTATGAAGAGGGCGACCTCTCGACGATGAAGTCGATCATCGTCTCGGCCAAGACGCTGTCCGAGAAGGCGCGCGAGCTGGAGCTCGACCGCATCATCATCCTCGGCCGCGGCCTCACGGAGAAGCGGCAGCTGCCGCGCTCGATCCTCTGCAACGCCTTTGAGGCCGTCGTGGCGGCGCTCTACCTGGACGGCGGCATGGAGGCCGCGAAGACCTTCATCCTGGGCAACCTGAAGGTCAAGGTCGACGAGATCCTCAAGGACGAGCACGAGAAGAACTACAAGTCGCTGCTGCAGGACTACGCGCAGCGGCGCGTGAATGCGATCCCGGTCTACCGCGTCATGAAGGAAGTGGGCCCGGATCACAAGAAGATGTTCCAGGTCGTCGTCGAGCTCAACGGAACCCAGTACGGCCCCGCGTGGGGCGCGAACAAGAAGGAAGCCGAACAGCGCGCCGCGAAGCTCGCGCTCGAACAACTCGGCCTCCTGACCGTCGAGGCCGCAGAGTAAGGCCCGAGGCCCCAGGCCTTCAGGCGTCAGGCCTGAGGTTTATGGCCTCCTCTGCGGCCCTCGAGCGCATCAGCATGGCGCTGGCCCAGGGGAGACCCACCCGGGCCGGCGGCGTGTGGGGGTCCTCCTATGCCCTCATCACGGCCGAGGCCGTCTCCCGCCCCGCCCTGCTCCTCGTCCCCGGCCCGCTCCTCGCCGAGGAAGCCGTTGAGGACCTCCGCTGCTTCGGCGTCCCGAGCGTCCTCTTCGAGAACCTCAAGCAGGCCGAGCGCTTTCTCAACGGCGGCATCGAGGTCCTGGTGGCCGACCTCCCCTCCGCCCTCGGGGAGCTGCCGTCGCTCCATGTCCTGCGGAGCACGCGCCTCTCCTTCGCGCCCGGCGGGCGCGTCGACCTGGCGGCGCTCCCGACCAAGCTGGTGGACGCGAAGTACGAGCGGACCGCCTCGGTGGAGCGGCCCGGCGAGTTCGCCGTCCGCGGCGGCATCCTGGACCTCTACCCCCTGACGAGCGATCTTCCGGTCCGGATCGAGCTGTCGGGCGACGAGATCGAGTCGCTGCGGACTTTCGACCCCTCGACGCAGGGCTCGCTCGACCCGCTTCCCAAGCTGGAGTTCAGCCTCATCCCGGAGGGCGCGCCCCGGACCGCGACGCTCCTGGACTTCCTCCCCGAGAAGGCGACCGTGATCCTCAAGGAGCCCTCCGAGATGGACCTCCGCCACCCGAAGTGGTCGGAGGCCTACGCGGCTCTCGCGCGGCACCCCGTCCTGACCCTCTCGAGCCTGCCGGAGCCGGAGGCCGAGAACCTCAAGATCCTCTCGCTGCAGCGCTTCTCGGGCGTCCTCGCCAACGTCGAGCGGGAGCTCGAGGCGGTGCGGCGCGGCCACACGATCGTCTTCTGCGCCAACGAGGGCGAGGAGAAGCGGATCCGCGAGGTGATCCAGGTCCCCATCGAGGTCCGCCGCGGGCGTCTCAACCACGGCTTCATCTTCGAGGAGCTGGACAGCGTCTACATCCCCCACCACGAGCTCTTCAACCGCTACCGGCTGCGGCGCAGCGCGCGGCGGGCCGACACGCGCCCCATCGACACGCTCCTGGAGATCGAGCGGGGCGACATCGTCGTCCACGTCACCCACGGGATCGGCCGCTTCGTCGGCATCGAGCGCCAGAAGGGCCAGGAGTTCATGGTCCTCGAATACTCGGGCAGCGCGCGGCTGTTCGTGCCGGTGACGAACCTCGACCTGGTCCAGAAGTACGTCGGCGGCTCCGAGAACCCGCCGCCGCTCTCGACCCTGGGGGGCGACGCGTGGAACGCCGCCAAGCTGCGCGCGCAGGCCGCCGTCGAGAAGCTCGCGCAGGAGATGCTCCAGATCCAGGCCCTGCGGGCGATGGAGATGGGCGTCGCGTTCCCCGAAGACGGCGAGTGGCAGCGCGAGTTCGAGGCCGCGTTCCCCTACGAGGAGACCGAGGACCAGCTCGAGGTCGCGGCCGAGATCTCGACCGACATGCGCACGACCCGGCCCATGGACCGCCTCGTCTGCGGCGACGTCGGATACGGGAAGACCGAACTGGCCATGCGGGCGGCCTTCCGCTGCGCCGTCGCCAACCGGCAGGTCGCCGTCCTGGTCCCGACGACCGTCCTGGCGCAGCAGCACGACCAGAGCTTCCGCGAGCGCATGGCGGACTACCCGGTCCGCATCGAGTCGCTCTCCCGCTTCAAGACCAAGAAGGAGCAGAAGGCGATCCTCAAGGCCCTCGGCGAGGGCGCCATCGACGTCGTGATCGGCACCCACCGGCTCGTCCAGCCGGACGTCCGCTTCAAGGACCTGGGCCTGGTCGTCATCGACGAGGAGCAGCGCTTCGGCGTGGAGCACAAGGAGTTCCTCAAGCGCATCCGCGCGACGGTGGACGTCCTCACCCTCACGGCGACCCCCATCCCCCGCACGCTCCACATGGCCCTGCTGGGGATCCGCGACATCTCCTCGCTCATGACGCCCCCGCAGGACCGCCTGGCCATCCGGACGGAGATCTTGCCCTACGACGAGCGGCGCATCCGCGAGGCGATCCTCTTCGAGATGCAGCGCGGCGGCCAGATCTACTTCGTCCACAACCGGGTCTACAACATCGACAAGATCGCGGCGCGGATCCGGATGCTGGTGCCGGAGGCGCGGGTCGACGTGGGCCACGGGCAGATGGACGAGGGCCAGCTCGAGAAGGCCATGCTCCGCTTCCTCGCGAAGGAGACCGACGTCCTGGTCTGCACCACGATCATCGAGAGCGGGCTCGACATCCCGAACGTGAACACGATGATCATCAACCAGGCCGACATGTTCGGCCTGGCGGACCTTCACCAGCTCCGCGGCCGCGTCGGCCGCTACAAGCGGCAGGCCTTCTGCTACCTGCTGCTGCCGCGCGACCGGGAGCTCGTCCCCCAGGCCAAGAAGCGCCTCAAGGCCATCGAGGAGTTCAGCGAGCTCGGCGCCGGCTTCAAGATCGCCATGCGCGACCTGGAGATCCGCGGCGTCGGCAACCTGCTGGGCCGCGAGCAGCACGGGCACATCGCCGCCATCGGCTACGACCTCTACTGCCGCCTCCTCGAGAAGGCCGTGAAGAAGACGAAGAAGCAGCCCGTGGTCGAGCCCCTGGAGACCCACGTGGACCTCGGCCTGGAGACCTGGATCCCCGAGGAATACCTGCCGGACCTGCGGACCCGCGTGGAGGTCTACCGGCGCCTGACCGGCTGCCGCAGCGAGGAGTCGCTCGACGAGGCGGAGCGGGAGACGGCGGACCGCTTCGGCCCCCTGCCGCCGCCCCTGGAGGGCTTCGTGCGCACGATGCGGATGAAGATCCGGGCCTCCGCGTGGGACCTGGCGTCGGTCTCGCCCGGCAAGGAGGGCATGATCGCGAAGTACCGCGACCGGAAGAAGGCCGACGAGCTCCGGAAGCGGGATCCCAACGGGGTGCGGATCATGGACGACGAGACGATCCTCTTCGTGGGGGTGGACCTGCTGGAGCTGCTCCGCCAGAAGCCCGGGGTCCCGGCGCCGCCCGCTCCGAAGCCGCCGCCGCAGCAGCAGCCCCGGCCCGGCAAAGCTCGGGGGAAATAAAAAACCCCCTCGGTCGCCCGAGGGGGTTTTCGGGTTCTCTGAACAGAACTACTTCGCGGGGATCTCCTTGACGGGCCACTTCTTCAGCGGCTCCTTCTCGGCGTCCCACTTGCCCTTGCAGTTCTTGCAGCAGAAGCCGACGGTGTACTCCTTGTCGCCGACCTTCACGTCGGACGTCGGGGCGTCAGCCTTGATGTCCTTCTTCGCGATCGGGCACTGCTTGTTCACGCAGTCCTTGGTCGCGACCGACGCGCTAACGGCCGAGAACGCCACCGCCGCTACCACGAGCAGCGACATCGCCAGAGCGATCTTCTTCATCCGCATTCCTCCTAAGGATTTATCTACTGCGGCGCCGGTACCGCCGGAGCACCGCACCCACCCGAATTGGGCGACTTACGACTTCTTGAACTCCTTCACCTTCTTGATGAACTTCTTGGGGTCCGCCTCGAACTTGTCGACGCAGTCCTTGCAGCAGAACCCGATGGTCTGCTTCTCATACTCGGCCGTCCGGCCCGCCACGATGTCCTTCCCCGTGATCGGGCACTTCTTATTGATCGGATCGTCGAAGCGGATTTCTTCAACCTCCGCCTTCTTCTTCTTGAATTCCTTCACCTTGCCGATGTACTTGGCCGGCTCCTTGTCGAACTTGCCCTTGCAGTCGTCGCAGCAGAAGCCGATCGTCTGGCCCTCGTAGTCGGAGGTCTTCTCCTTGTTGACGTCCTTGCCGGAGACCGGGCACTTCTTGTTGATCGGATCGGCAGCGAAGGCGATCTCCTCGTCGGCGGCCTTCTTGCCCTTCTTGAACTCCTTCACCTTCCCGATGTACTTCTTGGGGTCGCTCTCGAACTTGCCCTTGCAGTCGTCGCAGCAGAAGCCGATGAGCTGCTTCTCATACTCGACCGTCTTGGTGGGGTTCACGTCCTTGCCGCTGATCGGGCAGGTCTTATTGATGGGCTCGCCGTCGAAGGAGATCTCCTCATCGGCGGCCTTCTTGCTCTTCTTGAACTCCTTCACCTTGCCGATGTACTTCTTGGGGTCGCTCTCGAACTTGCCCTTGCAGTCATCGCAGCAGAAGCCGATGAGCTGCTTCTCGTACTCGACCGTCTTCGTGGCGTTGACGTCCTTGCCGGTGATCGGGCAGACCTTGTTGATCGGGTCGGCGAAGCTGATTTCCTCGTCGACGGACTTCTTGCCCTTCTTGAACTCCTTCACCTTCCCGATGTACTTCTTGGGGTCGCTCTCGAACTTGCCCTTGCAGTCGTCGCAGCAGAAGCCGATGAGCTGCTTCTCGTACTCGACCGTCTTGGTGGGGTTCACGTCCTTGCCGCTGATCGGGCAGGTCTTATTGATGGGCTCGCCGTCGAGCGAGACGGCTTCGGCGCCGTCCTTCTCGCAGCAGCAGATCTCCTGCACCGAGGAGGACTTCTTGCCCTTCTTGAACTCCTTCACCTTCCCGATGTACTTCTTCGGGTCGGACTCGAACTTGCCCTTGCAGTCGTCGCAGCAGAAGCCGATGGTCTGCTTCTCGTACTCGACCGTCTTGGTGGCGTTGACGTCCTTGCCCGTGATCGGGCAGACTTTGTTGATCGGATCGTTCAGCGAGGCCTTCGCGGCCGCGGTGGCGGCAATGGCCGCGCAAATCGACAGGGTCACCAGCGCGAGCGTCTTCATCCTAAATCCTCCGTCTCCAACTTTCTATGGCTCGGAAATCGTACCTATTTCTTGGGCTTATGAAGGTCGTGGCAGGCCTTGCAGTTCGAGGCCGCCTTGAGCTTCTCCAGGGCGCCTTCCTTCTTCGCGGCGGCGTCCTTCGCGGCCGCCGAGAGCGCGGCCGTCAGGGTCTTCCAGCTCGCCTCGTCGCCCATCGGGGGCTTCTGGGCGGCCATCACGTCGTAGGCGCTCACCAGCTTCTTCAGGTCGTCGTCCGACCCCTTGCCGGCGAGGATGTTGTTCAGGAAGGAGTCCTTGCCCTTGTGCAGCGCCATCACTTCCTTGATGTTGGCAAAACCGGCCGCGGCGGGGGCGGCTTCCTTGAACTCCGCGACCTTCGCGATCAGCTTATCGGGCTCCGCGTCGAACTTGGCTTTGCAGTCGGCGCAGCAGAAGGCGATCGTCTGGGTCTTGTAGACCGAGGTCTTGGTGGCGTCGATGTCCTTGCCGGACAGCGGGCACTTCGCGTTGATGGGCTTGGCCGCCGCCGCGGGGGCGGGGGTCGGGGCCGCGATTTCGACCACCTTGGCCGGCGGGTCGATGCCGCGGTTGATGTAGAGGCCGGGGAGCGCCTTGGCGAGCTCGGCCGCGCCCCCGTCGGTCACCGCCGTCTGCCAGAGGTACACGTTCTTCAGCTTCTTGAGGCCGCCGAGGGCCGCGACGCCCTTGTCGGTCACCTTCGTGCTGTAGAGGTTGAGGTACTGGAGCTCCGAGAGGCCCTTCACCGAGGCGAGGCCCTCGTCGCCGACGCCCGTCTTCTCCAGGTGCAGGCGGCGCAGGTTCTTGAAGCCGGCCAGGACCTTCAGGCCGGCGTCGGTCACGCCCGTATTGGCGAGGTTGAGCCACACGAGCTGCTCGCTCACGCCCTTGAGGGACTCCAGGGCGGCGTCGTCGATCTTGGCGCCCGCCAGGCTGAAGTTGACGCTGAGCAGATTGGTGTTGGCCGCCAGGGGCATCGCCCCGCCGCCCAGGGCATTGATCTTCTGGACAGCCGCCGCGTCCGCCGGGGGCGCGGTGGGAAGCTGATCCTCCTGAGCGCCGGCCACGAGCGCGACAAGCACGAACGACAACGCGAGCGAGAAGGTCTTCATGAATGATCCCTAATTCAAGTCCACTTCTCAGATACGCTTGAACCCGGATCCCGCTGTTGGAAAGGTAAGAATTTAATCGCCCCGGGGCGCCGAATCAAGGATTAGCCCCCCAAATGTTTCTCCCCGGGGACCATCCCCTAGGATGGAACGACATTCCGGACCAAAAGTATTCGAAAAACCGACAAATTCCCTTTACGCCTGCCTCCAGCAGCCGTCCGCCCGGGGATCGCTCCCCCCCGTCAACGCCCCCTTGGGGTCCCGCCGGATCACCTGCCCTCTCCCGAAGAGCGCCCGGCCGAATCCCGTGACATGGGGCTGCAGCGGATGCCCCCGTTTCTGCAGGTCCGCCAGGGTGAGTTCCGGAACTCCTTCCTCAATGGCGACATGGGAATGCTCGCCATCGACCGGCTGGAGGCAGAAGCGGGGCCGGTCCAGCACCGGCTGGGGGTCCAGCCCGTCGTCGACGATCCCGACCACGACCTGGACGTGGCCCTGGGGCTGCATGAAGCCCCCCATCACCCCGAAGGGGGCGTAGAGGGAGCCGTCGGCACGGGTCAGCATCCCCGGGATGATCGTATGGTAGGGCCGCTTCCGGGGCGCGAGGGCGTTCGGGTGCCCCGGCTCGGTCACAAAACAGGCCCCCCGGTTCTGGAGGGTGAACCCGCAGCCCTTGGGAACAATCCCCGTCCCGAACCCCATATAGTTGGAGTTGATGAACGAACAGGCGTTGCCCCGCCCGTCCACGACGCAGAAATAGACCGTATCGGACCCGGCCACCGGCGAGCCGTGACGGACGTCGATCGAGGCCCGCTTCGGGTCGATGAGCCCCCGCCGCTTCGCCGCGTAGTCCTTGCTCAAGAGCTCGGCGACGGGGACCTTGCTGATCTGGGGATCGGCGACGTACCAGCGGGCGTCGGCGAACGCCACCCGCATGGCCTCGATGAGCAGGTGCCAGCGTTCGGGACCCAGGGGGTCCTGGCTCTTGAGGTCGAAGCCTTCCAATATATTCAGGGCGATGAGGGCGGTGATGCCCTGACCGTTCGGGGGGCATTCCCAGACCCGCATCCCCCGGTAGGTCGTGCTGATCGGCTCGACCCAGGTGGACTCGTGGGCCGCCAGATCCTCGGCCGCCATGACGCCGCCGGCGAGGCGGAGCGCTTCGACGACCGCGCTGCCGATCTCTCCTTTATAGTAAGCGTCCTTCCCTCCCGCGGCGATCGCCCGGAAGGTCCGGGCCAGCGCCGGGTTCCGGAACGTCTCCCCCTTCCTCGGGGCCCGGCCCCCGAGCGTGAGATCCTCCTCCCCCGGCCCCTTGAGGAGCGAGCGGCCGCCCGACCACCCGTGGGCGGAATGCTCCGCGACGGGGAAGCCGTCTTCCGCCAGGCGGATGGCCGGCTCGAGGATCTTTGAAAGCGGCAGCGTGCCGTGGCGGGCGATGAGGTCGCACCATCCCGCGCAGGCGCCCGGCACTGTCGCGGCATGGGCATGGTGGGCGGGCAGCGGATCGAGGCCCTGCTTCCGGAGCAGGTCGATCGAGAGGGCGGCGGGGGCGCGGCCCGAGCCGTTGATCGCGCTGATCTTCTTCGTCGACGCGTCGTAGAAGAGCGCGAACATGTCCCCGCCGAGGCCCGTCGACATGGGCTCGGTCAGGTTGAGGGCCGCCGCGGCGGCCACCGCGGCGTCCGCCGCGTTCCCGCCCTCGCGGAGGATGGCGACGCCCGCCTCGCTGGCGAAGCGCTGACTGGTCGCGACCATGCCGGGGCTCACGGGGCCACCCGAAGAGGGCGGGGAGCCCGCGCAGCCCAGGGCCAGCGGAAGCGATGCGGCGCCGGCGAGGAACTCGCGTCGAGAAGGGGGCATCTCCCTACTCTACGCCGCCCGCCTGCGGGCAGAGTGAGACAGGGCGTCGGATTGGAAGGACCCCCTCCCCGTCTAGTGCTTGCCGTTCTTGGCCTTCGGGAACACCCGGTCGAGCGCGGCGCGCTCCGGGGCCGTCAGGTCCTTGAACAGCCGGTCCTCCGGCGTCACGTGCTCGCGGCGGGCGATCTCCCGGATCGCCTCCTTGATGAACTGCGCGCCCGAGAAGGTGACATGCTCGTCGATGTCGTAGAGGCGGACGAGCGGCACCAGCGCGCGCTTGTCGCCGATCCGCGTGACGGCCTCGATGATGCCGTCGCGGACGCGCTTGCGCCCGTCGCCGAGCATCTCGACCAGGTCCTCCAGGCCGCCCTTCTCGCCGAACTCGACGAGGGCGCGGTGGATCTTGACCTTCGCCGCCTCGCAGCAGTGCACCAGCTGCGCGTTGTGGTTGCGCTTGATCGCGGCGTTGAGCTTCGTGAGCTGCTCGAGCAGCGACGCGCCGGCGCGACGGTCGCGCAGCAGCGCCAGGATGTCGACGAAGTTCTCGATCAGGTAGACGTCTTCCGCGCGCTTCACCTCGCGGATGTGGTTGAGCGCGTGAAGGATCACGTTGATCGAGGGCTTCCCGATCTCGGCGAGCGCGTCCGAGAAGCTCGTGAGCGCGTGCGGCTCGGCGGGCTTCTTCACGAGCGCGTCGACGATCGCTTCGGCGGCGGAGGCGCCGTACTTTTCGAGCGAGGTCATCGACGCGGCGCGGACGGTGAAATCGTCCGAGAGAAGATCTTTGACGTGCTTTTTGATTTCTTCCTTCGCGGCGGGCGCCAGTACTGCGGATCCGTGTTTCTCCCTCGAAGATCCAGGTTCAGGTTCACTCATCGAGTACCCTCCTCTCAACCACGCTCCCCATCAACCCCAGCGAAACAATTGATCGACTACTTGTGTGAAATTATACAGTCGCGGGGCAGCGACTCAAGGCTCGCGTTCGATTTTCCGGAATTAGTTTCGCCCGCGCGCCGTACTTGTTCCCGTCCCCGCGGCCACGTTTTCGGAGATGGAGGACCGCTCATGCTGCTCGCGCTCGTCGCCCTCGCCTGTCTTCAAGATCCCGTCTCCGTCGATCTGTCACGCTACGACGCCGCGTGCGGCGTCCGGATCGAAAAGAAGGACCGCGCGCTGCGCGTCGAGTGGCCCGCGGGCGAGGGCGCGACGCGCGCCGCGACCTTCGCGCTCGATCCCGCGAAGCCGCTGATCGCGTTGCTGGAGGCCGACGGCAAGGAGCTCGCGCGCGACGTCCGGCCGGAGTACCGCGTCACGACCGGCGCACGCGTCAGCCGGCCGAACGAGCGCTATGTCTTCTTCGACAAGCCCGCCGACCAGAAGAACGGACCCGTGAAGATTCACGAAACGGCTTTCCAGCCCGCGTCGGCGCGCGTCGAGAGCGAGGGCGCCCGCGCCTCGGTCGCCTTCTCGAAGCTCTCCGCGGGGCCCTTCGCCGGCCAGCTCGTCTTCCGCTTCTACGCCGGCAGCCCCTTCTTCCACATCGAGGCCGCCATGAGCCTCGAGGAGAAGCTCGTCGCCTACATCTACGACTTCACCCTCGACGGCGACTGGAAGACGGTCGCGTGGAAGGACAACGCGACGGAGCAGTGGGTCCGCGTCGCCCCCGAGGGCGCGCCGAAGCCCGTGGGCGTCCGGAACCGCGCGATCTTCGCCGAGTCGGAGGCCGGGACCGTCGGCGTGTTCCCGGCGCCGCACGCTTTTTTCTTCCCGCGGGACCACACCGTGAACTTCAAGTTCGCGCAGGTCGGGAAGAACCGCTTCGGGCTGCGCCAGGACCCGGCGGGCGGGCCCGGCCACCAGGGCAGTTACATCCCGTGGTTCGACGCGCCGCCCGGCCGGACGCAGCGCATGGCCGCCTTCGTCTGGCTCGGCGCCGAGAAGCCCGAGGCGGCGCTCGAGCGCCTGAAGAAGTACACGCACGACGACACGTTCAAGCCGCTGGACGGCCGCGTCACCTTCACGAGCCACTGGCACGTGCGGCTCACCATGAACGAGCTCGCAGGCAAGGGCGCCGCCGCCGAGGCCTCGGCGATCTTCAAGGCGATGAACGTCAACGTCGTGCACCTCGCCGAGTTCCACGGCGACGGCAACGCGAACGATCCGGGCCCGAAGCGGCTCCCGCAGCTGCAGAAGATGTTCGAGGTCTGCCGCGCGTACTCCGACGAGCGCCTGCTCTTCATCCCCGGCGAGGAGGCCAACGCGCACCTGAACATGCCCGCCCCGAAGGGCACGCACGCGGGCCACTGGCTCTACCTCTTCCCGAAGCCCGTCTACCTCACGCTCGTCCGGGGCGAGGGCGTGCCGCTCGTCGAGGAGATCGCGCCCTACGGCACCGTCTACCACGCCGGCAGCGAGGCCGACATGGTCGAGATCCTGCGGCGCGAGAAGGCGCTCGCCTGGACGGCGCACCCGCGCATCAAGGCGTCGTTCGCGTGTCCCGACTCCTACAAGGACAAGGACTGGTACCGGGACGACCTCTGGCTCGGCGGCGCGTGGAAGGCCATGCCCGCCGACCTCTCGCAGAACCGGCTCGGCGTCCGCGTGCTCGACCTGCTCGACGACATGAACGCCTGGGGCCAGCGCAAGCAGGTGCACGGCGAGGTCGACACCTTCGAGCTCGACCGCACCCACGAGCTGTACGGCCACATGAACGTCAACTACCTGAAGCTCGCGCGGCGTCCCACCTCGGGCGACTGGTCGCCCGTGCTGCGCGTCCTTCGCGCCGGGGATTTTTTCACCACGACCGGCGAAGTGCTGATTCATTCGTTTGAAGTAAGGGACGGGAAGGCCGTCGCCGACCTGGAGTGGACGTACCCGCTCGCGCAGGTCGAGCTCGTCACCAGCGACGGGAAGGAGACCCAGCGGCGGACGATCCCGCTCGGCGGGACGCAGGAGTTCGGCCGCTCGACGTTCGAGTGGCCGCTGGAGCGCGGCGACCTCGCGACGGCGCGGATCGAGGCGTGGGACGTGACGTCGAGCGGCGCGTTCACGCAGCCTTTGAGGCTGAAGTAGTCGCCCCGGAATATTCTTGCCCTCCGGGGGTCGAACGGAGATAAAGGGCAGACCCGACGGAGGCAGAATGGGGATCTGGTTGGCGGCGGTGCTGGCGGCGGCGCTCGCACCGCCGGAGGACGACGCGCTCCCCCGCTCGCTTCAGCTCGAGGACGACGTCGTGTACCTGCGGGGCGTCGCCTCGGCGCGGCTCGGCGTGTGGACCGGCCGCGCCTTCAGCTTCGAGGCCATCCGGCCGGACGGCACCAAGGCCTCCTCGAAGCAGCAGGCGCTCTTCTCCGCCTCGGCCCTGGCCGGCGTCGAGTTCTACGAACACCTCTCGATCCTGGGGACCGTCGAGGGCGACCTTGCCTCGAAGATCAGCGCGACGGTCGGCGGCGTCTACCTCGGCTGGCGCGAGAATCCGAAGCCCCGCTACGGCAAGGGCGTCCCCGACGAGGTGAAGATCTACGCGGGCCTGCTCTTCGGCCACCTGACGGTGGACCAGACCGGCTTCGGCTCCTTCGACCGCGGCATCGGCTTCGGCGGCGGCCTCGCCTTCGGCTGGGAGCTCGCCCCCCGCCTTGTCGTCGACCTCTTCGCCGAGTACCGCTACCTCAAGTTCGACTACAAGCCGGACATCCTCTCGGGCGACGATCACATCGGCGGCAGCACGGGCTGGTTCGGGATCGGGCTGGACTACCGGTTCTAACCCGGTGTTCGGTGTTCGGAGTGCGGTGTTCGGTTCCTACCCCGGATATCCGCCATCCAAATCCGACTCTTCAGGAGTGGTAGGCTCCTCGATGCTGCCGAGGGCGGGCGGGGGCTCGACGAGAGGCGCGACGGGCGGCTCCTCCGCCGCGGCGGCGGCCTCCTGGGTGCCCATGCGCAGCTGGCGCTCGGCGTCCACCACGTCGCGGTTGATCCGGTGGGCGGCGCCGCGGAGCTTCTCGCGCAGCGGGTCCTCCTTCGGCAGCGCGTACATCGTGTTCTTCAGCAGCTGCAGCGCGAGGCGGAAGAAGCGCACCATGTCGCCGTCCGAGGCGCCCGTGTGGGCCTCGAGCTCGCCCCAGCGGCAGCCCTTCGCCCAGGCGTTCACGGCGCCGGCCAGCTTGAACTCGAGCCCCTTCGTGCGGTCCTCGAGCTCGGCGCGCTCCTCGGCGCGGCCGATGTCGTCGACAATGTTGTAGGCCGACTTCTTGATCCACTTGAAGCGGCCGTGCTCGTACTTGCGGGCCCAGTCGGCCTTCTTGGCCTCGTAGACGATCGCGTGGAAGAGCACCGCCAGCTCCTCCTCCGAGAGCTGCTTGAGGAAGCCGCGGAAGAGCAGCTCGCTGACCTGCAGCTCGTAGCCCTGGATCTGCCGCGCGAACTCGCCCTTGGGCGTCAGCTTGCCGTCGCGGATGTAGTTCATCGACTTCAGGAGCGCCAGCCGCTTGCGGATCTGCGTCACCTTGCTCTGGAAGAGCTTCTCGCCGCGGCGCCGCGGGTCGAAGTTCGCGAAGGACTTCTCGGCCGCCGTGTAGATCTTGTTTCCCAGGTGCGACCAGAGCGTCAGCAGCGTGGCGTAGGAGAGGTTGAACTGCGAGCGGATCGGCTCGATCTCCCCGTAGATCACGCGCTCCACGTCCGACGCGCGCATGTGCGGCCACTCGACCACGCTGTAGACGTAGCCGACCTCGTCGATCCCGCGGCGCCCGGCGCGGCCCGACATCTGGTGGTGCTCGCGCGTCTTGATCGGACCCAGCCGCTTGCCGTCGAATTTGAAGATCGAGTTGAAGACCACCGTCCGGGCCGGCATGTTCACGCCCACCGCGAAGGTCTCGGTCGCGAAGAGCAGCTTGATCAGCCCCGTGGTGAAAATGCGCTCGATCACCTCCTTCAGGGTCGGGAGCAGGCCGGCGTGGTGGTAGGAGACGCCCTTCTCAAGCAGGCGGCGCAGGTGGTCGGTCGTGGTGTCGGGCTGCAGGTCGAACCTCTCCAGCAGCTCGTCGAAGAGCCCCAGGATCCGGGAGCGCTCGTCGCCGCTCAGCAGGGAGCGGTTCACCATCGAGGCGAACTGCTCGCACTCCCGGCGGTTGAACGCGAACCAGAGCACCGGCAGCCGCTTCGATTCGGCCAGGTGGTCGAGCATCCACGCGCGCCAGCGGTTGGGGTTCGCGTTGGGGTCCATCCGCTGGTAGTACTGCCGGATGTCCCCCTGCTCGTACTTCTTCAGGTCGCCCAGGCTCTTGAGGCCGAGCCCGGGGACGAAAAGCTGGTGTTGCAGCGGCACCGGCCGCTTCTCCTCGATGATGACGTGGAGCTTCGAGCCGGGCCGGATCGTGCGGATCCAGTGGGCCATCGGCTCCAGGTTGGGCACCGTCGCCGAAAGGGCCAAGAAGCGGATGTGCTCCGGCGCGAAGATGATCGACTCCTCCCAGACGGTGCCGCGCTCGATGTCGTCGAGGTAGTGGATCTCGTCGAAGATGACGTAGCGCACGTCGTGGAAGGCCTCCGGCGACTCGAAGATGGTGTTGCGGAAGATCTCCGTGGTCATCAGGATGACCTGCGCGTCGGGGTTGAGGGTGACGTCGCCGGTCTTGATGCCGACGCGGTCGCCGTAGATCTGGCTGAAGTCGCGGAACTTCTGGTTCGAGAGGGCCTTGATGGGCGCGGTGTAGAGGACGCGCGCGCCCTCGGCCATGCACTTCTCGATGGCGTACTCGGCGACGAGGGTCTTGCCCGCCCCGGTGGGGGCGGCGACGATGAGGGACTCCTGGTCGTTGATGACGCGGACCGCCTGTTCCTGGAACGGATCCAGGGTGATGCCTTTATAGTCCATGAGCGGGGGCGTGGAGTGCGCAGCGCAGGCGCCCGCCCTGCCGGGCTCGTCCGGGATCGGACGACGGAAGGGGGGCCGGACGGCGGGATACGGGAGAATGATCCGCGCGGGATCGCTGTCCTTTAACCCGCCGCCGGGTGCCGGCGACTACTTCTTCTCCTCCTTCTCCTTGGTTTCCTTGGCCTTCTTCTCGGCGTCCTCGGCCTGCTGGGCCTCGAGGGCCAGCTTCCAGAGCCGCTGGGTCTCTTCCAGGGCGAATTCGCGGACGTCGGCGGGGATCGGCTGGCGCCGAAGCCCCATTTCCATCGCGTCCGAGATCGTCTTGGGGCCGTACTTGTCGGGCGGGAACTTCTTCAGGAGCTCCTTGCCCTTCTGTAGCTCCTCGAACTCCTTGAGCAGCTTGGCGCCCTTGTCCTTGTTCTTCTCGTCCTCGGCCGCCAGCGCGTCCGCCTTCTTGCGATCCTTCTCCTTGACCTTGTCGCGCTCCGCCTCGCGGGAGCGGCGGTCGGCGTCGTCCGCGGCCGTCTGCGCCTTGATCCGGGCCATCTCGTCCTGGATGCGCTTCAGCGTGGCGGCGTCCATGTTCTGGAGCTTCCGGATGTCCTTGATCTCCTTCCGGGGGACCGTCATGGTCCCGTTCAGGCCGGGATACTCCAGGCTCAGGTCGAGCGTGATCTCGGTGGCCGTGGAATAGTCGACCGGCGCGGGCGTCACGCGCGGATCCCCGGGCTTCGGCGCCAGATTGCCCAGCAGCATGTTGCCGCTGCGGAACGTGATCTGGACGCGGTCCCCCTTCTGGAGCGACTTCCAGATGTCGTCCTGGGCGGAAGCGATCGACGCGAGGAACGGCAGGAGGATCAGCGAATATTTCATAGCAGGACTGTACCACCCCCCGAAGTCAGGGTCAAAATGTTTTCTGGAAAAACCCCGCGGCAACGCCCCGGCGCCCCTCCCGGGGGCCGGGGCCGGCTTTAAAAAGAGCATGACCCCGAAGGGTCACGCTGGAGATTTGCCGCGAGGTTTACTTGAGGTGCTTCGAGACGAGCGCCGTCATCTCGAACATGCTGACCTGCTTCTTGCCGCCGAAGACCGCCTTGAGGACGTCGTCGGCGTTGATCATCCGCTTGTTCTTCTGATCCTGCAGGCCGTTCTTCTTGATGTAGACCCAGAGCTTCTTGGCCACCTCGCTGCGGGGGAGGGGCTTCGCTCCGGTCACCTTCGCCAGCTCGTCGCTGGGCTGAAGGGGCTTCATGAACGCGCTGTTTGCCTTCTTGGCCATGTCGTTTCTCCTCCTATCTCCTCTGCTGTCCGAAACAATCGCTGCAATAGACGGGGCGATCGCCGCGCGGCTTGAACGGCACCCGCGCGGGCTTGCCGCACGCGGCGCAGACCGCGTCGAACATCTCCTTGCGGCCGCCCATGCCGCCGCCACCGCCGCCACCACCGCCGCCCCCGCCGGAGGCCTTCTTGGCGGCCCGGCACGGCGCGCAACGCTTGGGTTCGTTCGTGAACCCGAGCTGAGCGAAACGCTCCTGCTCGCCGGCCGTGAACGTGAACGACGTCCCGCAATCCACACACGTCAACTGCTTGTCGCTGTACATGCTCTCAACCCCAAAATTCATGCCGCCGGACGCCGGCGGGAAGCTGAATGATTACAATAGAAATCGACCCCCTTTGGCAAACAAAATCGAATCTTTATTTCGCCCCCTTTTCCCCCCGGGAAAAACCTTATGGGCTTGGGCCCCCATATGGGTAAAATACCCATAAATTGCTTGACTTGTCCCCCCGCAGCACCTATCTTCTGACAATCCTCGTAGGTTGAGGGAAAGCGGGCTCTGCGGGAGGAATCGATGATCACTCAGGTCGAAATTGCCCGGCGCGTTGGCCTCGATGTTTCCAGCGTCAACAAGATCCTCAACAAGCGCGCCGGCCCCGTCTTCCGGAAGGAGACGATCCGGAAAGTCTTCAAGGTCGCCAAGGACCTGGGCTACGACTTCGGGCGCCTGAAGTACGCCCACCGCCGCCGCTTCCCCCGCAAGGAGCTCTCGCTCGGCGTCGAGCTCTACGTCTACCACAAGGACGGCTCCCTCTACGACCAGGGCGTCGCCACCGTGCGCGACATCTCCCTGGGCGGCGCGAGGATCAGCGACGTGGCCCTGCCCACGGGCTCGCTGCCCGTCACCCCGTTCACCGTCGCGATCCGGCCCATGCAGAAGCCGGGCGACGACGTCGAGATCCAGGGCCAGATCGTCCGCCTCAATGCGAACGGCTCGACGACCTTCGGCGTCCAGTTCGGCAAGCTGGACCAGGGCATCGAGAAGAAGCTGCGCCGGATCGCCAACGGGTAAACGGCCCGGCGTTCACCTCGCGTAGAAACAAAGCCAGCGGCTCCTCGTCCAAAAGGTTGTGAGCCCGGCTTCCGATCTGGCATACTCTCCGCCGGTGACCAAGCGCTACCTCCGCTACGCCCTCGCCGTCATCTTCTTCGCCAACTTCCTCAGCTACCTCGACCGCCAGGTCGTGGCCACGATGGAGACGCAGCTCACGAAGAGCGTCGCCGACGGCGGCCTCGGGCTGACCCTGGCGGAATTCGGCTGGGTGGGAAGCGCCTTCACGATCGGCTACATGGTCTTCGCCCCGATCGTGGGCTACCTGATCACGCGGCACCGCCGCCCCCGCGTCTTCGCCGCCTGCGTCCTCATCTGGTCGCTCGCGACGGTCGGCTCCGGCCTCGCCCCGCACAAGCTGGTCCTCTACGCCACCCGCTTCTTCATCGGCGTCGGAGAGGCGGGCTGCCTCGTCATCGGCCCGACCCTGCTGAGCGACTACTTCTCCAAGGATGTCCGCGGACGCATCCTCTCGATCTTCTTCCTCGCGCTCCCCCTGGGGGGCGCCACCGGCTACATCGCCGGCGCCAAGATCACGCAGCTGCTCGACTGGCACTGGGCCTTCTACATCGCCGGGGCGCCGGGCTTCGTGGTGGCCGTGCTGATCTGGATGCTCGTCGACCCCGAGCCTTCGGATGACGCCGCCGTGGACGCGCACGGACATCCCCTGCCCAAGGCTCCCGCCGCCGCGGCCCCGGATTACTCGGCGCGCCCCTGGATCGTCCGCACGGCCCTCAACATCCGCGACGGGGCGCTGCGCTACCTCTCGCTGCTGAGCAACCGCACCCTGCTCTTCATCATCCTTGCCCAGGCCTTCGCGGTGATGTTCCTCCAGCCCTTCCTCCACTATGGGATCGGGTTCTTCGAGGAAGTGCGCCACCTCCAGAAGGACAAGGCGGCCCTCCTGCTCGCCAGCATCGCGCTCGTCGCCGGCGCGCTCGGCAACGCCCTCTCGGGCTTCATCGGCGACCGCCTCAACCGGAAGGTCAAGGGCGCCTACGCCCTCATGGCCGGCATCGCCTTCTGCGTGGGCATGCCCTTCATGCTCGTGGGCTTCAGCTCCTCGACCATCCCGCTGGCGGCCGGCGCCCTCGGGCTGGGCGCCTTCTGCTACTTCCTCTGCATGCCCGCCGTGAACACCCAGATCGCCAACTCGGTCGAGGCCGACAAGCGCGCCATGGCCTACGCGCTCGCCGTCTTCATCCTCCACTGCCTCGGCGACACCGCCGCCCTTCCGGCCTTCGGCAAGGTTTCGACGGTCGTCGGCGGCAAGCAGACCGCCTTCCTGATCTTCTCCTGCGCCCTGCTCCTCGCCGGCGCCTGCTGCTTCCTCGCCTCGAAGTTCGCCCCCAAGCTGGAGCCGGCGACGGCGCCCCCCGCCGGAGCCCCCCAGGCCTAAGCGTTTTCCCGGGAACCCCGATCCCCGACCCCGGTATATACTTTCGTTAACCCGCGATCGGGATGGGTGGAGGAAAAGAGATGAAGGGGCTTTACGGGGCCGTTCTATTCCTGGTGGCGTCCCCGGCGTTCGCGCAGGACGAGCACGTCGGCGTCCGCGTCCGCGAATGGTTCGCCCGCATGTCGGGCACGATTGAAGCCGACGACGGCAGCGGCACCTCCGATCGCGTCGATCTCGCCGCCGACCTGGGCCTCGGCGACCGCAACCTGACCCACGAGCTCCAGGCCTACGTGCGGATCCCCGTCCTTGGCCGCCTCTACGCGGGCTGGTGGCGCGCCCACGACACGGGCAGCGAGACCCTCACCCGCACCTTCGATTTCGAAGGCTTGCAGTTCCAGGCCTCCACCCGCGTCGACAGCGAAGTCACGCTCGACGTCGCCTACCTTACTTATGAGTTCGCGTTCCCGACGATCCCCCTCCCCGAGATCGGCAAGCTGGAAATCGGCGCCGAGCTGGGCGCCCGCGTGATGCGCGGCTTCGGGTCGATCCATGACACGTCCAGCAACAAGACCGAGTCGGACTCCGGCACCGCGGGGCTGCCCGTCCTGGGGGTCCACGTGACGGCCGAGCTCTTCCGCTACGTGCGCGTCGAGGCCGAAGTCGTGGGCCTGACCTTCTCCTACGGGGACTGGCATGCCCACTACCTGGAGGCGTCCGCCGAGGTGGTCGCGCAGCCGCTGCCCTGGCTCTTCGGCGGCGTGGGCTACAAGTACGTCGCCCTCGACGTGCGGCACGACGGATCGCAGAAGTTCAACGTCGACGTCGGCGTGGCCGGCCTCTACCTCACTTTTGGCGTGCGCTTCTGAGGCCTTCGAGGTAGCTCCGGACCCTCGGGTCCTCCGCCTTCCGCAGCGCGGCCTCGATCTCGTACGGCTCGAGGGTCGGGCGCAGCTCCAGCGCCGCCGGATCCCCCAGGAGCAGCAGCCCCCGCCCCGCGCGGCGCTCTCGCAGCAGGCCGCGGTCCGCCGGATCCTGGAAGTAGGCCAGCGCGCGCAGCGCGTCCGGCGACTCCGCCCACGAGGCCAGCCGCGCGTGCCATTCCGCCCGCACCGTCGCCAGCGGCGGCGTCCCGCGGCGGCCGTCGACCTCCTCCACCGTCGCGACCAGCGCGGCCCGAAGGGGCGTCGAGAACAGCAGCATCGGGCGCCCGGCCGCGAAGCTCCGGAGCTCGCCGCTCCAGAGCCGCCCGTTCCCGTGGGACTCGCTCGCCACGAGGCGCGTGCCGAAGTCGAGCGCCTGCACGAAGAGGAAGTAGCTGTCGGTCTGGGTCTCGATGCGCAGCTCGCCGGAGTCCGCCTCCAGGGGATGGAAGGTGGTCTCGTAGGCCCAGCGGATGCGGCGATCGTCGGACGCCCCGCTGCCGATCACCGCGATCGAGAGCCGCAGGAGCGGCGCCTCCAGGGCCCGGCGCCAGCGCAGTTCCAGGTCCGCGGGCGCCTGCCAGAGGCGCAGCGTCGAGCAGAGTTCGCTCACCCGCTCGGGGCGCGGCGAGAGGACCTTCAGGCCGCTCGCCTCCTCGAGGCGGCGGTTGGCGTCCCAGGCGCGGGCGCGGTCCCGGGAGAGCTCGGGCAGCAGCTCCGCGGGCCGCAGCGGCGCCGGCGCGGGCCGCCAGTCCCGGTTCGCGTCCCACCACGCCTTCGGGTCCTCGAGGGGCTGTCCGGCGAGGAGCTCGATCGTCGAGAGCACGCCCTCCGTGTCCTTGGGCTGGATCTTCTTGATCAGCGCGTCCAGCGCGTCGCGGACCCATTCGCTTTCGGGAAAATCCTTCGCGAGATCCCACCACTGGCGCGCTGCCCCGAGGCGCGCGTCGCGGCCGGCCAGGCGCAGCGCGAGCTCCTGCCGCCCCATATAGAGTAGACCCGCGGCCGCGGCGTCGCAGGCCCGCAGGCCGCCGCCCAGGTCGCGCTCCGCGTCCAGCAGCCCCGAGAAGGCCTCCGCGGCGCCCCGGCCGCCGATCCGCAGCATGGTCCGCGCGACCCGCATCGCGGCCGCCTCGCTCGCGGCGGTCTCGCGCAGCGCGGCCGCCAGGAAGCGCAGCGCCGGGCGGCCCGCGCGGGCGAGGTCGCGCTCCAGCTCCTCGCGGCAGTAGGGCTCGACCACGGCGTTCTCGCTCGCCGACGCGCGCGGCCACTCGAAGCCCGCCAGGTGCCGCGCCTTGAGATCGAGCGGCACCGCGTCGCCGCGGCTCTGCGCGTAAAGCAGCGCCGCGACCGGGAACCCGTAGGGCTCGCCGATGCCGACCGCCATCCGGAGCTTCGCCGCCGGGGCCCCGCCCTCGCGGAGCAGCGACTGGAAGGCCTCCTCGCGGACCCGCGGGGACGGGTCCTGCAGGGCGAGGATGCGGCGCTCCTCGTCCCCGGGCTCCGCGGTCGGCAGGCAGCCCGCCAGGAGGAGCAGCGCGGCGGCAATCGGTCGGAAGGCCCTCACAGGCCCCCCATCTTGCCATAGAATTCTTCCGGCGGACGCGGATTTCGCGAAGGGTCGGTCGCCCCCGCGCAACTACCGGTCAGCCATGCTGGAATCCACCGACATGCGGCTCGACCTGGACCCCGGGTCCTTCTTCGACGAGTTCCACCCCCGGGTCTTCCGCTTCATCGCGGGCGCCACGGGCGCCCCGGCGGCGGACGTCGACGACCTGGTCCAGGAGACGCTGCTCCACGCCTGGAAGAACCGCGCGCAGTTCCGCGGCGACGCGTCGCTCCTCACCTGGGTGCTCTCGATCGCGCGCAACCGGATCCGGATGCGCGCCCGCTCGCTCGGCAAGCAGGCCGAGGTCGAGGCGTCCTTGCAGGCGCTCGAGATCGACGAGATCCCGGAGGACGTGCTCCGCAGCGCGGAGCTGGCGGGCGCCGTGCGGCGCGCGCTGGACGCGCTGGACCCGGCGCACGCGGACGTGCTGCTGCGGCGCTACTTCGACGGCCGCAGCGTCCGGCAGATCGCGGAGGCGCTGGGCGAGAGCGAGAAGGCGGTGGAGTCGCGGCTGCACCGGGCCCGCGAGGCGCTGCGGGAGCAGTTGGCTCAGGGAGGCGACGATGAGCTCTGACGTGTTCGAAAGGAATGTCGAGAAGATGATCCGCCGGGCCGGGCTGCGGCCCGACGAGGCGCGCGCGAAGGAGCGCTTCCTGCGCGGCCTGGATGCGCCGGAGGAGCGCAAGTCCTGGAAGCTCGCCGCGGCCGCGGCCGCGATCCTGGTGTCGGTCACGATCGTGTGGTCGGCGCGCAGCGAGCGCCTGGTCGATCACACGACGGGCCAATCGTCGACGCCGAAGCCGCCGCCGCGGGAACCCTGGTCGGGCATGCCCATCAAAGCCAAGGGCGGCAACGATCTGCTGATCGGCCGCTTCGTCCTGCGCGGCAAGCTCCGTCCGCCCAAGGCGATCTTCACGGGCATGGTCGCCGATCAAGCCCGGCCCAGCTCCTTCCCCGACGGGACCTTCTTCAGCGTGCGGGTCCATCGGATGTCGGAGAAGCTCGAGGGCGGGCGCCTGGTCTCCTATGTCCGCGAGACGACCCCGGGCACCGAGGAGTTCCGCAAGGGCGAGTTCTCGGTCGAATGGGAGTACCGGGGCCCGGAGATGGTGGTCGTGGACGCCTTCGTCAGCGACGCCATCCAGGAGCGGGCGGTCGTGAAGGCCATGAAGGTTCCGGAGTCGAAGCGGACCTGGACCTTCGAGGGCTCGATCTGGAACCAGGACGTGCTCTGGCGCCTCGAGTCCCAGTATCCGGAGGCGGTCGACTTCGTCCGCGAGCTGCGGGCCTTCGTGGGCCGGGTCGAGGAGTCCTCCGCGAACGAGACGCTCTTCAAGAGCCGCCAGAAGGCGCTGATTGCGGAGGCGGAGAAGATCCAGGCGCGCGCGGCGGCCTTCGGGAAGAAGGGCCTCTTCCCCGCCTCGATGGGCGTGGTCGAGTTCGCCGCGCGGGATTTCGTCACCTGGATCCCGATGTTCCGCTGGGAGTCCGGCAAGTTCGCGGCCCCGAAGGACTACCACAGCGGCAAGATCGCGACGACGTTCCAGGGCGACCCGTTCGTCTTCGACCAGTACCGCCGCACCCTGGACGAGGCGCTCACGGCGACGGGCCGGGAGTTCCTGCTCTGGCTCCTGCGCGACGCCGACCTCGCCGGCCTGGAAGAGCCCCATCGCAAGCTGCTCCGGGACCACGCCTTGAAGCCCGGGGTCGAGGACTTCGCGCAGCGGATCCTGCAGCTGCCCCCCGTGGGCGGCGATTACCCGGCGCTCGAAGCGGAGCTCCGCGCGCTGAAGAAATAGCGCAGCGGAAAAAACTCTTCCTTGTCGCGCCCGCCGGATAACGCCGTCCATCATCAAGGATCGATCTAGCGCCTGCATTGAATCGACACCTCGATCTCGGGAGCGTTCGGTCTTTGATTCCCCGTACGAAGGAGTTCGTCATGTCCCAGGATCCCGGTCTCACCCGGCGTCGCTTTGTCGAGCTTGCGGCGGCGAGCGCCGCCGCGGCCCCTCTCGGTCTTTCGGCGCTCGCCCAAGAGGAGGGCGGCGACGAGACCATCCGTTCGTTTCCGATCCAGCTCCCCGACGAGGACCTGGCCGAGCTGAAACGTCGCATCGCCAAGACCCTCTGGCCGGAAAAGGAAACGGTTCCGGACGCCTCGCAAGGCGTGCAGCTCGGCACGATCCAGAAGCTCGCGCGCTACTGGTCGGAGGACTACGACTGGGCCGCGTTTCAGAAGAAGCTGAAGGCCGTTCCGCACTTCATGACCACGATCGACGGACTGGGCATCCATTTCATCCACGTGCGCTCGAAGCACGAGAACGCGATGCCGCTCATTCTCACGCACGGGTGGCCCGGCTCGTTCATCGAGTTCCTGAAGGTCGTCGACCCGCTGACCAATCCCACGGCCCACGGCGGGAACGCCTCGGACGCGTTCCACGTGGTGATCCCGTCGATGCCCGGCTACGGATTCTCCGGCAAGCCGACCTCGCCCGGGTGGAACCCCGATCACATCGCCCGGGCCTGGGTGACGCTGATGAAGCGCCTGGGCTACACGCAATACGGGGCGCAAGGCGGCGACTGGGGGGCGGTCATCACGGACCTGATGGCGCTGCAGGCGCCTCCGGGATTGATGGGCATCCACACCAACATGTCCGGCGTCGTCCCGCCCGAGATCGACAGGATGGCCCAGGTCGGGAAGCCGGCGCCGTCCGGCCTCTCCCCCGAGGAGAGGGCGGCCTACGAGCGGCTGTCCGAAACCTACAAGAACGTGGGCTACGCCGTCATGATGGGGTGGCACCCGCAGTCGCTGACCGCGCTGGCGGACTCGCCCGTCGGCCTGGCGGCCTTCCTGATCGACCACGACCCGCGCAGCTACCGGATGATCGGGCGGGTCTTCGACGGACAATCCGAAGGCCTCACGCGGGACGACGTGCTCGACAACGCCACGCTCTACTGGCTGACGAACACGGCGATGTCGTCGGCGCGGCTCTACTGGGAACTCTACAAGGAAGGCAGGCTCAGCTACTTCGACGCCAAGGGCGTGATGATCCCGGCGGCCGTGAGCGATTTCCCCGAGGAGATCGTGTCGCTCCCGCGGAGCTGGGCCGAGAAGGCCTATCCCAAGCTGGTCTATTACCACAAGGCCCCGAAGGGGGGGCACTTCGCGGCCTGGGAGCAGCCGGAGATCTTCTCGGAGGAAGTCCGCGCGGGCTTCCGCCCGATGCGCGAGCAGAAGCAGAAGCGAAAGGAAGCCAAGTAAGTCCGAGAGGGGGAATCCGATGCGTCGCCCGCCCGCGTATGGTGGGCGGGCGACGCGCGGAGGGTGATGGTGCTGTTCTCATGAAGTACGCCTCGGCGCTGCTGGTCCTCGGCGCACTCGGCGGCTGTGCCGGCTCGCCTGCAGCGCCCGGCCCCGTCTTCCTGGACGGATCCCACGTCCGCCGGCTGGTCGAGTCGCTGGCGAACCTCCACATGCGCCCCCTCGACCGCTGGATCCAGGCCGGCACCGGCTACGAGCCCATCCCGCTCGATAAGGAAGTCCACTACGCCCTGGTCATCCGGCCCGAGCAGGGGAAGGGACCCACGCTCTTCTACCGGATGGTGTTCCAGTACGCCGTCGAGCACCACGGCGCCCATCACTACACGCCGCAGGAACCCTGGGTCCTGCTCGAGGAGAAGCCTCTCGAGTATGCCGCGCGCAAGGTGGACGTCGTGCGGGAAGCGCTCAAGAACGAGCTCATCGACGCCTACCTGAAGAACGACCCCGAGCGGATCGAGACGTTGACCTTTGGCACCAGCTACTTTTGCAGAATGCCCACGGAGCACAGCGACCCCCTGAAGGTCCGGCCTGACGACGTGGTGTCGTGGAGGTAAGCGGCGGGCCCGTCGCGGCCTGGGAGCAGCCGAAGCAGAAGCAAACCAAGGAGGCAGAGAGGGGGAATCCGTCGTGCGGCGCCTGCCCGCGGATGGTGGGCGGGCGCCGCGCGGACGGTATTCAGCGCCGCGTCAGGGACTCGAGGAGCGCCTTGAGCTTCGCGTAGGCGGCCTCGAGGGTGAAGTCCGCCTCGACGGTCTTTCGTCCCGCGCGGCCGAGGCGTTCGCGGAGCGCGGGGTCCTCCAGCTTCTTCAAACACGTCGTCCAGTCTCCCGCCAGGAGTCCGTTCTCGCCGTTCTTGACGACGCTCGCGACGGCGCCGAGCGCCGACGCGACGACGGGGACGGCGGCGGCGAAGTAGTGGAGGATCTTGAAGGGCATCTTGGCGCGGCTCCAGGGGTCGTCGGGGAGCGGCGCGAGGGCGACGTCGAAGCTGCGGACCTGCGCGGCTTCCGTGGCGACGTCCCATTTCACGAACTCGACGTCGACGCCGGGGAGCTCGATCGGCTGGTCGGCGACGATCTTGAGGCGATGTCCCGCGAGGGCGGGCGCGATGTCGCGGAGGTTGGGGAGGTTGCCGGCGCTGCCGAGCCATCCCAGGGTGAGGCGGGGCGAGGTCCAGGAGTCCTTCGGGGTCCAGCGGGCGAGATCGACGGAGGTGGGGATCGTGTGGACGTTGGTCGCGCCGTACTCGCGGGCGAGGGCTTCGGAGCCGGCGTGGCAGACGACGGCGTCGGCCTGTTCGAGGGCGCAGCGGAAGCGGCGGGCGCGGGTGCTGGAGAGGGTAACGCGTCCGTTCTCGCGGTTGTAGACCATGGGGTCGTCGAAGTCGTAGACGAGGGCCTTGGCGCGGCGCTTGAGGGCGCGGAACTGCCAGGGGGGGAGGAGCCGTTTCTGGTGGAGGACGACGTCGAAGTCGGGGACGCGTCGGAGGAGCTGCCAGCGGTCCATGAGTCCGGACGGGAGGTCGACGCGTTCGACGTGGATGCCGTCGCGCTGGAAGAGGGGGAGGAACGGGAGGATGCGGTAGCGCGTGCTGGGGGTCTCGGGCGGGTGGCTGAGGATCAGGACGCGCACGGCGTCATTCTGCCATCCATGCGTCGGCCCGTCCATCCACGCTTCAGAGCTTCGGTGGGAGGTTCCCGGTCCACGCGGACGCCCCGACGGCGCCGGCGGCGGCGCTGGCATGCAGGCACGACGTTGGCCAATCGAGCGGCGAGAACGACCAGGCGCATCCCAGCGAGAGCGAGGCGAAGAAAAGAGCTTTGCCAGCGTACGCCATCGAGGGACTCGCGTACGCGCGGCGAAGTCGGACTCGATCGCGTCCGTAGAGGCCGATCGTAACCCCGAGCATGACGGTCAGCAGATGCTGGGAAGCGCTTTCCACGGCGTAGCGACCATTGGCCACGACATCGCCGTGGCCGAGCAGCCAACCGCTGCCGACTGACCCCAGGACGACGACGACCCAGATCATCGGAGCAGCGGGACGCGTCCGCGAAATACCTTCCCACCACAACGCCCGAAGAAGTGGAAGGTCGCCAGCTGCACCACCGCCCATGGCGGGACGAGAGCCTGCGGCCGCCAATCCGTCGTCTCGCCGAACCTCGCCCGAAAATCGTCCACCGACTTCAGCCCCGATCCGAAGAGCGCTGGTTCGTATGCCGCCGCTTCCGAGTGCATTCGAATCAGCTGCTCACCGGACATTTCGGAGAAGACTTCGGCATCCGGGGCGCATTGGGCTCGAAACTGAATCACCGAATTCGCATTGCCCAGCACCTGGAGGGCTCGGGCCCGGCTCGCCAGCGCCGCTTCCAGGTCGGCGGCGGTCTGCGCGCAGGCCACGATCCGCAGCCCTGCGCCTCGAGATTTATTAAGCAAGGACACAAACTCCGGGGTCACGACATCGCCGAGTTCATCGACGAACAGCCAAAGCGGCCCATGCCCCTTGGCGTAGGCGTAGCGGGCGCCCACGTAGGATTGCAGATCGAGCAGCGTCGTCTTGGCCACGGCGCCGGCCGTTTCGCCACCCAAGAGGCTGCCCAGTGAGAAATACACAACCTGCCGCTGAGCGTCGACGTCGTCCCAGACGAGCCCTCCGTCCTTGGGGCACAGCACGTCGCTCGACAACTTCGACAGGATCGGGACCAGGGCGGCGGACATTTTCTGGTAATGCTCGCGCGGCCGATCGCTAAGCGGCTTGATGGGGTGGTCGATGGCCGCGCGCTTCAGAGCCTGGAAGGTGATCGGACGCTTGCCGTGCAGGTCTCGCGCGACCGTGTTGATGATTTCCCACCCGAAGTTCCGGAAGGGGAGCGCATCTCCCGCGGAAGGAAGCAACGCGGCCACGCGGTCGGCCACTTCCCGCACGTCGTGGTATCGGCGTTGATGGTGACGCAACAAGTGACCGATTTCGAAGGGCGCACCGGCGAAGCCATCCGGGCCAACGCGCCCAATCGGCTCTTCCTCCAGCAGACCCCCGAAACCGTCCTGGCCATGGAGAAACTGCTGGACCTTTCCCCCGACGAGAAGGCGATCCTCGCGAAAATCCGCACGGTGAAGGGGAAGTTCAGCGAGATGCTCGTGCAATCCACGGAGACCCGCGGCATCGCGCGGCTTGTCCCAGATCCCCTCAGCTACTGGATCGCCACCACGGATCCCAAGGACAACCTGAAGCTCGACGCCCTAGTGAAGAAGCACGGCGACTTACGGGCGGCCCTTCTGGAGGCCGCCGGACGATGAGTTCAATCGATACGGTGTACGAATACGCGGGGCTGAAGCTCGCGGGATCCCTGTGGGCCGTTTTCTCGGCCGTCGGACTTCCCCTGGTCGTGGCCCTGGCGGGAGTCGCCTACTCGGTGCATCGCATCGCGGACAAGGGATCCGTGCGCCCGCTGGCCGTGCATCTCCTTTACCTGATCCTCGCAGCCGGCATGCTCGGCTCGACCGCGCATCAAGGAGTGAAGGCACCGCGCTTCATCGCATACCTGGGCCAAGCCACGGACCTGCTCCAGAGACGCGCCGTGCAGCAGATCAACGACCGCTTCCTGACCGAGCCGTTCGAGTGGGAACGGATCGCGGCGCGAGTCAGCTTCGCTCGGCTCCTTGATCCGGCGCTCGAACGAGACGTCGGACTCTTCCTGGAATCCTGCGGGCGCACGACCCTCGCCCGCGCCGAGCCTCGGCACGGGAACCTGCTTCGCGAGCGCGCCTTGCCGTACGAAGCTCCCTGCGAGGATCGGCGGCGCGGGCTCTGGCAGCGCGTCCAACTGCACGTCAAGGACGACCCCCACCACCGGTCGACCGTCGACGCCGCCCGGGCGAAAGATCCGTCCCGGGCGGCCGCCTTCGCCGAGCGCTACGCCGACGAGCTCGTCGTGCGCGCCATCGACGAGCCGGGGGGCCCCGTCAGCGAAAGCGCCCTGGTGCTGGCCTCGCTGGGGCAGTATTCCTACACCGATCCGAGCCAGAGCACCGGAGCCCTGCCGGCCTGGGCGAAGTTCCTGCTGGGGCCTCTCGCAGTACTCTTCGGAGATCAGACCACGAACATTGCGATCAGCGGAGCGGCTGAACTTCAGCAGGGCTTCGACAACCGATTCAGCGCGAAGCAGAAGTATTATCTGGCGGCGACCTACGGACCGCACGTTTACGGCCTGGCCCTGATGATCCTGCTGGGACTCTTTCCGGTCGCCGGCCTCTTCGCGCTCTGCCCCAACCAGTGGATGCTGTTCGTCAATTATGCAAAGACCTTTATCTCGGTGAAGCTATGGCCGGTGGGCTGGACCCTGCTGTCGACGTTCAACGAACGGCGCACGATCCTCGAGACCTTCGACGAACCCGGCCGGGTGAGCGGCAGCCCGTTCCTCGCGGCCGCAGCGATGTATCTGGTGGTTCCGGGCGTGATGTTCCTGATCGTCCACCTCGCCGCGGCTGCGGCGGCACTGCCGTTTTCGCCGGCCGTGCCGCCGCCGTCCGGGCCTGGGCTGGGGCCCGTCGCGCCGGCCGCGAGCGCCGCGGCCCGGCTCGCCCGATGAGGCTAGCCGCGCAGGTTCTTCTCGACGAAGTCCCAGTTCACGAGCTTCCAGAAGGCCTCGAGGTACTTGGGACGCGCGTTGCGGTAGTCGATGTAGTAGGCGTGCTCCCAGACGTCGCAGGTGAGCAGCGGCTTCAGGCCGTCCGTCATCGGCGTCGCGGCGTCGTGTGTCGAGATGACGTCAAGCGCGCCCTCGGGCTTCTTTACCAGCCAGGCCCAGCCGGAGCCGAAGTGGTTCACGGCCGCGTCGTCGAACTTCTTCACGAAATCGCCGAAGCTCCCGAACGCCTTGGTGAGCGCCTCCGCTATGGCGCCCTTGGGCTCCCCGCCCGCCTTCGGCGCCAGGCCGTTCCAGTAGAACGTGTGGTTCCAGATCTGCGCCGCGTTGTTGAAGACCTTCTGGTACTCCCCCCGCGAGGTGATGATGATCTCCTGGAGATCCATCTTCTCGAACTTCGTCCCCGGGAGCGCGGCGTTGAGCTTGTCCACGTACGTCTTGTGGTGCTTCCCGTAGTGGAACTCCAGCGTCTCCTTCGACAGGTGCGGCGCGAGCGCGTCGGTCGCGTACGGAAGGGCCGGCAGGGTGATCATCTCGTCCTCCTCAAAGTCTTGAAAGAATATATACTGTTTATACAGTATTTACTGTATAAATATGACAGGAATTTGAAACTATTGATCGGCTCCCCGCGGGAGGTAGCATGAAGGGCGTGAGGGAATTCACCGAGGCCGACCGGCCGGCGCTGCTGGACCTGCTCAAGATCCACGGGCCCTGCAACGTCCCGCGCCTGGCGAAGCTGCGCGGCGTGAATTCGAACGCCGTGCGGCAGCAGCTCTCGATGCTCCAGCGCGAGGGCTTGGTCGAGGTCCGCGTCGAGAAGCGCCGCGTGGGGCGCCCCACCCAGCTCTATGCCCTCAGCGACAAGGCGGAGGCCCTCTTCCCCCAGGCGTACGGCCCCCTGGCGCTCACGCTGCTGCGGCAGCTCCGCGACGTCGACGGCGAGAAGAAGATCGACCAGCTCTTCGACCGGCGCACCAAGGCGCTCGTCGCCACCTACCGGAAGCGCCTCGCGGGAAAGTCGCTCGGGGAGAAGTGGCAGGAGCTCGCGCGGATCCGCGCCGAGGAGGGCTACATGGCCCGCGTCGAGGGCAAGGGCCTCACCGAGCACCACTGCCCCATCGCGGCCATCGCGCGGGAGTTCCCCCAGGTCTGCAAGTTCGAGATGCGGCTCTTCCAGGCCGTCCTGGGCACGCCGCTCGACCGCACCGACCACCTCGCCAGCGGCGGCCGCGCCTGCGTCTACGCGCCCGAGACCCCGAAGAAGAAGTAGCCGGCGCTACTCCTTGTCCTTCTCGAGCCAGACCGAGTCGACCACCGCGCCCAGCTCTTCGCGCAGGAGCGCCCGCGCCCGGAAGGCCCGCACCCGCGCCGTCCCCTCGCTCACGCCCGTGATCGACGAGATCTCCGGATAATCCATCCCGTCCACGTAGCGCAGCAGGAAGGCCTCGCGCATCGACGTCGGCAGGCGCCCCACCGAGACCTCCAGGCGCTCCGCCATCTCGTGGCGGATCACGCTCGAGAGCACCCCGCGGCTCCGCGCCGCCTGGCCCTCCAGCACGCCCGGGCCCGCCGTCGTGGCGTGGCGGCTCTTGTCCCGCAGGTGCTTGCGGCACAGGTTCAGCGCGATCCCGTAGAGCCACGTCGAGAACTTCGAGCGCTTCTCGAACTTCCCCAGGTCCCGGAACGCCGCCGCGATCGCCTCCTGGACGATGTCCTCCGCCTCGCGGCCCACCATCATGGACACGAAGCGGGAGAGCGCGTCCCGGTGCGGCGCCACGAGCGCTTCGAAGTCTTCCGTCTTCATTCGTATCTCTTCAGCAGCTCCAGGAAGGACGGCCGGAAGCGCAGGTCGCCCAGGTCGTTGTCGTCGCGCAGCGCCTGCGGGGGCTCGCCGAGCTTCAGCGCCTGGTCGATGTGCCAGAGCGCCTTGTCCTGCCGCGAACGGTGCAGGCGCGCGAGGCGCAGGTGGTTCCCCCGCAGCAGCTCCTTGCGCTCCTCGTCGGGCAGCTCCTCGCCGTTGATCTGCTCCGAGGTCGACATCGCCGCCGACCTCCGGCCCAGGTGCAGCTGCAGGTCCGCCGTCGCGTTGAGCAGGCGGCTCCGCGAGCCCACCGCGCCCACGAACGCCGAGAGCCGCGGGTGGTCCAGCGTCACCAGGTCGAGGCGGCCGTTCAGGCGCCGCTCCAGGCGCGAGAGGTCCTCCTCGGCGCGGTCCCACCTCAGGTCGAGCGACGACGTCACCGCGCGCAGCAGCAGCGCCGCCGGGAAATGGTCGTGGCGCAGGCGGTCGTCGAGCGCCTCGCGCATCTCGGGAAGGTCCAGCTTGCCCTCCGCGGCCGTCTCGAGCTTCTCGTTCGCCGGATCGTTCAGCACTTCCAGCCAGCGCAGATAGACCCGGAGGATCGACGACTCCCAGTTCTTCGGATCCATCCGCACCGCGTCGTAGACCTCGTCGGCCGCCAGGTCCACCCGCTCGGCCTTCAGGAAGAGGATCGCGCTGGTCAGGAAGGTCTCGGCGGAGCTGGGCGCGAGCTCGCTCAGGCGGTTCGCCCACTTGCGCGCGGCCACGCCGTCCTCGGCAAGCTGCGCCGCGATCGCGCGCAGCGGCAGGATGTAGAGCTCGTCGCACTTGTCCAGGTCGCGGCGCAGCTCCGCGAGGATCTGCTTGGGCTGGCGCTCGCCGGCGGGCCGCTCGCCGGGGTTCTGGATGAGGTCGATCAGGTCGATGTGGGCCCGCAGCAGGAGCACGTGCGCGGGCAGCGCGTCGTTGTTCATGGCGGCCTTGAGCTTCTGCCGCGCCGCGTCCTGCTTGCCCTCCAGGTGCCGCGCGAGCGCCGACATGATCCAGGCCTCGGGGCCCTTCGCGTCGCCGGGCTGCGCGATCGAGACCCGGAAGAGCGACGGGGAGGCGAAGCGCTGGAGCGCGCGCGCGGACGCGAGCTCCATGATCGCCTTCTCGTAGCCCTTCAGGTCCTCGAGGGCGCGGCTGAACTGGCCGCGCTTGAGGAAGTGGTCCGCAATGACGCGGCGCAGCTGCGGGTCCTCGCGGAACTTCGCGAGCTCGGAGCTCGTGACGTCGTTGCGGCGCGCGAGCAGCGCCTTGAGCTCGGCGCCCAGGTCGGGCTTGGGCGGCGGGGGCGCCTTCTTGACCGTCTCGGGCGGCGGCGGAGGCGGCGGGGGCGGCGCGCTGGGCCAGAGGCTCCAGACGAGCACGAGCGCGAAGACGCCCGCGAGGCTCCACGCGGCGGCCCAGACGTGGCGGCGCGGGACCTGGAAGACCGCCGCGGGCCGCGGCTTCGCCGGCGAGGCCGCGGGCGCGGGCGCGGCTGGCTGGGCCACGACCTGGCGCTCCGTCGGGATCGGCGCGTCGATGCAGCCGCGGATCGCCTCGGCGAACTCGGACGCCGTCTGGTAGCGGCGCTCGCGGTCCTTGGCAAGCGCCTTCATCACCAGCGCGTCGACGCGCGCCGAAATCTTCGGCGGCTGCGGGTCCTCGTCCTCGATCTTGCGCAGGATCGCGAGGACCGTACCGCCTTCGAAGGGCGGGCGGCCCGTGAGCATCTCGTAGAGGACGGCGCCGAGCGAGTAGAGGTCCGTGCGGTGGTCGAGCTCGTCGGGATCGCCGAAGGCCTGCTCGGGGGACATGTAGTACGGCGTGCCCACCATGACGCTCGAGGCCGTGAGGCCCTTCCCGTCCATCGAGCGCGCGAGGCCGAAGTCGAGGACGCGGACGCGGCCGGCCTTGTCGACGAGCAGGTTGGCGGGCTTCACGTCGCGGTGGACGATCTTGTGCTCGTGGGCGAACTGGAGGGCGCGGGCGACCGTGTAGGCGATGCGGAGGGCCTTCTCGGGGTCGAGCTTCTTCTCCTCGAGGATCTGCTTGAGGGAGCGGCCCTCGACGTACTCCATCACGATGTAGTGGAGCTTGCCCTCGGCGCCGATGTCGTAGATGGGGACGATGTTGGGGTGGGAGAGCTTGGCGGCGGTGCGGGCCTCGCGCTGGAAGCGCTGGAGGAATTCCTCGCTGGCCTGCTCGCCCGAAAGGAGGGTCTTGATGGCGACGTGCCGGTGCAGGTCGGCCTGGTAGGCCTTGAAGACCTCGCCCATGCCGCCCTTGCCGATGGCGCCGAGGACCTGATACTTCCCTACGGTCTTCGGTACGGAGCCCATGATCGCCTCATTATAGCGGAGCCGCCTCCGGACGCGGCATCCATTCTCCCGGGAAGCGCCCCCCGCCCGTCGACTATAATTAAGCCATGGGCAAGGCTGGGGGTTTCGAGCGCGCGGAATTCACCGACGCGCGGAAGCGGGATTACCGGGCCCGCTGGCTCGTGCTCCTCTTCGCCCTCCTCTTCCTGCTGGTGACCTACTGGATTGCGCGCGACATTCTCTACCACCGGCTCATCTACGATTACGCGCAGAAGATGTACAACAACCTGGGCAGCGCCGCGGTCGAGACCATCGGCTCCGTCACGGTGAACGGACAGGGCGACATCACGCTTCACGCCGCCGAGGCCTACACGCACCACCGGGGCGAGCGGCGGCTCTTCTTCAAGACCGAGCGGCTGCGCCTCACGCTCGACGGGATGCCGCTGCGGGACCGGCGCCTGCGGGTCATGCGGGTCGACCTTTTCCGCCCCGAGATCTACGTGCGGCGCGAGACGGGCGGCGAGTGGAACGTCGAGTGGGCCTTCCTCCCCTCCCCGCGGCCGCCCGAGGAGCCCGCCGCGGCGACGCCCGTGAAGGACGACCCCTGGAGGGAGTATGCGCGGCCGGATGACTCCTTCCCGCGCAACGGGGTCCACGTCCACGACGGCACCATTCACGTCACCTTCGTGGGCAAGACGGGCAAGGAGGTGACCTGGAACATCACGAGCGTGCGGACGACGCTGACGCGGGTGGACGGCCGGATCCTGGTGCGGCCCTTCGTGGGCGAGTTCTACGGCGGCCGGATGACGGGCGACGCCGAGGTGCCGAAGACCAATCCCTTCACGGTGCGGCAGATGACGGTGGACATCCGGGACGCCGACGTCGCCCGGATCGCGGAGGGCGCGCCTTTCATCACGCACCCCATGAAGGGGAAGATGAACGGCGTGCTCGCGCTGACGCTGGACGCCGAGAAGACGAACCACCCGCGCCCGATCATGGCGGGCCACTGCGAGATCACCGAGGGCGACCTCTGGGAGGTGCCGGCCTTCTCGAAGATCATCCACTGGCTAACCCTGACGGCGGTGCAGGACAAGCGGATCGACACCGCGATCATCGATTTCACGGTGGGCGAGGACGAGATCCGGGTGGACAAGATGCACTTCCTGGGCTACCCGGTGAGCCTCTTCGGGGACGGGGCCTGCAGCCTGACGGGCGACTGGATGGAGATCGTGTTCGTGCCGAGGCTTGGCAAAAGCGACTGGAACAGTATAATCCCCATCATCGGTGCCCCGATCGACCTGCTGTCCAACATCTTCAAAGGAGCCCTGACGCCCGTGGTGCTGAAAGGTTCCTTCGACAATCCCGAATACGCGGTCGAGCCCTTCTACTTCCTCAAGCCGGGCGTAAAGAAGTTGATCGAGGAGAAATCCCCCCGGTGAGCCGCAGCGCGGACAAAATGGAGCTCTCGGCGCAGGCGAAGAAGCTGATCGATCAGCATTCGCGCGCGCTCGAGACGCAGGCGGACGAGATCGCCAAGAAGCTGACCTCGGCCTCGACGGTCATTGCGGCCGCGTGCTCGCTCCTCAACCTGCGGGCCCGCTACGTGGGCGCGGCGGGGGAGCACTTCAGCGTGCAGGAGTACGAGGGGATCCAGGTCGTCGACACGCTCGACGAGCGGCTGCTGCGCGGCATCAAGGCGATGCTCGGCGCCTACGCGGAGCGGGCGCGCAAGAAGCCCGACCCGAAGGCCCTCGAGCTGCTCGCCGAGAAGCTGACGCCGGGCGCCAAGGAGATGCCGCAGTACCCCGTGGGCTACATGGTCCACTTCATGCTCTTCTCGACGATCCAGGCCTTCGAACCGCTCTCCGAACAGGACCACGGCTTCGAGGTCCCGGCGCTCGAGATCGCGATGGTGCACCACCTGCTCGCGATCCTCGACAAGTACGTGCTGACGCGCGAGAAGCCGGTGACGCGGCACTTCAGCGACGTCGCGCGCGAGTACAGCGTGGTGATGCGCCTGAAGTGCGCCTGCGGCGCCGAGAAGTTCGACGTGAAGCTGCAGGCGCTCTGCCAGAGCTCCGCGGGCGAGCCCTACGATCGTCTCGACCTCGAGTGCAAGCAGTGCGGCACGCGGCGATCGATCACGTTCGACCTGCCGCACTTCAAGGACATGTACCAGATCTAGCGCGCCCTTCCCCGCTCCTGCCGACGCGCTTTACTCCATCGCGGGCCTGTGATACGATCCGCCCATGAAGAAAATCCTGAGCGGGATCGCCCTGCTGTCGCTCTTCGCGGCGGCGGCGCTGTCGCAGGAGAAGTCCTTCGACTCGGGCGCGCGCGCCCTCGCCCAGGATAAAAAGGACCGCGGCAAGACGCCGGAGCTCACGAAAAAATATCGCGAGCTCATGAAGGCCAACGGCAAGGACCTCAAGGCGATCTCCGAGGACATCGAGAAGGGCAAGCCGGAAGCGGACATCAAGAAGAAGCTCGAATCGATCCGCGACAGCGCGACCAAGGCGCGTGACCTCAAGTACCGCAAGGACGACGAAGAGCAGGAGAAGATCGACTCGCTCTTCGAGATCTTCCTGCTCAAGCTGAAGAACGATTTCCAGGAAGTCGAGTGGGGCGACAAGGAGAAGCGGCTCTACATGGCCGAGCGTCTGCAGGCGAAGTGCGACGTGTGCCACGAAATCTATCGCGATGAATAACGGGCAGATCGCCCAGGTCCTCGACGAGATCGGGCAGCTCCTGGAGTTCAGGGACGAGAACCCGTTCAAGATCCGCGCGTACCACAACGCGGCGCGCGCGATCGAGAGCTTCAACGGCGACCTCGCCCAGGCCTGCCACGACAACAAGCTCTGCGAGATCCCCGGCATCGGCAAGGCCATCGAGGAGAAGATCACGGAGCTCCTGGCCACGGGCAAGCTCGCCTATTACGAGGAGCTGAAGAAAGAGATCCCCCCGGGCGTCGTCGCGATGGTCTCGATCCCCTCCTTCGGCCCCAAGAAGGCGCGCGTCGTCTGGAAGGAGCTCGGCATCACGACCATCGAGGGCCTCAAGAAGGCCTGCGAGGAGAACAAGCTCGCGGCCCTCAAGGGCTTCGGCGAGAAGACGCAGCAGAAGATCCTCAAGGGCATCGAATTCCACGCGCAGCACGCCGGCCAGTACCTGCTGAGCGACGCGATGCCGGTCGCGAAGAAGCTCGTCGCGTATCTCCAGGCCTCCAAGACTGTTCACCGGGTCAGCATTGCGGGCAGTCTTCGACGCTGGAAAGAGACCGTCAAGGACGTCGATCTCCTGGCGAGCGCGGACGACGCCGCGAAGGTGATGGCGGTCTTCGTCAAGGCGCCGGGCGTGAAGGAAGTCATCGGCAGCGGCGACACGAAGACCAGCGTGCGGCTCGATTCGGGCATGCAGGTGGACCTGCGCGTCGTCACGGAGCAGCAGTATCCGTACGCGCTCGCGTATTTCACCGGCAGCAAGGAACACAACGTCGTCATCCGCCAGATCGCCCAGAAGCAGGGCCTGAAGGTCAACGAATACGGGATCACGCGTGGTTCAACTTTCATTGAATGTCGCGACGAGCAGGACTTCTACAAGGCGCTGGGGCTTTCCTACGTTCCTCCGGAGATGCGCGAGAACACCGGGGAACTTGACGGCAAGAAATTACCGCAAGTCATTGAGCGCCAAGCACTTAAAGGAGTTTTCCACACTCATTCCACATGGTCCGACGGGACGGCCGAGATCGAGGCCATGGCCGAGAAGGCGCGCTCGATGGGGCTGCGCTACATGGGCCTCTCGGACCACAGCAAGGCGGCCGCGTACGCCAACGGGCTCGATGAGGCGCGCCTGGCCAAGCAGATGAAAGAGATCGACCGGCTGAACAAGAAGTGGAAGGACTTCCGCATCCTGAAGGGCCTGGAGTGCGACATCCTTCCGAACGGCGATCTCGACCTCAGCCCCGAGATCCTGGGTCAGCTCGAATTCGTGATCGGGTCCGTGCACTCCCGCTTCGACATGCCCGAGAAGGAGATGACGGAGCGGGTCTGCAAGGCGATCGCGAACGAGCACTTCGACATCCTGGGCCACTCGACGGGCCGGCTGCTCTTGAGCCGGGACGGCTACAAGATCGACCTCGGCAAGGTCCTCGAGGCGGCGAAGAAGCACGACAAGATCGTGGAGTTGAACGCCTATCCGAACCGTCTGGATCTCGACTGGATCCACTGCCGCCGGGCGAAGGAGCTCGGCGTGATGATGTCGATCAACCCGGACGCGCACTCGACGGACGACCTGGAGAACATCGAGTACGGGGTCGCGACGGCGCGGCGCGCCTGGCTGGAAGAGAAGGACGTGCTCAATACGCGGGACGTCGATGAGGTCCTTGAAATCCTCAACGCCTGATCGGGTCCGGAAGATCGTCAAGGTGCTCGCCGCGACGTACGGCGACGCGACCTGCGCATTGGTTCATTCCAACGCGCTGCAACTTTTAGTGGCGACTATCCTGTCGGCGCAGTGTACAGACGTGAGGGTGAACCTGGTCACGAGGGAGCTCTTCAAGCGCTATAAGACCGCGAAGGACTTCGCGGAGGCGGACCCGAGGGAGCTGGAGCAGGCGATCCGTTCGACCGGCTTCTTCCGGAGCAAGGCGAAGAGCATCCAGGGCGCGGCGCGGCTGCTGGTGGAGAAGCACGGCGGGCAGGTGCCCGAGACCATGGAGGAGCTCCTCGAGCTGCCGGGGGTGGCGCGCAAGACCGCGAACGTGGTGCTGGGGACCTGGTTCAAGAAGGCGATCGGCGTGGTGGTGGACACGCACGTGCACCGGATCGCGCGAAGACTTCAGTTGACGCGAGAGGACGAACCGAAGAAAATCGAGCAGGACCTGATGAAGCTGCTGCCCCCGGAAGAGTGGATCGACTTCTCCCACCGGGTGATCTGGCACGGTCGCAGGCTCTGCACGGCGAGGAAGCCGAAGTGCGGCGAGTGTCCGCTGGCTGAAGTGTGTCCGTCGGCAGGGAAGATTGCGTGACATCGGGGATGATATGAAGCTCAACGAGATCAGTGCCGAAGCCGTGCTGGCCGGGAAACTCTGGATCGTCCTGCCCGGCCAGGACGGCGAGCAGAATCCCGAGGTGAAGGAAACGATCGGCTTCACCGGGGAAGACATCGGCCTGGTGTCGGCGGTGGTCCGGATCGCGGACGGATCGGAGCACCTGGGCCTGGTGGTGAAGTCCTTCCCGCAGGGCGGCGACGACGTCGACATCTACATCAAGACCAACTTCGGCTGGCTGAACATCCACGCCAACGGCTTCATGCGGGCGCTGGGGAAGTACAGCCACGAGATCTTCCCCTTCGACTATTTCCTGTCCAACCCCTGGAAGGGCGGCAAGACCCCCGAGCCGGACAAGGCGTCCTCCCACCCCAAGATCTTCAAGGACACCGCCGTCCGCATCCGCCAGATGCCCGCGGGCGCCAAGAAGAAGTAGTCCTCCCCGCCGGGTTGTTCCACGTGGAACAGCTCGCCTCCCAGTCCTCTCTTCCCGCCCCCAGACCCCTCCGCCGTGTTCCACGTGGAACAGCCGGCACCCCGAACCCCGGATCGGCAACAGGATCCCGGCTCCCGCTTGTTCCACGTGGAACAACCCGGGCTATACTCCGTCTAACTGCAGATGAACAGAACCCTCAGCATCGCCGGCGGCATCGCCCTGTTCTGCGCGGGCGTCCTCGCGGGACTGATCCTGCGCCGGGGCAGCTCCGATCCTGGCAAGCACCCCACCTCCGAAGTGCAGCGCCCTCAGGCGGCACCGGAGGCCAAGCCTCAACCGAATGCGGACGTGACCAGGCTCGAAGCCCGGGTCCTCGAGCTCGAAGCCGAGATTCAGAAAGTCCGCAGCAATCCCGCGAAGCCGCGTCCAGAGCCGTCGTCGGTCGCGATCGCCGAAGAAATCTTCAAAGGCTACATGGAACTGCACCGGGACAAGAATCCCGATCCCGAGAAAACCAGGACTCTGCTCGCCAGGCTCGGCCAGCTCGACGAAAAGTCGGCGGCATACTTCATCGAACAGTACCGAAAGTCCAAAGGTCCGGACCTCGACGACGAACGCGAAACCGCCATGGAGTTGGCGCTGGCGTGCGGCGGAGCGTCGGTCGCGGACTTCGTGAATGTGCTCCTAAACGACTCCACCCTGGATGCCCAGCTCCGCGTGAGCCTGCTCGACGAACTGAGCGGAGCGGGCGGCGGACTCTTCTCGATCCGACGACTTCCGATCAGCGAGGCGCTCGGCTCGACCGCGATGACCTTGTGTCGATCGAGCAACGCCGACGATCGGAAGGGCGGCGCAGGACTGCTCGGCGGCGTGAAGAGCGAGGCGTCGCGGACGGAGTTGCGACGACTCATCGAGGAGGACAAAGATCTCAGCGTCCGCACGTCGGCGATCCTGTCCCTGGGCCACGTTGGAGATCACGTTAGCCGGACATACCTCGAGCGACTCTGGACCACTCCCGAGACCAAAGGGTCGTCGGGTCAAAGTCTCGCGAAGTTTCGGAATGCCATCGAGAGCGCGTTGAAGGACCTCGCCGAAGGGCCGCGCTGAGCAAAAAAAAACGCCCGGCGAGTGGGCCCCGCCGGGCGTTTGGTGTTGACCGAAATTCTAGATCACGTCGAGCCGGCGCAGCACCTGCGTCAGCTGCTCCTTGGACGAGTAGGGGACCACGATCGCGTCGGGCGTGATGCTGACCTTGACGCCCAGCTTGTCCATCAGCTTCTGCTCGAACTCCTGGATCCAAGGCTCGACCTTCTTGGACGGCTTGGAGCTCGCGGCCGCGGGGCTGGTCGTGACGATCTTCTCGAGGGCGCGGACCGAGAGGTCGTCGGTGACGATCTTCTTCAACATCTGGAGCATCGGGCCGCGCTGAGCGATGGCGAGCAGGGCGCGGGCGTGGCCCATCGTGATTGTTCCACGTGAAACAGCCTCCTGGACCTCGAGGGGCAGGTCGAGGAGGCGGGTGAAGTTGGCGACGGTGGGGCGGCCCATGCCGAGGGAGTCGGCGAGCTGCTCCTGGGTCCAGCTGTTGAGGGTCATGAGCTGGCGGAAGGCGCGGGCCTTTTCCATCGGGTTGAGGTCGCGGCGCTGGACGTTCTCGACGAGGGCGAGCTCCAGCATTTTCTTGTCTTCGACTTCGCGGATGATGACGGGGATGCGGGCCAGGCCGGCGAGCTTGGCGGCGCGCCAGCGGCGTTCGCCGGCGACGAGCTGGTAGAAGCCGGCGCCGGCGGGGCGGACGACGACGGGCTGGAGGAGGCCGTCCTTCTTGAGCGACTCGGCGAGGGATTCAATTTCTTTCGGGTCGAACTCGCTGCGGGGCTGGTAGGGGTTGGGCCGGATGGTGTTGATCTCCATCGTGCCGGGCGCTTCGGCGGGCTTGAGCGCGGCGACGGCGACGGGTTCGGGTTCGCCGCCGATGAGCGCGCCGAGACCCATGCCGAGACGTTTGATTTGAGACATGATTTCCCCCTCTTCTAATCTCTCTCCACCCAGAGAGCCGTTGAGGCTCTCGCAGACCTCATTATATCACCCGGTCGAGCCATTTGCGGTTATAATAATCGCTGGCGCAACGCAGGGAAACCCGGATACCCATTATTTATGCGTAACATCCGCACGCTCGCGGCGGCCACGTACGGCGACGTCACCCGCCGCCCGCTCTACTACATCCTCCTCTTCACGTTCGCCCTCGCCATCTTCGGCTCCAAGACCCTCACGCTCTTCTCGTTCTACCAGGAAATCAACATGGTGCGCGAGATGGGCATGGCCACCATCACCTTCTGGGGCTTCATCATCATCGTCGTCACCTCCGGCCTCATCGTCACCCAGGAACTCGAGGACCGCACCGCCGTTACGCTCCTCTCGAAACCCATCCAGCGCACCGATTTTCTCCTGGGCAAATTCCTCGGCCTCGTCGCCTCCCTCATCCCCGGCATCATCGTCCTCGCGGGCGTCCTCTTCCTCACCCTCTGGGTGATGAGCCAGCAGAAACTTCCGATTCACGACAGCGACCTCGCCCTCGAAGTGAAAAAGGGCGCATCCCCCTTGGGCGCCGCCCTCGCGATCACGTGGAAGCAGTTCGTCCTCAAGCAGAGCGGCGTCGTCTTCGAAGGCGCGCTCCTCTCGTTCTTCCAGACCACGATCCTCGCGGCCGCCGCGATCAGCTTCTCCGCGTTCTTCCCCACCGTGGTCTCCGTCTCCGCGACCACGCTCGTGTTTATTCTCGGAAACGTCTCAAGCTACATGGTCGCCAGTGTCGAAAACCTCAAGGCGGGCCCGTTGTCCTTCCTCGGGCGCCTGGGCTCGTATCTGATTCCGAACTTGGGGTACTTTAACTTGCAGATGTATTTCAGCGAGGGTAAGATCATTTCACCCCGGTATTTGGGGCTGTCGTTCGCCTACACGGCGTTGTACGTGGTCGCCGTTTTTCTGGTGTCCTGTTCGCTCTTCCGGAAGCGGGAAGTTCGCTGACCCATGAAATACGGAATTCTCGGCGATATCCACGCCAATCTCGAAGCGCTCGAGGCTGTCCTCGACGAGATGGACAAGCAGGGCGTGGAGAAGCACGTCTCCGTCGGCGACCTGGTCGGCTACGGCGCCAACCCGGTCGAGTGCATCGACCTCGTCCGCAACAAGCTCAAGGCCACCGTCACCGCCGGCAACCACGACTTCGCCGCCGTCGACAAGCTCAACATCGACTTCTTCAACGCCTACGCGCGTGAGAGCGCCCTCTGGACCCGCAAGACGCTGCCCGACGAGCACAAGGCCTACATCCGCTCGCTCAAGCTCGTCGAGTACTGCGACAACTTCACCGTGGTCCACTCCACGCTCTACTCGCCCGAGCTCTTCGAGTACATCCAGACGAGCTACGACGCGCACCTCTCGTTCGAGCAGCAGACGACGCCGCTCTCGTTCATGGGGCACTCGCACGTGCCCGTGAACTTCTTCAAGCGCAAGAACGTGTCCTTCAACATGGACACCGAAGTGAAGCTCGACGAGAACA
>Ga0310812_10000027_pt1 | contig 75537 bp, 74 predicted proteins | sample NN3metagenome_FD_205747 | JGI IMG/M metagenome (GOLD analysis project Ga0310812, IMG submission 205747) | Soil microbial communities from experimental microcosm in Duke University, North Carolina, United States - NN3 | ecosystem: Engineered > Artificial ecosystem > Soil microcosm > Unclassified...
ACCCGAAAGAATTGAGCCGGTATTATATTCGCGCGTTATGGGGGGTCAAGGGTAAAATCCTCGCCATGAGATGTTTACGGCTGACTCACGTGAATCTTCGCGTCGAGAAGCTCGACGACGCCGTGCGCTTCTACACGCAGGTCATGGGGCTCGAGCGGATCACGCGGGACGACACCCGCGGCCGGGGGGCCTGGTTCCAGTTGGGGGCGCAACAGATCCATCTGGCGGAGGACGCGACGCCTCAGCCGCGCTCGAAGCGCCATTTCGCCGTCGACGTCAGCGACCTGGCCCAGGCGAGGCGGACGGCCACGGAACACGGCGTCGAGATCGACCAGGAAGAGGCCGGGCGCTTCTGGATGCGCGACCCGTCCGGGAACCGGATCGAGGTGGTGCAGTCCCCATGAGGATCGCGGTGCAGCTTTTCGGACCCCTCGCGGAGCAGGCGGGCGCCTCGCGGCTCGAGGTGACGCCGGGCGGCGCGACGGTCCAGGACGTCGTGGCGGCCGTGGCGGCCGCGAAGCCCGCGCTGAAGATCGACCGCTCGGTGCGCTTCGCGGTCAACACGGACTACGCCGACCCGTCGGCGCCGGTCCGCGAAGGCGACGTGGTCTCTCTGATCCCCCCGGTGGGAGGCGGATGATGTTCAAAGTGACGACGGAGCCCCTCTCGATCGACGAGGCCTACGCGGCGGTCCGGCGCGACGACTGCGGCGCGGTGGCGCTCTTCGTCGGCACGGTGCGCGACCACCACGACGGCAAGAAGGTGACGAAGATCTCCTACAGCGCCTTCAAGGAGATGGCGGAGAAGGAGTTCGCGGCGATCGCGGCGGAAGCGACGGCGCGCTGGAAGGTGGGCGCAGTCTACATCGCCCACCGGACCGGCGCGCTCCGCATCGGCGACGCGAGCGTGGTGATCGCCGTCTCGGCGGCGCACCGGGCGGAGGCCTTCGACGCCTGCCGCCACGCCATCGAGGTGCTGAAGAAGCTGGCGCCGATCTGGAAGGAAGAGTTCTACGACGGCGGCAAGGCCTGGATCAGCGGTTAACCCCACAAAACACACCGTGTCGTTTATGGGGTTAGGGGAGGAGCCATGAAATCGCTCACCGAGCATCTCTGGTTCGATACGAAGGAGCGCGTCGAGTTCGTCAACATCACGCCCACCGTCGAGGAGCTGGTGAAGAGAAGCGGCGTGAAGGAGGGGATGGTCCTCGTCAACGCGATGCACATCACCGCGAGCGTGTTCATCAATGACGACGAGCGCGGCCTCCACAACGACTTCAAGCGCTTCCTGGACAAGCTCTGCCCGTACGAGCCGACCTCGCAGTGGCGCCACAACGACACCGGCGAGGACAACGCCGACGCGCACCTCAAGCGGCAGCTCTTCGGCAGAGAGGTCGTGGTGGCCGTCACGGCGGGCAAGCTCGACTTCGGCCCCTGGGAGCAGATCTTCTACGGCGAGTTCGACGGCAAGCGCCGCAAGCGCGTCCTGGTCAAAATCATCGGAGATTGAACCATGTCGACCCCCAAGATCCTGGCGTTCGCGGGCAGCATGCGCGCGGGCTCGTTCAACAAGAAGGTCATCAAGATCGCCGTCGAAGGCGCGCGCGCGGCGGGCGCCGAGGTGACGCTGGTCGACCTTCGCGACTTCGGGATGCCGGTCTACGACGGCGACCTCGAGGCGGAGAGCGGGATCCCGGAGCCCGCGAAGCGCCTGAAGAAGTTGTTCATCGAGCACGACGGGCTCATGATCTCGACGCCCGAGTACAACAGCTCGATCCCGGGCACGCTGAAGAACGCCCTCGACTGGGTGTCGCGCTCCGAGCCGGGGGAAGGGCCGCTCACGGCCTACGCCGGCAAGACCGCGGTTCTGATGAGCGCCTCGCCCGGCGGTCTGGGCGGCGTGCGGTCGCTCAACGAGCTGCGACGGATGCTGGCCAACATCAAGGTCCTCGTGCTGCCGGACTCGGTCTCGGTCTCGAAGGCCGGCGAGGCCTTCAACCCCGACGACTCGCTCAAGGACGCCAAGCAGGCTGCCGCGGTCCAGAAGCTGGGGAAGGCGCTGACGGAGACCTTGAAGAAGCTGAAAGCCTGATGCCCGCCGGTCATTCGTCGTGGGTGTCGCCGGGCACCCCGAACTCGCGGCGGAGGCAAGAGCCGAGGAAGGCGCCCGTGGGCAACGCGACGAGCAACGCGCCTGCAGTCGTGCGGATGAGCCCGGTGATCAGGTTCGCTTGGAAGGCCATCGCCCCCTGGAACCCGAAGTAGAAGATGGCCGCTCCCGCGACGCCCGCCAGCGTCTGGACGACGGCGGACAGCGGCAGCCAGAAGATCAGCGCGCGGATGCGTCCGAGCCGTCGGAGGGCCAGCCACTGGAAGACGCCCTTGGCGGCCCCTCCAACGATTCCCGGAAATGCGCCCCACAGGAGCATCGTCTGCAGCGAGCGATCCTGCCAGACTCGCTCGGGTTGGAGAAGGCCAACCAGCGCGCCGATGAAGGTGCCCGCCAGCGTCGCCTCCAGCCAGCGGGTGCCGCGGCCATCCAGGCTTCGCTTCAGAACGCTGCCCTGAGACAGCCCGACGGCGCCGCCGTAGAGGAACGTCACGAGGATGATGTTGATCATCCGATAGGCGAAGGGGCCGAGCGTGCGGTAGATCGTCGAGGTCACGGCCGCGCTGATGACGGTCTGGGCGATGAACGCCAGGAACGTGGCTCCCAGGGTCGCGCCCACCCAGCGAAGCGCGAAGCGCCCGGCCGTGCCTTCGAAGCGCGGTCCCGACGGCGTCAGGGGTTCGTCGGGAGGAAGGACGGCGCGCGGCTCGCGGGCGGGGGCCTTGTGGCGCGAGACCCCGCACGACGAGCAGAAGATCATGTGGGGCTCGTTCGTGGTGCCGCAGGACGGGCAAGTCCACATCGACGCGGCTCAGGGCGTCAGCGTGTAGGCCGTCAGGACGCCGTTGGGGCGGCCGACGAACAGCTTCCCGCCCGCCACGGAAATCCAGCCTCCGACCGCGGCCGTCCAGACCTGCACGCCGTCCGAGACGCGCACGGCGTAGACGTTGTTGTCGCTGGAGATGAACACGTACCCGTTGGCGACCAGCGGCGGATGGTTGAGCGTGGTGTCGCCCGCGAAGCTCCACTGGAATGCACCCGTCGCGGCGTTGTGGGAGCGGAGGATGCCGCCGCTGATTCCGTAGACGGAGGTCCCCGCGACCGCGGGAGTCCCGGTGAAGTTCAAGCCGGTCGTCTGCCAGTCCACGAGCTTGGTCGTGGGGTTGATGGCGTAGAGGACCGGCGGGGCGATGACGTAGACCTTGCCGGCGCCGAAGACCGGCGACGTCTTCATGCTCCATCCCGCCCAGTTCCAGGTCACCTTGACGGTCGACTGGATCACGCCGGTCACGGGATCGTGAGCCCGGAGATTCCCCTCGACGAACGTGTACACGAGGTTGTTGTCGAAGGCAGGGCTCCACTCGTCGTACTGCTCCAGCTTGTCGTTGAAGAAGAGCTGCGCGCCGGTGTTGACGTCGAAGCCGTAGAGCCCGCCGAAATAGCCGCCGTTCATGTAGACCGCGTTGCCCGCCACGATCGGGGTCCAGTAGTACTCCCACTGTGCGCCGACGGGCGACGACCAGTTCAGGGCGCCGGTGGAGGCGTTGAACGACCACAGGAACGTCCCCGGCGTGTGGTTGTTCTGCCCGACCAGCACCCGGCCTTGCCAGACGGACGGCTGTCCCACGTTGTTCACGCTGCCGAAATCCTTCGACCACGAGACCGCGCCCGTGGTGGCGTTCACGGCCCAGAGGATCCTCGCGGCCGTGACGAACGCCAATCCTCCCTCGTAGGCCGGAGGGGACAGGGGGACGGTCGAGAGCCCCGCGTTCCAGGCGAAGGTCAGCGGGGGCGTCCCGGTCTCGGCGTTGTTGGCCCCGGAGTGCCGGACGTCGCCGCCAAGGCAGGGCCAGGCGTTGGCCGTCGAGACGGTCGTGAAGCTGTGGGGCGACCCCGTCGCCACGGTCGTGGCGGTTCCGTTGATCGCGGTCACCCGCCACCAGTGCGGGGTGGACCCCGCGAGAGGCGTCGAGGCCTGGTAGGACGTCGAGGTCAGGTTGGGCAGATCGAGGACCAGCGTGCTGAAGTTGCTCGCGGTGGAAACCTCGAGGTGATACGAGAAGGCTCCCAGCGCGGTCGTCCAGGAAAAGTAGGGAGAGACGGCCGTCGCAGGATCGGCGTCCGCGGGCAGGGTCAGCGTGAAGGCGACCGGAGGCGTGTACACGGGGACCTGGACGGTCACCGTGTTGGTCTTGGACTTCGAACTGCCGCACGCGGGCGCCAGGATGGCGATGAGAAGCAGCCCCGCCGCCACCCGAAGTGCCCGAATCCCGCTACTGTGAACCATGCTCGCTCCTCCTCGGGGATTATTTAATAGTTGGACGCCGCGGAGGAGCAATAGAATATTGAACTTCGTCCTCAGGTTTTTCCCGGGGGCGGCTCAGTGGCTTGCGGCGATTTCGTTGACGACGCCCTGGAAGCGGCCGTGCTCCGCCGCGATCTCGGGGCTCGACTGGATCAGCGCGAGGTAGCGGGTCGAGAAGGGCTCGCCGACCGTCACCAGCAGCTGGTCGATCTTCTTCCGCGTTTCCGTCACGTCGCTCTTGACCGGCGGCGGGAGCGGCCGGCCCACCAGGTCCTCGATCTCCACGATCAGGCGCGTCATCGGCTGGAGCCAGGCGAAGGCAGGGTCCTGCGCGACGAGCGCGAACAGCTGGTAGGGGTTCTTGACCTTGCCGTGCGTGCGCTCGTACTCGTGCTGGGTGTGGTCGATGAGCGCCTTGTGGAGCACGCGCATCGCCGCGCCCATCTGATCGAGCTTCGCCCGGGCCGAGTTCTTGAAGAGATCCTGTCCCATCGGTCAGTGTCCCGTATGCCCGAACCCGCCGTCGCCCCGCTCGGTGGGCGGCAGCTCCGCGACCTCCGACCAGGCGACGCGCGGGACCGGCATCACGACCATCTGAGCGATCCGCATCCCGCGCGTGACGACGAAAGGGGTCTTCCCGTGATTGATCAGCAGCACCTTCACCTCGCCCCGGTAGTCGGGGTCGATCGTCCCGGGCGTGTTGGCGAGCGAGATCGCGCTCTTGGCGGCGAGCCCCGAGCGGGGCCGCACCTGCGCCTCGTAGCCCGGCGGCAGCGCCATCATGAAGCCGCAGGGGATCCCCGCGACCTCCCCCGGCGCGACGCTTACGGGCTCCCGCACCGCCGCATGCAGGTCCATCCCGACGGCGTCGCGGCTCTGGTACGCGGGCAGGGGGATGTCCGAGCTGCCCGGCAGCCTCTGGATCTTCACGTCCACGGTCGCCATCGTCATTCTCCCTGAATACGGCCGCGGAGACGCAGAGGCACAGAGCGGAACGTCTTCTCTGCGTCTCGGCGTCTCTGCGGCTGCATTGCTAGTAATTGAGCGGGACCACGATCCGTTTGTTGAAGCGGCGGTCGATGTCCATCACCTGGCCGCCGAGCTCCGTCGCGAGCTTCGCGAGCACGCCGCGCACGTCCAGCGACGAGGTGCTGACGATCTCGACCTCGCCGCTGAACCAGGCGAACTCGTCGTCGAAGAGGCGCCGCGCGTAGAAGTCGACCTGCCGCAGGACCTTGATCGCCGCATCATGATACTGGACCTTCGGCATCTGTTCCGACTCGAATCCCGCCGGCAGCTCCTTCGCGGCAAGCAGCCCGCCGAAGAACTCGCCGTCCGTCAGGAGGTCCGCCGCGACGGGCATGTCCGGCTTCTTCAACTCCACGAGCGCGCCGGAACGGGCGAGCTCGCGGGGGCCGAACCCGTACTCGAGGAAGCGCAGGTCGTCGACCGGCGTGATGAAGTAGCGGCGGCTCGACTCCGAGAGCTCCCAGAGCACCCTCATGAGGACGGGATTGAGCAGGGGGCTGTCCTGCCAGTAGCTGAAGCAGTAGCGCTTCAGCTCCTTCGGCAGCTTCGGGCGCTGATCGTGGCGCCAGTGCCACTGCGGCACCTTGTCCTCGAAGCCCTCGCGGTATGTGAAGGTCCCGCCGCGCCAGGTCTTCGAGAGCGGCACGGCGGACAGGTCGAGCAACGCCCGGAACGTCGATGACAGCCGCGGGTCCTCCGTCACGCCCGCCGCATAGCACTCGGTGATCATCTTTCCCGCCTGCTCCCAGCGCTCGAGGAGCGGCTTGAAGCGCTCGAAGTCCGCCGGGACCCGTTGCCCGCGCTTCAGTTCGACCTCGTGGATCGTGTCGGACCAGGCCGCCACCCGCACCGAGAAGCCGCGGCGGAAGAGCGGGTTGGGCGAGGCGTCGATCTTTCCGCCCCGCTCGTTCCAGCGATAGTACCCGTCGCCCAGCGGCTCGGCCCCCGCGGCCTTCAGCTCGTCGCGCGCCTCCGTCAGGTAGCGCTCGAGGCGCTTCTCCTTGGCCTTCAGCTGAACCCAGATCGTGAGCCCGATCAGCCCGGGAATGACGAAGAGGACGAGCAGGACGAAGCCGACTAGGGGCATGCGCAGGGGATTGCCGCGCAGCGCGGGCACCCCTTCCCATACTTGGCGAGCGCGGCCTCCTCGAGGTCGATGCCCGAGAGCGAGCAGATCGTCGACAGCCAGGCCAGAACGTCGGCGGCTTCCTCGAAGATCTCCTTCTTGTCGCGCTTCCGGACGCCCTCGGCGAGCTCGCCCACTTCCTCGGTGAACCAGATGAAGTTCTTGTCGAGGCCGCGCTTCTTATCCCGGCGGTGGTACGTCTTTTTGATCAGGTCCTGGAACTTGGCGATCTCCATGTCCTCTCCGGAAGAGCCGGCTCATCTCGCTCACCCCGAGGAGGCGCGCCAGGACCAGGTAGACGGCGATCCCGGTCGCGATCGGGACGAAGACGAGCACGAACTTCCGGGCGATTGTAGCGCCGGTGCCGCCTCCCAGCAACCGCCAGCTGCCCCACACGGCCGCGCCCATGAGGGCGCCGGCGACGACGCTCTTGGCGAAGCCGACGTAGACCGGGCCGAGGGTGATGCTCCCGTGCCGCTTCCGCAGCAGCGTGTTGAGCGCGAGGAAGGAGACGAAGCCCGTCGCCGAGTTCGCGATCGAGATCCCGCGCTCGCCCAGCGGCCCCACCAGCGCCAGCGTCAGGCCCAGGTTGAGCGTGACCATCGTGGCGCTGACCTTCACCGGCGTCAGGGTGTCCTTCTTGGCGTAGAAGGCGCGGACCTGGATCTGGTTGGCGCAGTAGCACCAGAGGCCCGCCGAGTAGAGGAGCGTGACCGCCGCGGTCCGCGCGGTCTCCTCGGGGCCGAAGCGCGGGCCGTGCTCGAAGAGCAGCGACACGATCGGCGCCGCCAGCACCATCAGGCCGATGGTCGCCGGCACCGAGAGGAAGAGCACGAAGCGCAGCGCCTTCTGGAAGACGTCCGCGAAGTCCTCCTTCGGCGACGCGAAGAGCGGGTAGACCACCGTCGCGACCGCCGTCCCGATCAGCGCCAGGGGCAGCTGGGTGAGCTGGTTGCCGTAGTACAGGACCGAGACGGCGCCGTGGCCGGGGATCATGTACTGGGCGATGAGGCTGCCGACGACCTCGTTGAGCTGCACCGGCGCCAGGCCGAAGATGATCGGCAGCGAGCGGCGGAGCACGTCCTTGAGGGCGGGGTCGTTGAGGTCCAGCCGCGGGCGCAGCGGGACGCCCCGCGCGAGGAGCGGCGGGATGAGGACCAGGACGGTCACGACGCCGCCGATGATGACCGCCCAGGCCTGGGTGTGGATGTCGCGCCACCAGGGGAGCAGGGCGCCGATCAGGACCAGGTTGACGATGACGGGCGCCATCGCCGGCATGACGTAGTGGCGCATGCCGTTGAGGGCGGCGCCCAGGAGGGCCGCCACGCAGATGAGCGGCAGGTAGGGCAGCATGATCCGCAGGAGCGGCGCCATCGTCTCGCTCTTCGGGTCGTGCGGCAGGAAGTACGTGACCGCGATGCCGATCGCGGTCAGCAGGCCGAGGAAGAGGGTCAGGCCGCTGACGAGGCGGTTGAGGAGCTCGTGGGCTTCCTTGGGCTTGCCGCCGTCGACCTGCTCGACGAAGGTGGGGAGGAAGGCCGCCGTCAGGGCCCCCTCGCCGAAGAGGCGGCGGAAGAGGTTGGGGATGCGGAACGCCACCGAGAACGCGTCCCAGACCATGGAGGCGCCGAAGTAGCGCGCGCAGAGCATGTCTCGGACGAAGCCGAGGATGCGCGACAGCAGGGTGCAGGCGCTGACGATGCCCGCGGAGCGGATGAACGAGGTTTTCCCCATCTCTCTCTGTGGGAGAGTGTGGACCGACTCGCGCACGCTGTCAAGGCAGGGGAACGATTCAAACGGTTTGTTTCGCTCCCGCCGGGACTGATACAATCCCCCTTATGGGCGAGGACATCCTCCGGGAGTTCGGGCGCTTCCGCCGCCGCCACCTCTGGGTGCGCGGGCTCGACCTCTTCCTCGAGGCCGCCTTCGTGATGACCATCACGGCTGCGGCGATGCTGCTGGTCGACCGCCTGGCCTTCGAGCTGGGCCTCGCCGCCCCGCACCTGTCCCATCGGGGCATGGTGGCCGCCAGCCTGCTCGTGCCCCTCGCGCTCTCGGCCGCCTTCGCGGTCGTCACCCTGCTGCTGCGCCCGACCCCGCCGGCCCGCATCGCCTGGCAGCTCGACCGCGTCGCCGGCGGCGAGGAGCGCTTCCTCTCCGCCCTCGAGTTCGCCGCCGAGGGAAACTCCGGGCCCTTTGCGCCGGCGCTCTTCCGCGACGCCGTCCGCGTGGCGCAGGCGACCGAGCCCGCGAGGGTCCTGCCCCGCGCCGCCGTCGGCTACCGCTGGGGTATCGCGCTCTCGCTCGCCATCGGCGGCCTCCTCTGGGCCTACCCGCCGCAGCTCTACGAGGCCCCGTTGGCCGACCTGGACGCCTCGCCCCGCCGAGGGCCGGCGCCGCTCGAGGTGTTCTTCCAGGACGCCTCGATCGGTGCGATCGACGAGTTCCATTGGGACTTCGGCGATGGCCGCATCGGCTCGGGCGAGAAGACCAGCCATGTCTACGAGCAGCCCGGCACCTACACCGCGACGCTCCGCCTGCTCGGGCCCGGCGGCGCCTCGGAGAAGACCGTCAGCATCGAGGTGCTGCCCGCCGACCGCGCCGTGGCGGACTTCCGCGGGAAGCCGCTCAAGGGACGCGGCACCCTGGAGGTGGCCTTCGAGGACCTGTCGAAGAACGCGAAGCGCTGGTCCTGGGATTTCGGCGACGGCGGGCAGTCCCTCGAGGGCTCGCCCGTCCACACGTACGCCGCGCCCGGGCTCTACACGGTCCGGCTCCGCGTCGAGAACGACATCGGGCACGACGAGAAGATCCGCGAGAAGTACATCAAGGTCGCGCATCCCGACGAGCCGGTCGCCGACTTCCGGGCGATGCCCCGCGAAGGCGACGCGCCCCTGGAGGTCTACTTCGAGGACCTGTCCAGCGGGATCATCACGGAGTGGTTCTGGGACTTCGGCGATCTGCGCTCCGGAGCCGATAACGCGAGCCGCGAGCGCAATACCACCCACGTCTACAAGACCCCCGGCCACTACACGGTCCGGCTCCGCGCCAAGGGGCCGCACGGCGAGGACGAGGAGGAGAAGGTCCGCTATATCCTGGTCAAGAACGGCGGAGACGGCGGCGGGGGCGGCGGCGGCAAGCAGAAGAATCCCAACCAGAAGGACCCCACGCCGAAGCCGGGCTCGGCCGCCGGGAACACGCCGGGGAAGCTCTTCGGCGATCCCTCGAACCGTCCGAAGGTGAAGTTCACGCCCGAGGAGGTCCCGGTGGCGCCCAAGCCCGGCGACCGGATGCAGGAGAAGACCCTCAACGTCTACACGAACAAGAACCGCCAGAACGGCGAGGGTCCGGCCACGCAGGTCCCCTTCGACCAGGCGATGCCCCAGTTCCAGCGGGCCGCGGAGGACGCGATCGAGCGCGAGCTGATCCCGGCGGCCTACCGCGACCACGTCCGCCGCTACTACGACGACCTCCACCGGAAATGATCTACCTCGACAACGCCGCCACGACGCGGGTGCGGCCCGAGGTGCGCGCCGCCATGGAGCCGTTCCTCGATGGCGACTACGGGAACGCCTCGAGCCTGCACGCCGCGGGCCGCCGCGCGCGCCGGGCCCTGGAGGACGCGCGCGAGGGCGTCGCGGCCCGACTGGGCGGCGACCCGAAGGAGATCGTCTTCACGTCCGGCGCGACCGAGTCCAACGCGCTGGCGATCGCGGGCGCCGCGGAGGCGCTGCGCTCCCGTGGCGACCACCTGGTGACGTCGGCGATCGAGCATCCGAGCGTGCTGGAGACCGTCGCGCGCCTGGAGCGCCAGGGCTGGCGCGTGACCCGGGTGCCGGTGAGCGGCGACGGCCTCGTCGACCCCGCGGCCGTGGCGGCGGCCCTCACGCCGAAGACGGTGCTCGTCTCCGTCATGACGGTGAACAACGAAGTGGGCTCGCTGCAGCCGATCGCCGCGATCCGCAAGGCCGCGCGTTCCGTGGTCTTCCACACGGACGCGGCGCAGGCGCTCGGCAAGGTGCCGCTGGAGCTGCGCGACGTCGACCTGCTCACGTTCTCGGCGCACAAGCTCCACGGCCCGAAGGGCGTCGGCGGCCTCTGGGTCCGCAAGGGGACGCCGCTGGCGGCGCAGGCCGTTGGCGGGGGCCAGGAGTTCGAGCGGCGCGCGGGGACCGAGAACGTCGCCGGCATCGTCGGGCTCGCGGCGGCGCTGACCCTGGCCTCCCCGGACGAGATGGGCCTCGTGGAGCGGCTCCGCGAGAAGCTCCGGGCGGGCCTGGCGTCGCTCGGCGGCGTGCGGGTCTGGGGTCCGGCCGATCGCCGCGCGTCGCACGTCCTGAACGCCTCCGTCGAGGGGGTGGACAGCGAGGCGGCGATCCTGGCGCTCGACGCGGCCGGCGTCTGCGTTTCGTCGGGCTCGGCCTGCGCCTCGATGAGCACGAAGCCCTCGCACGTGCTGCAGGCGATGGGCGTCCCCGCCGACCTCTCGAAGTGCTCGATCCGCTTCAGCCTCTCGGCGCTGACGACGGAGGACGAGATCGACGGCGCGCTCTCGATCCTCCCGGGCGTCCTTTCGCGGCTCCGGAAGATCTCCCCGGTGGTCCGGTGAGCGAGACGATCAGCTTCGCGACGTGCAAGGACCGCCGCCAGGCGTCCGCGATCGCGAAGGCGCTCGTGAACGAGAAGCTGGCGGCCTGCGTGACCATCGTGCCCGCGGTCGCCTCGATCTACGTCTGGGAGGGCAAGCTCGAGGAGGGCCGCGAGGTGCTGCTGATCATCAAGTCCCGCGCGGCGCTCTCGAAGAAGCTGACCGCGCGGGTGAAGGCGCTGCATTCCTATTCGGTGCCGGAGATCGTGACGATCCCGATCGCGTCGGGGAACCCGGACTATCTCCGCTGGGTTCGGGAGTCGACGCGATGAACTTCTACGTCAAGGTCACGCTGGGGGTCGTCGGCCTGATCGCGCTGGCGCTCGGGGCGATCTTCCTCTTCTCGAGCAGCGAGGAGAAGGAGATCCAGAAGCTGCTGGAAGGGGGCCTCGAGGCGGCGGTGGCGGGCAACGAGGAGGCCGTGATCGCGCTGATCTCGCCGAACTACAAGAACGGCGATCAGACCCGGGAGCAGATCCTCCACCGGATCCGCTGGGCGGTGTCGCAGCGGATCTCGCCGGCCAAGATGGACGGCGCGGCGATCCAGGTGGACGGCGAGGACGCCGACGCGAGCGTCCGGGTGGTGGTGGGCGCGCTCAAGTACACGAGGGAGTTTGCGCTGCGCCTCCACCTGAAGAAGGAGAGCGGGGCCTGGAAGATCACGAGCGCGGAAGAACTCGGCCGCTAGAGGACCTTGCAGTTCCGGAGGGTCTTCTCAAGCTTCTCCTCGTTCGCGGCCGACATCTCGCACATCGGCAGGCGCATCTCCCCGTTGTACATGCCCATCTTCTTGAGGGCGATCTTGACGGGGATCGGGTTCGTCTCGATGAAGAGGTTCTTGAAGAGCTCGAAGTAGCGGTCGTGGATCTGGCGGGCCTTCGTGAGCTCGCCGCCCACCGCCGCCGCGGTCATCTCGGCGACCTGCTTGGGGATGACGTTGGCTGCGACGGACACGACCCCCACGCCGCCCAGGCAGAGGATGGGGAACGTCAGCGAATCCTCGCCCGAGAGGATCTGGATGTCGGAGATCGCCCGGAGCTGCGTCACCTGCTCGACGTTGCCCGAGGCGTCCTTGAGGGCGACGATGTTCTTGATCAGCCCGAGGCGCGCGGTGGTTTCGGGGGCCATGCTGACGCCCGTCCGCCCGGGCACGTTGTAGAGCATGATCGGGATGTTCACGGCCTCGGCGATCGCCTTGTAGTGGCGGTAGAGGCCTTCCTGGGTCGGCTTGTTGTAGTAGGGCGTGACGATCAGCGCCCCGTCGGCCCCGAGCTCCTTGGCCATCCGGGTGTACTCGATCGACTCCTTGGTGTTGTAGGTGCCGGTGCCGGGGAACACGAGCGCCTTGCCGCGCGCGACCTCGACGACCGCCTTGATGATGTTCGCCTTCTCGTCGTGCGTCAGGACGGGGCCCTCGCCGGTCGTGGCGACCGGGCAGATCCCGCTGGTGCCGTTCTTGACGTGGAACTCCACGAGCTCCCGCACCTTCGGGAGGTCGACCTCGCCCTTGGAGTAGGGCGTGACCAGCGCGACGAACGAGCCTTGGAGCTTCATCGGGGCTTAGATCGTAGGGAGGCCGGGGATCGGTGTCAACTCCAAAAGCGGTTCGCCCGGAGCGCGCTACTTGGAAGCCTTCTTCGCCGCCGCCCGGACGGCCTTGAGGGCTTCCTCGTCCGCCATCACGATGCCTTCGCCTTCGCTGATGCGGGCGTGGAGGGGAGCCGTGATGCCGGGGCCGCTTTGCGCGCCCTTCGAGGATAGGAACAGGATGTACTCGTCGTCCCGATCCATGGCGTAGGCGATTTCCTGGATCGGAAAGTCCACGCCTACCCAGAAGGGTTTGTCGACCGAGACGTCTTTCGGACCTCCCTTGAACAGGGTCTCGATGCGGAAACTGATCCGGACCGAAGCTCCGAGGCCCCCGGTGGTCGCGCTTTTCGCGATGCCCACGATGTCGGCGGCGGCAAACCAGAGCTCGATGTCCCGGGCGGTCGTCGCGGCGCGCCAGCGGGTGCGAGACTCCCGATAGGCTTTCAGCTCCGGGGTGACCTCCAGGTTCGCCTTGACCTTGGCGTTCCATTCCGCCTTTTTGGACAGCGCCGGGCTCCGGCGCCCCAGCGCGAGCAGGGCTTCCAGCCGCTCGGGGCGGAAGGGAGACTGCTCGGCGATCTCGGAGAGCAGCGTGTCCGCGGCGGCGGTCTCGATCAGGGCGACGGCGTCGATGGCCGAACGTCGCGTGAGCCTCGTGGGACTCGGACTGCGACTACTTTGAAGCGCGTCCGCCTCTTCGAGCAGCGACTTCAGCCGGGCCTCGACCTCGGGGGGAAGCTTCTGGTCCAGGGCCGTCCGGATCTGAGGAAGCGTCAGGGGAAGGACGCTTCGGAGCTCGCTCAGGGCCTTATCCCGGGTCGCGGCCTCGTCATGGTTCAGGGCCTCGAGGAGTTCCTTGAAGCGTCCTTCGCGGAGCCGACCGATCATCAACGTCCGCAGCGCGGGCAGGCTGTCCTCGCCGCGGGCGACGAGGGTGAGCAGGGCGCGGGAGGACCGCAGGGGATCCTCCTGCCGGAGCTCGGCCACGAGGGCTTCAGGGTCCTGCTTCAGGTCCACGGTTCCGGTGGCGGCAAGCTTCCGCGGACCCGTCTGGACCCGCGGGCTACAGGCCAGGGGATGGGGAATGTCCTCCTCGCTGACGATGCCGATTCCGGGGACCAGGATGGACTCCCGCTCCGGGGCATCGCCTGTCGTCCAAAGGATTCCTTCGAAGCTGCCGTGAGGGACGACGGCGGTCGTGGGGCGGAGTTTCTGACGGTGTTCCTTCGCGGCCTCCATCGTTCTTGGATAGGTGTAGACGGGGGAATAGAACGACGCTCCCTTGGCATCGACCCGCTTCTCGCAGACCTGGACCCAGGCGCCGTCGAGAACCGCGTAGTGCTCCTTCTGCCCGTCGGGATACGTCCGGAGCACGAAGGCTTCCTTGGGGACGCCTTCTTCGCCCAAGGGGGTCCTCAGGCGGATCTCCGTCTTGCGCAGCACCATGCGGACGGCGGTCCATTCCTCGGTTCTCCCCAATACCAGCTGATGCTCCACGGACTGCCGGTAGCCCCAATAGCGGCCCACCTCCAGGGGAAAAAGGTCGGCGGCTGCTTTATCCTGAGCCGCGGCGAGGGCCGGCAGCGCCAGAAGGGCCAGCAGGATCGTCCGATTTGGAATCATCAGGCGTAAGAACGGAACCAGAGAAGAAAGGTTCGGTCCTCTATTCTCAGGTAACCGCCCGAAGGGAAATGATGCAGGAATTCGGGCGGCGCTCTTTTAAGGCGGCTCGAGGAAGCTGACCCGGTAGGACGTCACCGCGTCGAGCGAGCTGCTGATCCAGATGCCGTCCTTGTTGAGCGCGTTCCCGCGGCTGGACGTGGACACCGCGGCCGAGGCGCGAATGAACTTGCGCTCCGCCAGGGCGAAGAAGGACAGCACGCGGCCGCGCAGCAGGAGGTGGTCCGAGGGCTTCTCGGTCGCGATCTCGAACTCCGACTCCAGGCGGACGCACTCGTAGCGGCCGACCTTCGCGTAGCCCGCCACGCGGGTCGTGATCTTGCCGGGCGAGAGGTCGCGCGTGCCGGGGCGAAGCGCGAAGAGCGCCTGCACGTACATCCGGTCGTCGAACGCGCGCTTCTCGGACTTGGGCTCCGTCGTCCCGTCCTCGCTGACGACGCAGTCCAGGGTCGAGGGCGGCTTCTTGGCGAACGACTCGTGGGAGGCGGCCTGGTCGTTCAGGTAGAGCTCCTGGGTCTGGATCTTGGCCCGCGCCAGCGCCGTGCGGTCGCGGCCGGCCGCGAACTCGTAGACCCCGCGGTTCTTCTCGCGCGAGCGGTTCTGCGCGCGCTTGCCCTGCGCCTCCTGGAGCATCCGCTGGGAGATCGTCTCGGAGAAGTCGTAGCCGTACTTCTTCCCGGCCGAGAAGTCCCAGCTCGGCTCGGGCGCCGCCGCGGGGGCGGGGAGCTCGAGGAACTTCTCCTCGTCGACCTCGCTCCAGTCGCGGAAGCGGACCTCGCCCAGCGGGGGCAGGGGAGGCTCGGGAGGCGCGGGCTTCACGGGGGGAGGCGGGGGAGCGGGGGGATCCTCCTTGGCGCAGCCGGCGGCGAGCAGGGCGAGGACGACGCTAATCCTTGCGCGCCGCATTCATCGTCTCTTTCATCTCGCGCACCGCCTTCGCCATGCCGATCGACAGCGCGCGCGACACGATCGAATAGCCGATGTTGAGCTCCTCGATCTCCGGGACCGCGGCCACCGCGCGGACGTTGGCGACCGTCAGGCCGTGGCCGGCCGCGACGATCAGGCCCTCGCGGCGCGCCGCGTGGGAGGCGGCCACGAGGTGGCGCAGCTCCGGGCTCTTCTTCGCGGCGTTCGCGTAGGACCCCGTGTGGAACTCGACGATCTTCGCCCCCGAGCGCGCCGAGGCGGCCACCTGGCCGACGGCCGGGTCGATGAAGAGGCTCACCTCGATCCCGCGGTCGTGGAACTTCTTCACCGCGGCGCGGATCTTCTCGAACTGGCGGATCACGTCCAGGCCGCCTTCCGTGGTCAGCTCCTGGCGCTTCTCGGGGACGAGCGTCACCTGCTTCGGGCGGACCCGGAGCGCCACGGCGACGACGTCGGTGGAGAGCCCCATCTCCAGGTTGAGGTGGGTCTTGAGGCGCTTCTGGAGGCGGGCCACGTCGTGGTCCTGGATGTGGCGGCGGTCCTCGCGGAGGTGGGCGACGATGGAGTCGGCGCCCGACTGCTCGCAGACCAGCGCCAGCTCCACGGGGTCGGGTTCCTGGCCGCGACGCTGCTGGCGGACCGTCGCGACGTGGTCCACGTTCACGCCCAGGCGGATCGGGGTCACCCCAGCTCCTTCTTGACGGCGTCGGCGACGCCGGCCGCGAGCCGCTTCACCATCTCGTCGCGCGGCCCTTCCACCATGACGCGGCAGATCTGCTCGGTCCCGGAGTACCGGACGAGAATTCTTCCGTCCTCGCCCAGCTCCTTTTCGGCGGCCGCGATGGCCGCCTGGAGCGCGGGGACCTGCTCGATCGGCGGCTTCTTCGTCACCCGGACGTTGATCAGCACCTGCGGGAACTTGGCGAAGGCCGCCTCGGAGAGCTTCTGCCCCCGCTCGGCCAGGACGTCGAAGAGGCGGAGCGCGGTGAGCATCCCGTCGCCCGCCGGGGCGGCGTCGAAGAAGAGGACATGGCCGGAGGGCTCGCCGCCCAGCACCGAGCCGGACTTGAGCATGTCCTCCGCGACGAAGCGGTCGCCGACCTTGGTGCGGCGCAGCGAGATGCCGTGGGCCGCGAGGTGCCGCTCGAGGCCGAAGTTGGCCATGACGGTGGACACGATCGTGTTCTTCGGGAGGGCCTTCTTCTCCTTGAAGTGCAGGCCGCAGAGCGAGAGGACGGTCTCGCCGTCGCGCACCTCGCCCTTCTCGTCCACGAAGATCGCGCGGTCGGCGTCGCCGTCGAAGGCCACGCCGGCGTCGGCCTTCTCGCGCCGCACCGCCTCGGCGACCTTCTCCGGGTGCAGCGCGCCGCAGCCCGCGTTGATGTTCTTCCCGTCGGGCGCGTTGTGGAGGACGATGACGGACGCCCCCAGGCGCTTGAAGAGGCGGTCCGCGAACGCCGAGGAGGCGCCGTGGCCGCAGTCGATCACGAGCTTCATCCCCTTCAGGGAGCGGGAGAAGGGCGTGAGGAAGTCCAGGTAGTCGTCCGCGTTCTTCGTGAGGTCGACGGCCGCCTTGGGGCGCTTCACGCGCGCCGCGACGGGCTTGCCGTGCAGGAGCTTCTCGATCGCCTCCTCCGCGCGGTCGGGGATCTTGAAGCCCTGGGGCGAGATGAGCTTGATGCCGTTGTCCTCGGCGGGGTTGTGCGATGCCGAGATGACCACCCCGAGGGCGCCGCCCCAGAGGCGCGTCAGCGTCGCAACGCCGGGCGTCGTCATCACCCCCGCCAGGCCCACGTCGACGCCCACCGACTGGAACCCCTCGGCGAGGGCCGCCTCGATGGAGGGTCCGGACGCACGGGTGTCGCGGCCGATGATCACGCGGCCCTTGCCGGGCCCGCGGCGCGCCGCAGCCGTCTTCAGGTGCAGGAAAGCCTTGGGGATCGCGGCGCGGAAGCTCGCGGGGGTCTTTCCGAGGACCACCCCGGAGGCCCGCGCCACCTGGACGATCTTGTCGGGGGCCAGGAAGCCGTGCCCCGCCTTGTCGCGGATGCCGTCGGTGCCGAAAATCTCGCCCATGGGAGCAGTAAGAATAACGAGGAGTTTACTTGTTGGGGAGGATTTTGACCTTCACTTGCCGGTTCTCGGGCTTCACGTCGGCCATCAGGACGACTTCGATCTTCCCCTGGAACTTGGGGTCCAGGATGTGGCAGCCCATCTCGGCGATGTTCTTGGGTCCCTGGGGCTCCATGTCCTTGTCGGTCACCACCACGTAGGGGATGAAGGCCGCCGGCTGCTTGGCCGCCTCCTGGACCAGGTCGTCCGGGCCGCGCAGCTCCAGCATCACCGAGCGGGTCTCGAGCTCGATCCGCTTGAGGTGCTCCGGCCGCGCCGACACGTTCAGGTCGGCGTGGATCTGCTTGGACGCGGGGCGCAGCGCGATCTTGACCTCGACCGTGAACGGCTCCAGCGCCTGGATCTTGAGGTCCGAGGCCAGGTCGCTCAGGTACCAGCCTGCGAGGGAGAAGTTCTCGGTCTTGCCCTCGATCGGCACGTTCCGGATCCCGACCTTGTCGACATTGGTCACGTCGGCCGGCACCCGCGCGCGGATCCGCTTCGGGGTCGGCGTGATCGACTCGATTTCATAGCCGCGGCGCAGCGTCCCGTCGATGCTCGTGCGATCGGCCGTGAGCTCGATCACCCGCTCGTCGAAGCGGACGTAGCGGACCGCGACGGAGGGCAGCGGGTCGACGGTGATGTTGCGCGGCAGGTTGAAGTCCTCGCGGATCAGGGGGCGGCGGAAGCTGGCGCGCGAGCCCACGAGCTCCTTCGGGCTGACGCTGAACTCGCAGGAGAAGACGTTCGGCCGGAGCCGGATGCCGTTCACGTCGCTCTTGGGGCCGAGGACGCGGATGCGGAGCGAGCGCTCCGGCGTGAGCTCGCGGCCCTCCGAGTCCTCCCAGGTGACGGAGGCGAAGTCCTTCATGTCCAGCTTGGGGAGGAACTGCACGTCGATGTCGGCCGGCCCGTTCCCCTGGGTGAAGAGGTAGAACCAGGTGAGGAACGAGAGGAAGAGCGCCATGATCATCGTGGTGAAGTTGGTGAGGAAGTAGCGCTTCACGCGGTCTTCTCCTCACCGATGGAGGAGGAATCGGACGTCTTCTTCTCGCGCTTCTTGCTCTCGGACTTCTTTTCCTTCACGACCGGGCGCTCGGACTCGGCCAGCTCCGCGGCCGCCCGGGCGAACGCGGCCGCCGCCGTGTCCTTGCCGGCCTCCGGCTCCGTCCCGCCGCGGCCTTCCTGGGGGGGATCCTTGGCGGGCTGCTCGGAGGCGCCGGGTTCCTTGGCGGAGCCGTTGCCGCCGCCGGAGACGACCGGCGGGGTCTTGGGGACCGTCCCCGCGTCGGGCGGCTGCTCGCCGGGCTTGGCCTGCTTGCGGACGCCGATCGTCGGGCGGTCGCCGCGGCTGTAGAGCTCGGTCAGGAGCTTCTCGAGCGACTCCCGGGTCAGGTCCCCGGTGAGCTTGCCCTTCACGGCGATGGAGATCCGCCCGGTCTCCTCGCTGACCACGAGCGCGATGGCGTCCGTCTCCTCGGAGATGCCGATCGCGGCGCGGTGGCGGGTGCCCATGGACTTCGACAGGGAGGTGTCGTCCGTCAGGGGCAGCAGGCAGCCCGCGGCGGCGACGCGGTCGTGCTGGACGATGACGGCGCCGTCGTGGAGGGCCGAGCCGGGGTAGAAGAGCGACTCCAGGAGCTCGCTGGTGAGGGCGGCGTCGATGCGGCAGCCGTGCTCGACGTACTCGCCCAGGCCGACGTCGCGCTCGATGGCGACGAGGGCGCCGATGCGGTTCTTGGAGAGCTTGACGGCCGCGTTGGCCAGCTCGTCGATGATGCCGCTGGACTGGCTCCTCAGGAAGGGGGAGAGGATGCGGGTCTGGGCGAGGTGCGAGAGGCCGCGGCGCAGCTCGGGGGCGAACAGCACGATGATGGCGATGGCGGAGCCCGAGAGGATCCAGGTGAGCATGCGCTGGATGTTCTCGAGGTGGAAGCGCTCGGCCAGGAAGAGGGCGCCCAGGAAGGTGACGATGAAGAGGAAGACGATGCCCTTCAGGATCCCCGCGCCGCGCGTCCCCCGGACAAAGTTGAGGATGAAGTAGAAGGCGACGGCGAGGATGAGGATCTCGGCCCAGGTCTGGGGCTTCGTGAGTTCCTGGATCATTTCAGGAGGTCGGTCATACGGGCCACGTCGGACATTTCGCGGACGTCGTGGACGCGGACGACATCGGCGCCGCGAAGGATGGCGGCGGCCACGGTCGCGGCAGTTCCGCTCACGCGATCGTCCACGCGACGGCCAAGAGCGCGGCCGATGAAGCTCTTGCGCGAGGTCCCGATCGCGAGCGGCCGTCCCAAGCTGCGAAACTCGTCCAGACGCCGCAGGATTTCCAGATTGTGCTCCGGCAACTTGCCGAAGCCGATCCCCGGATCCAAAATTATCTTATCACGCTCGATTCCGGCGCTCCAAGCGTTTCTCAAAATTTCCCGGAAGAAATCGACGATTTCTTCCACGACGTCGCCGTACTCCGGGTTCCGCTGCATCGTGCGGGGCGTGCCCTTCATGTGCATGAGGATGAGGGCGACCTTCGCCCGCGCGGCGGTGCGCGCCATCGCCGGATCGCCCCGCAGCGCCGTCACGTCGTTCAGGATCTTCGCGCCGGCCCGGAAGGCCGCGGCCGCGACCTCGGCCTTGGAGGTGTCGATCGACACCAGGATCCCCTCGCGGGCCAGGCGCTGGATCACCGGGACGACCCGGCGGAGCTCCTCGGACGCCGGAACGGGCTTGGACCCGGGCCGGGTCGACTCCCCTCCCACGTCGATGAGGTCCGCCCCCTCGCGGACCATGGCGCGGGCGCGGCGGACGGCGCGGTCGGCGTCGAGCCAGTCGCCGCCGTCGGAGAAGGAGTCGGGAGTGACGTTGAGGACACCCATCACGTACGTGCGCTTGCCGAAGATGAAGCTGCCGCCGGGGTAGGGGACCATGCTCATGCGTAGAGAATCGAGAATCAAGAATCAAGAATCAAGGGAAAGCGCCGCCGCTTCGCTTAAACTGTCGTCCGCCCATGAGAATCTGGGACCTTCCGCCGAAGATCCTTTGCCGCCAGCACCTGCTGGGGGAGCACCGCGAGCTGCACGCGATCTGGTCGGTGCTCACGCGGAACCGGAAGGGCTACTCGCGGCACCCGGAGACGCTGCGCTGGAAGGGCTGCCTGCGGGCGCTGTTCCGGCGCCATGAGGCGCTCCTCCTCGAAATGGCCCGCCGGGGCTACGAGCACCACAGCCCGCTCGACCCGCGCCGGGCGCGCGGCCGCGCCAGGCAGACGGTCTACGTCGATCCGCCCGCGCGGCAGCGGGTGCTCCTGAAGAAGAAGGGCTGCGCCTGCGACGTCTGAAGGATCAGGGATAGACGGTAAGGACGAGCACCCGATCCTCACCCGTAAAATCGCTGCGATGGACCGTGGAGTCGAAGAGCGTTTGCTGACCGGGCACCCTTTCGACAAGGACCTGGAGTTCGCTGTTGTGGAAATCGCTCCCGCTGAAACTGTACCTCCAGGATGCTCCGATCCCGTAGGCGTATCCCCCCCAAGTATCGTAATCCGGGTAGCTCCCCGTGATCACTGAGGTCTGCGTAATGCCATCGCTTCCATTGGTCACGACGAGGGTGTACAGCAAGGCACTGTCCTTGTCTTTGTGACAGCCCAGGGCCAGAGCCAGGGGCAAGAGCACGGCGATGCGACGCGACAGCATTGAGCACGTTCCTGCACAGTTCGGGAAGAGGGTCACCCACCGGACGCGCAATCCGCGCGAGCGGTTCAGGCCCGGTGCAGTAACGCAATGGGCGTGCCAGGGGTGGTCTTGAAGAAGGAGCGCTAGGGTTGCGAGGGGTTGAGGCGGAGGCCTACTGCTTGATGCCCTGCTCTGGAGCCTTCTTGGCCGGCGTGCCCGCCTTGTCCGTCCGCTCCACAAACTGGAGCGAGATGGAATTGATTCAGTGACGCTTGCCGGTGGGCGGAGGGCCGTCGTCGAAGATGTGGCCCAGGTGCCCGCCGCAGCGCGTGCAGGTCGCTTCCAGGTCGGGGTGCATCTCGACCGCCCCTGGGAGGGCGTCCCAGAAGGAGGGCCATCCGCAGGCGTCGTACTTGGTCTTCGAGTCGTAGAGCTTCTGGCCGCAGCCGGCGCAGGTGTAGAAGCCGTCTTCCTTGTGGTTGAGGAACTTGCCCGTGTAGGGCCGCTCGGTGCCCTTGCGGCGCAGGACGTAGAACTCCTCGGGCGTGAGCTTCTTCTTCCAGTCCTCCTCGGTCTTCGGCAGGGTCTCTTCCGCGACTGCGGGGGTATTGCAGTCCACGCATTCGACGTTGATCTTGGGCTTGGGCTTCATGGAGACCTCTTTCGGGGCGGAAGGCGAGCAGGAGGCCAGGGCCAGCAGCGTGGCCAGGAGGGCGCTCCCACCCAATACGGCGCTATTCTTCATCTCGACGCTATTAGATTACCAGATAAGGTCCGCCGAATCTATAACGCCCGGGAAGGCGCGAACCCTTGCGGAAAAGAAAAAGGGCCGGCGTTTCCGCCGGCCCCGGATGATTCGTCGGTCGTCCGTCAGGCCTGCTGCGGGCCCGGGAGCGGGTCGCCGCCGGGCTTCCAGCCGCCGCTGGCCGGGCGCGTGGGCTGGTCGGAGCTGCGGCTCTTCTCCATCCGCGCCTTCTCCTCGGCCGCCTCGGCCTCCTTCAGCTCGTCGATCTTCTCGCCGCGGAGGAGCATCGTCACCTCCTCGCCGGTGATCGTCTCGAACTTGAGCAGCGCCTGGGCGATCGTTTCGAGCTTGTCGCGGTTGCCCGAGATGATCTCGCGGGCCTTGTGCAGGGCCTCGTCGATGATCCGCCGGACCTCGGCGTCGATCTGCTTGGCGGTCTCCTCGCTGTGGCGCTGGGTCCGCGCGATCTCCCGGCCGAGGAACATGTGCTCTTCCTCGTCGGTGAAGGCGATCGGACCGAGCTTTTCGCTCATGCCGAACTCGCAGACCATCTTGCGGGCCGTGTCGGTGGCCTGCTGGATGTCGGAAGCGGCGCCGGTCGTGATCTCGCCGAAGACGAGCTCCTCGGCCACGCGGCCGCCGAAGGCCTTGGCGAGCATCGCCTCGAGCTCCCGGCGCCCGCGGCCGTACTTGTCGTGCTCGGGCAGCGTGAACGTGGCGCCCAGCGCGCGGCCGCGCGGGATGATCGTGACCTTGTGGATGGGGTCCGACTCGGGGATGATCGCGCCCACGAGCGTGTGGCCGGCCTCGTGGTAGGCGGTGATCTTCTTCTCCTTCTCGAGCATGACCCGCGACTTCTTCTGGCGGCCCCAGAGGACCTTGTCGCGCGCCTCCTCGAGGTCGGCGTGCTCGACGGCGTCCTTCTTGTGCATCGTCGCCATGATGGCCGCCTCGTTGATGAGCGAGGCCAGGTCGGCGCCGCTGAACATGGGCGTGGCCCGCGCCATCTTCTTGAGGTCGACGTCGCGGCCGAGCTTCACCTTCTTGGCGTGGATCTTCAGGATCTCCTCGCGGCCCTTCGCGTCGGGGAGGTCGACCATGACCTGCCGGTCGAAGCGGCCGGGGCGCATGAGGGCCGGGTCGAGCACGTCCTGGCGGTTCGTGGCCGCCATGACGATGATGCCCTCGTCGGTGTCGAAGCCGTCCATCTCGACGAGGATCTGGTTGAGCGTCTGCTCGCGCTCGTCATGGCCGCCGCCGAGGCCGGTGCCGCGGCGCCGTCCGACGGCGTCGATCTCGTCCAGGAAGATGATGCAGGGGGAGTTTTCCTTCGCCTGGCGGAAGAGGTCGCGCACGCGCGACGCGCCCACGCCGACGAACATCTCGACGAAGTCCGAGCCGGAGATCGAGAGGAAGGGCACGCCCGCCTCGCCGGCGATCGCCTTGGCGAGCAGGGTCTTGCCGGTGCCGGGGGGGCCGATCAGGAGGACGCCCCGGGGGATCCGGCCGCCCAGCTTGGAGAACTTCTGGGGGTTCTTGAGGAACTCGACGATCTCGCCGACCTCCTCCTTGGCCTCCTCCACGCCCGCGACGTCCGCGAAGGTGGTCTTCACCTTGTCCGCGGTGATGAAGCGCGCGCGGCTCTTGCCGAACGAGAGGATGTTGCCGGGGCCGCCGCTGGCGCGGATCTGGCGGAAGAAGAAGTACCAGGCGACCAGCAGGATGATGACCCAGGGCACGATCGACATCAGCAGCTGGGCCAGGAAGGGGTCCTTCTTCTTGAAGTCGAACTGGTCCGGCTTGATGTTCTCGGAGAGCTTCTTGAAGCCGTCCGGATGGATCAGGTACGCCGGGGGCACGTTGGAGTGGATCTTCTTGTAGCTGTGGTTCTCGCTGACGTAGGCCACCTTCATGTCGGCGATGAGGTCCTCGCCCTCGACGACGACGCTGGCGATGTTGCCGTTGTCCTTGAGCTTCAGGTACTCCTCGATGGAGACCTCGGCGATCCGGCTGCCGGGGGCGAACCCCGACTTGGTCCAGACCACCATCATGATGGCGATGAAAATGAGGATGAGGAGGAGCAGGAAACTCCTCGGCTTCCGGGGCCGGGGCTCCTCCTTGGGCTGCAGATCGTCGTCGAAATCCATGGCCTATATCCTTAGATCCATAAGTCTACACAATAATTCGCGCCGGGGCTACCACTGCTTCTCAAGATGGGCGACCACCCAGCGGGCCAGGCGGTCGAAGACCTTCTGGCGGGCGGTCTCGAAGGACTCGCCCCGGGCGGTCGTGAAGGAAGACGTCTCGTTCCGGACATCCTTCCAGAGCTCCGTTCCATGCGCATCTATTAGACGGATCTCCAGGGAAAATAGGAGCGACCCGACGACCACCTGGTCGGTATTTTTCTGGTCGACGACGGACGGGGTCCGGATGTCCAGGATCCTCCCTTTGAGGGTGTATGCCGCATCTCTAGCATTAACGCGGATTCCCCGGGCGGCCATCTCACGAACCACCGCGTCGGTCAGATCGAATTCGTGGGTGCGGCGTTCGCTGCTGTTATCGAAGATGTCTACTTTAACGTCGCGGATCTCATAGAGGTTCCCGACCTCGTACCCGCAGGAGGACGCCGCCAGGGCCAGGAGGAGGAGGGGGAGACGGCGGATCACGACGTCACTGCTTGCTGAGCTCGGTCAGGCGGACGCGGGACCGCTGGGCGGCCTTCGTCACGGGGAAGGAGGGCAGCACCTTCCGGAAGGACGCCTCGTCGCGGAGGATGGCCTGGTAGTAGGGCTCGGCCGACCAGGGCAGCCCCTTCCAGTCGTAGTACTCGGCCGTTTTGAGCTGCTTTTTGAGCATGCGCTCGTAGACGCTGGCCAGGCGCTCCCGCACGGTCGGCAGGATCCCGTCCACCCACTTCTTGGCGGGATCGGGCAGCTTGCGCATCCGGTCCGTCTCCTCGAGGAAGCGCTCGTAGTGGCGCCGGGCGTCCTTCAGGGGGCGGGAATCGTAGTCGACGGCGTCGAAGCTGCTGAGCTTTTCGTAACGGCGCTCCGAGGTGCGGCCGATCATGTAGAGGGCCAGGACCGCCTCGGGGGCGTCGCCGTACTGCTCCAGGACGCGGGTGAACTCCTCGCCCGCCTTGTCGTACTCTTCCTTCTCGTAGAAGAACATGCCCAGCTTCTGGAAGAAGTCGGGGGCGAAGTCCTCGCGGGGGTAGCGCCGGAGGGCGTCGTGGAGGTAGTCGACGCCGGTGGCCGAGCTGGTGCCCAGGCCCAGCCAGGTGCTTTTCCCGATGCGCGCCAGGTCGAGCGCGGCGGTCATCTCCATCCGCTTGGCGGTGGTGACCCGCTCGGACTGGGGGTACTTGAGGATGAAGCCTTCGAAGTCGTGGTAGGCCTCGTAGTAGCCCCCCGCCTTATAGTAGGTGGCGGCCCGCTCGAAGTGGGCGGTCTCGCGGATCGCGGCCTCCGGGACCCGGGTGGCCAGCAGGTTCAGGGCGTGGACGGTCACGATGAGCTTGCCGGCGTCCCGCTGGGCGAGCGCCCACTTCAGGAACTCCTCCGGCGAACGGGTCTCGTTGGTCGCCAGGTCGACGACCCCGACGCCCTGCCGGTACTCGAAGTCCTGGGCGCTGAGGGACATGCAGAGGACGAGGGCGAGCATCGGGCGGATTCTAGCAGGGCATGGGAGCGATGTCGACCCCGCCGCATGATAGAATGCGGAATTCATGAGCTGGACCGCCGCGACCGTCGCCTCGCTCGCCATCTTCATCGTCACCTACATCCTCATCTCGCTCCGCCGGATCCCCGTCCTGAATCTGGACCGGCCGTCCGCGGCGATGATCGGCGGCACCCTGATGGTGCTGCTCGGGATCGTCTCGCTGGACGACGCGCTCCACGGCGGGGTCAACTGGGAGACGATCGTGCTCCTGCTGGGGATGATGGTGGTCGTCGCCGCCCTCAAGCTCGCGGGCTTCTTCGACCTCGTGTCGACCTGGATCCTGATCCGCGCGGGGACTCCGAAGCGGTTGCTGGCGCTCCTCATCGTCGCGTCGGGGCTGCTCTCGGCGCTCTTTGTGAACGACACGATCTGCGTGCTCTTCACGCCGATCGTCCTGGCCGCCGTCGTGCGGGCGGGTCTGAAGCCGCTGCCGTTCCTGATCGCCCTGGCGACCTCGGCCAACATCGGGAGCGTCATGACCCTCACGGGAAACCCGCAGAACATGCTCGTGGGGATGTTCTCCAAGATCCCCTACGGGACCTTCTTCCTGATCCTGCTCCCGGTCGGCGTCGCGGGGCTTTTCCTGGACTGGGCGATCCTGCGCTGGCTGTACCGCCGCGAACTGGAGGGCTCCTTCGACGTCGCGGGGCTGACGCTGCCGCCCGTGGACCGCAAGGCGCTGGGCCGGGTCCTGGGGGTGGTGGCGCTGATTACGCTCGGGTTCCTGCTCCCCCTGGAACGCTGGCTGCCCGGACTCGAGCCGGGGCAGAAGCTTCCGCTCGTGGCCCTCGCGGGCGCCGGCCTGGTGATCCTGGTGGGCCGGGCGCGCCCCGCCGAGACCTTCGCGCACGTCGACTGGGGGCTGCTCGTCTTCTTCTCCGGCCTCTTCATCGTGATCACGGGGATCAACCGGACCGGGATCCTGCCGGCGCTGCACGAGCGGGCGGCGCCTCTCTTCGGGCGCTCCGGCGGGGGCCTGACGGTCTTCACGGTCGCGATGTCGAACCTGGTCTCCAACGTGCCGTACGTGCTCGTGGTGCAGAAGTGGGTCTCCGGGCGCTACGAGTGGATGCTGATCGCGATGGCGTCGACGTTCGCGGGGAACTTGACGGTCGTCGGCTCGGTGGCCAACATGATCGTGCTCGAGCTGTCGCGGGACCGGGCCCGGATCGGGTTCTTCGAGTACCTCAAGGCCGGGATCCCGGTGACGCTGGCGACGACGGGGGTCGGGTTTTTGATCCTGTACTTCCTTCATCGCGCAACTGTCGTATAGAAGGTCGGGTTCTTACTGCGGAGGAACGCATGAAGCTTCTGATGGCAGGGCTCCTGGCGGCGGCCGTGGGCGGCTGTGTGGTCCACGTGCAGCCCGCGCACCATCACCCGCCGCCTTCGGGCGACGTCGTGGTGGTCGAGAGGGTCCATGTCCACAGCGCCACCTGCGGCCACTACTGGTATGACGGCCGCTGGTACTTCCACACGGGCCACGTGCACGCCGCGGGCTGCGGCCACGTGTACACCGAAGGCACCTGGGTGCTGGCGGCGCCCGTGGTGGTCGAGCGGGTGCACGTCCACGACGCCTACTGCGGCCACTACTACTACGGCAACTCCTGGTACTACATGCACGGCCACCGTCACGGGCCGGGATGCGGCCATCACTGGGACGGCCGGGTCTGGGTCGCGGTTCGCTTCTGAGCGGGGCGCCGTTTGGAGACTTCCTTGCGCCCCGCTCACCCTGAGCGAGCCGTAGGCGAGTCGAAGGGCTGATTCTCCGGGCCGCGGGGTTTCTCCGACCCCGCGGCCATTTCATTTTAAAACGAGAGCGCCCCGGAGGGCTTCCTCCGGGGCGCCCGTGCGATTGGAGTCCTAGTCGGCGTGGCGCATCGACTCGACGACCTTCATCAGGCCGGCGATCAGCGCGCCCAGACCGTCGTTGCCGCCGAGCGAGAAGCTCTTGAGCTCCTTCGGCTGGGGCATCTTCTCGGCGATCGTGGGCAGGTACTCGATCAGCTTCATCTGAAGCGCGCTCACCGAGAGGTCGTTGTCGACCTTCCGGCGCGCCGCCTCGAGGGCGATCTCCTTCTCGGCCTGGCGGTTCTGCGCCTCCAGGCGCATCCCTTCCTCGATCAGCTGCCGCTCGAGGTGCATCCGTGAGAGCGCGGCCTCCTTCTCCATCTTCTCCTTCTCGTGCGCGATCGACTGGGCCAGCGTCTCCGCTTCCAGCTGGGCGCGGCGCACGCGCTCCGACTGCTCGCGGTCGAACGTCGAGGCCGCGGCCTCCGACTGCAGCTTCGCCACCTCGGCTTCGGTCGCGATCCGCTGCGCGGCGGACGCCTTCTCGGCCTCGGCCTCGCGGGTGCGGACCACTGCCTCGTGGGTCAGCTCGGCCAGGCGCGCTTCCTTGGAGCGCTCGGCCCGGAAGGGGCGCTGCAGCATCTCCCAGACGCGGGGCGAGCTCACGACCGCCTCCTTGATCTGGACCGTCACGATGCGCAGGCCCAGGCCCGTGTCCTGCCCGTCGCCCTCGGCGACGTGGCGCAGGCGCGTGGTGAGCTCCTTGATGATCGGCTGCTTGTCCGAGAGCACGTCCTCGATGCTCATCGTCGCGACCGTGTCCTTGATGGCCGCCTCGGCCTGCTCGCGGAGCTGGACGTTCACGACGCGCATCGGGTCGACGGCGTCGCTGAAGTCGAGCTTGCGGTACGCCGTCTTGAAGTCGCCGATGATCCACTGCACGTAGCCCTGGACCAGGATGCCCTGGCGCTCGCGGCAGATGCAGTTGGCGTTGATGATGATGGTCTGCATCGCCGAGGGGACGACCAGGTACGAATCGGTCACGGAATTGAAGCGGAACGAGATGCCCAGCCCGCAATGGACGGGCTCCTCGTGGCCGCGGCGGGTGTGGACCACGTAGGCGTTGGGCGGGACGACGACGTTCTTCCAGCGGAACCAGCCGCTGACGCGGACGTCGACGGCGGAGCTGCCGACGGCGCCGCCCGAGCGGTCGTCGCCGAGCATCACGCGGAAATCGTCGCTGGCCTGGGCCTGGCCGGCCCCGGCGGGGGCGACGGCGTTGGCGAGCATCGGCGTCTTGGCGCGCCGCGCCTTCAGGTCGTACTCGAGCTGGTCCTTCTGGCGGACCACCTGCTCGAGGTATTCGTTCCGGACGGAAGAGTCCACTGCGGTACTCATGGGTGCCTCCTTTCGCACACCATTCCCAGAAGGAGGACCCTGGAAGGGTTACAGGGAATGCACCTTAGAACAGGAGGTCCACCCGGACGCCCAGCACGAGGGCGTTGGGGGTCTCGGTCGAGCCGCCGGGGTGGAGGACGTATTGCAGGTCCGGCTGCAGGCTCCACCAGGGGGTCAGCGCGATCTTGTAGGTCGCCTCGACGACGGTCTCGTGGCCCCAGAGGGGACGGTCGGGCTGCGCGGCGGCGAACTCCCGGCTGATCCGGGCGTAGATGATCCCCAGCCCCAGGACGTCGGCGGGCCGCCCCGGGATCAGCCCCGTGACGTTCACGCCGGCGTTGAGCCCGAAGAAGACGAAGGCGCGATCGTCCTGGGCGATGCCGGAGCGGAGAAAGACCTCCGCGCCGCCTTCCTTGCAGCCGCCGATCGGGGAGAGGTCCCGGACGAGGGTCTGCTCGCCCGCGATGTAGCCTCCCGAGAGGCCGTGCCGGACCGCGCCGGACGAGAACTCCACGAACTCGCCGGAGTGGTGGAAGCCGCCGGCCTTGAGGCTCGAGCGCAGCGTCTGGCCGGTCGACCATCCCGCTTCGGCGATCGAGAAGACGCCGCCCGCGCCCGACAGGCGGGTTCGCAGCCCCGTCCGATTGTCTTCCTCCGAACCCGGATCGCCGTTGTAGGCCGCGGCCTGGACATAGACGCCCTTGGCGAGGTTGGCCCTCAGGCGGGCGCCGAGCGCGCCCACGGGATAGATCGGCCAGCGCAGGTTCGGGGAGAGGAACACGGGGCCGCCGAATACGGAGTTGTAGTAGAGCATTCCCGCCCCGGAGAGGATGAACTCCTGGTCCGCCGCGAGGATGCCCGCGCGCAGCGAGAGGGCGTCGTCAAAGAGCGACTGCTGCAGCCAGGCCTCGAAGATGCGCGCGCCGCCCCGTCCGTTGATGTTGCTGACGAGCGTCAGGTCGCCCACATCGCCCGCGACCCCGTCGCCGGCGAGCCACATCGGGTTGAGGCGGGCGGAGCCCCCCGTCCAGCCCAGCGCCTTGTTCAGGTCCGCGTCGATCACCCAGTCGAGCAAGAGGTCGGCGCCCGTGTCCTGATGGACGCCGCCGCGGGTGTTGGAGATGAGTTCCCCGGTGAAGGCGATCGTGGTGCTGATCCCGTGCTCGGCCAGCGCCGGGCGGACGCCGCCCAGGTCGCCCAGGAGCGTGTCGCGCTCCCAGAATCCCGGCGGCGCCTTCGGGGGTTCCTGCGTCGCCGCGACGAGGGCGACCAGCCACGCTGCGATCATCCGGTGTTGCTTCCTTCCACCACGTGCTCGAGGAAGCTACGAACATACACCGGGATCGGATTCTTTTCCGCTGAAGAAGGTCAAGGCCCGGTGAAGACCGGGCCTCAGGCCTGGCAGTAGGACGGGACCCAGCTCCTGCCGAAGATGTGGGACGGGATCGTGCTGTAGTCGAACGTCTTCCCGTCCTCCACCATCTTGTCGATGTCGAAGAGGAGCTTCGCTTCCGGGATGTCGTTGAAGAACATCACGTACATCGGCTTGACGATCAGCTTCGAGAACCAGACCCCGATGGGGCCCATGAAGTTCCGGCGCTGGCCGACGTGGGCCAGCTCGTCCGACAGGATCTCATGGAGCAGCGCCCGCACGCGGTCGCGCGCTTCCGGCTCGTCGGCGAAGATGTCCTCGATGAGGCGGTCGATGTGCAGGTAGAGCGTGAGTCCCATCAGCTCGCTGACGAACGCGGGCGGCGACATCAGCGACTCGGGGAAGTACGGGAAGATCTTGTAGATGCGGCCCAGGACCGGGCCCAGCGGCACCCATTCCACCTTGTCGAGGTGGAAGGTGCGGAACATCTCGTGGAAGAGGCGGATGTGGCAGAACTCTTCCGCGAGGTGGTAGCGGCTGATCTTGTCGGTCGTGGTCTTCGACTTCTCCATCGAGGGGACGCCGTCCCATGCGGCGGAGATGCCGACCCACTCGTGACGCGCGAACTTGTAGAGGAACGTGAGCAGCAGCGTCTTGCGGTCGAAGGTGGTCGGGTCGTCCTTCATGGTGACGTAGTTGCGGTAGAAGCGCTCGGGATCGGGGAGCGGCTGGCGGGAGCGGACGGCGTTCTTCTGGTATCCCGCCAGGATTTCCTTCTTCACCGTGAGGTTCTTCTCGTCCTCGAGGATCGGGCCGTCGTGGCGCTGGGTGTAGGCCCAGTAGTCCTCGAAATTCTCGTCGCGGGTGCGGCGCGATGCCCCGGTAAAGATCGACCGGCGCGTGGTGGCCTGGACGGTCGGAGTGGTAGCTGCATCGCTTATGGTGTTGTTCATCCGGGCAATCCTAGGATATTCCTTCCTGCAAATCTGCCCCTAATCGTCATTCTGAGAAAATATTAATGAACAGCGGACAGTCGAGGGGAGACGCTGGACCCCGGTCCCGGCGGCGGGCTATGCTGGAGGCATGGCGGAAGCGGCTCGGCAACGCGCTCTCATCACCGGCGCCTCGGGAGGAATCGGGGAGGAGTTCGCGAAGCTCTTCGCCGCGAAGGGCTACGACCTGGTCCTGGCCGCGAGGAACGCGGAGAAGCTCGACCTGCTGGCCGCGTCGCTCGCGGCGGCCCACTCGGTCCGGGCCGAGTACCTGGCCGTCGACCTCTCGCTACCGGGATCGGCGTCGACGCTCCTGTCCTTCCTCGATTCCAAGGAGTTCGCACCCGACGTCCTGGTCAACAACGCCGGCTTCGGCACCTTCGGGCCGTTCGCGGAGAACGACCTCGACGCCGAGCTCGCCCAGATCCAGCTGAACGTCACGACGCTGACGCAGCTGACGAAGCTGATCCTCCCCGGGATGCTCCGGAGGGGTCGCGGGAGGATCCTGAACGTGGCCTCGACGGCGGCCTTCCAGCCGGGCCCGCTGATGGCCGTGTACTACGCCACGAAGGCGTACGTGCTGTCGTTCTCGGAGGCGCTGGCCAACGAGCTGAAGGGAAGCGGGGTCAGCGTGACCTGCCTCTGCCCCGGCGGGACGAGGACCGGCTTCATGGCGCGGGCGAAAATGGGGAACCCCGAGATTCTGAGCAGGAGCAGCGTTATGATGGAAGCGGCGGTCGTCGCGCGTCGCGGCTACGACGGGATGATGAAAGGAAAGCGCCTGGTCATCCCCGGGCTGCTCAACAAGATCCTGGCCCACGCGACGCGCTTCGGCACGCGCGGTCTGAATGCGTCCGTGGTGCGGGGCATTAACGAGAAGATCAAGTCGCTCGGCAAGACATGAGATCCGACGGCGATTCGTCCGGCTTCTCCGCCTGCGTGAGGCGCGCGTGGTACGTCGCCTGCGCGTCCTCCGAGCTCCGCGACCAGGTGCTGGCGCGGACCCTGCTCGGGACTCCGATCGTGCTCTTCCGCGGCCCCGAGGGAACGCCCGGCGCGCTGCTCGACCGCTGCGCGCACCGCAACGCCCCGCTCTCCGTCGGCAAGGTCGTCGATCAGCGGATCGAATGCCTCTACCACGGCTGGCAGTTCGGCACGGACGGCCGCTGCCTGAAGATCCCCGGGCTCTGCGCCGAGATGGAGCAGAAGATCGCGCGCAACGTGCCGCGCTTCGCCGCCCTTGAGCAGGACGGCTTCGTCTGGGTCTACGCGACGCCCGACGTCGACCCCCAGGGGAAGCCGTTCTCCGTCCCGTCGCTCGGCGAGGGCGGGGTCGAGGTGCGCCGCATCGTCCAGGTGGAGGGCCCGCTCCACGCCGCGCTCGAGAACGCGCTCGACGTGCCGCACACGGCGGTGCTCCACCGCGGGCTCTTCCGCGGCGTCCGCGAACCGCAGCGCATCAAGGCCCGCGTGTCGCGGACCGCCGACGGCGTCCAGGCCGAGTACCTGGGCGAGCCGCGCCCCGAGGGGCTCGGCGCGAAGATCCTGTCGCCCTCCGGCGGCGTGGTCACCCACTTCGACCGCTTCATCCTGCCGTCGATCGCGCAGGTCGAGTACCGGCTGGGCAGCGAGGTCCACTTCCTGGTCAATTCGATCTGCACGCCGGTCGACGACTACCTCACGCGGATCCACGCGGTGATCTCGTTCCGGACCCGCTTCCCGGGCTGGCTGGTGAAGATCCTGCTCAACCCCGTGGCGACGCGAATCTTCAAGCAGGACGCCTACATCCTCAAGGTGCAGGGCGAGAACCTCCGGCGCTTCGGCGGCGAGCACTACGCGTCGACGGCGATCGACGTGCTCGGCCTGCAGATCGCGCGGCTGCTGCGGCGCGCCGAGACTGGGGCGGCGGACGCCGAAGAGGCTCCCGAGGAGTGGTCGCGCGAGATCGAGCTCGACGTCTGACCTAACGCCGCAGGCGCTCGAGGACCTGCATCCCCCGGATCCGCCGCAGCGCCTCGCCCGAGGCGTGGGTCGGAGCGTCCAGGGCGCGGAGCAGGTCCCCGACCCTCGCCTTCACTTCCGGCGACGACGCGGGGTCGGCCAGCGCGCGCCTCAAGGCCGCGTCGGCCGCCGCTCCCAGCCCGCGCAGCTCGTCCGTCGCCTTCTCGCGCGTCGCGTAGTCGTCGCGGTCCAGATCCGCGAGCAGGCGCCGGAGCCGCTCCGGCGGCGCCGGGTCGGGGCCTTTGAGGCGGCTTCCCAGGAAGGCCGCCGATTCCGGATTCGCGGCCAGCGCCGCGATCGCGCGCCAGCCTTTGGCCGCGTCGTCGGCGCCGAGATCGGCCCAGGCGCCCTCCAGGTCGCGCGCGGGCTCAACCTTCTCCCGCAGGTCCCAGATCAGGATGGTCGTGTCGCCGCTCCCCGACGCGAGGCGGCTCCCGTCCGGCGCGAAGGCGAGCGACGCGATCCTCCCCTGGTGTCCGCGGAGCCGGAGGATGTCGCGGCCGCTCGCGACTTCGAGGAGCACGACCTCTCCTTCGTCGCTGCCCGCCGCGATCGCCCGCCCGTCGGGCGAGAACGCCAGGGCGCGGTGGAGCGACCCGCAAGGCGCGAACGGGGGCAACTCCTTTCCCGTCGCGAGGACCCCCACGTGCAGCGCGCCCTTGGTGCTCCAGGCGATCATCTTGCCGTCGGGGGACAGGGCGAGCGCGTCGACGCGGCCGTCGCCGCCGAACGACGCTTCCAGCAACCCCGTGGCGACGTCGTGGATGAAGACCGAGGTCCCGGGCCCTTCGGAGATCACGGGCCCCCAGGCGAAGCGCGTCCCGTCCCTCGAGAGGTCGACCTCTCCCATGCGCGGCGGCCGGTCGGGCCTCCGGAACACCTGCTGTCCGCCCGGGAGCGTCCACGCGCCGGCGCCGCGGCCGTCGCCCGCCGCCAGAAGCGTCCGGCCGTCGCGACTGAACGCGACCGAATCGCCGTGATCGTCCACGTCCAGGATCGGGCGACGAGCCTCCACGTCCCAGACGCTCAGGTGATTGCCGGAAGCCGCCAGCATCTTTCCGTCCGGCGAGAACGCGACCTGCCGGTTTTCCCGGTCGGGTCCTTCGAAGGCGGCCAGCTCCTGACCCGAGCGCGTGTCCCAGAGACGCGTCGTTCCGGCGGCGGACGAGGCGATGCGGGCCCCGTCTGGAGAGAAGCCGACGGTATTGACCGCTGCCTCGTGCCCCGCGCCGCTCGCTTCCATTTTGCCCGTGCGGCAGTCCGCGGCCAGGAGAGTCCCGTCCCTGCCGCCGAAGAACACCCGCTTGTCCGACGGATGGAAGGAGACGCCACCGACGGCTCCGACGTGCAGGCCCGCCGTCACGCGACCCGTGGCGAGGTCCCAGACCCGGCTGGCGCTCGCGGCGAGGAACGCGTTGTCTCGGGAGAACTCGATCGATTCCGAGGTTGCGAGTTCGCCCCAGAAGTGCAGCCGTTTCCCGCTGGCGACGTCCAGGACGCTGATGCTGCCGGCCGTGTGGGCCGCCAGCAACGTCCCGTCCGGAGAGAAGACGAGCAGCTGAAAGCGGTCCTCTCCCTCGGTCAACGTCCAGCGGTCCTTCTTGGTCTTGGCGTCCCGCAAGCGGAGCGACCCTTCCTCGAGGATCGCAACCGACGTTCCATCCGGGGAAGGGCAGACCTCGCGGCCGCCCCAGGACGCGACCGACGTCGTCTTTGTCGCGACCTCGTGCGTGCAGATCATGTCGCCGCCCCACACCACGGGTCGGCCGTCGCGAAAGAATCCGACGTGGCGGAGGGCGTCGTTTACCCGGCTGAAATGATCGATCTGCCGGGCCGCCGCGACATCCCAGAGGCAGATCTCCGTCTCGCGCCAGCCGCCGGAAATCAGCGTCTTTCCGTCGGGCGAGAACGCGATCGCCTCGATGAAGTTGCCGGGGCGGCGGAACGTGGCCTCGACCTTCCCGGTGCCGACGTTCCAGACGTGGAGGGTGTCGCCGCCGGACGCGGCTACGAGCTTTCCGTCCGGCGAGCACGCCACGGCCCGGATGAGCCCTCCGTGGCGGAACGTCGTGGTGCCCAGCCGGGCGAGCGCGCCCGGGGGAAGAGGCTCCTCGGACCCCATCCGGACGGGCGCCGCGTCCTGCTCGACGCGCACGCGCTCGAACGCCGTCGCGACGACCCCGCCCTTCGCATTGGCGATCCGAACGCTGCCTTCGCGGACGCGGACCTCGAGCGCGCCTCCGGCGAGGATCGCCTCGAAGCGCGTCCCCAGCACCTGGATGTCGGCGACGGAGGTCTTCACCGTGAACGGCTCGCCCTGGCGGGTGACGTGGAACATCGCCGACCCGCGGGCCAGTTCGACGCGGCGCCGCGCCAGCAGGAGGTCCGTGTCGGGCGCGAGGTCGATGCGGCTCTCGTCGGGAAGTTCCAAGGCGCCGCTCGTCATGTCCGTCCGGGCCCGCCCGTCCGCCAGGGTGACGGCGCCGTCGACGACACGGGCCGCCGGGGAAGGAGACGTCGCGAGGGTCAGCGCCAGGAGCAGCGCGGCGGCGGCGGCCAGCCCGCCGACGATCGGCCGTCGGGCCGCGGGCCGGCGGGGTTGCCATTCGTCGAGCAAACTCAGCGCCTTGCGGCTGCGCTCGAGGGACGCGCGGCAGGCGGAGCAGGCGGCGAGGTGCTCCTCGATCTCGCGGCGGAGCCCGGGCTCGGGCAGTTCCTCGAGGTAGTCGAGGAAGGCGGCGGACGCGTCCTCACATCTCATCGGCGAGCTTCTCCAATCCGGACCGGATCCGCGCCAGGGCTTCGTGCATCTTCCATTTCACCGTGCCCACGGGCATGGCCAGGAGCTCGGCGATGTCCGCGTACGGAAAGTGCTCGTAATAGTGGAGCACCACGATCGCGCGCTCGTCGGGCGAGAGCTGCCCGATCAGCTCCTCGACCCGCGCGGCCCTCGGGGAGGGCCCGGGTCGGGATCGTTCCGGCGGGGGCATCCGTTTTCCGTCGCGGTATTCGCGGCGGGCGAAGTTGACGGCGACCGTGAGGAGCAGGTTCCGGGGCGATTTCGTGAGGTCGAGCTCGGCCTGCCGCGCATAGAGGGTGGCGAAGGCCTGGTGGAGCGCGTCCTCCGCGGCGGACCAGCTTCCGGTAAGGCGGTAGAGGAGCTGCAGCGCGGCCTCGCGGTGCTCCTCGTAGAGGCTCGTGAAGACCCGCCGGGGATCGTGGTCGGAAATCGAAGCCGTCCTTACCGGCCCTGCAATGGCCATTGCACTCTACATCCCCGGGGGCGCGGAAAGGTTGGGAGAATTTAACCGGATTAATTCCTCGGAGCTACTTGCGGGCGTGCTCGTTGAAGAACTTCACGATCAGGGCGGGGGCCTCGGAGGGATACTTGTGGTCCCCGGGGTGGATGAAGGTCACGAGCGGGGCGTCTTTCGACGACGGATAGAGCGTGCAGCCCTTGTCCCACTCCTTGCCCTGCTCCTCGCAGCCGTTTAGGGTACGGACGCCCGCCCACGAGCGCTGTTGCCACTCGAACTTGACCAGCGGATCCTTCTCGCCGGCGACGTGGAAGATCGGGCAGGGCTTGGCCTGCTTCAGATCCCGGGGCGCGGGCGCCGCCGACGGGGCGACCGCCGCGAAGACGTCCGGACGGTTCGCCCACAGGAGATAGGTGAACGCGCCGCCGTTGGAGTGGCCGGTGCAATAGACGCGCTTCTCGTCGATCTTGTGCTTCTCCTTCATGGTGGCCAGGATCGCGTCGAAGAGCTTGAGGTCCCGGTCGCCGAGCTCGCCGGGTGCGAACTGCCAGCCCGCCCGCTTGCCGTCGGGGTCGGTCAGCTTGCCCGGCGTGGGAAGCCCCTGCGGGAAGACGACGACCGCCTCGGGCCAGAGGTCCTGGATCGGGAAGGAGCGCGACGCCTGCTGCATGGAGCCGCCGTGGCCGTGGAACCCGAACACGAGCGGCGGCGCGCCGGCCCCCGGCTTGGACGGCGTGAAGACCAGCGCTTCGCGGGACGCGCCGTCGATCGTCCACTCCATCTTCTGGGGGTCGCCGGGCGCGGCGAGGAGGAGGCTGAGCAGCAGGCTGTTCATGCGGGATTGGACCGACAACCCGGCCTTCGGGTTCGGTCCACCGCCTATTCGGGGACCGCGCGGGCGAGGATCACGAGCGACGCCCCGTCCGCCGCCGGGATCGTGCCCGCGACGGCCCACTGGTCGTCCCGGAGCGTCAGGCGGGCTTCGAAGAGCCGCTTCGGCTTCTCCTGATCCAGGCTCACGGCGAGTCCTTCCAGGGTCGGTCCTCCTTCCGCGCGGATCGTGCCGTCGAGATCCACCAGATAGGCGGGACTGCCCGGGATGCGGAGGGCGATCTTTCCGGCGTTGCGGCCGGGGGAGCGCTCCAGCTTCGCCGACGCCGTCCCGAGGAGCGTGAACTGATTGGCTCCCGTCGCGTCGGCCAGCCGGAGGTTCCGGAACCCTTCCGGGACCGATGCCTCTTTCCCGCTGCGCCCTTCGAGGAGCGCCACGCTGACGCGGAAGCTCCGCGAGAAGTCCATCTCGCTCACGATCGCCGCGCACTTTCGCAGGACCGAGCTGTAGTCCGACAGGATGAGCGCTCCCGCGTTCTCCACGCTGAGGCAGTTCTGGGGGAACGAGACCACGTTGATCAGCACCGCCTGGACATCCCGAGGGGACACGTGCCGGGGATGAAGCGCCAGCGTGCAGAACTCGTTGGCGCGGGGCAGGTCCTCGACTTTCTGGTAGACCTTGAGCGCCTGCTTGCCCCCGAGGGGCCCGGGGAAGATGTCGATCGCGCCCGGATTGCTGTCGCTGGGGGCGACGCCGAGTCCGGCCACTTTGAGAAGATCGACTCCCACCGCATACGGGTCGTTGAGATCCAGGAACTCTTCCGGGACCCGGACCCGGGTGTTCCGAAGTCCAAGGTTCTCCGCAACCAGGAACTTCCGGTTCGTCTTTTTCTCCATCCACTCGACCACCTGCAGCGCCGACAGGTTGCCGAGGTCCTTGAGCTCCACCCCCAGGATCTCCTTGAGGCGGATCGTTCGGATCAGAGTGCGCGCTCTCGTGGCGACTTCGATGTCCTTGTCGGTCGCGAGTTTCTCGAGCTCCTCCAGCGCCGGCTTCCCGAGCTTCTTGAGGTCCTGGGTGGCCTGGTCGCGTTCTTCGATCTTCTCGGAGCGGAGTTTCTGGACCAGCGCGGCCGGATCGTCCTGAACGCCGAGGCAGAGGATGCCGAAGAGGGTGATCGCCGTCATGAATCCTCCCGGGTAGGAACTGCTCTCTAACGAGCGGCTGCCCGGAAGGTTGGGCGGCGATCAGAACGTCCGTCGGACGTGGGAGAAGATCTCCGCGGCGGCGAAGCCCGCGACGAGCGCCGCGAGCGGGCCGATGACGTAGACGCCGGTCACGGCGGCGTCCTGCGCGCGGTCGTGGCGGTTCGGGGTGAAGGTCTGCACGAGGTACATTCCGAGGGGAACGCCCGCGGTATACCCCCCCAGGCCCGAGAGCAGGGCGATGGCGATCGTCTTCAGCGCGTCCATGTCGTCCTCCTAGGAGTACTGCGTCATGCCGACAAGGAGGGCGATGAGCGCCACCACCGGGCCGACGATCACCGCGACGATGGCGGTTTCCGAGGGTCCGTCCTGCCGCTCCGTCGACGCGTCGTCGGCGGGCATCTCTAGCGGGATGAATCCGAGGGCGCCTCCGAAACTCGAGAGCAGCGCGATTCCGATCGTCGTCAGCATGTCCATGTCGTCCTCCGTTTGTCCGTCGCTCCAAGAGGTACGTCGCGTGCCGCGGGTTTTAAAAAATCGGAGCGGTCGAAAAGGATTGACACTCTTTTGACCCCGGATATCATGCGCGGAGCACAGGCGCCCGTTGAGGGCTTAATAGGGAACCCCGTGTGATTCGGGGGCGGTCCCGCCGCTGTAACTGGAGCTGTACGCCCGACGTCACTGTCGCGCCGAAAGGCCGGCGGGAAGACCCGGGAACGTGATCCAGGAGCCAGAAGACCTGCCTGAGCGCACATAGACGGAGCCCCGGAGAAGGGCCGCCCGTCGGCCGGGAAACGAAGCGAACTGGGTGCAGCTTCCCTGCATGGAGGGGCTGCGCCCTTTTTTCGTTTATGCCGGCCATCATGATCCAGGGGACCGCCAGCGGGGTGGGCAAGTCCACCCTCGTCGCGGCCCTCTGCCGCATCCTGCGCCAGGACGGGCTCCGCGTCGCCCCGTTCAAGGCGCAGAACATGGCCAACAACGCCCACGTCTGCGGCGACGGCGGCGAGATCGGCCGCTCCACCGCGGTCCAGGCCCGCGCCTGCGGCCTCGAGCCCACGGTCGACATGAACCCCGTGCTGCTCAAGCCGTCCACCGACACGGCCGCGCAGGTGGTCGTGATGGGACGCCCGGTCAGGAACATGACCGCGGCGGAGTACCAGGACTACAAGCCGACGCTGCTCAGTCTCATCCGCGGCTGCCTCTTCCGGCTCCAGCGCGGCCACGACGTCGTCGTCATCGAAGGCGCCGGCAGCCCCGCCGAGGTCAACCTCCGCGATTCCGACATCGTCAACATGCGCACCGCGGAGATCGCCGACGCGCCCGTCCTGCTCGCGGCGGACATCGACGTGGGCGGCGTCTTCGCGCAGATCGTCGGCACGATGCACCTGCTCCTGGAATCCGAGCGCGCGCGCGTGCGCGGCTTCATCATCAACAAGTTCCGCGGCGACCTCGGGATCCTGAAGCCGGGCCTGGAGTTCCTCGAGCGCGAGACCGCGCGGCCCGTGCTCGGCGTCGTGCCGCACTTCCGCCACATCCGCCTGCCCGAGGAAGATGCCGTCCCGATCGCGAAGGTCGGCGGCGTCGCGCCCGCGGGCAAGATCCGCATCGACGTCGTGCTGCACCCGCGCATGTCCAACTTCACCGACTTCGACGCGCTCGAGGCGGAGCCGGACGTCAGCCTCCGCTATCTCGAGCGGCCGGACGACCGCGTGCCCGACGCGCTCATCCTGCCGGGGACCAAGAGCACGATCGCCGACCTCCGTCGGCTGAAGGAGGCGGGCTTCGCCGCCCACGTGACCCGCTGCCTGGAGAGAGGGGCGACGGTCGTGGGCATCTGCGGCGGCTTCCAGATGCTGGGCACGCTGATCCGCGACCCGCGGCACGTCGAGTCGCCGTCGGACGCCGAGGAGGGGCTCGGGCTGCTCCCCTCGGTGACGGTCTTCGAGGAGGACAAGATCACCGCGCAGGTCTCGGGGGTCCATCTGGGCAGCGGCACCGAGGTGCGCGGGTACGAGATCCACATGGGCCGCGCCGAGCGGGCGCCGGAGTCGCCGCTGCTCCGCATCACCGAGCGGGGCGGGCGATCCGTCTCCGAGTTCGACGGCGCCGAGGCCGCGGGCGGGCGCGTCTGGGGCACCTATCTCCACGGAGTCTTCGACAACCCCGGCTTCCGGCGCCACTTCGTGGATGCCCTCCGGGCCGCCCGCGGCTGGCCCGCCCTGCGCACCCTCTCGCCCGTGGACGCCGAGGCGGAGTTCGACAAGCTGGCCGCGCACGTGCGGGCGAGCCTCGACATGAGCCGCATCCACCAGATCATCCGGGGTGCGCCGTGAAGACCTTCGTGATCGCCGGGACGCAGACCGGCGTGGGCAAGACGACGATCGCCGCGGGCCTGATGGCGGCGCTCGCGCGGCGCGGGCACAGGGTCCAGGGCTTCAAGGTCGGCCCCGACTACATCGACCCGTCCTACCACGAGCGCGCGACCGGGCGGCCCTCGCGCAACCTCGACCTCTGGATGTGCTCCGCGGCCGCGCTGCGGCAGAGCTACGCGCGCGCGGCGGCCGACGTGAACGTGGTCGAGGGCATGATGGGGCTCTTCGACGGCGCCGCCGACGGCCGCGGCAGCACGGCGGCGGTCGCGAAGACGCTGGGCGCGCCCGTGATCCTCGTGGTCGATGCATCGGGTCTCGCCCAGTCGGCCGGGGCGCTCGTCCACGGGTACGCGACCTTCGATCCCGGGCTTTCACTCGCGGGCGTGATCTTCAACCGCGTCGCGGGGGAGGGGCACTACGAATACCTCCGCCGCTCGGTGAGGCTCCCGTCGTTCGGCTGGGTCGAGCGGGACCCGTCGATCGCGCTTCCCGAGCGCCACCTCGGGCTCGTTCCCGCCGGGGAGCGGCCGCCCGACCTCGTCCGCGTCGGCGAGCGCGTCGTCCGCCACCTCGAGCTCGAGGCGCTCCTGGATCGCGCGCGGGTGCCGGCGCCGCCTCGGACCGCGCTCCCGAAGCGCGCGCCGAGCGTGACGATCGCCTGCGCCCGCGACGAGGCCTTCACCTTCTACTACCAGGACAACCTGGACCTCCTGGAAGCCGCGGGGGCGCGGATCGTCCCGTTCAGCCCGCTCCGCGGAGAGCTGCCGAACGCGGACGCGCTCTACCTGGGCGGCGGCTTTCCCGAGCTGCATCGTCCGCGCGCGCATCGGCGGCTCCGCGAGGCCGTGCGGGCCGGGATGCCGGTCTACGCGGAGTGCGGCGGCCTCATGTACCTCGTGGGCCAGGGGCTGATCCCGGGCCGCATCGAGATGACGGCGCGGCTGCAGAACTTCGGCTACAAGGAGGCGCGCGCCGCGCGCGACACCGTGGTGGCCCGCCGGGGGCTGCGGCTCCGCGGCCACGAGTTCCATCACTCCCGCTGGATCCACCCGCGCGTGCCCGCCGCCTGGCGGCTCGCGCGCGGTCCCGAAGGCTACGCCCGGAAGAATATTCACGCCTCGTACGTGCACCTGCATTTCGGCGGCGCTCCGGAATGCGCCCGACGGTTTGTCGAGAGCGCCCAACGATGGAGAGGGAAGACGTCATGAACCTGCTGCTCGCGATGCTGCTGTGTCTCCAGGATCCGCCGACGAAGCCGGTGGCGCCGCCGAAGGATCCTCCGCCCACCCAGGAAGAGAAGCCGCGCAAGGATCAGGAAGTGGTCATCACCGCCGACCGCCGGCAGACGGACGTCATGGACGTTCCGGCCGGCGTCACGGTGATCACCGGCAAGCAGATCCAGGAGAGCGGCGCGACCAACATGGTCGAAGTGATCGAACGCCAGCCCGGATTCTTCGCGCAAGGCCAGGTGAAGGGCGGCTACGACCGGCTCATGGACCTGCGCGGCTACAACAACGGCTCGGGCAACGGCCAGCGGACCCTCGTCCTGGTCGACGGCCGGAAGACCAACTCGGTGACCGGCTCGACGACGGACTGGGCCGCGATCCCCCTGGACAACATCGACCGGATCGAGATCGTCCGCGGCCCCTCGGCCGCGATCTACGGCGACACCGCCATGGCCGGCGTGATCAACATCATCACCAAGAAGGGCGCGAAGGATCCCTCGGCGCGCCTCACCCTGTCGGGAGGCACGTGGTCGACGTTCAACGCGGGGGCCGTTGCGAGCGCCTCCTCGGACAAGGCGACCTTCCAGGTTCTCGCCCTGGACGAACGCACGAAGGGGTATCGGACGAACAGCGGTTACCGTGGCGATACGATCACGACCCGCCTGAACTACGATCTCGATCCGACGCTCCACTTCTTCGCCAAGCTGGGGCATCATGACGACGACCGCGAGCGGCCGGGATCCCTGACGCAGGCGGAGATCGACGTGTTCGGGCGCCGCGGCTCCGTCCGGCGGGGCAACGCCCACGTGTCGGAGAACTACATCGACGCGGGCGCCGAGAAGGACTTCGGCGACTACGGCGAGTTGAGCGTCACCCTCGACCACACCCGGACCGACGAGAACTCCCTCGACCAGGAGTTCCAGTTCCGGCTCGACGACGGCTCGCAGCTCACGGCGCTCCAGCTCAAGCACGTCCTCGCTCCGAAGAAGGCGCCGCTCGGGCTGACCTTCACGACGGGCATGGACCTCTCCTACGAGACGGCCGACGCCACGTCCGCGCTTCCGGGCTTCAACGCCGATACCAACTATGTCCGGCGCCTGATGGGACTCTTCGAACAGGTCGAGCTCCGGCCCATCGAGAGGGTGATCATCACGGGGGGCGCGCGCTTCGACCGGGCGCTCTTCGCGCTCGACCGTGAGGACAATTTCGGGACCGACCTGGATGTGACCAAGCCCTTCGACCAGTGGTCGCCGATGGGAGGCGTGACCATCCGCGCGATGGACTGGGTCTCGATCTTCGCGTCGGCCGGCCGCTCCTTCAAGTACCCGACCCGGGACGAGTTCGTGGGGTTCACGGCGTTCGATCCCGAGCTTCTGCCCGAACGCGCCACCACCTATCAGGGCGGCGTCCGGGTGCTGGTGAACAACGTGGCGTCCGGCGAGGTGACCGTGTACCGGATGATCGTCCACGACGAGATCTTCTTCGACCCGACCTTCTTCGGGCCCTTCGGGTCGAACGTCAACTTCGAGAAGGTCACCCACTCGGGCGTCGAGACCCAGGGGCGCGTCACTCCCTTCCCCTGGCTGGACGTCTTCGCAACCTACACGTTCACCAAGGTCGTGATCAACAACGCGCTCGACCCGGCCCAGATCGGCAAGACCTATCCGGTGACGCCGCGCCACGCGGCGACCCTGGGCGTCACCGGGCGCTACCAGGGCGTGGTCCTGAGCGTCGACGCCCGCTTCGCGGGGCACCGCTACCTCATCAGCGACTTCACGAACTCGCTGCCGACGCTCGAAGATTACGTCGTCTACGACGCCAAGATTTCGTATACCTGGAAGATGCTGACCGGGTTCATTTCCGTGTATAACTTCACCGACCGCAAGTACTTCGACTCGGGCGGCGCCAACGGCCGCTTCAACCCCGCGCCCGAGCGCAGCCTGCTCGTCGGGGCGGAGGTCCAGTTCTGATGATCCTCGAAGTCTCCGGGATTGCCTGCGCGTACGACGGCACGGACGTTCTGTCCGAAGTCACGCTGAAGCTCTCGCCCGGGGACTTCGTGGCGGTGGCGGGGCCGAACGGCTCGGGGAAGTCGACGCTGATCCGCGCGCTGAGCCGCGTGCTGCGGCCGCGCCTCGGGTCGGCCCTGCTGGACGGCAGCGACCTCTACGGGATCCCGGCGCGCCGCAGCGCCCAGGCGATCGCGGTGCTTCCCCAGGAGACCACGGTCGAGTTCGAGTTCAGCTGCGAGGAGGTGGTCCTGATGGGGCGCGCGCCCCACCTGGGGCGCTTCCAGACGGAGAGCGAGCGCGACCTCCAGGTGGTCCGGGAGGCGATGGAGCGCACCTCGACCTGGGAGCTCCGCCACCGGCCCGTCGTCGAGCTCTCCGGCGGCGAGCGCCAGCGCGTCCTGCTGGCCCGCGCCTTCGCGCAGGAGCCGCAGGTCCTGCTGCTGGACGAGCCCACGGCCCATCTCGACCTCTCGTTCCAGGTGCAGATCCTCCGCCTCGTCCGCGCGCTGCGCGACGAGAAGAAGACCGCGGTGCTCGCGTCGCTCCACGACCTCAACCTCGCGGCGGCCTACGCGGATCGCATCGTGCTGCTCTCGAAGGGCAGGATCGCGGCCGCGGGCACGCCGAAGGAGGTGCTCGTGGAGCCGGTCCTGCGGCCGATCTTCGGGCCGGAAGTCACGGTCCGCGCCCACCCCGACACGGGCGCGCCGCTGGTGCTGGTGAAGACGTGAAGCGGCTCCTCGCGTTGCTCCTGATCGTCGGCTGCTCGAAGCCGACCGAAGCACCGGTGGCGAAGCGGGACTTCGTCGACGCGCGAGGGAAGACGGTGTCGATCGCCTTCCCGCCGCGCCGCATCGTGTCGATCATCCCGAGCACGACCGAGCTGCTCTTCGACGTGGGGGCGGGGGAGCAGGTGGCCGGCGTGACCACCTACTGCGACTGGCCGCCCGAGGCGAAGCAGAAGCCCAAGATCGGGGACGTCCGGGTCGATTTTGAAATGCTGGCCGCCCTGAAGCCGGACGTGGTGGTGACGTCGTGGTCGGCGACCAAGAAGGCCTCGGCGGAGATCGAAGGGAAGGGGTATGCGCTCTTCTCGGTGGAGCCGCGCTCCTTCGAGGAAATCGCGGGCTCCCTGCGGCGGCTCGGGGCGCTCACGGGACACGAAGCCGAGGGCGAGCGCGCCGCCGCCGCGCTGGAGGCGCGGGTGAAGGCGGTCGTCGCGGCGCCGGGCCCGACGGTCTACGTCGAGCACAGCCCGTCCCCGCTGGGGACGACGGGGCCCAACACCTATATGGGCGACGCGATCCGCCGCGCGGGCGGCCGCAACGTGTTCGAGGGCGGCTGGCAGGACTTGATCGACTGGGAGACCGTCATGGCGCGCGATCCGGAGGTGATCCTGATCGTCCACGACCGGAAGACCGGGTACGAGAGCCGGGCGGGTTGGAACAACCTGCGCGCCGTGAAGAACAAGCGCGTCTACTTCGTGGCGAAGGAACATTACATGTACCCCACGCCGCGCCTCGCGGACGGGCTCGAAGAAGCGGCGAGGATTTTCCGTGAAAAGAATCCCTAGCCTCGTCGCGCTGCTCTTCCTGATTCCCGCCGCCGTCGCCGTGGTGGCGCTCTCGGTCGTGGCGGGCTCCAGCACGCTGGCCGAGCTGCCGGAGGACCGCCGGCGCGAGATTATCCTCCAGTATCGGCTCCCGCGCGGCATCCTGGCCTTCCTGGTCGGCGCGTCGCTCGGCGCGTCGGGTGTCTGCTTCCAGGGACTCTTCCGGAACGCGCTGGCGGACCCTTTCGTCGTGGGCGTCTCGAGCGGGGCGGCGCTGGGGGCCGTGGGGGCGATCGTGCTGGGCCTGCAGACGACGATGCTCGGGCTGGCGCCGCCGACGGCGATCGGATTCATCGGTGCCATGGTGGCCGCGTTCCTCGCCTTCGGGGTGGCTCGGGTGAGGGGCCGGGTCCCGGTGACCACGCTGCTGCTGGCGGGCTCCGCCATCGGGTCCTTCGCAGGCGCGATGGTGTCCATCCTCATTCTCATGAACAGCCCGAACTGGAGCGAGGTCGTCACGTGGCTGATGGGGAGCATCTCCCATCCGGACCCGTGGAACCGGGTGAAGGTCGTGGTGCCCTGCCTGATCGCGAGCGCGGTGGTGATGCTCGTCTATGCGCGCGACCTCAACCTGCTGCTCCTGGGGGAGGAGTCGGCGCAGCAGCTCGGGGTGGAGGTGGAGCGGCTGAAGATCTTCCTGCTGGCGGCCGGGTCGCTGGCGGCGGCGGGGGCGGTGGCGACCTGCGGGATGATCGGCTTCGTCGGCCTGATCGTCCCCCATGTGGCGCGGCGCCTGGTGGGGCCGGACCACCGGACGCTGCTCCCCATTACCGTGCTGGCGGGGGGGATTCTGCTGACGCTGGCCGACGTCGCGGCGCGGGTGGTGTCGCCGCAGTTCCCGCTGCCGATCGGCGCGGTGACCGCGCTGGGGGGCGCGCCGTTCTTCGTGTATATCCTTCGGCGACGCTCGGCGAAGCTGTAGTCAGGGGCGGAGCGCCCCCCTCGCGGGAAACACGTCGGGCGGTTCTCGTACCGGTCGAAATCCCCTGGACTGGTCTCCGGCGTCGCGACCCTGGCGGCGATGGTTCCGGTCGCGATCGCGCTAGTTCGCCGACGCCGTCGATAGTTTTCTCTGGAGCGTCTGACGCGCGCGCCACAGCCGGCTCATGACCGTGCCCACGGGAATGCCGAGCTTGTCGGCGATTTCCTGGTAGGGCGAATCCTCGAGCGCGGCCATCAGGAAGACCTTCCGATAGTCGTCGGGCAGGTTGCTGACGGCGTCGAGTACCTCGTCGCTGACTTCCAGGTCGGCGGGCATCCCTTCCTCGGGATCGAAGCCCTCGGGGTAGGGGCCTTCCTTGGCGACCTGGCGGTGACGATAGACGCTCATGACGGTGTTGTAGAGAATCCTCATCAGCCAGGCGCGGAGGTTGGTGCCGGCGGAGAAGCGGTCGGCGTTCTTGAGCGCCTTGACGAACGTATCCTGGACCATGTCCTGGGCCAGGTCGAAGTCGCCATGGCAGAATTTAAGCGCCGCCCGCTCCAGGGCCGCGCGGTGCGATTCGATCAGGTTTTCAAAACTGGTTTCCATGGTGCCCTCGCCTATCTTCTCTAGTTAGGAACGATAATATCTACTCCAACCCTAAAATAACCGATCACTCATTCTTCAACAGTTTCAGGGCCTGCCAAAATCCCTGATCCAGCGGGTCCACCTTTTTCAGGCTCTTGGACAGGAGCATCAGTCCCTGCATCGATCCGAAGAGGAGGTACGCGGAGGCCTGGGGGTCGATGCCTCTGCGGAACTCGCCGGCCTTGATGCCGTCCTGGACCACCCCGGCGATCGCCTCGACGCACTCCTCAAAGTACTTGGCCAGCCGCATCCGGAACTCCGGGTGCGTGTCCGACAGTTCCTGCGCCAGGTTGCCCATGGGGCAGCCCCCGCAGCAGTTGTTTGCGGATACCTTTTTGACGACCGCGTCATGGAGCCGTTCCAGTTTTTGGGTCGCGGTGATCGAGCGATTCATGAAGAGCGGCGCCAGTTCCTGGCGCGACTTCTCGAAGTAGCCCTCGAGGACCTCGATGGCGAGCTCCTCCTTCGACTTGAAATGGTAGTAGAAATTGGAGGGCGCCACCCGGGCGGCTTCGAGGATCTCATCGACGCTCGTCGCCTGATACCCGTTCCGGCCCAGAATGGCCGTCGCGGCTTCCACCAGTTTCTCGCGGTTTCCCATAACTCTCGTTAGTAACGTTATAACCTAAACAGCCGACGGTCGCAAGTTATTTCGCCAAAAGACCTCAAATCATTTCCCCGAAAGGTAGCGTTGTAGGATGGGAAGGGAGCGGTCGTAGCGGTAGGAGATCGAGGAGTGATCGTCGTCGAACTCCTCGTGCTGGACCCGGATCCCCAGCCGGCGAGCCTTCGCGGTGAAGATTCTGGCCCCATGGTGCAGCGCGAACTGATCTCTCGATCCGCAGTCGATGAAGACCCCGCGCAACTTCTTCAGGTCGCGGGCGTGTCGATCCAGCAACTCTATCGGATCCAAGGACTTCCAGCGCCTCCAGACGACGGCATCGATCGCCCCCGTCGCCAGGTCGAACGGCAGGTCGAAGGACTTCCCCCGGGGCGAATAGCAAGCCGCCATCGCGATCGTGTTCACCGCCGCATGGAGATTGCCCGACATCCGCTTGGGCATCTTCTCCCAGGCCTTGAGGAACTTGGCGGCCCCGCCATGCTTGCGGATCAGGTCGATGGCTTTCGGGAAGTCGGGCTGGTAGCAGTACTCGAAATACATGTCCCCGGAATGGCAGGCCAGCGCTTGGAAGACGTCCGGATGCCGCATCCCGAGGAGCATCGCCCCGTAGCCGCCGCTCGATTTGCCCAGCACCGCGCGCCGGCGGTTCGTCCTGTAGCGGGCGTCGATGGTGGGCACCAGCTCGCGGACGACGTGGTCCTCGTAGCGCCCGGTCGCCGTGGAGTTGAGGTACTGGGACCCGCCCAGGCGCGTGAAGCAGTCGGGCATGACCACGATGGCCTCGCCCATCTTCTTCGTGCGGATCAAGCGGTCCAGCCGCTCGGGCAGCGATTCGCTCCAGGCCTGGCGCTGGACCATCAGCTCGCCGAAGCCCGTGAAGCCCGTCAGCATGAAGAGGACCGGGTAGCGTCCCTTCGGGTAGGAGGGAGGGAGGTAGACCGGCGTGCGCCTCAGGTGCGGGTCGCCGAGCGGGTTGCCCCGCAGGACCCGGCTGTCGATTTCGAGGATCTCGACGGTCATTTCAGGTTGAGGGCGAGCAGCCGCAGCTGCGTCATCTCCTCGATCGCGTAGCGGACGCCCTCGCGGCCCTGCCCTGAATCCTTCTCGCCGCCGTAGGGCATGCTGTCCACGCGCCAGCTGGGGACGTCGTTCACGATGACGCCGCCGACCTCCAGCGTCTCGAAGGCCTGGAAGACCCGGCCCACGTCCCGTGCGAAGACGCCGGCCTGCAGGCCGAACGCCGAATCGTTCACCGACGCGAGCGCGGCGGGGAAGTCGCGGTAGCGGTACAGGTTCACGATCGGCGCGAAGACCTCGTTGCAGTGGACCTTCATCTCGGGCTTCACGTCGGCGATCACGGTCGGGGGGAAGAAGCGGCCCTCGCGCTTGCCGCCGCAGAGAACCGTCGCGCCCCCCTTCGCGGCCTCGTCGACCCAGGCCTGCGTGCGTTCGACCGCCTTGTCGTCGATCATCGGCCCGAGGTCGGTCTTCTCGTCGAGCGGGTCGCCCAGGACGAGCTTCTTCGTCCGCTCGAGGAATTTCTGCGTGAAGGCGTCGGCGATCTTCTCGTGGAGGTAGATCCGCTGCACCGAGATGCAGACCTGGCCCGCATACGCGAAGGAGCCGGAGACGGCGCGCTCGACCGCGAGGTCCAGGTCCGCGTCCTCGGTCACGATCACGGCGGCGTTGCCGCCCAGCTCCAGGACCACGCGCTTGCGGCCCGCCTTCCGCTTCAGGTCCCAGCCTACCGCCGGGCTGCCCGTGAACGTGACGAGCTTGAAGCGGTCGTCGGCGACGAGGCGGTCGGCCACGTCCGCCCCGCAGGGGGTGACGTTCACCATGCCCGCGGGCATGCCCGCCTCCACCAGCACCTCGCCCAGCAGGAGGGCCGACAGGGGCGTCGCGCTCGCGGGCTTCAGGACGATCGTGTTCCCCGCGGCCATCGACGGGGCGACCTTGTGAGCGACGAGATTGAGGGGGAAGTTGAACGGCGCGATGCCGAAGATCGGCCCGAGCGGAAAGCGGCGGGTGATGCCCAGGCGGCCTTCCGACTGGGCGTTCAAGTCGAGCGGCAGCACCTCGCCGCCGATGCGCTTCGCCTCCTCGCTCGCGATCGTGAAGGTCGAGACCGCGCGGTCGACCTCCGAGCGCGACAGCTTGATGGTCTTGGCGTTCTCGAGCGTGATGGCGCGGGCGATCTCGTCCTTGCGGCGGGCCAGCCCCGCGGCGGTCCGCTGGAGGATCTCACTCCGCTTGATCGAGGAGAGCTTGCGCGTCTCCTCGAAGCCTTTGACGGCGGCCTGCACCGCGCGCTCCATCTCGGCGGGCCCGGCCTTGGCGACCTCGCCGACGACCTCGCCCGAGTGGGGGCTGCGGACCTTGATGCTGTCCGGAGCATCGACCCATTCGTTGCCGATGAGGAGCTTGCGTCGCTGCATGGGGGTCCAGAATGAGGAATCAAGATTGAAGAATCAAGGATATAGTTGGACGCCATGGGCCGGATCTCGAGATCGGGAGCGCGGAAAATTCTCACCCGCTGCAGTCGCGGAGGCGTTGCTTACGTGCACGGGCGCGGCTATCGCTGGGTGATGGACGTCTTCCTTCCGTGTCTTGCCCTGCTGGAGACATCCAAGTCTCGGCGAGACCAGGAACTTGCCGCGGACGGGTATTACCGGTTGGGCGACGTGCATGATTTCAACCATGCTCCCCAGGCGGCCATCGCCGCTTATCGCCGCTGCCTGAGGCTGGATCCTCAGGAGGCGGCCGCGTGGCGCGAGATCGGCATGATGTACGAGCATTCCGGACAGCACCATAAAGCTCTTGCTGCGCTTCGCCGCGCAACCAGGATGGATCCTGACGACGTCTACGCCAGGGACGACCTGAAAGCGAGCAGCGAGTATCCCAGTCCCCCTTTGCGCGGGCGCGCCAGGCAAATTCAGCGAGCCTGCGAGCTGCTGGCCCGTCGCCGCTTTCAGGACGCCTTGTCCTTACTGAGGAAGGCCCGATCGATCCCCGAGCTTCAGGTCACGGCGCGAATCTACGGTGCTCAGGGAGATTGCGATCGGGTTCTCGCGACGTGGGAGAAGATCTCCCGAAGGAAGGGACCTGTCGAACTGCTCTGGGAAGATTGGCACTTCCTTCCAGGAGAGGTATTCGATTCCACCGCCTGGTGGACGCTGATGTGGCAACTGCGGAAGCGTTGGAAATCCTGCAGCTGGCCGAGATTTCCGTCGACCGACGATCTGAACCTGAGCACGAACGCCAAAGGGTTCCGAGCGCGATCGACTCTCGTCGTGAAGTACTACCTGGCAAAGACCGGGAACGATTTCGCCGCGGCTCTGGAACTCTCGCGTCGCAATCCCAGATGGAAGGCGGCGGCGGATCTTGCGAGAAGGCTTCGCCGGATCAGTTCTGCTTCGCGCCTTCCTTGACCCAGCGGGAGATGAGCTCGACCTGCTCCGGCTTGAGTTTGTCGCCCTTCTCGGGCATCTCGGGCTCGGCGCCGGAGATCATCTCGACCAGGAGGCTCTTGGCCGGGTCGCCGGCCTTGACCGGCGTGCCCTGCTTGCCGCCCTTCATGAGGTCGGCGTAGGTGGACATGTCGAGCTTGCCCTTCTTCTTGTCGGGCTTGTGGCAGGAGATGCAGCTGGCCTTGAAGATCGGCTGGATGTCCTTCTCGTAGCTGACGGCCTTCTTGTCCTGGGCCGACGCCGACAGCGCGAGGCCCGCCATGATGACGATCGCCGGTGCGAATCGCATAGGTGTCCTGGCTCCTGTATAAGTCGGATTATTATACGCCGACGGCTCGGAAATGGCGGGTCAACGGCCTTCGCTCATCCTGGCGGGGGAGCGAAGATTTGGTGGGCGGGGCGAGACTCGAACTCGCACGCCTTGCGGCATACGCCCCTCAAACGTACGTGTCTGCCAATTCCACCACCCGCCCACGTAGCGCTTGGTGAGGGAGGGATATTCTTATCATTCCCCCAACGGGGAGCAAGCATTATTCTCGGAAAGCCCACGGAATGGCCCAGCGACGCCGGGCGTTGCCCGGATAGAGGAGCCGGCCATGCCAAGAATCACCATCCGGCACTGCTTGCGCTGAGGCTACCGGCCGCGGGCCGCCCGGGCGGCGGACGCACTGCGGCGCGAACTCGGCGTCGACGCCGAAATCGAGGAGGGCGATCCCGGGGAATTCTCCGTCTGGGTCGGCGATCGCAAGGTCGCGTCCAAGGGCCTGATCCTCTTTCCGACGGAGCGCCGGATCGTCAGCGCCGTCCGCGCCGCGATGTTCTAGGTCGTGTTTCGAAAGCCCGTGATCCTCACCGGATTGGCCACGGAGCCCACAAAGCCCCCAGAGCAGATCCCCCTCTGTGGGCTCGGAGGGCTCTGTGGCCAATCCGTTTGGACCTAGCGCTTCGCCGGCCAGACGCGCAGCTCGAAGTCGAGCCCTTCGCTGCTGAAGCGGCCGGACCAGGATGCGCGATCGAGCCAGCCCACCTGGTCCGCCCAGGCCTCGATGGACGCCTTCACCCGCGTCAGCTCCTCCTGGTAGGGGAGCGTCTTCGAGATCTCCTCGAGCGCCTTCGCCTCGAACTGCGCCTTCTGGGCGTCCTGGTACTTCGCCAGCTCCGACGCGTCGGGGAACTGCTTCCGGAGCGCCGTCATCGTGTCCGGCGTGAAGGTCCGAAGGTAGAGCGTCGCCGCCTTCCGCTCCGCCTCCGCGCGGAACGCGTCGTCGGCGACGAGCGGCGCGAGCTGCCGCAGGGACTCGAGCAGCGGCCCGATCTCGAGCGTCAGTGCGCCGTGCGATTCCCCGCCCGCGACCGCCGGGGCTGTGAGCGCCTCGGCGCAGGTCGAGAACACGAAGCGGTTCTTCTCGAACGTGTAGGCCGGCGTGAATGCCTCGCCCAGCCGCAGCGCCGCGGCCCGCGGGGCCTTGACCCGCCAGACCGAGCCCTCCGCCGCGATCTCGAAGGCCGGCGCCAGGCCCCGCTCGCGACGGACCCGGATCCCGTCGCTGATCGCCCGGTGGACCATCTTGGCCGCCGCGTCCTTCGTCGCCTCGTCCGGGAAATCGATCCAGACCTGCAGCGCCGGCTTCGAGTAGGGCGTCCGGACCAGCGCCAGGCCCCAGCCGGGGCCGAGCTTCCCCAGGAACTCGCGGAACGAGTGGCCCTCCAGGTAGTCCCGGCTCAGGAGATTCGCCTCGCGCTCCGCCTTCTCGCAGTCGATCGGGTCGAGCAGGTCGTGGGTGATTTCCTCCCACACGCGGGGGAAGTGCTCCGTCAGCGCCGCCTGCAGGGCCGAGCCGCCCTCCGGCGCGCCCCGCCGCGGCGCGTGCACGTACTTCTCCAGGTAGGTCCGGAAGAGGCCGCCGCGGTAGAGCGCCCGGCCCTTCAGGAAGAACGGGGGGCCGGGCTGCAGCTCGACGCCGATGGCCGAGAAGTCCCGTAGGCGCCCCCGTGGCTTGAGGATCTCGAGGTTGAAGAAGAAGCGCGAGCCCAGCGCCCGGAACTCGGGGAGCTCCGCGAGTGACCCCGTGCGCGCCTTCTGCCGCGCGAGCGCCTCGGGGGTCTGGGCGACCACGGCCGCCCCGTCCCGCACTTCGGCGCCCGCCAGCGCCGCCGACGCCCGCGTCAGCCGCGCGAGCGCGACCCACTGGTACGAGCGGTCCACGTAGACGGCGAGCCCTCCGGAAAGGTGGGGCCGCGCGGGGTCGAGGCGCTTGCGGATCTCGTCCGACCAGGGGGTCCGCAGGGTCTCCAGCTCCCGGTAGTCGGGGAAGCCGGCGTAGAAGACGGCGTCGGCGGGGACCAGATCCGCCAGCGGGAAGGTCTCGAGGGGGCGGGGGCGCAGGAAGGCGGCCAGCGTGACGCCCAGGACGAGCACCACGACGCCCGAACCGATCCACGCGCCCCGCTTCACCCCGGGATTCTACCGGAACCGGAGAGGCTTGCAAACCCGTTCCCGCAGACCTAAACTGTCCCCCTATATGACTACTGAAACGCAGAAAAAGATCCTGTCCCGCCGCGCGTCCGAGGCCGAGGAATCGGTCACCCTGGCCATCACCGCCAAGGCCAACCAGATGCGGGAGCAGGGCATCGACGTGATCTCGTTCTCCGCCGGAGAACCCGACTTCGACACCCCCGACCACATCAAGAAGGCGGCCGCCGACGCCCTGGCGGCGGGCCAGACCAAGTACACCCCCGCGAGCGGCCTGCCCGCGCTGCGGAAGGCAATCGCGGCCAAGTTCCTGCGCGACAACGGCCTGACCTACGACCCCGCGCAGATCGTCGTCTCCTGCGGCGCCAAGCACTCGCTCTACAACGTCATGCAGGCGATCCTGGAGGAGGGCGATGAGGCCATCATCCCCGCCCCCTACTGGGTGAGCTACCCCGCGATGGTGAAGTGCGCCGGGGCGACCCCCGTCATCGTCAACACCCAGGAGAAGAACGGGCTGAAGATGACCGCCGAGGAGCTCCGCAAGGCCATCACGGAGCGCACGAAGTGCCTCATCCTTTGCAGCCCCTCGAATCCGACGGGCATGGTCTACAGCGAGGCCGAGCTCAAGGCCGTCGCCGACGTCTGCATCGAGAAGGACCTCCTGGTCATCTCCGACGAGATCTACGAGAAGCTTGTCTTCGGCGTGCCCTTCGCGTCGATCGCGACCATCGCGCCCAAGCTCCGCGAGAAGACCGTCGTCGTCAACGGCGCCTCGAAGGCCTACGCGATGACCGGCTGGCGCATCGGCTACGCCGCCGGCCCCAAGGAGATCATGACCGCGGTCGGCCGCATGCAGAGCCAGTCCACCTCGAACGCGACCTCGATCGCGCAGTACGCGACGATCGCGGCGCTCAACGGCGACCAGGGCTGCGTCGAGAAGATGCGCGTCGAGTACGCCAAGCGCCGCGACTACATCGTCGGCCGCCTGCGCAAGATCCCGGGCGTCGCCTGCGGCGAGCCGCAGGGGGCGTTCTACGTCTTCCCGCGCGTCTCCGCGCTCTACGGCAAGAAGCACCAGGGCAAGGCGATCACCGGCTCCGTCGCGATGGCGGAGACGCTCCTCGAGAAGGCCCACATCGCCACGGTCCCGGGCTCGGGCTTCGGGGCGGACGAGTACATCCGCCTCTCCTACGCCACGTCGATGGAGAAGATCGAGAAGGGCCTCGACCGGCTGGAGAAATTCGTCAAGGAACTCAGCTAGAGTGCAGTTTCAACGGACCCCGGCGATCTGTCTCCACAAGACTGACTTCAGCGAGACGAGCCAGGTCCTGCGGTTCTTCACGCCCGAGGCCGGCAAGATCAACTGCATCGCCAAGGGCTCCAAGCGCAAGAAGAGCGCGTTCCTGGCCCCCTTCGAGCTGTTGTCGCTCTACGACCTCATCCGCATCGAGAAGCGGCCGGGCACCCTCGACATCCTCACGAAGGCCGAGCGGGTCCGCTCCTTCACGAAGCTGAGGACCGACTATCCCCGCTACGTCGCGGCCTGCTATGCGGCGGAGTTCGTCGACGAGTTTGCCCCCGAGGGCCAGCCCATCGAGGGACTCTACGAGCAGCTCGTCCACGCGCTGGAGCGCCTCGAGGCGGGCGTCGCCCCCGCGGACGCGGTCTTCTCGTTCGAGGCGCAGTCGCTCCGCGCCCTGGGCTACCTCCCGCGCCTGCGCGAGTGCGGCGTCTGCCGCAAGATGGTGTCGCGGCCGGAGCTCTACTTCTCGGTGCGCGACGGCGGCGCGCTCGACCCGGAGTGCCGCCCGCGCGAGGAGCGCTGGTTCCCCGTGCGCCGCGCGTCGCTCGAGTCCATCGCCCGTTTCTCCGAGGGGGACATGCCCAAGGAGGCGATGAAGCGGGCCCTCGTCATGGAGATCCGCCAGGTCCTCGACGCCTGCATCCGCTTCCACCTGGAGCGCGACCTCAAGAGCGTGAAGTTCCTCCGCGAGACGATCGCGATGCCGGCGACTTCGGTATAATGCCGGCATGTACGAGGAAGGGAGCTCCGCCGGCGACCGCGCGGTGAACGACCTCCACGGCAAGCCCCGCGACCTGCGCGATTTCCGCCGCCGCGCGCATGTGGTGCTCCTCTGGGACCCGGGCGCCGGTCCCGCCGAGCTCGCTGCCTGGCGCGAGCGCCGCGTCGCCGAGTCCCAGCAGTGGACCTGGCTGCAGGCGGAAGCCGTCGTCCCCGCCGAGCCGCCGCAGGGCCTGCGCCCCGGCACCTACCTGATCAGCCGCTGGGGAAAGGTGATCGCCATCCACCCGTCCGGCGCCTGGGACATGCCCCGCATCGAGCGCGACCTGCTCACCTGGGAAGCCCAGGATTGTTGTGATCTCAGCAAAGCCCCGTAACCCGTCGGATCCCAGTACACAGCCCGAACCAGTACCCAGTACACAGTACCCAGGCAGAGGGGTCCCCATCCCTGCCTTCCCCGGGAGAAGGCGCTTGCCTCCCCTCCCTCCGAGGGAGGGGCTGGGGGGAGGGTGACGGTTCTGCCTGGGTACTGTGTGCTGTGTACTGGTGTGTGGTTTACTTTTTGTTCAGCGCTCGAAGCTCGGCCTCCGCGCTCGCGTACTCTCGGAGCTGGGTTGAGCGGGTTTCCAGGCAGGCGTCGAAATACATCCGGGCCTGCTCTTCGTCCTCGTCCAGAAGACGCAGCGTGCCGGCGTAGAAGTTCGCCTGGCAGAGCCGCTCTTTCTGGTCCGGTTCCGCCGCCGCGAACAGCATCTCCTCGTTGGAGAGGCCGGCGACGAAGCGAAGCAGCTCCTCGATCCACGGGTCGTTGATCGACCCTCGTTCCAGGAAGAGCCCCAGGTCCCGCTCCGCCGCGGCCCGCTGGCCCATCCGCGATCGTGCGAGGCAGAAGCGGAGCTGGGCGTATCCCCGCAGCGACGGAATCTTCTCGTACGCCAGCGCGGAATCCCTCATGCAGCGTTCCCACGCGTGAAGATCGTAGTGCGCGCAGGCCCGGTCGTAGATCGCTTCTGACTCGTTCGGATTGAGTTCCCAGGCCCTGCCGAAATCCGAGACCGCCCTCCGCAAGTCCTGCAGGTCTACCCAGACGTGTCCCCGCAGGTGGTATGCGGGGCCCGAGTGCGGGTCGAGCTCGATCGCCCAGTTGAAATCCTCGAGAGCCTTGCTCAGGTCACCCTTTCGTTGCTGCTCTGCGCCCCGGAGGAAGTAGGCTCTCGAGTTCAGTTCATCGCCCGGCAGGGATGGGTCCGAGATCTCGCGCAAACGATGCAGGTCGATATCGCGGGAGCGGACCTCGGGGGGCGAGAAGTGGGTCGTGTGACAGGTTCCCAGGTACCTCAGGATGTTGACGAGCACGAGGATCCCGAAGACGCTCCCGCCGCGGCCCAATCCGCTCCAGACGCCTTGCCGCGGCGCCACCGGCAGCGTGATGACACGGGGGCGCGTCGGGGCCGGCGTCGGCGCCGGGGCGGGGACGCACCCGTAGATCGCGCACTTGCGGTCGTTGGCCGCCCAGCAATCGGGGTGATACACCGAGGCGCATTTCGGGCAGCTCGTCGACGGATCGGCGCCGACGTCCTGGAGGCAGAACGCACATCTCCTCGAAGAGGGCGGGGAGTCGCCGAAGATCTCGATGTACCCGCTGTCGCCGGACCTCGAAGCGCCCATCCGATAATTCTAGCCCACCCGCAACAAATGGGCCGCCTCCCCCATCTCTTAGGAGGCGCGGGTGGGAATACCCCTAACCCTGCTCGGGGAGGTAGCATGCAGGACCTGGTAATCCTGGGGGCGGGGGGCGGCGCTAAGAGCGTCCATTGGCTGGCGGAAAGCATCAACGAGGCCCGGCCGAGCTGGACCATCCTGGGCTTCATCGACGAGAACCCCACGCTCCACGGCAGCACGATCTGCGGCGCCCCCGTCCTCGGCGGCTTCGAGTGGTTCGCGGGCCGCCGTCCGCTCCTGATGCACAGCGTGGGCTATCCCCACGTGCGGCGCCGCTTCGCGATGCTGGCCCGCGAGCGGGGCCTCGACTTCGCCCTCGCGATCGCGCCCGAAGTCCGCTACTCCCGCTTCGTCACCTTCGGCAGCGGCAGCGTCCTCTGTACCGGGACCGTCCTGACCTCCCACATTTCGATCGGCAGCCACTGCCTGATCAACCTGAACTGCACGATCGGCCATGACACCGTGATGGAGGACTACGGCGTCCTCGCGCCGGGCGTGCACGTGAGCGGCGCCAGCCACTTGGAGGAGGGCGTCGACATCGGCGCGGGCGCGGTGATTCTTCCCGGCCGCCGGGTGGGCCGGAACTCCGTGATCGGCGCGGGCGCCGTGGTCCGGGACGACGTCCCTCCCAACTCGGTCGCCGTCGGCGTTCCCGCCCGGGTCATCCGGACCCTGGCGAACGCCGCCTGACGTTTTTCCGCATGGCGCCCCGCGGCGTGTCCGTCTAACCTTCGTGCTGCGACTGGGCCTGATTTCCTTCCTCTTCCTGATCCAGGACCCCGAGCTCGAGAGCCGCCTGCTCCCCATCGTCGACCGCGCCTGCGACCTCGACCCTGATGTCCGGGCGGAAGCGGCGGAGGACGCGGCCCGCCTCTACCGGGAGTCCGGGGAAGCGCTGGCCGGCCTCGCCCAGAAGAAGAAGGTCCCCGCGTTGATCGTGATGGCGCTCGCCGGGAAGATCGACGGCGCGGCGCTCTTCAAGAGCCCCGACAAGACCGCCCGCCGGGTCGCCTGCGACCTCCTCACGCCCACGAAGGAGCAGCTTCCCGAGCTGCTCCGGATCGTGGAAGGGAAGGACCTGGGCGCCCGCCTGGCGGCGGCGCGGGCGCTGGGCCGGATCGACGATCCGGCGCTGAGGCAGAACGTCTCGTCCGCGCTGGGCTACGGGATGCGCTGGGCGGGATCGGTCGACCTCCTGTTCAAACTGATCTCCTCGGTCTGGCGGGGGAACGTCGGCCCCCAGAGCTTCCTCGCCGGGGATCCGGAGCCCGAGCGCGCCGCCGTCGCGCTGGCCGCCCTCGCCAACGTCCCGAACCTGATCGTGACCGAAAGTTTCACCCCCTCGCTGGCGCGCGCCCTGGACAACGACCGCATCGACCGGGCCGCGCGCACGCTGCTGATCCGCTCCCTCGGGCGCCGCTCCCCGTCGTCGCTCTGCCCCCTGCTGACGCTGCGCGACCGGAAGCTGCGGGCGGAGATCGTGGACGCGCTGGACCGCTCGCTCGCGAATCCGCTCGCCGCGCCCGCCGTCTACGATGCCTGGCGCGACGCGAAGGAGCGGAAGCTCGACGACGGCAAGACGACGCCCCTGACCGTCCGCCTCGAAGGCTGGCTGAAGCGGCTCTGCGGAGAGGGCGTGACGCCCGACGCCTTCCCGGGCTGGATGTCCTCGAAGTACCGATCCCACGTCGATCAGCAGGCGGACGCGGCGATCCGGCGCGGCGTCGCCGGACTCCGGAAGGCCTACGAGCGCGAGATGGCGGATCGGAACAGTCCGGCGAATCCCATCGCCCTCAGCGCCTTCACGGTCTACGCGTTGCTGAAGTGCGATGTCGCTTCGGACGATCCGACCCTGACCAAGGCGCTGGACGTGCTGCTCGAGAGGGAACCCGAAGGGAACTACGCGGTCTCCCTGGTCACCATGGCGCTCGCCACGGCGCTGGAGAAAGGCACACCGCGCCGGGAACGGATCGAGAAGCGGCTCCTGAGGATGGCCGGGATCCTGGTGGACTCGCAGCTGAAGTCGGGCGGCTGGTCCTACGCTACCCGCAATTATCCCGAACAGTCGTTCGGCGGCTGGGTCTACGATCTGTCCAACACGCAATTCGCGATCCTGGGTCTGCGCGCCGCCGCCAACGCCGGGGCGAAGATCCCCCGAACGACCTGGGAACGCGCGCTGGCCCTGCTGGACAAGGCGCAGTTGCCGGACGGCGGCTGGTCGTACCAGGGAGGGGACGGGTCGCCCTACGACCGTATGACCGCCGCGGGCGCGACCTCGTGGATCATCTGCGCGATCTCTCTCGACGAGAAGCTCGCGCCCGAGGCCGCCGCCGAGGACGCGCGGCTTCGCGGGGCCGTCGCCTGGCTCGCCCGCTCGGCCGAATCCAAGCCGCTCGCCAGCCCGCCCGACTACTACCTCCTCTACAGCCTGGAACGGCTCTGCATGATCGCGAAGGTCCAGCGCCTGGGGACCCGCGACTGGTACGCGGACGGCGCGTCGCTCCTGATCCGCTCGCAGTCCCGCGAGGGGGTCTGGAGCGGAGGCTTCAGTCCCGCCGTCGACACCTCGATGGCCCTGCTGTTCCTGAGGAAGGCGTTCATCGCCCGGCCCGCCGTCGCCACCGAGACGGCCCGCCGGGTGAGCGAGGAGCAGGCGCGCGAGGCACACGAGCGCTCCCTCGAGACGCTCCTCCGGCCCGGCGTGAAGGAGATCCGGCCGCAGCGGGACAAGAACGGCTGGTTCCTGCTCGTGGTCGCCGAATCCGAGGACGCCGCGAAGACGTTGCGGCGCGATCTGGGCCCGGACGTCGACGGCGTCCCGATCCGGGTCACGGTCGAGTAGGCGTCAGGGCCCCGTCACGAAGCTCGCCGAGGGCGTCTGGTACGACCCCAGCCAGTTGTAAGCGGTCACCGTCCAGAAGTAGGTCTGGTTCGGCAGGAGCGTGAGCGGGCACGTCGCGTGGGGCTCGTGCAGGCTCGCGAGCGTGACGACCGGGTTGAGGACGTTGGCGTCCGTGCCTACCTTCAGCGTGTAGTAGCTCACGTTCGTCGACATCGTCCAGGCAAAGCCCGGCGTCCGGCTGACGTTGATGCCGGAGGGGGACAGCAGGGAGAACTGGCTGGGGGGCTGCAGCGGCGACACCGTGGTGAAGCGGTACGGCGAGCCGGCCGCGAGGCGGCTGGAGCCGGTGTCGTGGCCGCGAATTCTCCAGTAGTAGGTCGTCGAGTACGTCAGCGTGGCGGTCGAGAACACCGACGTGATCGTGATGCCGCTCTGCTGGAAGACGATCTTCGAGAAATCCGACGTAAGCGAGATCTCGAGGTCGTAGCTGACGGCGGCCGGCATGGCGCCCCAGGAGAACTGGGTGTTGAGCGGCTGCACCCCGTTGGCATCGTTGAGCGGGGTCATCAGCGAGAAGGGGTCCTGCGGCGCCCCCGAGTTGATCGAGGGGTCGTCCGCGGTGGTGAAGGTCAGGTTGCAGGCCGGAAGCAAGAGCGCGAGCGCGAGCAGAGTTGCGGCGCGCCGGGCGGATGTCATCTGGGTCTCCCCGATCCCTACAAGGTACAACACCCGTACGCGCCGTACCCTAAAAGAATCCCGCGCTACTTGCGGCGCAAATAGACGTAGTACGCGCCGCAGAGGGCCTTGCCCTCCGCGTCGAGGAACCACGTCTGAAGCTGCGCGGGCCCGGTCTTGAGGGGCACGGAGAAGACGACGGAGACGTCGTTCGGGGAGACGGGACGGACGTCGTCGACCTCGGCGATGCGGATCCGCGCCTTCGCGATCGGCAGGGCCTTGCCAGCCGGGAGGACGGCGTCGGCCGCCTGGTAGGCGGGGACCCCGCTGGCGATTGCCGCGTTCGCTTCCGCCGGCCAGCGGCGGAGCTCGATCTCGTAATTCCCGTCGCGCTCGACCTGCAGATTCCACGGACCGCTCTTCGGGTCCCCGGCGAGGACCTGTTTCCCCTGGTCCAGGAACACGTCCTGCCAGTCGCAGGGCGACAGGTGACTCGTCCGTTCCGCGTCGGCCCCGACGCTGATCTTGCCGAACTCGTTGACCCGGGGCCCGACCCGCGACCACCAGGCTTCGTAATGGGCGTTCATCTTTGCGACGACGTCGGGATGCTGCTCGAGGACGTTCGTCTTCTGGGCGGGATCGCTCCGGAGATCGTAGAGCTCCTTCCCCTGGATGAGGCGCCAGCGCTGCCAGAGTACCGCGCCGTCTCCCTTGGCCGGCTCCGGCCGGTCCATGCGGCTGAACTGGGTCACCAGCATCCGGTCCTGGAGCCGCTCGACCTCGCCGCGCAGGAGCTTCGCGAGGCTCGTGCCGTCGAACGTTGCGTCCTTCGGCGCGGCGAGGCCGCAGAGATCGAGCAGCGTGGGCAGCAGGTCCTGGCACTGGGTGAGCTCGGCGACGTCCCCGGGCGCGCGGAGGCGGCCGCCGGGCCAGCGGAGGAAGCAGGGGACCCGGTGGCCTCCCTCGTAGAGCTCGATTTTCTTTCCGCGCATGCCGGCGTTGTAGACCGGAACGCCCACCGTGCCGCCGTTGTCGGTCATGAAGATCAGAATGGTGTTGTCGCGGAGGCCGTTCTTCGCGAGGAACTCGTCCAGCGCCGCCATGTTCTCGTCGATGTTGGCGATCATGCCGAAGAAGCTGGCGATGTTGCGCGGCTGACTCTTATAGGGCTCGCGGTACTTCTCGGGAACCCAGAGCGGACCGTGGGGCGCGTTGAGGGGCAGGTACGTGAAGAACGGCTGGCCGCGCTCGGCGCAGCCCTTCATCCACGCCTTCGCCTCGCGGAAGAAGACGTCCGTGCAGTAGCCCTTGTACGCCTGCCACTCGCCGTTGTGGCGGTAGTGATCGTCGAAGTAGTCGTTCTCCCAGTAGTCGGCGGCCGAGGAGATGTGCGACGAGGGGAAGTAGACGGCTTCCTGGAAGCCGCGGTCGTGCGGCCGATACGGGTAGTTCTCCCCGAGATGCCACTTGCCGAACTGGCCGGTGCGGTAGCCGCCGGCGGCGAAGAGGTCGGCCATCGTCGGGATGCCGCGGCGGAGCAGCGTGCGGCCGCTCGAGACGTTCATGGCGCCGTTCGCCAGGGCGTCGCGTCCCGTGAGGATCTGGCCCCGCGTTGGCGTGCACATGGGGGCGACGTGGAAGTCCGTGAGCCGGATGCTTTCGTCGTGCAGCCGGTCGAGCGCCGGCGTCTTGAGCACCGGGTTGCCGTGGCAGGAGAGGTCCCCGTAGCCCTGGTCGTCGGTCAGGACGAGGATGACGTTCGGGGGACGCGCCGCGGGACGGGATTCCGTCGACGCGCACGAGAGCGTCAGCGCCAGGGCGGCGGCCAGGAAGAGCTTTGGATTCATCCCTACTGAACCCCGGCCGCCGGGGTCCGGTTTCGGGCGATCGGGCTGCTAGGGTTGCTTCTTGGCCTCCTGCCAGGCCAGCTTGACCTCCTCGAAGAGGCCGGCGGCTTCTGCTTCGCGCTTCAGGTACACCCCATCGATCCTGCCGGCGTTCATGCGCAGGAGTTCCACGAGAACCGCCCGATCCGCGCCGAGCAGGATCAGGTCTTCGGGGGTCGCGATCAGCATTTGAACGGACAGGATATCTCCGTGCTCCGCACGCGTGATGACCTGGTTATGGAAGGGGGTGGAGGCCTCGATGATGGTGACGTCCGCTGTAGCTCCGAGATTCGCATCGGGGTATCGCAGATGCAAGGGGTGGTCCGGCGACTGCTGGAGGCCCTCTCCCCGGGCGGCACTGAGGAGAAAATCCCGCTGTTTCGAATTCGAAGAGACCAGCACCTCGAGGCCGGGCACCGCTCGCTTCGAGCCGCGCGCCTGCTGAGCGATCGCGCCGATCGCGACGGCCCTGTGGCCGATCCCCCCAACGGCGGCGTTCAGCTTTCGGAGCGCTCGGGACATCACGGGGACGCCGTTCTCCATCGGCATTGATCATACCGCATGGATGCCGCCGACGAAGATTCGGCCGATCGGGCCGGCCCTCGCGGGAGAGCCGGCCCGATCCCGGAACCTACTTCTGCTCGGGGGACTGCACCTTGATCGTCTGCTTCTTGCCGTGGCGCAGCAGCTCGACGTCGAACTCCTTCTTCTTCAGGGCCTCCTGGACGACCGGGCGGACGCTATCCGCGCCGGCGACGTCCTTGCCGTCGACCTTGAGGAGCACGTCATGCTTCTTGAGGCCGGCCTTCTCGGCCGGGCTGCCGACCTCGACGTCTTCGACGAGGGCGCCGCGCCCCGCGTCCAGGCCGAGCTGCTCGGCCAGCGCCTCGCTCAGCGGGGCCAGCATGACGCCGAGGCGGGGGCCGCTCCTGGCGCCGTGCTCCGCGCGGGCTTCCGCCTTGGCGCCGAGGGAATCTTCGAGCAGCTTCTTCAGGTCGGGACACTGCCCGCCGAACTGCTTCTGCATTTCCTCCAGCTTCTTGGAGAGGTCCTCGTGCCCGCGGAACGTCCAGGCGTGGACGCCGCCGCGCCCGATGCCGTACTTACGGACCAGCTCCGGGTACTGGCGGTTGAACTCCTCCATGGAGTCCGCCTTGTAGGTCTTCTCCTTCCCGTCCTCCTGGACGGTCATCTCGACGTGGCCGTCTCCGGTCACGCGAAGCGAGAAGGCGCGCACGCTCTCCTTCTTGGGCTCCGGGGAATCCTGGGCGCGGAGCAACGCGGCCTGGCTCGCCAGGAGGGCCGCGACCGAAGCAACTGCAACGAGGCGCATCATGGCAGGGGATCTCCTTTCACCGGGGGTTCCGGTTTTGACCTCGACCTACAGGTTCACTCGGAGCGCGCGGGGAAGGCGTCTGCCGGCTTGACCTTCCGTCGATCGCGCTCCGGATCGTTGGTAGCAGGAGGGAGTGAAAAGTTCGGAAAGAAAATCGCGGGGAGGCGAAATCAGGGCGTCACCGATTGATGAGGTCAAAGCCACAAAGTTCCTTCGGTGGCCAGTCAACTTGGCCCACTCCGTACCCCCGCAAGCCGGATCGACGAGTCCCGGCTTGTTTCAGTGCCGCGTCCGTGATCCGGGGGCCATCCGAGCCGGATTCCTTCAGAGCCGGGCGCTTTGCGGAGCAGACTGGACACGCAAACCCCGTTCGAAGCTCCTCGTCGCAGAATCTGCAGCGGGACTGCCCGTCGTCCGGCAGGACCTGCGGCGTGGTGAGTTGGGCCGTCTCGGAAGCCTCGGGCAGCGGCACGACAGCGTCGCGAATGATGAATTGCGGGGACCACTGGCCGGAAGGCCCCTCTCGTAAGGAGAGGCTGTAGTACATGTCTCCGGACATGTCTCCAAGAGCGCTCCCGCCGGAACTCTTGATCGTTGCGAGCCCGGCTCCCAGGAGCAGGATTGCGTGAAGGGCGGCGGAAACGACCCATCCGAAGACCCGGTCCTTGCCCATGACCCTTTCAACGGACCTGCGGATGGAAGGTTCGGCGATTGCGGTCCCGCGATCCCTCTAGGGAATCGCGAGAATGGCCCGCGCGAAGCGATCCGCCGCGCCCTTCGAGAACTTGAAAAACAACGAGGGCTCCGTCGCTTCGAACTCGAGGAGCAGCGGTCCTTCAGGGCCCGGCACGAGGTCGATTCGGGCGTAGAGCAGCGGGTTCGGCGCGAGGGACACGATGCGGTCGGCCACCTCGCGTTCGGCCGGTGTCGGGTCGCGCGGCCGGATGTCCTCTTTGAAGTACAACCCCTCGACGAGCTCCATGTCCGACTTGAGCATCGGCCCTTTGCGGATCGCGTGGCTGAATTGGCCCGCGAAGTAGATCATCGCCGTTTCGCCCCCTTCGTCGACCGCCCGCATGTAGGGCTGCACCATGACGGTGCGGCGCTGATCCTGCAGCTTCCGGACGTGGGCGCGCGCGGCCTCGGCATCGCGGGGAGAATACCGCGCGGTGTCGATCGATCCGGCCGAGACGGCCGGCTTGACGACGAAGTCTCCGTTGGAAGGAAGAACGATCGGGTCCGACGCGTCGATGAAGGTCGTGGGGACGACGGACGGACCCAGCTCCTTGAGGTAGCGCTTGTCCGTATTCCAGCGGAGGATATCGGGCGGATTGGCGAGGCGGGTCACGGCGGCGACGCGCGCGGCCCACGACAGAAATTCGTCCCGCCGGGTGACGTAGTTCCAGGTCGATCGCACGACGGCCAGGGAGAACGATTTCCAGTCGACGGCTGGATCGTCCCAGGCCGCAATGACGGGCTCCACTCCCCGCGCGCGGAGGGCGCTCTCCAGCGGAGGCAGGTCCTCGTCGAGGTGGCGCGATTCCAGCGCCGTCACCAGGGCAACGGTTTTCATGGCCGAGGATTCTACCGGTTCCGGAGCGGTTGTAGTATAGGCGAACGCCGATGAGAACCGCACTCTGCCTGTCCGTCCTGTTCGGTGCCGGCCTCCTCGCTCCCGCGGAGCCCCCGCGCCGCGAGGGCTTCACGATCGTCACCAAGGAATGCGGACTGGAGGCCGTGGTCGACGAGCAGTACAAGAGTCATCCCGAGTGGTGGTTGAGCGGGCTCCACCTCGTGGACCTCGACGGCGACGGCCATCTCGATTTCTTCATGAGCGCTCACGGAGGCGGCGGCGCGCTGGCCGCGCTCAACGACGGCGCCGGCAAGTTCGTCCGCGCCCCCGGGTCCTATCCCGCCACGGAGATCCACCTGCCCTGCGACATCAACGAGGACGGCAAGGTCGATCTCGCCATGACCTATCAGGACGGCGGGGGCCAATGGTGGCTCAACCAGTCGAAACCGGGCGCGCTCGACTTCAAGGCGACGGACCTGCTTCGTGGGGGAAACACGGACCGCATCAACGTGCTCCTCGACATCAACCGCGACGGCAAGAACGACTGGATCCGGAGCCAGGGGCCTGGACTCGTCTTCGATATCGGCGACGGCGGGGGGCGCTTCGCGTCCGGCGAGCTCGCCCTTCGGATCGGCGACGACTATAAGTTCGAGTATTCGGTCGTCCCCGCCGACATCAACGGCGACGGGGAGATCGATCTGCTCGTGGAATGGGGGCGCTACAAGTTCGCCCAGGGCAAGAGCCGGATCTATCGCAACGACGGCAAGCTGCAGTTCACGGACGTCACGCGCGAGGCGGGCCTGACGGAGGACGGAACCTCGATCAAAGGGGTGGACGATTTCAACCACGACGGCCATATCGATCTTGTGGTCCTCGAAAAGAACAGGCTCGAGATCTACATGAACGACGGCACGGGCAAGTTCGTGAAGAAGGAAGGCGCGATCCAGGGACTCAAGGGAACCGCGGCGTACGCCTCGTGGGGAATCGCGGTGTTCACGGACTTCGACAACGACGGCATCGGCGACCTTCTCGTCAACGGCAAGCACTTCCTCAAGCTGCTTCGCGGGCTCGGCGACGGCCGCTTCGAGGTGATGAACGGGGCGTGGGGGATCTCCGACTACTCGGCGTGCAGCGTCGACGACGGCCTCTGCTTCGGCGACATCGACAATGACGGACGGCTCGACATCATCGGCTACCGTCCCGGCGAGAAGCAGCGTCGCTTCGATGTCTACCACAACGACCTGCCGCGCCGCCATTGGCTGAGAGTCCGGCCGCTCGGCCGTCCCGGCAACCGCGCGGCGGCCGGCGCGAAGATCCGGCTCTTCGCGCCTGGCAGCGACCAGCTTCTGGCGTACGAGGAGGTCGCGATCTACGGACGCCAGGAGGCCCACAGCTACTACTCGCCGTCGCAGACCGAGCGACACTTTGGATTGGGCGACCGCGAGCGGGTCGACGTCAGCGTGGAATTCTACCCCTCCCGGAAGGTCGTCTGGACCCGCGGCGCGGAGGCCGACCGCGCGATCACGGTTCGCGAGGACTAAGCTCAGACTACGGGTTGCGGACCGAGAACAGCCGCTCGATCCGGCTCGTGTTCCCCTGGCGGTCCTTCACCTCGATCGAGAGGCGGCCCGACGGCAGCGACTCGATCGGCTTCGAGAGCTTCAGCTCCCAGACGCCCTTCGCGACCTCCGAGAATTTCGACGCCAGGTTCGTCCCGGGCGCCGCGCCGTCGATCGCGAAGTCGGCCGTGACCTTGAAGCTCGCCGCATCGAGCCCGCTCTCGTAGTCGTGCATCCCCAGGCGGATCCGGCCGAGCGCGGGGTTCGATCCCGGCAGCGGCTTCGTGAGCGTCAGGACCGGGCGATTGTCGTCGCACATCCACCCGTAGCCCCGCGCCTCCGGGTTCTTGGCGTCGTAATCGAGATCGATCGGGCAGCCGAGATCGATCCAGCGCGCCACCGTGCGACGGTCCTCGTCGCTGAGCGGCTCGACCTTGATCGTGCGACCGTCCGGCGCCTTGTAGGTGCCCGCGATGGCATCGGCAGGCGGCATTGCCTCGCCGCGGTAGTCGAGATCCCAGCGGGAGCGGAACTTCGCGAGATCAACCGGCTGGCCCTTCAGGGCGAGGACGCCCGAGCCCGGCTCCGTCTCGGACGGGTGGTCGTCGTTCGAGAAGCCGTCCAGACGCCGGCCGAAGATCTTCCAGGCCAGCAGGCTGCGCCGCGCCTGCAGCTTGCGGACGTAGCGCGACGCGTTCGGGTAGCCCCAGCTGTCGTAGCCGACCGGCTTGATCCCGAATTTCGCCTTCTCGTCCATCGCCAGGCGGACGTAGGTGCCGGGGAACTTGCCGTGGTTCTCGATCGGCAGGAGCTCGTCGTCGGCGTCGAGCACGAGGTTGCCGGCGGGCTTCTCCGACGCCTTCGTGTGGCAGACGGCGCAGCTGCGCTTCAGGATCGGCTGGATGTCGCGGAAGTACTCCACCGTGACGGCGCCCTTGGCCGTGCGGATGCCCGTCTCGTCCTTCGCGTCCCAGACCTTGCCGGACTCGTCCTTCGCCTTGGACGTGACGAGCGGCGTCTCCGAGACCAGGTCCCACACCTTGTAGTCGGGCTTCGCGGCCGCCGTCTCCTCGAAGAGCGTGGGCTTCTGGCTGTGGGCGTGGCAGCCGCCGCAGTTCACCCGGATCTCACCGGGCCGCACCTGGTGCCAGGTCTGCGACATGTTGAGCACGAGACCGTTGCGGTCGATCGTCTGGAACGTAAACGCCGTGTCGGCGGGGATCCGCGCGAGGAAGCTCGTGTCGGGGTTCTGGTCCGGATCGCTCGGCTCCTTGCCGCCCTGGAACTTCCGCACCGGGATTTCGCCCAGGATGCGCAGCCGCTCGGACGCGTGGTTGTAGAAGCGACGGCCGTTCTTCGGCCCCTCGCGGCGGTCCGACGTGGGCTCCATGACCAGCAAGCGCAGCGCGTGGATCTCGTCGTTCCCGTAGAGGCCTGCGTCGCCGCCCTGGTTGTGCCAGTTGATGGGCATCCCGTTCCCGTGGCTGGTGAAGGGGTCGAGGCCGCGCCACGGGTCGTTCCCGCCCGCGTAGGTCGACGTCACCTTCCCCTCGGGGACGACCCCGTTGGGGTAGCTCTCGCGCTTGTAGAGGCTCGACGAGCCCACGAGGCCGAAGGGCGTCCCCTCGGGGAGCTGCGGCGAGAGCTTGCCGTCGTTGGCGAGCGGCTCGATCGTCTTCGGCTCCTTGATGCCGTAGACGCGCTCGTAGGGCACGACCGCCCGGGGCCAGCACTCGTTGTACTGCGGGTCGTTCTTGATGAGCCGCATGTCCGAGGGCTGCTGCACGGGCTTGCCGCCCTTGACCAGGTAGATGCCGCCGTCGAGCTGGGGCAGGTACTTGTACTGGTGGTTCACCGGGCCGGGCGAGTAGATCGTGAGGAGGTTGTTGTCCGGCGCGCCCGACGGATGCGTGAACTTGCCGACGCGCGGCGACTTCTTGTCGCCGATGACCGAGGTGTCGGCCTCGCCCTCCTGGTTGAGGGAGAAGGGCGTGAAGGAGATCGAGTTCGTGGGCATGAAGGGCATGCGGTACCACTTGCCCTTGCCGTTGTCGAAGCGGCCGAAGCGCCACGGCCCGTTCCTCGAGTCGTTCATGTAGCCGGGTCCGAACGCGGGGTAGCCGTCGGGCAGAGACGCGGGGATCTGGATGTAGGCGCCGAAGCCGCTGTTGTTCTGGTTGTAGTACTCCTCGACGATGATCGACCCGTCCGAGAGCTGCGTCTGGAAGTGGAAGCCGTTCGACGCGCCGCCCGGGTCGAAGGCGCTGACGAGCGGGCCCCAGTTCGTGCCGTCGGGGTGGATCGTCCAGATGCCCCAGGAGATCTCGCTGCGGATCCCCTGCGACTCCAGCGAGCTGAACATGATTCGCCCGTCACGGAGCACGACCGGGTGCAGGGCGCCGGCGATGTTCAGGTGGCCGATCTTGTGAAGGTTCGCCGGCGCGGGGTCGTCGGCGGCGACGCTCTCGTCGTGGTCGTCCATGACGAAGAGCTGCAGCGCGATCGCGGGGTAGCCCTTGGAGGGGCGGAAGCCCTCGCGGTTGCTCGTGAACGCGAGCTTGCCGCCCGGCAGGGGGCAGGGGCCCATGTTGAACACGCCGTAAGGGATCGAGGTCTTCTCGCCTTCCTTGCGCGACGCGTTGCGATAGTCGCTCGCCCAATTCGCCGCGCCCGTATTGGGGGTGAACACCTGGTTCGTGAGGCGCACGAGCTTCCGGCTCTTGAGGTGGAGCTTGTAGAGATCGGCGCCGTCGGCCGGCGGCGACCATTGGTTGGCCTTCTGCAGGTTGTAGAGGCGGGAGAAGTACACCCACTGGGCGTCGAATGAAAGGATCGGGTCCGTGATGGATCCGGAGCCGCCTTCGGCGAGCAGCTCTTCCGTGCCGTCGGGATGGAGCAGCATCAGGTCCGCGCCGGGCTCCATCGTCACGGGCTGCGAGAAGTCCGTGTAGAAGCGCTTGTGGATCTCGTCGCCTGCGCGGCGGGCCCGGACGTAGACGATGTCGTAGTCGTATTTCACCGAGGGGTCCGTCGCGATCGCGGGGACGACGACGTTGATGGGGTCGACGTAGAGCCGTTCCTTTTTGTCGGGCGCGCGGTCCTGCGTCAGGATCGCGTGCTCCCCGGGGTAGAGGCGCGCGCTGCCCAGCGCGTTGCGCACCTCGACGCAGCCCTCCTCGACCCTCACGACGAGCGCGCCCTGGTCGACCGTGGCGGAGAACTTCGTCCCGTGGACGACGATGCGGCCGTGCGCGGTCGACACCTCGAACGACTTGCCCGGCGCCTTCTTCGTCACCTCGAAGGTGGCCTGGCCCTGGGGCATCTCGACCTGCAGGCCCTCGGGCTTCGGCAGGACGACCAGCTCGGTATTCTCCGCGACCCGGACGACGCTGCGGTCGACGAGTTCGAGGGCGGCCTTCTCGCCGTCGCCGGTGACGACGCGGTTGCCTTCGGCGAGGGCCGAGCCCGAGACGACCTTGAGCGGTCCGGCGGGAGCGCTCGCGACCCAGACGACCCCGAGCCCGATCAGGAGGGCGGCCGCCGCGGCGACCCGAAAGGTCCAGGACGACGACGGACGTGGCACCCCCCGGACGCGCGCGAGCGTCCGTTCCAGCGACGCGTCGCGCCCCGCCTCGTCGCGGAGCGCCTCGCGGAGCAGGCCGTCGACCGACCGCTCTTCGGCGTGGCGTTCGACGCTGAGGTTCGACTCCAGGTCGTCCATGCTCATCATCCTCCGAGGAAGGCCAGGCGCCGGCGGATGCACTCCGCGAGGCTTTCGCGCGCCCGCTGGAGGCGCTTGCGCACGACGACCTCGCTGATGTTCAGCCGGCCCGCGATGGCCGTGCAGGAATCTTCATTGCGGTAGAAGAGGTCCAGGGTCTCGCCGAGGTGGGGCGGCAGCTTCCGCACGCAGTCGCGGACGGCGGCGGCCGCGTCCTCCCGGCCCTCCTCGGCGGCGCGGTCCCAGGCCTGGTGCTGCTGCTCAATCCCGTCCAGCACGGCGGCGTCGAGCTGCTCGGCCCGGTGGGCGCGGGTCCACTCCAGGTACTTGAAACGGACGATGCCGCGCACCCAGGCGCCGAAGTCGCGGGAGGCGTCGAACTTCGCCAGGTCGCGGTGCGCGATCAGGAGGGCGTCCTGGACGAGGTCCTCGGCGGCGTCGAGCTTGCGGGTGAGGGCGAGGGCGTAGGCGAGGAGCCGCCGGTGATGGAGGCGCACGTGGGCCTCGAAACCCCCGGCATCCATACGCGGCTGTCCGACGATCGCGCCGTGGAGCGCCATTCAAACCCCCTTTCTAAATTGAGGGAGGGGGCCTGAATGTGACAGTCAAATGGGATTGGAGGGGAGGGGGGGTCAGCGTTGCAGCGGGCACTCGACGCGGGCCGCCGCGCAGAGGACGGCCGTGTCGGCGTAGAGGCGACCCCGCACCAGGTGGCCCTGGTGGACCGTCCAGACGTGGACGAAGGTCGTATCGACCGGGATGCCCGTCGATACGGCGCGCCCCTTCATGCGGCCCAGCACGACGACATCTTCGCCGGCTTCCAGGATCTCGGTGACGGGCAGGTCCACATCGAACATTCCGTAGAACACGTAGAGGAAGTCTTCGGTGTAGGCCTTCAGTCCGCGGAAAATGCCGCCGCCGCCAGGGAAGCCTTGGGGCAGTTCGACTTCGACGTGGGGATCCAGAATCTCCATCAGCTCCGCGCGTCGGCCGGGCGCCAGGGAGTTGTAGAAGTCGCGGACGGTCTGGACCGGGGTCAGATTCATGGGTCTCTATGGGGTTGAGCCCCGACGCCCCGGAATGGTTCGACTGGAACACTACTTCGGCGGCAGGTAGAGGACGCCGAGCGCGGGGCGCTTGACGACGTCCTTCGCCTCCCTCGAATGGATCCGCATGTAGTCCTGCGAATCCCCGTGCAGGAAGAAGCCGTGGTTGGGGTGCTCGGGATTCATCCAGTAGCGGACCGCCTCCGTGAAATCCCATTCGCTCAGCGGCCCGCCCGAGCGTCCCTGGGCCAGATAGATCGGGTAGAAATCGGGATCCTTGCCGTAGTAGGTCCCGTTCACCGCCTTCCAGAGCTTTCCGGGGGCGTACTCGTAGCCGTTGGCGCCGTCCTCGTCCCAGGGGCGGTTGCAGGGCTCGACGACCCACCAACTGGGCTTCTTGGGCCTGCCCTCGCTGCGCGTCAGCCAGAGCCGCGCCGCCAGAATGGTCGAGCCGGCCGGGATGGGGGCGAGGTCGACCTTCATGAGGATGCTGCGGTGGCGCATGAAGGCCTCGAGGGTCTCCTTCGTGCCGAACGATCCCGTGCGCCAGTCGTTCGGACCGTCGGGGCCGTGGCTGCTGATGTGGGTGTCCTTCCAGCCCGCGTAGCCGTTCTCGCCGTCCCGGAAAACGACGGACACGGCGTTCGGGTGCTGCTTGCGGAGCTCCTCGGCGAGCGCCTTGAAGCGCGCCTGGGCCTGCTCGATCGTGTCTTCCGGCTGCTCCTTCCAGCCCTCCCGCAGCGGCTTCCCCAGCTCGATGACGTCCGCCACCGTCTGATCGCTCCCGGCGATGCGGAAGCGGGTCATGGACTTCGCGGCTTCGTAGTCCCGCATCTTGGCCGTGGAGAAGCCGTCGCAGGAGAAGGGGGAGAAGTACCCGATGTTGTGGGGCTCGGGCCGGTCGCTGCAGACGCGGACGCGGTCAACGCTGATGGCCAGGCCGTTCTCGGGCTTGTACGCATAAATTGCGAAGCGGACGACGTTCCCCAACTTGGAATTCAGTGGGTAGCTCCGGTCGTGGAGCAGGACGCTGACCTCGTTGCGGCCGGGCTCCAGGATCGCCGTCTTGTCCCAGCAGGCCCTTCCGTCGAACGCCTTGATCATTTCCGGCTCGAGGCTGCGGGCCTGCAGCGCACGGAATCCGATGAGGCAGGCGCGGTCGACCGTGACGTCCGCCCGGAGAGTCTGGAACTCCTTCCAGTCGCCGGGGACGATGATCCGGTCGCAGGCGACGGCGGGCCAGAAGCCGCCCTTGAACGTGATCTTCAAGCTCTGCTTGCCCGAGGTGGCGTGCTCCGCGGACAACTCGATGGAAGGGTCGGGCGAGTCGGTCTTCACCTCTGGGAGCTTTATCGGGATCCAGCGGGAGGCCTCGTCGGCGTCCTCGAAGTCGAAGAGCATGGTTTCGGAGCGGGAAGGGCCGCCGAGAAAGGCGAGCAGGGCCAGCGCCGTCGTGATCTTTATCATCTAAAGGGGGGTGCCCGCTCGTGCCGTCCTCGGTGCTAGAATGAATCGATGATTCACCTCATCCTGCTCTGCGCCGCCCTCGGGGACATCACCGAGATCGGGGCTCATCAGAGTCCGGGCAAGCCCATGCTGTACTTCGAGGAGGGGCGGCCGGGGGAGGAGATTCTCGCGAAAAAGAACGGAGACAAGATCGTCCTCCATGTTCGGGTCAATTGTCCGCGCGACGGGGTTGAGAAGTACACCGAGGAGACGGCGGACCTGACGCCGACAGAGTGGAAATCCCTTCTCGAGGTCGTTGAGAAGGAGAAACTGCTGGAGTGGAAGCCTGATTTTACCGGCGGCCAGGTCGCCGATTGGGGGACGACCGGGTTCCGGATCACATCGGACAAGGAGTACGCCCAGAAATGGTGGAAGCCGGTGAAGAACGGCAAGGAACCCGCCGTGCTGGCGAAGCGTCTCGCGGCCCTGGCTCAGGAGAAGGTCAAAGGGCTGAAGCTGCACTACCTGAAGCCCTGAACCCCGGGGAACGGCCTACTTCTTCAGCTCCCGGATCGACAGGTTCTTCCAGCGCGCCTCGAAGGGGCCCGTGCCCTTCTTGATGCCGTGTACCTGGAGGCCGATGAAGCCGGACGTCATGCCGGTCTTCTCGTCGACCGTCGTCGTCACCGGCACGTCATTGATCCAGGTCTTGATGGTCTTTCCTTCCGCCAGCACCCGGTATTTGTTCCATTCGCCCTTCTTGAAGGCCGCGCGGGCCCCGGGATCCTTCCGCTCGTCGGTGATCCATCCGGTCTTGAGGCCCTCGCCATAGATGAAGCCCGCGTCGCCGTTGACGGCGATCTCGACCTGCGGCCCGTGGACGCGGCCGTTGTCAAAATCCGGCTTGCTGGCGGAGCGGATCTGGACGCCCGAGTTGAGCTCGTCGTCGACCTTGACCTCGAACTTGAGCTCGAAGTCGCCGTAGCTCTTCTTGGTGCAGAGGAACGAGTTGGGGCTGCCTTCCGTGGTCTTGCCGACGACGCAGCCGTCCTCCACGCGATACGTGGCGGTCCCGTTCTTCTGCTCCCAGCCGTCGAGGCTCTTGCCATCGAAGAGGGAAACCCAGCCGTCATCCTGGGCAACGGCCAGAAGCGCGATCGCCGCCATCAGCGTCTTCATGAAGGTCCTCTCTATTTCAGGTCCGAGGGCTTTACGCCCTTCTTCAACCCTTTCCCGCCCACCGGTCCCGGATCGTAGGGTCCTACGAGCTCGACGCTCCTCTTGGGATCAATCTGCGACTCCATCCCCAGCCCCCAATAACAGGCGTTGGCGATGAGGCGGCGGAACTCCTCTACCTTGAACGCGTCGCCGTGGCCCATCGTGGAGGTGAAGATGCGCGCGGCCTTCCCGCCGGCACCGGTGTAGCTCTTCGTCCAGGCGATCGGGATCGCCTTCTTGTCGGTATGGGGTTTGTCCTCGGGCTTCCAGCCGACGAGCGGCTGGCCCAGGAGGATCGGCGTGCAGTCGCCCTGCAGGGTGCTGATGCCGTAGACGTCGTCGGGGATCCAGAAGTTCTTCGGGATGCCGTTCAGGATCGGATGCTCGGCGGCGGCGTCGCAGCGCGTGCTCTCGACGAGATTCTTCGCGTAGTGATTGACCCAGGTCTCGCCGAGGACCAGGCGGCCCCAGCCGCCCTGGGGGTCCTTGCTCGCGGAGTCGTACCTGGCGTACGGGCTGTCCGTCCGCTTGGCGTAGCGGAACGCGTGGGTGGCGTTGCGGATCCCCACGATCGGCTTGCCGGACTCGGTGTAGTCGATGATCCGTTTCATCTGGTCGTCGGG
>Ga0310812_10000028_pt1 | contig 74622 bp, 69 predicted proteins | sample NN3metagenome_FD_205747 | JGI IMG/M metagenome (GOLD analysis project Ga0310812, IMG submission 205747) | Soil microbial communities from experimental microcosm in Duke University, North Carolina, United States - NN3 | ecosystem: Engineered > Artificial ecosystem > Soil microcosm > Unclassified...
CACCTGCACCTGGTGATCGACGCGCCCCAGCCCCGGGTCCGGGGCGACCGGACCCGCGCCGCGGAGGCCGGGCTCACCCAGAGGGACGTGGCCAACAACGTCCTCGTCTCGCTCGCCTCCAGCGGCGTCGTGTCGCCCAACTTCTGGACGGACCCGCAGAGCGGCATCAACTACCCGCTGGCGATCCAGACACCGCAGCACCGCGTGGATTCCCTCGAGGCGATCGCCAACACCACGCTGGGTGGACGCTCCGCACAGACCCCGCAGCTCCTGAGCGACCTCGCCACGATTGAACGGGAGACGACGCCGCTCGTCGCCAACCACTCGAACGTCCAGCCGACCTTCAACGTCCGGGCCGACGTCCAGGACCGCGACCTGGGATCCGTCTCGCGGGAGATCGACCGAATCCTCGGCGAGCTGCGCCCGACGCTGCCGCCTGGCGTGTCCCTCACGGTCCGCGGGCAGGTCGACAGCATGGACTCCGCGTTCTCGAGGCTCGGCCTGGGCCTGCTGGCCGCGGCCCTGCTGGTCTACTTCCTCATGGTGGTCAACTTCCAGTCCTGGACGGACCCCTTCATCATCATCACCGCGCTCCCGGGCGCCCTGGTAGGGATCGTCTGGACGCTCTTCCTGACGCAGACGACCTTCAACGTGCCCTCGCTGATGGGCGCCGTGATGTCGATCGGCGTCGCCACGGCGAACTCGATCCTGATGGTGACCTTCGCCAACCAGCGCCGCCACGAAGGCGCCGACGCCCTGACGGCCGCGCTGGACGCCGGCCGCACCCGCCTGCGCCCGGTCCTCATGACCGCGCTCGCGATGGTGATCGGCATGGTCCCGATGTCGCTCGGCTGGGGCGAGGGCGGCGAGCAGAACGCGCCGCTCGGCCGCGCCGTGCTGGGCGGCCTCGTCGTCGCCACCTTCGCCACGCTCTTCTTCGTGCCGGTGGTCTACACGCTCCTCCGCAAGCGCGCGCCGGCGACGGCCCGCGACGAGGACGAGAACCCGGCCGTCAGCACCCACTAACAAGAACTGAAAGGAGAATTGTCCATGAACGCCCCCAAGAGCCGTCGACCCCTGGTCCTCGTGGCCGCCGCCCTGCTCGGATTCGCCGGACTGTCGGTGGCGGCCGTCCTTCCCCGACTCGACCGCCGCGCGGCGCTGGCGCAGGCCAAGGCCCGCGCCGAGGCAGGAACCAAGGTCTCCGCCGTCGCGGCACGGCAAGCCCCGAAGGAGATCCTCCTGACGCTCCCAGGCGGGACGCAGGCGATCCAGGAAACCACGCTCTACGCGCGGACCAGCGGCTTCCTCAGCCGTCGCCTGGTCGACATCGGCGACCGCGTCGAGCCGGGCCAACTGCTCGCGGAGATCGAATCGCCGGAGCTCGACCAGGAGCTGGAGCGCGCGGTCGTCCGCCTGGAGGAGGCGCGCGCGAACGTCACGATCACCCGCAACACGCTGCAGCGGATGCTGACGCTCCTGCCGACTCACGCGGTCTCGGAGCAGGAAGTCGACGACCAGAAGGTCCGGGTCAACAGCGCCGAAGCCGCCGTCAAAGCCGGAGAGGCCGACGTGCGCCGACTCGAGGCGCTGCAGTCCTTCGAGAAGGTGAAGGCGCCCTTCGCCGGCACCATCACGGCCCGCAACGTCGACAAGGGCGCGCTGGTCACCTCGGGCAGCGGGTCTACCGTCACGAGCCTGTTCTCGATCGCCGACACAAGCGCGCTCCGCGTGTTCGTCGACGTCCCGCAGAACGCGGCCCCCGGAGTCGCGGAGGACCTCGAGGCCGATGTCAGCGTCCGCGAGATCCCGAAGCGGATCTTCCGGGCGAAGGTCGTCCGCACGGCGCGGGCCCTCGACCCGGCGACCCGCACGCTGCGAACGGAACTCGTCCTGCCGAACCAGGACGGCGCGCTGCTTCCCGGCATGTACGTCCAGGTGAAGCTCCGCGTGGCCCGCGAGAATCCCGGAGTCCTGATCCCGGCGCGGACGCTGCTCTTCCGGAAGGAGGGGCCCCGGGTGGTCGTCGTGACCGCGGACAAGAAGGCGGAGCTGCGGGCCGTGACGCTCGGCCGCGACTTCGGTCCCGAGATCGAAGTGACGCAGGGGCTCGACGGCCGTGAACTCCTCGTCGAGAACCCCACGGATGACCTGGAGAGCGGCCAGCTGGTGCGCCTGGAAGGGCCGTCCGAGAACGGCGGCAAGCTGGCATCGACGGACAAGAATCGATAGGGAGACGAGCCATGAACGCGTGGAGAATGACGATTGCCTCGAGCCTGATGGCCCTCGCCGCCTGCACGGTGGGACCGGACTACGTGAAGCCTGCTCCCTCCATGCCGGGGGACTGGGCCGAGAAAGGCGCGGGCGCGGACCCCGCGGCCAGCCGGGTGACGAGCCAGGCGGCCGCGGTGGCGGAGTGGTGGAAGACGTTCAAGGACGACGAGCTCACGTCGCTGGTCGAGCGGGCGGCGACGTCGAACCTGGACCTGAAGCTCGCGGAGGCGAGAGTCCGGGAGGCCCGGGGACTCCAGGGCGTCTCGGCCGGCGCGCTCCTGCCGCAGGTCGGCGCGTCTGCGAATTACTCGCGGAACCGATTCAGCGAGAACGTTCCGCTGCCGGGCGCCGGGCGGCAGAGCAACTTCTACCAGGCCGGCTTCGACGCGGCGTGGGAGATCGACGTCTTCGGCGGGCTCCGCCGCGGCGTCGAGGCCGCCGATGCCGAGGTCGACGCGTCCATTGAGGCGCGGCGCGACGTGCTCGTGACGCTGCTGGCCGAGGTCGCCCGGAACTACATCGAGGTCCGGGGCCTGCAGGCCGAGATCGGGATCGCCCGGCAGAATCTCGATGCCCAGAAGAAGACCCTCGAGCTGACCCAGGCGCGCTTCCAGGCGGGACGCGCGACCGAGCTCGACGTCGTGCGGGCGCAGGCCCAGGTCTCGACCACGTCCTCCCAGATCCCCCTGCTGGAGAGCCAGCGGATCCAGGCGACGCACCGGATTGCGGTGCTGCTGGGCCGCGACCCCGGCGCGCTGCGCGGCGAGCTGATGGCGGCCGCGAAGATTCCCCCTCCCCCGCCCGAAGTCCCGGTCGGCCTTCCCTCCGACCTGCTGCGGCGCCGGCCCGATCTCCGCCGCGCGGAGCGGGAGCTGGCGGCGGCGACGGCGCGGATCGGGGTCGCGACGGCGGACCTCTATCCCAAGTTCTCCCTGACGGGATTCTTCGCGCAGGAGAGCATCACGGCCTCCGACGTTGCGAAATGGGGCAGCCGGGCCTGGTCGGTGGGCCCGACGATCCAGTGGTCGATCTTCCAGGGCGGCCGCATCCGGGCCCGCATCGAGGTCGAGAACGCGCGCCAGGAGCAGGCCGCGATTGTCTATGAACGGTCGATCCTCGTCGCGCTGCAGGAGGTGGAGGGCGCGCTCATCGCCTACGCGAAGGAGCAGGCCCACCGGGCGGAGCTTTCGGACTCGGTGGCGGCCAACCTCAAGGCGGTGGAGCTGGCCAACCAGCGCTACGGCCAGGGCTTCGTCGACTTCCTCAGCGTGCTCGACGCGCAGCGCTCGCTCTACGCGACGCAGGACGCGCTCGTCCGGAGCGAGCGCCGGATCTCCGAGTACCTGGTCGCCCTCTACAAGGCGCTGGGCGGCGGCTGGGAGTTGGAGTTGACGCCGGGGGCTCGTTGAGCGGATCATGGGGCTCGGGAGGGACGCCATGACGATGCTGGACGCGATCCGCCGGACGGTCCGGGGCGAGAAGGTCGACGGCTTCCGCATGAACCTCTCCCCTCCCGTGATGGCGCTGATCGGCTTCGAGGTGCTCCAGATCGACGAGGGGAAAACCGTGTTCCGTCTGCAGGCCCGCCGGGACAAGCACTCGAACCCGATGGGCACGCTGCACGGCGGGATCCTCTGCGACCTGACCGACGCCGCGATGGGGATCGCCTGCGCCACGACCCTCGAGGAGGGCGAATCCTTCACGACGTCCCAGCTCTCGATCAACTTCTTCCGTCCCGTGACGGACCAGCTGCTCGAGGCCCGCGCACGGGTCGTGCACGGCGGCCGGACGATGGTCTACCTGGAGTGCGAGGTCGTCAGCGTCCCCGAGCAGAAGCTCGTGGCCAAGTCGAGCAGCACCTGCTTCATCCTGCGGGGGGAGCAGGCCAAACGCCGCTGATTATTGGCCACAGAGCCCCCCGAGCCCGCGGAGAGGACTTTCTCGGGGGGCTCCGAGGGCTCTGTGGCCATTCAAAGAAGTTCTAGCGGACCATCTCCAGCGACGTTTTGGAACGGTCTTCCCAGGTCAGGACCTTGAGGCGACGCCGGCCCGCGGGCAACGCCGTCCCCGAGAGCGGGAACGACTGACCCGTCGGCTGAATCACGACCTTGGCGTCCGTGACCTCCACCGTCGCCTCCACCTCGATGCCGGCGGTGCCGACGTTGTTGCGCCGGATCCCGTCGGCGAGCTCCTGGAAATCGAACGTCATCGGCCGGATCACGCGGACGCGCGCGAACTGCTTGTCCATGTCGAGCTGCGGCACGGAGCCGTACAGGCCCCGGAGGAGCTTCTCGAGCCCCATCATCTCCTCGCTTCAGGTTCAGCCCTTGAGGCGGACCTCGAGGAACGCGAAGTCGCCGGGCTGTGGGCTCACCTGAACGCCGGGCGTGCCGCATGCGGCAAGGAGCAGGAGCAGGATTGAGACGCGCTTCATATCGATCTCCTCTACATGCGAAGTCCGAATCCGAAAAATACGGCGACCTGATTCCTGAGTTGAACGCCCCGGACGTCCTCGACGAGCGGGATCTCGACCGAGACCTGGATGTCGACGGTGGGCCGCGGTCTGAAGGCCCAGTTCACTCCGACGGTGAATAGGTCCCCACCGGTGTTCGCCACGGCAAGCCCCGTCTGGCGGTCGGCCCACTCGTGGCGGTAGCGTAGCATCACATCCGCACGCATGAACGGGCCGGGGTACGGCTCCAGCCAGAACCGGTTCCCGGCGGCGAGCTCGGCGAAAAACTGATCGCCTTGCTTGTACTCGTGAGTCCCCTCCCCGACGCGCTTGTAGAGCGCCATCGCGTTGAATCGCCAGCGCCCCGGCTCGTGCGTCACGGCAGTCCCAAGGAACGGGTCCCAGGAGGCCGACCCCGGCTGCATGTCCGCAGGCAGGAAGACGCCGCGATCCACCACGTCGTCCTTTCCCGTCGGCAGCTCGAGGCCCCCGAGCACCGAAAAGTTCGTGGCGATGCCGACGGAGTCCCAGCGGTAATACCTCCATTTGCCATAAAGGGTGACATCGCCCAGACCGCCCGACTCCAGGCGCTCCGGCCCCACCGGGTCGTCAACGGTGAGAACCCGGCTCACGTAGGGCACGATCATGCCGAGCTGGAGCGTATGAAGCAGGCCGTAGTGGGCGCTCAGAACGGCGGCGTGGGTCTCTTCCACCTGCTGGAACGGGTCCCCGACGCGGGTGGTTCCATCCAGGAGCCCGCGGCGGAGACGGAACTCGTAGCCCGCGGTGAACAGCCAGCCGTCCTCGTAAAGGGTTTCCCCGTCCAGCACGTCAAGTGCGCCCTCCTGGGCGAACGCCGGAATTGCCCAGAGACCGAGTAATGGGGTCAGCCACAGTTTCTTCATGAGGGATCGCTTCCGCAGTCGGAAGTCAGAATGAAATCCAAGCGCGATGCTCCGGGCCTCTGCTTGAGGCCGTGCAGCCTGCTAGATCAGCAGGGTGGAGTGGATCAGGAACAGCAGCCGGCTTCCATGGGGCGGCGACGGACCGATGGTCCGGAAAACTTGACCCGCCGTCTCCGGAGTGTCCGAGGAGATTGGGAGAATCGCGACTGGTCCGAGGCAAATGACCGGAAGATCCAGGACCGCTGCCGCCCCGGAATCGAGCTCCGTCTGGGGTTCGAGGTGAAAGCAGTTCTCGCTTGCCTGTTGATCTTTCGCACGGGTACGGCTGCAGCAGTCGTCGGCGGACTCGTGTCTCTTCTCGTCGGGGCAGGCGTTCTTCGTCTCGCAGAGTGAACCGCAGGGGCAGTCCGTCAACGAGATCCCCTGCAGGGAACCGAAGGCGAGCACCAGAAGGAGGACCGCCGCTCTCATTCCTCCCATCATCGCCCAATCACCTCATCGGATCAAGCAAAGCACAGACCAATAACTCCGGAACGGCCGCCGGATCAATAGGGTAGCAGAGAATTCTTGTCCTGTCCCGGACGCTCGCCCGGGGAAAGGAGCTTGCCGCGTGATCCAGAATGCCCCCCTGCCGGTACAGACCTTGGCGCTCAGAGAACGCAAGCTCGTGGCGGAACGGACGATGGAGTTCCGCTTCGAGAAGCCCCCGCAGATGACCTTCAAGGCCGGGCAGTATGTGGACCTCACGCTGCTCTTCCCGCCCGAGACGGACGAGGACGGAGACACGCGCAGCTTCTCGATCGCGAGCGCGCCGGACGACGACGACCTCGTGATCGCGAGCCGACTCCGGGGCTCGGCCTTCAAACGGGTGCTGCAGTCGATGGCGCTGGGGAGCGGCGTGCAGGCCGAGGGTCCCTACGGCGACTTCACCCTGCACCACGACCCCGAGCGTCCCTCGGTACTGCTGGCCGGAGGGATCGGCGTCACGCCCTTCCGCAGCATGGTCCGCCAGCACGCCCGGCGCGGCAGCTCGCGCCGGATCCTGCTCTTCCATTCCAACCGGCGCCCCGAGGACGCGGCCTTTCTGGACGAGTTCCGCGAATTCGCCCGGGACAACCCGAACTTCACCTTCGTTCCCACTGTCTCCCGTCCGGAGACCTCCAAGCTCCCCTGGGAGGGCGAGACCGGGCGGATCGAATACGACCTGATCTCGAAGCACCTCCGCGAGGGGGCCTTCGAGGATGAGGCGAAGGCGCCGATGTTCTACATCGCGGGCCCGCCCCGGATGGTCGCGGACCTTCGGAAGATGATCGCCGACAACGGGGTCGACGACGACGACATCCGGACGGAGGAATTCACCGGGTACTGACCTGGACGCGGAGCGCTTCGTCTCACTGGCGGTGGCCTTGGGGATCGGGTTCCTCATCGGACTGCAGCGGGAGCAGTCGGCCGCGACCCAGGAAGGTGGCGACCGCTCGCTGCTGGGCGGCGTGCGCACCTATCCTCTCGTCGCCCTCGTCGGCGCGCTGAGCGTCCTGCTCGCCTCCCGCTTCGGCGCCTGGATCCTGGCTCTCTCCTTCGCGTCGTTCCTGATCCCGATCTCGCTGGCCTACGCGGACGACCTCCGCCAGGGTCGCGACCGGGGCATCACCTCGGAAGCGGCGCTCGTCGCCACCTTCCTGCTGGGCTGCCTCGCGACCGCGGACGGCGTGGCCGGCTCGCTCAAGGAGCGGCTCCTGCTCTGCGCCGCCATGGCGGTGGCGGTGCTGGCGCTGCTTTCCTACAAGGATCCGCTCCATCAGCTGGCGGCTCGGGTATCGCGCGACGACGTCTATTCGACGGTGAAGTTCGGGATCCTGGCGCTGGTGGTCCTTCCGCTGCTGCCCGACCGGAACTACGGGCCCTACCAGGCGCTCAACCCGGCGAAGATCGGGCTCATCGTCGTGCTGATCGCCGGGATCAGCTTCTGCGGCTACATTGCGGTCCGGCTCCTGGGCCCCGGCAAGGGCCTGGGGGTTACAGGGCTGCTCGGCGGGCTCGTTTCCTCGACCGCGGTCACGCTTTCCTTCTCGGGTCGGGCAAAGCGCGAACCGAACGCCGCGAAGGCCTGCGCGCTGGGCGTGATCCTCGCCTGCACGGTCATGGGCCTCCGGGTCATCGCGGTGGTCGCCATCATCAATCGCGCGCTCCTGCTGCCCGTCGCGATCCCCATGGGCGCGCTGACGCTGGCCGGCGCCGTCGCCGCCGGCATCCTGTACCTCAGCAGCCGCAAGAACGGCCTCGGAGCCGAAAACGTGAGGTTCTCGAATCCGTTCGAGATCGGGTCGGCGCTCAAGTTCGGAGCGCTCTTCGCGGTGGTGCTCGTCGCCTCGAAAGCCGCCACCAAGGCCTGGGGGGCGGAAGGCAGCTACGCCGCGGCGCTGCTCGCGGGCGCAGCGGACGTGGACGCCGTGAGCATCTCGATCTCCCGGATGACCCCGGGCGAGCTCGCCCTTCCGATGGCGGCGCTCGCGATCTTCATCGCCTCGGCCTCGAATACGCTCGTCAAGGGGGGCATCGCGGTGGTGGTCGGCGGCTGGTCCTTCGGCTGGCGCGTGCTCACGGCCATGATCGGCATGATCGCCGCGGGCGTCGCCGGCGCGGCCGTCCAGCACCTCCGCGCTTAAGGCATCGTGGACGAACCCTGTGACACGAGCACCCCGGAGAGCATCATGGCGAGCTCCCGCAGGCCGGCTCGCTTGGCGACATAGGCCGCGATGCCCAGCTCGTAGGCGCGGTTGACGTCGGCGCCGTCGTCGCGGCCGCTGTGCACGACGACGGGCACGCCCTGGATGCGCGGCTGCAGCCGGATCCAGCGGAGCAGGTCCAGGCCGGTCGAGTGCAGCAACTTCAGGTCCAGCAGCACGGCGTCTGGCGCCGTGCCCGCGTGCGAGCAGCCGGACAGGTACTTCTGCGCTTCCCGGGCCGTCGGGAGCAGCGTCAGGGAGGCCTTCAAGGACGACAGCGCGTGTTCGAGGAGCAGCCCATAGGCAGTGGCGTCTTCGACGGCGAGGACCTGGAACGACGACTTCACGCCTCTAATAAACCTCGAGAGGGCGAATCGTTATTCAAGGGGAGGCAAAAGATTGATGAAGATTCGACCGCGTCGCCCTCCCGGCGGGAAGCACGCAACAAATCCGGCGCTCCCGGCTCTGGAACTGGGTTTTTGTTTCGGGAACTGGGGCCGTCCGCACCGATGTCCGCCGGCGCCGTCCCGGTTCCCATCACCGTCAAGGAGAGAGTGCCATGGGCAGGATCAAGGCCAAGGACGGGACGGAGATCCATTACACGGACTGGGGCCAGGGGCAGCCGATCGTCTTCAGCCACGGCTACCCGCTGAACGGGGACGCCTTCGAGGACCAGATGTTTTTCCTGGCCGAGCGCGGCTACCGGACGATCGCCCACGACCGCCGCGGCCACGGCCGCTCGGGCCAACCCTGGAACGGCAACGACATGGACACCTACGCCGACGACCTGGCGGCGCTCGTCGAGTCGCTCGACCTGAAGAACGCGGTCCACGTCGGCCATTCCACGGGGGGCGGCGAGGTGATCCGCTACATCGGGCGCCACGGCACGAAGCGGGTGGCCAAGATCGTTCTGATCAGCGCCGTTCCCCCGCTGCTGCTGAAGACGCCCGCCAACCCGGACGGAATCCCGATCGAGACGTTCAATGGGATGCGCGCGAGCGTTCTCGCCGACCGTTCGCAGTTCATCAAGGACTGGGCCCCGGCCTTCTACGGGGCCAACCGGCCCGGCTCGAAGGTGTCCCAGGGCGTACGCGACACCTTCTGGGCGCAGAGCATGCAATGCGGCCTCAAGGCCTCCTTCGACTGCATCCGCGCCTTCTCGGAGTCGGACTTCACGGAAGATCTGAAGAAGGTCGACGTGCCGACGCTGATCCTGCACGGCGACGACGACCAGGTCGTCCCGATCGGCATCTCGGCGATGAAGACGTCGAAGATGATCAAGAACGCGCAGCTCAAGGTCTACAAGGGCGCGCCGCACGGCATGTGCACGACGCACAAGCAGCAGATCAACGAGGAGATCCTCAACTTCGTGAAGGCCCAGGCCGCGGGGACCCGCGCTGCTTAGACCGCAACGGGAGGGCAAGCCTCGCCTCCGGGGCTTGCCCTCCTACCCCGATCCGGTGAGGACCTGGTGGGCGGTGCCCTTGAGCGAGCCCAGGAGCTCCTGCAGCTTCTCCCGGAAGGCGGCCTCGATGGGCAGGATCTGCTCCTTGGAGAGCTTCATGAGGCAGGCCAGCGAGCGGGCGACGACGGCGGGCTCGCGGAGGCCCTCGACCTTGCAGGAGTTCGCCAGCGCGGTCGCGATCTCGAAGACCCGCTCGCGGTCGTCCTCCGCCCACCCTTCCGTGACGTCGCGGAGCGCGGCCTCGAGCTCGACGATCAGCTTCGGGAGGCGGAGCCGGAACGTAAGCGATGTCGAGGAGGGGGGCCGGAACTTCGAGTGCACCGATCGTGTCCTTTCAGGAGAGCCGAAGGTCGTCATCCTGCCGGAGTGGGACGGTCCGCAGGCCCGGGGGTACGGCGCCGGAGTGGAGGAACGATACCTCGAGCATTAAAAATGCACAAGGGGAAAATGCGGAGGCCGACGGGTCAGACCCTCACCCCGTTCAGGCTCCAGATGCGCCCGATCTCCTGCACGATCGCCTGCAGGTCCGCGCTCCGATTGGGCTTGACGAAGTAGGCGTCCACCCCCAGCTCGCGCGCCCGGACCTGGTCCGACGACTCGCCCGACGACGACAGGATCGCGACCGGAAGCTGCTGGTGATCGGCGCTCTCCCGGATCCACAACAGCACTTCCAGCCCCGTCACCCTCGGCAGCTTGAGGTCGAGAATCAGGTGGCTGGGCAGCGGGAAGGCGGCCCGGTCGCGGTAGCCCCCCAGCCCGCCGAGGTAGTCGATCGCCTCCTGGCCGTCGGGCAGGACGAGGTCGAAGCCCGAAATGCCGGCCTTCCGGAAGGCCCGCCGCAGCAGGAGGGCATCGTTGGGGTCGTCCTCCACGACCAGGATGCGCGACTCGGGACTCGACATCAGGGCCCTGCCTTTCCTGGAAGCTCGATGAAAAACCGGCAGCCTTTACCCAGATCGCTTTCGACTCCAATTGTTCCGTTCATTCGCTCAACCGACTTCCGAACGATCGCCAGGCCGATGCCCGTGCCCTTGTAGGGCCCGTGCGGATTGAGCCGCTCGAAGACCCGGAAAAGCTTCGTGTGGTGCCGGGGGTCGATCCCGATGCCGTCGTCCTCCACCCAGAGACGCATCCGCCCGGCCTCGCCGACGCTGGAGCGGATCCGCACGTCGGGCGCGGTGTCGGGCTTGGCGAACTTGATCGCGTTGCTCAGCAGGTTCGTGAGGGCCTGGGTCAGGAGGAAGCGGTTCCCGCTGGCGACGACGTGATCGAGCTCCACCCGGACGCGCGCCCCGGCGTGACGGATGTCGGTCTCGAGCGATGAAACTACCTCCTCAACCACGGCGCCGACGTCCACGGGCCCGATGCCCACGTCCGCCCGCGCCAGGCGGCTGTATTCGAGCAGGTCGCGGGTCAGGTGGTCCATCCGCTCCGCGGCCTGCCCGATGCGGCGGGCGTACTCCCGGCCGTCGGCGCCGAGCTGGGGGGCGAACTCGTCGATCAGGATCTCGCTCATCTGGTTCATCGCCCTCAGCGGCGCCCGGAGGTCGTGCGCGACGCTGTAGGTGAAGGTCTCGAGCTCGCGGAGCGCCTCCCTCATGCGCGCCGTGCGCTCCTGCACCTTTTCCTCGAGAGACACGTTCAGGGCCCGGATCTCGGCTTCCACCGACTTCTGCTTCGTCACGTCCACGAAGGCCGCAACGCCGCCGCGCACCGATCCGTCCGGATTCCGCAGCGGCACCACGTTCCCCAGCAGGTCGACCGACGAGCCGTCGTCGAAGACGATCCGCTCGTCGAAATTCAGGATCTCCCGACCTTCGCGCAGCGCGCGCTGGATCGGATAGTCCTCCGGCATCAGGATCTTCCCATCGGAGATGATGTGGAAGTGCGTCGGCCCGGTTCCGTCCGGCGCCGTGACGGAGGTGTTCAGCCCTTGCGACATCCGCAGCACCTCGTAGGAGGTCCGGTTGCCGACGATCGTCTTGCCCGCCGGGTCGCGCGCCACCAGGATGAGCGCCGGGGTCGACTCCATGATCGCCAGCATTTCCTCGCCGCGGGCCCGCACGCTCCGCTCGCTTTCGCGCAGGGCCGCCTCGATTTCCTCCCGCTCGCTGACGTCCAGGGCGAGACCGACCATCCGGCGAACCTTGCCGTCCGGGTCCCGCAGGGCCCGGGCCCGCAGTTCGAGCCAGATCCACTCCCCCGTGCCGAAGTGGCGGAAGCGGATGCGATGGACGTAGGTCCCGGCCTCCGCGACCGCGCGCTCGGACTTGACGCGGAGCCCCGGGACGTCGTCCGGGTGGATGTTCGCCCAGGCGCTCTCGATCTCCGGGTCCTTCCAGTTTCCGATGACCGCGAGGGCGCCGTCGGAGAGCTGGACCGCGCCCGTCTCGATGTTCCAGTCCCAGGCGTACATCCTCGCCGACCCGAGCGCGCTGCGCAGGAGTTCCTGGCTGCTCCGGCGGGCCGACTCGCTCTCCCGGCGGCTCCGCGCGTGCTTGAGCTGGGCCGTCACCCGCGCGATCAGCTCCTGCGACGAGAACGGCTTGATGAGGAAGTCGTCCGCTTCCCAGTCGAGCCCCTCGATCCGCGATTCGTCGTCCGTGCGCGCGGTGAGCAGGATGACGGGGATCGTGCGGGTCTTCTCATCGGAGCGCAGCGCTTGGAGGAGCCCCAGGCCGTCGAGGCGGGGCATCCGGACGTCCGCGAGCAGCAGGTCCGGCGGGTCCTGGCGGATGCGCTCCAGCGCCTCCCGGCCGTCGGCGGCCGACTCCACGGTCCAGTGTCCCTGGAGCTGGCGTTCGACGGAGGCGCGAAGGTCGGCGCTGTCGTCGGCGATCAGGATTCGTTCGGGGGAGGGCGCCGTCCGACGAGCGGTCGGCGACACGGAGGGTCCGCTTGCCCGTCGTGTCACCATACCCCCCTCCAACTCGATGCCGCAGCCGCGATGATCTACCCGAGGCGCATTCTAAGCAACGCCCGCGAATAAAAAAGATAAATGAACGGTATTCAAAAAACTTATCCCCCAGTTCCACCGCCCGGGAACGAAACGTTGATGAGCCAGAACCACAGCCGTTTGTTACGCGAATTCCGACGATTAGGAAACTCTTTACTTCAAAGAGCGTTCATATTAACACTCACTCATATAAACCACCCTTCAGGACGAGCCTTATGAAGAAAACCGTCGACCAGGACGCGTGCGCGGACATTCTGCGGGCCCTCGGCGACGCCACCCGGCTGGGCGTGCTGCAGGCGCTCCTCGAGCGCCCCTACCACGTGAACGACCTGATGGAGAAGCTCGGCGTCGAGCAGAGCCTCCTCTCCCACCACCTCAAGGTCCTGCGCGAGGCCGGCCTCGTCCTCGCGACGCGCGACGGCAAGGCCGTCCGCTATGAAGTCGCCCCCGCGATCGCCGGCGCCCGGCAAGGCCAGTGCATCGACCTCCAGTGCTGTCAGGTCGTCTTCCGTCCCTCGGTCAAATCGAAGAAGGCATGACCGGGAAGCACGTCGCCCTGCTCTCCCTGCTCCTTGCCCTGGGCTGCTCGCCGAAGGAAGCACCTCGGAAACTGGTCCTCACGGGCTCCAGCACCGTCGCGCCGCTGGCCGCCGAGATCGGCAAGCGATTCGAGTCCCTCCACCCCGGCGTCCGCGTCGACGTGCAGTCGGGCGGCTCGGGCCGCGGCGTCACCGACTCGAGACAGGGCCTCGCCGACATCGGGCTCGTCTCGCGCGCCCTGAAGGACGACGAGAAGGACCTCACCCCACACACCGTGGCCCTCGACGGCGTCTGCGTGATCCTCCACAAGGACAACCCTATCGCCACCCTCATGGACGACCAGGTCGTCGCGATCTACACGGGCAAGGTGACGAACTGGAAGGACGTCGGCGGCAAGGACGCCCCCATCACGGTCGTCAACAAGGCCGAAGGCCGCTCCACCCTGGAGCTCTTCTGCCACTACTTCAAGCTGAAGAACGCGGACATCAAGGCCCACGTCGTCATCGGCGACAATCAGCAGGGGATCAAGACGGTGGCGGGCAACCCCGATTCGATCGGCTACGTCTCGATCGGGACGGCGGAGTACGAGGCGGGCCACGGGAGCTCGATCAAGCTCCTCCCCTGCTCCGGCGTCGCGGCCTCGATCGAGAACGTGAAGAACAAGACTTTTCCGCTCTCCCGGCCGCTGAATCTCGTCACCAAGACGGCCCCGGTGGGCCTCGCCAAGGAATTCCTCGACTTCGCCCTCTCGGACAAGGTGCACGACATCGTCAACGAGCACTACTTTGTCCCGATCACGCACTGACGGCATCCTGGTCTGGAGTCTTCGCGTCGCCGCGGCGGTCGCCGGAGCGATCGCGCTCCTGATCGGCGTCTTCCTCGTCCTCGAATCGATGCCGGTGCTGCGGAGCGTCGGCCCGTGGCGCTTCTTCTCCGACCCGTCCTGGCACCCCACCGATAACCTGTACAACCTCGTCCCGATGCTCTGGGGGACGCTCTTCGCGATGGCGGGCGCCGTGCTCGTCGCGACGCCGCTGGGCATCCTATCGGCGGTCTTCTGCCAGTATTACGCCCCGGCGTCGATCGCCCGCGTCTACCGGAGCCTCATCGAGCTCCTGGCCGGCATCCCCTCCGTGGTCTACGGGCTCTGGGGCCTCATGGTGCTCGTGCCGCTGATCGGCGCCATCCGGCCGCCCGGCCCCAGCCTCCTGGCCGGCGTCATCGTCCTGGCCATCATGATCCTGCCGACGATCGCCCTCTCGGCCGACGCGGCCCTGAGGAACGTGCCTGCCGACTACGCCCGCGGCGCCGCGGCGCTGGGGATCTCCCGCTGGGGCACCGTGCGGCACGTGATCTTCCCCGCCGCCAAGTCCGGCCTCTTCACGGGCGTCATCCTCGAGACCGGCCGCGCCATCGGAGAAACCATGGCGATCCTCATGGTCTGCGGCAACCAGATCCAGACGCCCCGGAGCATCTTTGATCCGGTCCGGACCCTCACGGCCAACATCGCGCTCGAGATGGCGTACGCGATGGGAAGCCACCGCTCCGCTCTCTTCGTCAGCGGGCTGATCCTGCTCCTCCTCATCGTGGCGCTGGTCACGGCGGCGGAGTGGATCAGCCGGGGACGGATCTATGGCTAGCGCCGCCGCCCGGGACCGCGCCGCCACGGTCGTGATGTGGTCCGTCGCGGCCTTGATCACGGCCGTCTTCGTCTGGCTCCTCGGCGACCTGCTCTGGCACGGCGTCGGCCGGATCTCGTGGGACTTCCTCGTGTCGCTGCCGAAGAACGCCGGGCGCGACGGAGGCCTCTCCTCCGTGCTGCTCGCCACGTTCCTGATCCTCCTGGTCTGCATGCTGGCCTCCATCCCGCTGGGCGTCGCCACGGCCGTGCTGCTGGCGGAGTTCTCGGGCGAAGGCCTCTTCGCGCGCCTCGTCCGCCGGAGCCTGGACGTCCTGGCGGGCGTGCCGTCGATCGTCTTCGGTCTCTTCGGCAACGCCTTCTTCTGCAAGGCGCTCGGGATGGGGTTCTCGATCCTCTCGGGCGGCCTGACGCTGGCCTGCATGGTCCTGCCGATCTTCATCCGCGCCACCGAGGAGGGCTTGCGCTCGGCGCCCAACGAGTACCGTCTGGGAGCCGCCGCGCTCGGCATCTCGCGCTTCTCGACGCTCGTCCGCCTCCTGCTCCCGGCGGCGGTCCCCGGCCTGATGGTCGGGTTCATCCTGGGCCTGGGCCGCGCCATCGCCGAGACGGCCGCGCTGATCTTCACCAGCGGCTACGTCGACCGCATGCCCGAATCGCTGATGGATTCGGGCCGCGCCCTCACGGTCCACGTCTACGACCTCTCCATGAACGTCCCGGGCGGCGACCGGAGCGCCTACGGCTCCGCCCTGGTGCTGATCGTTCTGCTGCTGCTGATCAATTCCGCGGCCTGGGGCATCGCCCGCCGCTGGCAGAGTCGGAGCCTGCTGCGCGTATGACGGACCTGCTGAACGTCGAGAACCTGACGCTGCGCTACCGCGGGAAGGCGGCGTTCGAGAACGTCACCCTGGGGATCCCCCAGGGGAGCATCACGGCGCTCGTCGGGCCTTCCGGCTGCGGCAAGACGAGCTTCCTCACCTGCCTGAACCGGCTGACGGACCTGATCCCCGGCGCCGTGCTCTCGGGCTCCATTCTGCTCGGAGGCCTGGAGATCACGGACGGCACGACCGACGTCGTCTCTCTGCGGCGCCGCGTGGGCATGATCTTCCAGAAACCCAACCCCTTCCCGCTCTCGATCCGCAAGAACCTGGAGTTCCCGCTGCACGAGCACGGTCTGCGCGAGCGGGAGGAGATCGAGCGGACGATCGAGAAGGCGCTGCGCGACGTGGGGCTCTGGGACGAGGTCAAGGACCGCCTCTCGGCGCCCGCCCTCTCGCTCTCGGGCGGACAGCAGCAGCGGCTCTCGATCGCCCGGGCGCTCGCCCTGAAGCCCGAGATCCTCCTGCTCGACGAGCCCTGCAGCGCGCTGGACCCGATCTCGAGCGGCGTCGTCGAGGACCTGATCAAGAGCCTCCGGCCCCGCTACACGATGGTCGTCGTCACCCACAACCTCGCACAGGCACGGCGCATCGCCGACCGCGTGGCCGTCTTCTGGGTGCAGGACGGCGCGGGCCGCCTCATCGAGCAGGGCGAGACGGCGCAGGTGTTCGAACGCCCGCGCGACCCGCTCACTGCGGCGTACGTCAGCGGCAGCCGCGGCTAGTACCCGCCGGCCTCATAGCGCACCTGCGCCGGAATCTTGTTCGACAGCGGACTGACGTCCGGCCCGATCGGCGGCCAGGGCAGCGACGAGCCCCACCACGAGGGCTTCCCCGACAGGTAGAGCGATGCCGGCAACGTGTGATTCGAGATCGCGGGATCCCAGACGACGCCGTTGGTGACGCTGTCCCAGTTGCCGTGCCGCAGCAGCGTCGCCTTCACGTTCGGGTCGATCGCCCAGTTCGGCCCCGCGAAGCCCAGGCGCCAGACCACGGCCGCCGCGGAATTGTCGGACCCGGGAGGAGCGAGTTCGTACACCGTCGTCTTGCCCGTCGTCCCGAGGACGCATCCGATCACGCTGAAGGACGTGTTCTTGTAGTTCAGCGTGATGGCGCTGTTGCCGTAGACCATCGTGGAGTTCATCCAGCCCGTCGCGCGACTGCGGAAGACGGTGTTGTGGCTCGACGACCCGTGGATGAAATCGGCCGCCAGTCCGGGCCCGATGTTCCCCTCGAAGAGGTTCATCGACGGGTGCGGGGCGTGATTGATGTACGGGCCCATGGGGTTCCAGGTCGGATCGTCATACCTCATGTCGAAGAGGTAGTTGTAGGCGACCACGTTGCCGACGGCCCCGCCGCTCGTCATCACCCCTCCCGCGCCGATCGTACGGAAGATGTTGTTTTCGACCAGCGTCGCGGTGGTCTGCCCGTCGAGCTGCACGCCGTAGCCGTGATCGTGCCCGTAGCCGCCGATCGAGTCGCGGATCGTGCACTCGCGGACCTCGTTCTGGAGGGCCAGCACGGACCAGACGCCGCGGCGGTTCATGCGGCTGATGTCGACGCGCTTGAGCCAGCAGTACTGCGCGCCCTGCACCTCGATGAGGTACTCGACGTTGGCCTGATCTTCGGTCACGCTCAGCTCTTCGACCCCGCACCAGCGCAGCCAGCTGCTGCCGCGGACGCGGACCGCGACCGGCGAGAGCGCCGGGTTGAGGGTCCAGTAGAGCGGCAGGTTCAGGCCGAGATTGTTGCCGCTGACCGACGTGACCTGCGCGAACATGCCCCGCGCGCGGGCGCCGTTCTCGCGGCTGCAGTAGGTGCAGGCGCCCTCGAACCCGTTGATGTCGACCAGGACCCCGTCGTTGAGCTGATCGATCAGGACCACGTCGCCGACGGAGAAGCCCGAGGCGCTGCTCAGGGTGATCTGCCGCGAGTCCTTGGCCATGCCGCCCGTGACCGGGACGATCCAGCGGACCGAGTCGATCTCGCTCCAGACGTAGCCGTACATCTCGAGCACCGCGCGGGCACCCGTGCCCTGGTAGCGGATCGTCGTCTGCCCGGGACCGGCGCCCCGGAGGGTGATGTTGCTCTTCAGGTTGATCGGCTGGGTCGTGACGTAGGTGCCCGCGGGCAGGTAGACCACCTGCCCGCTCGGACAGGCGTTGATCGCGTTCTGGATGGCGGTCGTCGCGTCCGTCGTGCCGTTGCCGTAGGTGGACGCGCTGAGCGTGGCTCCGATGACGCTGCGGGTGGCGATGCCGCCCGGGATGCCGGCGAGGTCCCAGTCCGTGCTGCGGTCCGCCGGCAGGATCTGACCTGGCGCGGGCGCCGGGGCCGGAGACGTCGGCCCCGAAGGCGGCGTCGATTTCGCGGATTTGGAGCCGCCGCCGCAGCCGAAGAGCGGCGGCAGGACCAGGACGGCGAAGGCGACCCGGGCCAGGATGCAGAGCTGACTGTTCATCCGTCACCTCCTCTTGAAGGTCATCCAAGATTCGGAGAAGAAGTGAACGCCCCTTACCCACGTTCACCACCGGGACGCGTCCGCGTCCCGCATGGCTCGCCCGGTCCTTGTTCCGCGCGGACGGAGAAATGCCCCTTCGAAATGGAATTATTTTTCGGCGGGCGGGACCCTCAGGCCCGGGCGCCCAGCGCCCGCTCGCGCAGCGCCGCCAGGAATTTCTCCTCGTCGACGTGCTTCAGGCCGCAGGCCATGCGGACCGTGACCTTCCGCGCGAGGGTGTTCCGGAGGATCGGATTGCGGAGCTCCTTGAAGCCGAACTCCTCGAAGACGTCGAGGGTCTGCGGAAACTCTTCGGCGATCGAAGCCACCCGGCTCTCCGCCGTGATCGGCCCGCGGGTCGCGTCCGGCACGGCCCGGGCCGCCAGGAGCCTCCAGAGGTGGACGCCCCAGATCGCCAGCCCCGCGACCTCGAACGCGCCGCTGATGCCCATCAGCGGATAGGCAGGACCGGGAACGAGGTCGGTCGCCACCTGCGAGAAGACCCGGAGCGAATTCCCCGCGTTGATCAGCAGGAAGGGCCACCAGAGTCCGGGCAGCCCGCGGACGTCGATCCCCTGGAGGATCGGAACGACCTTCGAGCTGACGCCGAGGATCATCAGGGAGATGAAGCCGACCGTGAACGCGTGGCGGATCGCCCCGTGATAGGCGTGCGAGAAGCGGAGGCCCAACGCGCGGGCGTAGAACGGCTCCGCGAACACCATCACGCAGGCCAGCGCCATCCACCAGAACGCGGCGCGGATGAATTTGGCGGAGCGATCGTCGGCGCCGCCGCGGGTGAATCCCCGGAGCCCGACCGCGATCAGCAGCGCCCCCACGGCATACGCGGAAGTCCCCAGCCAGGAGGCCAGCGCCCATCCCGGGGAGCGCGTCGCCCGGAACAGGATCCAGCCGACGATGTCGAGGCCGAGCCCGAACGAGAGCAGGAGGAAGGCCGAGCGTCCGAGGCGCTTCCCCACCTCGCGGAATCCGAAGGCCGTCGGCAGGATTCTCTGCCCCACCCCGAGGATCAGGACGCCCGCGAAGCCCAGGAGCTGAACGTTGCGATACGGGGCCATGAAGCCCGAAATCCGGGGGATCAGGAGCGCCGGGTCGACGCCCGGCCGGGTCAGCCAGAACGCGAGAGGTTCGAGCAGGGCCACGACGGTGAAGCAGGCCAGGGAGAACCAGACGTAGCGGTCCCACTCGTCCCGCTGCGGCGCCTGGGCCAGCGTCCGGGTCATCACGGTCGCGAAGAGGACGACGGACGCGGCTTCGAGGACGCCTCCCGCGAGGCCGAGCGGCGTCGCGCCGGCCCAGGGCCAGCCGGCGGCCATGCGGAACGCGAGGCCGAGCGCCATGCCGACGAAGGACAGGTTCGCCAGGTCGGGCCGCCACAGGCGCACGTACTTGAAGCGGGGGAATCCCTGGCAGGCGAAGCCCATCACGAAGAGCCCCACCCACCCGAAGACCTGGGCGTTCGCGTGGGCCTGGATGGGCGTGAAGAGATCCAGCGACGTGAAGGAGCGGCGCAGCCCGTAGAGGAACAGCATGGTCGCGCCCAGGGTCGCCCCCGCCGTCAGGATGACGACGATGGCGGCCCGGAAGAAGCGGCGATAGAGCGCGTCGCCGAGATCCTCGCGGTACGCCTCGGCCGGCGTCTCTTTCGCGGCATCGAGATCCGCGAGCAGCTTCTCGAGCGGGACCCCGTGGACGCGGGCGAAGAACTCCACGGTCTCGTGGGGACCCTGGGGCCCGCCGCAGCCGTGGAGTCCCGCGTCGTCGAAGACCCGTCGCGTGCCCGGATACCTACCGATGATCTCGGGCAGAGTCGATTCTTTGCTGATCATGATGTCCCGTTGCTTGATGGAGGTCGGCGAGGAGGCGCTCCAGATCCAGCCCGTGCTTCGCCGCCACCTGCTCCAGCGAGTGGCGTCCGCCGCAGCACAGATCGATCCGGTACCTCGCGAAGACGGGCAGAGCCGAGGGATACCTCCAGATCTCCTGAACCGTCATCTGGGGCTGAATCCTTGCCGTGTCCATGGAAGGAGAAGAGCAAGGGACGGGCCATGCATGACGGCGCGAGAAAACGCCCCGGAATGCGGAGTTTTCCGCAGTCGCTGCGGAAGCTTCAGAACCCTCCCTCGCCTCCGAGGTCGAAGCTCGGCGGCTCGACCGCTTTCTCGGCAGGCTTCGGACGCCGGTTGCGGCGGATCAGGCGGCGGATCGCGGAGCGCAACGCGTCGTCGTCCCACGGTTTGTGGAAGAGGAAGTCGACGCCCGCACGGACGCCCTCGACCATCACGGCCTGGCCCGGGTAGGCGGTCAGGATGACCCGCCCGATGCGCGGCCAGCGCTGTCCCACTTCGGCGAGGAACTCGGCTCCCGTCTGGCCGGGCATGCGCTGGTCCGAGATGATCACCTCGACCTTGTTGCGCCGCAGGGAGGCGAGCGCGTGCGCCGCGTTCGACGCGATCAGCACGTCGAAGGGCTCGACCCGCAGGACGCGGCGCAGCGCCGACAGCACCGCCGCGTCGTCGTCCACGCAGAGCACGGTGTGCCGGGTCGGAAGCGGAGTATCGGACATGGAGTGTCTCCTGAAGGTAAAAGGGACGACCGGAAGGATGCTTCGGGAACCGCCCTGCTGCCGAAGGCACGCACGGGTCGGCGGAAGCACTCTTACTCTAGCCCAGGACGCGAGGTCGGCGCAACAACAAAACCCGCGACGACGCCGGGGCTACGCCTGGGGCCGTTGGGCGTCCATGACGCTGAGGAAGGCCTCGGTGTAGCCGCTGGACTCCCAGAAGTTCACGGTGCGGGGGTAACCCACGAGGAGCCTTGAGAGGCCCTTGATGAGCGCCATGACGGAGTCGCGGAGCTTGCCCAGGTCCTCGAGGACGATGAGGGGGTCGCGATTCTGGATCTCGGCCTCATCGAGTCCCGCCTGGATCTGGCTGAGGGCCTGGTCGGCGGACTTCCCGGCGCAGGCGATTCGAATCTGGAGCTCTTTGGTCAGGTCGCCGATCGGCCGCGCTGCCCGTTCCAACTTACCCATGGGTGAATGACTCCTATAGTCTCCAATACTATAGAAGACGAAGAATCCGCGGTGTTACATCAAAAATGGGCGTTCACCGGATTTTATAAACTCGGATTTCGGCCCCTTGGGCCCCCCGGTGAGGGACCGCCAGGAAGAGCTTCCCCAGGTCGGGGACGTAGAGGCAGGTCCGCGCTCCAGGGGCCGTCGCCACCTTGGCGACCCGCCTCGGAGCCTCCGACGCGTCGAAGACGTCCAGAAATCCCGCGCCGCAGGAAACGAAGATCCGCTTCGACGCCGCATCGTAGAAGACGTCGTCCGTGTCCCCGGAACACTCCACCGAGGCCGTTTCCTTCCCGCTCTCCGTATCGAGGACCAGGAGCTTCGCGGGCTGCCGGCAACCGACGAAGAGACGCCGCCCGGCTTCGTCGAGTGCCATCGGGAAGTTGGACGCCGCCGACAGCTTCCATTTGGCGATGACCGCGCGCTTCTCTCGGTCCACGACGGCCACGTGCCCGGCCTTGGGGACGTTGACGAAGAGGCGCTTCCCCTTCGACTCGAGCTGGAAGGATTCCGGATGGGCCTCGAGGGCAATGTCTCCGACTCTCGCGCCCTTCTCCGGATCGACCACGCCCAGAGCCCCGTTTCCGTATCCCACGTAGATCAGCTTCGCATCGGCGTCGTATCGGACATTGTCCGCGTCCTCCTTGCAGCTCACATTCCGGGTCTGCTTGAACGTGGCGCCGTCGTAGAAACGGCAGGATCCGTCCCCGCCCGAGGCCACGACGAACTGGCCGTCGAGGGCGAGGATCCCCTGCGGCTCCTGAAGCCCGTCGATCCGATGAAGGACTTTGCCCTGCCCGACGTCGATCACCTCCACCGTGTTGTTGCCCAGGGCCGCGACGGCGAGCCGGCCCGATTTGGCATCGAAGGCCAAATGATCGATCCGCCCCTCGACTTTCGGCATCGGGATCGTTTGCACGAGTTCCGGCGCATTCCCCTCCTGAGGAAGCGCCAGCAGAGCCGCGACGAGCAGGACGTTCCTCACGGATTGCCGCTCGCCTCGAGGTCTTCGAATTCCGTCACCGAATCGGCCTTGGTCCAGAGACCGACGTAACCCGTCGAATAGGTCGCGTCGTCGTGATCGATCAGCAGCTTGCCGTTCAGATACGCCTGGATCTTGGATCCTTTCGCGACCACGCGCATCGTGTGCCACTCCCTCAGCTTGGGCGCGTCGACCTTGGTGCTGGCGAGCTGGTTGCGGCTGCCGTCCTTCATGGTGTAGAGGCGGAAGTTGTCCTCGAGCCCGTTCGCCCGCACGAGGTAGTAGTTCTTCGCGTCCTTCGCGCGGAAGATGAGGCCGCCCGACGCGTCCTCCTTTCCGGAGATCGGGCGGAACTTTACCGAGATATCCACGTCCGACAGCTTCTTGTCCTCCAGGATGGCGACCGCCCAGGGCTGGGTCTCGGCCGTCTGGGCCAGGACGCCGTCCCGGCGCACCCACGTCCCCGCGGCGAACTTCCACTTCGGGTTGTCCTTCTCGAAGTCGTCCTTCACCTTCTCCTGGGCCGACACCACGCTGCGCGGGGTCTCGTCGCCCGGAGGCTTGCCGTTGCAGGCCCCGAGCAGGACCGCGACGATCATGAGGGTCTTCATCGCTCCTCCTATTTGGCCGCCTTGACCCGACGATCGACCTCGGCCCAGTCGATGTGCTTCGGATAGGCGCCCACGTAGTCGCCCTTCTTGTTCTTGTAGTCCACGTAGAAGGCGTGCTCGTAGCAGTCGATCACGACCAGCGGAATGCCGAGCACGGGGATGCCCACGTCGTGGACGTCGCTGACGAAGTTGTAGAGCTTGCCGCTTACGGGGTGCAGGGCCAGGATCGCCCAGCCGCGCGCCGAGACGGCCGCCGCCTTGAAGTCGTCGACCCACTTGTCGACCGAGCCGAAGCGCTTCTTGAGGACGTCCTGCGCGGCCTCGCCGGGATCGCCGCCGGCGGCCGACATCCCGTCGAAGTAGAGCTCATGGAGGATCACGCTGTTCATCGCGTGGACTTCTTCCTTCTTCATCTCGCGGATCGCGGAGTAGTTCGCGTTGGCCTTCGCTCGGTCCGCGCCCTCCATCTCGGTCTCGAGCCCGAGCAGGCTCTTGAGCGCGCCGCCGTAGTGGGCCTGGTGGTGCGGCGTGAGCTGCTCCCTGGAGAGGAAACCCTTCAGTTCCTCGTACTTCATCGGCTTGAGCTTCCCGGTCACCAGCGCCGAGCCCGACGAGGCGTCCTGGGCCCGGACGAGGTCGTTCCCCAGCAGCGCCGCGCCCGCCGACAGCGCCATGAATTCCCTGCGGGTGGCCATCGCTCATCCTCCTTTTCGTTTGAAGTATTCGAAGAGCGCGTCGAAGACACTGCTCCCCCGTCGGAGCCGCTCCTCGTCCGTCTTCTCCGCCATGCAGATGCCGGCGATCAGCCGGTCAACGCCCGGCGCTTCCTCGCAGCGGAACTTCCGATCCTTCAGGTCGATGTCATGGACGATCTCGGCGATCCTCCGGAGCGCCGGCTCCCGGAGCCCGAAGCGGTTCAGCAGGGTTTCGAAGCTGCAGTCTTCGCCTTCGTGCGTGAACTCGCCGTCGGCCATGTCGAAGCGGAACGTGCCCTTCTTCGGGTCGCAGGTGCGCCCGGGCACGAACTTGAAGCGGGCGCGGGGGTCGATGAAGCCGCGGATGAGCCAGGCGCTGGCGATCCGGTCGACGTGGATCCCCTGCCGGGTGACCCAGGTCTTTCCGCGGACGGCGCCGAGCGACGCGATGGACTTCTCCGGCCCCGTCGAAGGCTTCCCCGCGAGCCGGCGGAGCGCCGTCTCCGCGGCCCCCCGGCCCCGGGCGCCGAAGAAATCAATCTCGCGGATCTCGGCGAGCCTCTGCCGCAGCCGCTCCAGGTCCTGGCCCCCGTCCGCATCCTGGACAAGGCGGCGGTAGTCCTCGTCGCGGGCGCTGTTGAACATCCGTCGGACCGTCTCATCGGTCAGGCCGTCGACGAACTGGGCCCGGCAGACGGTCGCCTCTCCACCCCCCTGCACGATCTCGCCGGAGACCCACTGGAAATCTTCGTGGCTCGACGCCCCGGCCGGGAGCACGTAGACGCTGTTTTTCACCGGCACGGCCCCGATCTGCTGCAGCCGCCGGCCGATCTTCGCGCGAAGGTACGCCGGCTTGGGAGGAATCTGGTGGATCAGGAGAAGCCAGCCGCGGTCCTCGGCAGGGGGCATGCGGCGAATATAACATCTGTAAGATCAATGAACTACTATTTGTGGCAACTGCTATACGCGCTTCTGTTCTTCCGGCGGCTTGACCTTCCGGAAGGCGACGTAGAGGGCCACGTCGTAGACGATCTTCAGGCCCGCCCCGACGTAGAGCGGCGCCGCCTGGGTGAGCACCCGGATGAAGAGGCCCGCGAAGGCGGGCGCCACGGCCCAGGCGCCCGTCCGGACCAGCCCCGTCACCCCGGACGCGAAGGTGCGCTCCTCGGGACGCACGACCGCCATCACGAAGGACTGGCGGGTCGGCACGTCCATCTCGACCAGGCCCTCCCGGAGCAGGAAGAGCAGCGCCGCGACCCCGAAATTCGGCGCGAACGGCACGGTCAGGAGGAGCAGGCTCGACGGGATGTGGGTGAAGACCATCGTGTTGACCAGGCCGATCCGCTTGGCCAGCCACGCCGCCCCCAGGTGCGAGGCCGCGTTCATCGCCCGGGCGCCGAAGAAGAGGAGCCCGAGGGTCCCCTGCTCCACGCCGAAGCGCTTATAGAAAAAGTACGCCAGCAGCGCGCTCGTCAGGAAACCGCCCCCCAGGCTGTCGAGCGCGAAGAGCGGGGCGATCTTCCAGAGGATCCGCCGGCTTTCCGCGGAGACGGCCTTCGGACGCGCGGGCGCCGCCGCCGCGGTCGCGGCCGAGAGGCGCAGGTAGAAGAGGACGATCGACAGCATGAGGCCGGAGTAGACCAGGATCGAAACCCGGAAGGCCTGCTCCTCCCGCGCGAGCCCGACGCGCTCGAGGACGGACGGGAGGCCGGCGAGCAGTCCGCCGAGCGCGTGCCCCGTGTCCTGCAGGATGTTGTAGACTGCGAAGACCTTCGTCCGGCCCTCGTCGCTGGTCGTCGCGGGAAGCATCGCCTGCTCGAGGATCAGCGCCGCGCCCCGATCCCGTCCCATCCCGTTAATCATCCCCAGGAACGCCGCGCCGATCATCAGCACGGGGTCCCGGGTGAGCGAGAAGAGGACGCCTCCGCCCGCCGTCAGGAACGCCAGGCCGATCAGGAAGCGCTTCGGCCCCCAGCGATCGCCCCGCAGGGTCGCCAGGAGCGCGGCCGCCGCCCCGCCCGCGAGCCCGGCGCTGACGACGGCGCCGCCCAGGGTCGGATCCAGTCGGAGCTTGGCGATGTAGACCCCGAGGAGGACCCCGATCATCCCGGTCGCGAGCGCCCGGAGGAAGGCGGAGCAGTACAGGACGCGGCGGTCGATCATCGGTCTCGACCTAGACTATAGGATTGCCCGGCCGCTTTGAAAATCGGCACAACAAGTCGGCGCGGATGGTGTAATGGTGAAAGACCCTTTCTCAGGAGATTGATCATGCTGACGAGACGCGATGTGCTCAAGGCCGCGGCGGTCGGGGCGGCGGCGACCTGGCTCCCGGCGTGGGCTTCCGAGGATAAGATCCGCCTCGGCGTCGCTTCCTACTCGCTGCGCAACCTCAAGCGGCCCCAGGCCATCGAAGCCGTCAAGGCCTGCGGCGTCAGCTACGTGAACATTAAGCCCGACGCCCACCTGCCCTACACGCTGTCGGCCGACCAGCTGGCCGCCGGGCGGAAGGAGTTCGAGGACGCGGGCCTGAAGATCGTCGGCTGCGGCAACAACAGCATCGGCAGCGAGAAGCAGATCGCCTCCCTCTTCGAGTACGCGAAGGCCGGGGGCTTCTCCCTCCTGGTCATCGCGCCGAAGCCCGAGCTCCTCCCGGCCATCGAGGCCGCGGTCAAGCAGAGCGGCATCGCGGTCGCGATCCACAACCACGGGCCGGAAGACAAGATGTTCCCCGCGCCCAGCGACGCGCTCAAGCTCATCAAAGACATGGACCCCCGCGTCGGGCTCTGCATCGACGTCGGCCACACCACCCGCACCGGCAAGGACGTGGTCCAGGAGATCGCGGACGCCGGCGCCCGCGTCCTCGACATGCACATGAAGGACCTGAAGGACCTGATGAACAAGAACTCGCAGTGCCCCGTGGGCGACGGCAAGATGCCGGTCGCCGAGATCTTCAAGCAGCTCGTGAAGCAGAACTACGCGGGCTACGTGAACCTCGAGTACGAGATCGAGGCCAACGACCCCGTCGCGGGCATGAAGAAGTCCTTCGACTTCATGAAGAAGGTCGCCGCGGACCTAAAGTAGCCAGCCCGCGGGGATCTCCGGCGAGCGCAGCTTCCCCTTGAGGTGGAGCAGGCGGGCCGTCACCCCGGCAAACGCCCGGAGGATCGGCGCCACCGCCTCGCGGCCCTCGAGCAGCTCCAGCGCCTGGACGGCCGCCTCGAAGGTCGATTTTCCGTCCTCGAGGTGCTGCGAACGCACGCTCCAGAACGAGCGGCGCCCCGGCGGCAAGCTGACGCAGGGGAGCGACGCAATCCCCGGCAGGCGCCGGCGGATGTGCGAGCACTGCGGCCAGCTTCCGTCGAGCAGCACCAGGCCCAGGCGCCGTCCGTCAACGACGGGCTCGCGGACGTCGACGACCGGCGCCCCCTCCTGAGGGAAGAGCAGGCGCCAGTCGACCGACGGATCCTGGAGCGGCGTGGGATCAAAGGGCGCTTCGCGCATTCCCCAGGGCAGGATCGGCGTCCCCTCCACCATGCGCGCCAGCATCCGTCCCGTGTTGGTGGGCTTGTGACGCTCGCGGACGTGCTGCACGATCGCGATCGGCGTGCGAAAGCGCAGGCGCGGGAACGCGGCGCAGGCGCAGGTCCCCGGATGCAGGCCGCAGCCGAGACAGCGGACCTTGCGCTTGCTGCGGAGATGGCTCACGCGGCCATTTTAGTCAACGGGCGCCCCGCGGGGGAAGCTCCTGGGCCTTCCGCTGGAGCGCCGGGTCGCTGCTCGCCTGGAAGAACGCCCGCAAGTACTCGACCTCGCGGTCCGACAGGTAGCGGGTGTCCGGCAGCAGCATGTTGGCGGCGAGCATCCGGAGGGCGGGGTCGGACTGGGCCGGGATCAGCTCCGCCAGCCGCTGGCTGACGCTCCGGGCGAAGGCGCCCCCGTACGCCCCGAAGCCGCCCGCCTTCTCGCGATCGCTCAACCAGAGCACGTCCCAGAGGGCGACCATCTCCTGGGGGTTCAACGCCGGGAGGTCCGCCAGCAACGCCGCCTGGCCGGCCTCGGTCTTCAGCAGCTCGCGGGCCCGATAGTCCCGCGCATAGAAGCAGCTGCGCTTCATGGCAGCGTCCCCCGGGGGCGGCGCGAGGGTCAGGAGATCCTTCACCCGCTGGGTCGCCTTGAGCTGGCGCTGCCAGTCCGGCGGCGCCGGCGGGCCCCACACCGACGCTTTCGGAGCGGGAGCCGGCGCGGTCGGCGCTTCCGTCGCCTCCGGCTGGGGACGTTCCGGCGGCGGAGCCGGGGGCGGCGCTTCCGGCTCGACGCGGACCGGCGGACGGGGTGCGGGCGTGGGGAGGACTTCCGCCGGCCGGCGGAGCGCCGTGATGCCCCAGCCCACGACGGCGCCGAGCAACGCGGAGAGGAGGTATCCGGGCACCGACGACTTCATGCCCTAGTAAACTCGACCTACCCCCAAAAAGCTTGCAGTTTTTCGGCGTCCGTCACGCCCAGCGGGAACTGCTTGCTGAAGGCGTGCTGGTCGATGCCCGCCAGCTCGCGCAGCGCCTGGTGGAGGTGCTCCGGCCGGACGCGGATGCCCTTCTCCTTGTCGGTCTGATGCGACTTCGGATCCACCGGCACCAGGAACTGCTTCTCGTCGGTGGCGCCGATAAGGCGGTCGCCTTTGATGCCGCGGCCCAGGAACATGATCGACCCGACCGACCAGTGGTCCTTCCCGTTGCCCTTGTTGTAATCCGGCGTGCGTCCCATCTCGCTCTGAACGATGACCACCAGCTTCTCGCGGATCTTCAGCTCCTCGGCCTTCACCATCAGGTGGTCGATGGCCGCCAGGAACTGCGGGAGCAGCTTCATCTGGTCGACGTCGTTGTTGTTGTGGCTGTCGAACTGGCCGTAGGTCAGGTTCGCGGAGACGCAGACGCCGCCCTTGAACGCGGCGAGCGCGATGTCGACCTCCTGGAAGAGCGGCTCCTTCGGCGTGGTCTTGGGCACGTAGGGGACGACCCGCTGCAGCGTCTTCGAGTTGAGTTGGGCGGCGTAGAGCATGCTCTGAGCGCGCTCGACGCGCGGCAGGCGGTCGTCGCACTTGCAGCGGTCCTCCGCCTGCTCCTTGAGCGCCTTCTCGATGCGGTCGAGGGCGAACGAGTCGTGGTAGGGGCTCTTGGGGTTCCCCTCCACCGAGTCCGCGTTGGACACGATGTTCATCGAATGGAGATAGGGGATCCGCGCCATCGGCACCAGGTTGCCGGTGTTCGAGTAGTTCCCGAAGGTCAGGAAGGCCAGCGGCTGCTGCACGCCCTTGCAGGCGGCGACGAGCGCGGCGAAGGTCGGGTACGCCAGGCTGTCCAGCTTGCCCGTGGCCATGTAGCGGGCGCAGGGGTCGTGGTTGTTCACCGAGTAGTCGATGCCGTTGAGGACCAGGAGCTCCTTGGTGTACTTCTTGAAGAAGTCCTCGTTGCTCATCCCGCCCTTCACCTGGGCGGCGTTGGGGGCGTACTTGAGCTTGCCCTCCGTCTGGATGTCGCCTTCCTTATAGAGGCGGTTGATGCCGCCGACGCCCTTGGGGTCCATCAGGTAGGTCGTGTCCCAGCCGCCCGACGCGTTGAAGACGATGTAGAAGGGACCGTCATAGGGCGCGGGCTCGGCCTGAGGGGCACCCCAGGCGCCCGCGCGCGGCAGGCCCAGCGGAATTGCGAGGCCCAATCCCGAGGCGCTGCACAGCTTCAGGAAGTCGCGACGGTCCATGATCGTCCTCACTCGTACAAGAAGTCGTCCTGCCGGAGCAGATAGGTCAGCACGGCCCGCCAGGCGCGGATCGCGTAGGTCGCGTCCGGCCGGCTCCGGCTGGGGCCGCAGAACCAGTTCTCGCTCGGGTTGACCCCCTTCTTCGCGTGGGCATCCTCGAGGATGCCGACGAAGAGCTGGTAGGTCCGTTCGATTTCCGGATGATCCGGCGGCCGCTCCCGGCCGAGCACGTGGCGGTGCAGGTGGACGATCGCCTGCCGGATCTTCAGCTCCGCATCCGGGCTCGACCCCGGCACCACGTCGGGCTCGATCCCCGGGAAGAGCCGGCGTTCGGCCGCGGGCTTCGTGAAGTCCGCGCTCACGTTCTTGCAGGCGACGTCGTTGGACATGATCCTCTGGATCGCGCCCATGGCGCCGCTCGGGTCGCTCATGCGCTCCGTCACGGCGTGAGAGTCGATGCCGCCGTAGAGGATCCGGTAGTCGGTGGACTCCAGGCGGCCCCAGCGCTGTCCGAAGACCGCGTTCACCTTCCGCTCGAGCTGCTCGGGCGTGAGCATGCGGGTGATGCCGACGTCGTCGAGCTCGGCCTTGCGGGCGGCGCCGCGCGGCGCCTCGGTCAGGCCGTCCACCCGGTAGAACGGCGAGGCGGCCCAGGCCTTGAAGACGGTCTTGAGGTTGAAGCCCGTCGCCGCGAAGCGCTCGGCGATCGCGCGGATCTCGTGGCGCTGCTCCTGGTAGGCCCGGCGCTTGGGCGTGAAGAGCGGGTCGTCGATGTCCAGCGGGGCCGTCAGGACCTTGCGGCCGAAGAGGAAGTAGTAGACGTGTTCCACCATCGCGACGGGAAAGCGCGGGTCCTTCGCGGTCTGCTGCCCGAGCCACTGCAGCGAGCGCCACTTCTGCTCCGGCGGCAGGGCCGTGCCTTCCCGCCCGGGGCCGAACATGTCCGTGAACCAGCCTTCCTTGCGGGGCCCGTAGTGCCCTTCCTCGTTGAAGTAGTCCTGGAAGAGGCCGGCGACCGGGTCGATGGTCCGGTGGCAGACCACGCAGTCGGGGGCCTGCAGCGTCGGAACGCTGAACTTCTTGGCCACGGCGGCCGCGTCGGTCACGCGCGGAGCGAGGGCCATCACGTCGACGCCCAGGAAGTGGCGGTAGTACATCCGCGCGCGCAGCCGGTTCCGGTTCGTCACCGTCGTCGGGTAGCGGCGGAGGTACTGGAACATCGTGAGGATGCCCGCGCTGGGATAGATCCCGTCGGCCGTGGGCTGGACCCTCTTGTCGCGGCCCTTGAGGGCCGGCAGCTTCGCGGGGATGTACTCGAAGGGGTCCTCGGTGTTCTTGAACTGCCCGCGGATCTGCTCGAAGACCCCGTAGCCCTTCGAGGTGTAGGGCGACATCATGATGTAATCCGCGGTGACGAGTTCGGTGAACGGCCGCTCGTTCATGACGATGTACTTGATCAGCTCCAGCGGCTCGCGGAGCAGCGCGTGGCGGTAATCGTCGGCCAGCTTGTAGCCCGCCTTGGTGCGATCCTTCTCCGGCAGATTGCTGAAGTCGTGCTTCTGGTACCAGTGGCGCGTGGTCTCGAAGTGGTCATAGGACAGCACGTCCTCGCCGTTGCCGTTGTAGCCCAGGGTGAGGAAGAGATCGTTGAAGCCTTCCTTCAGCCGGTCGTAGAAGGCCTCCTCCTTCAGGAGGCCGTCCAGGAGGCCGTCGATCGCGGCCGCGCCGCCCTTCTCGATCGCGGCCCGCTCCGCCTCCGTGGGCAGGCGGCCGCCGAGGGAGAGCGTCAGGCGTCGAAGCAGCCGGTCGGGCGAGGCCATGCGGACGCCCTGGAAGAAGGGGGGCGGCGCGGGGTCGGCCTTCCCCTTTCCTTCGGGGGTCCCCTCGAGGCGCCCCACGAAGGCCTCGAGGATGCGGTAGCCCGTCGAGCCCGGCTTGAGCTGGATGCCGCCGCCGTGCTGCAGGCCGCCGCTGACCTTCACGAGGAGGCGCGACTTCCCGTCCTTCTTGAGCGCGGCCATTTTCTCGAAAGAGCGGCGGTTGTGCTGGAGATTCTCCGGTTGCAGCGAGGTGTCGCGCAGGAGGAACTTGCTTTCCTCCGCGTCGCCGCCGGCCGAGTGGCAGTTCAGGCAGGTCCGCTCGCCGACCTTGGCCCAGACCTCGTCGGCGAAGTAGGTGTCGATGGACTCGCTTCCCTCACGCTCGGGGAGGGACAGGAACTCCGTCGGGAAGGACGCGGGCTCGGGCCGCAGGGCCGGGCAGAGGGCCGGCTCGCCGGCGGCTTCGCCGAAGGATCCGCAGCGGATGCCGGGCAGGAAGATCAGGAGGGGAGCGAGAAGGATCAGCGTCCGTGCGATGAATCGACTCGCCACGCGAAGGCCTCCCCTTCAGGACCATGACTACCGCCCCACTATAGAGTGCCCCGGGCAGGCCGCATCCGGTGCACTGAATGATTATGTCCCCGGCGCCCGAATTGTGGCTTGCATTCCGGGGATAGGTTAGAATGCTGCCGATGAAGGACGAGCCGGCCAAGCCATTGCAGAAGGTGTCCTGCCTCTGCGGCGGGACCGTCCGGGTGGACCCGCTCAAGCAGGACCGCCGGGTGACCTGTCCCGACTGCAAGAGCACCTTCGACTTCGTCGTCACGGTGGACGCCGCGAAGAAGAAGTCGATGATTTCGCTCGTCCTTCCCAGGGCGGCGATGAAGACCGAGGGCGAGAGCCTGGCCTTCCTGGGCGAGCACTCTACGGCCCCGGCGAAGGCGCAGCCCGATTACCAGCCGGATCTCTTCGCCGAGACCAAGAGCAAGACCGCCAAGCCGGCGGCGACCCCCAAGGCGCCTCCCGCCAAGGCGGTCACGAAGGTGCCCCGCAAGGGATCCGGGAAGACCATCAGCGTCCCGATGGCCACCTGCGAGTGCGGCGCGGTCTTCCCGCTCGAGGACAACGGGGAGCTGACCTCGCTCCAGTCGTGTCCCCAGTGCAACCTGGTCTACCACGTCGTCTTCAAGATCGAGCCCGGGACGAAGAGGAAGACGGCGATCCTCGTGCCGGAGAAGCCGGTCATCCGGGGCCGGATGAACACAGTGGCGCCGCCAAAGGCACAGGCGCGGCCGGGCGACGTGACGGACTTCTTCACCAAGAAGGGCCGGACCCGCGTCTCCAAGGTTTCCGTCAAGCCGAAGGCGCCGCCTCCCGAGATCCCCCCCGGCGCCCAGGGCGTCCCCTGCAGCTGCGGGCAGATCTTCGTGGTCCGCCGCCGCGACCTCGGCCAGGAGAAGACCTGCGAGGGCTGCGGCAAGGTCGCCACCTTCGAAGAAGGCCGGGACCCCCAGACCCTGGCCCCCGTCATCCGCATCAAGAAGTAGCCGGAAAACTAATCCGGTTCATTTCACGGCCCGAGAATTCAATCCGGTCGATTTCTCGGCCTCTGCTAATTATTTTTGCCCCGCTCGCTCCCCGCCTGCCAACAGAAGGTCGGCCGGCCGAGGAAACGGCTGGAGGGGGGTAACCGGGACGGAATCCCCCGCTATTATTAGGCAGCAGGAAAAAGTGAAAGGACGCCGACCATGCCCACGCTTTCCCGCCGCACGTTCCTGAGTGGCGCCGGCGTCGCCGTCGCGCTGCCCCTCCTGGACGCCATGCTCCCCGCGTTCGGCGCGACCCCGAAGGTCGTCCGGCGCTTCGTCGGCTGCCAGACCAACATGGGCATCCTGCCCCAGTTCTTCTTCCCCGAGAAGGCCGGCAGGGACTACGTCGCGAGCCCCTACCTCGAGAAGCTCGCCCCCCACCGGAACAACATGACGGTGTTCTCCGGCGTGAGCCTCCCGGGCGTCACCGGCGGCCACGCGGCGGACCGCTGCTTTCTGACCGGCACGCCGCACCCGGAGCGCGGCGGCTTCCGCAACTGGATCTCGATCGACCAGTACGCCGCGGACTACGTGGGCGGCGACACGCGCTTCCCCTCCCTGGTGCTGGCCATGACCAGCGAGGGCGGCATGACGCTCTCGTTCACCCGCAGCGGCGCCGCCATCTCGGCGGAGCGCAGCCCCAAGAAGCTCTTCCAGAAGCTCTTCATCCAGGGCAAGCCCGACGAGGTCGAGGCGAACGCGGAGGCCATCCGCCAGGGCCGCAGCATGCTGGACTTCGTCGGCGACGCGAGCAAGCGCCTGAACAAGGCCCTCTCCGCCGCGGACCAGCAGCGCATGGACCAGTACCTCACGTCGGTCCGCGACCTCGAGAAGCGGCTGCAGAGCGCCGAGTCCTGGGAGCACAAGCCCAAGCCGAAGGTCAGCGCCCAGCAGCCCGTGGACATCGAAGACCCCAAGGAGATCGGCGCGCGCACGCGGCAGATGTTCGACCTGATGAAGCTCGCCCTCGAGACCGACTCCACGCGGATCATCACGCTGCAGATCGACACCACCGTCATCCACAACATCACCCACCACGGCAACCGGCCCGAGGTCCTCGAGGAGCTGCGCGGCAAGGAGGAGAGCCAGTTCGACGCGCTCCGCGCCTTCCTGGACGGACTCGCCTCCGTGAAGGAGGAGGGCCAGACGCTGCTCGACCGCACGATGGTGCTCTACGGAACCAGCATGGGCTCGGCCAACTCGCACTCGAACCACAACCTGCCCGTCTTGCTCCTCGGCGGCGGCTTCAAGCACGGCCAGCACCTGGCCTTCGACCAGAAGAACAACTACCCGCTCTCGAACCTGTACGTTTCGATGCTCCAGCGCCTGGGCATCGAGGCCGACCAGTTCTCCACCTCGAAGGGCACCATGACCGGATTGGAGCTGGCATGAGCGGCGCGCTGGCCGGACTGCTGCTCGGGTTCCTGGCCGCGCAGGCGGAACCGCGGGCCTTCCTCGAGAAGTACTGCGCGGAGTGTCACAACGCCGAGACCAAGAAGGGCGGCCTCGACCTCTCGGCTCTCAAGCCCGACTACGCCAAGACCGAAGAGTTCGCCCGCTGGGTGAAGCTCTACGACCGGGTCGAGAGCGGCGAGATGCCCCCGAAGAAGCAGCCCCAGCCGCCCGCCGAGGAGCGTCGCGCGCTGCTGGCCCGCCTCAAGCAGGAACTCCTGCAGGCCGAGCGGGCCCGCCTCGACCAGCAGGGCCGGACGCCCGTGCGCCGCCTCACCCGCGAAGAGTACGAGAACACGATCCGCGACCTGCTCGCCCTGCCGGGCATCCCCCTGGCGGAGGGGCTTCCTGCCGACGGCATGGCTCACGGCTTCGACAAGAACAGCGACGCGCTCGACATCTCCCACGTCAACATGGCGAAGTACGTCGAGGCCGCCGACGCGGCGCTCGACATGGCCATCGCGACGCAGCCGAAGCCGCCTACCCGCAAGGTCCAGCGCGTCAACCTGGCCCGGGAGGTCGGCCACATCCTGGGGAACGGCGACGCCATCCTCCTCAAGGACAAGAAGCCCGACACGTTCTTCCCGCCCCCCGGCGAGGAAGGCAGCCACCTCGACCAGGGCGCGCACGAGCGGATCGGCGCGTTCAACCGCGACCTGGCCGTCGGCGTCTTCCGTCATGAGGACGAGTCGTTCAAGCCCCGCTTCCAGGAGTTCACGACCCTCTACCCCGGCCGCTACCACCTCCGGGCGTCCTTCTGGAGCTTCCAGTGGGACAAGGGCCAGGTGCTGCCGTCGCGGGGCACCGAGGCGGCGCGCCTCACCATCGTCCACCTGAGCGAGGACGGGCGCGGCGGCCTCCACCCCAGCCACGTGCTCGGCTACTACGACGCCCCGTCGCTGAGCCCGCTCGTCCACGAGATCGACACCTGGCTCAACGTCAAGGACACCATCGGCTTCAACACCTCGTCGCTCGCCCCCACGGCGAACTACTCCCGGAAGGGGCGCGCGATGGCCTTCACGGGCCCGGCCATCGCGGTCGACTTCCTCGAGGTCGACGGCCCCATCCACGACGTCTGGCCGCCGCTGAGCCACAAGCGCCTCTTCGGAGACCTGCCCTTCGCGGAGTTCAAGGCCTCCGAGTACCCGGGCATCCGCGCGCCGAAGCGGACGCCGGTCCGGGTGGCGGTCGCGCACGCCCTGAACCGCCCCGACCTCACCAAGGAGATCTGGACCATCGCGAGCGTCAACCCGCGGGTGGACGCCGACCGCTTGCTGGCGGACTTCCTCCCCCGCGCGTTCCGCCGGCCCGTCGAATCGGCCGTGCGCCAGCTCTACGTGGCGCGCGTGGAGGACCGCATCAAGGCGGGAGACAGCTTCGAAGCCGCCATGCGCTGGGTCTACCGGGCGGCGCTCTGCTCGCCGGACTTCCTCTATCACGTCGAGCCCTCGGGCAAGCTGGACGACGCCGCCCTGGCCTGCCGCCTGTCCTACTTCCTCTGGAACTCGATGCCCGACGACACGCTCATGACGCAGGCCAGTTCGGGCAAGCTGCGCGACCCCCGGGTCCTCCGCTCCGAGATCGACCGGATGCTGAAGGACGCGAAGTGCGACCGCTTCCAGGACGACTTCCTGGGCCAGTGGCTGCGCCTGCGCTCGATCGCGGCGAACGACCCCGACAACAAGCTGTACCCCGAGTTCAGCCCCTACCTGCAGGACTCCATGGTCGCCGAGACGAAGTCGTACTTCCGCGAGCTGCTGGAGAAGAACCTGCCCGCGCGCTACCTGGTGAAGTCGGACTTCGCCATGCTGAACGAGAAGCTGGCGGTCCACTACGGCATCCCCGGCGTGACCGGCTCGTCGATCCGCCGCGTGGCGGTCCCGGCCGACTGCCCCCGCGGCGGCTTCCTCACCCAGGCGGCGATCCTGAAGATCACGGCCAACGGGACCACGACCTCCCCGGTGCCGCGCGGCGCCTTCGTGATGGCGCGCTTCCTGGGGCAGCCCCCCGAGCCGCCGCCCTCCAACGTGCCCGCCGTCGAGCCCGACGTCCGCGGCGCGACCACGATCCGGGAGCAGCTCCAGAAACACCGCGAGAACGCCGCCTGCGCGTCCTGCCACGCCAAGATCGACCCGCCGGGCTTCGCCCTCGAGGCCTTCGACGTCATCGGCGGGCAGCGGAGCCGCTACCGCTCGATCGGGACCGGCGACAAGGCCCCGCGCGGCTCGATCGACCCCTTCATCGGGATCGGCTTCAAGCTGGGCCCCGCGGTCGACGCCTCCGGCGCCACCGCGGACGGCCGGGCCTTCAAGGACATCCTCGAGTTCCAGTCGATCCTGGCCGCGGACGGCACGAAGCTGCTCCGGAACATGGCCGAGCAGTTCGTCCGCTACGCGATCGGCCGGGAGATCGAGTTCAGCGACCGCGACGAGATCGCGGGCCTGGTGGAGCGGACCCAGAAGCAGGGGGGCGGCCTCCGAACCCTGGTCCAGGAGCTGGTGGCGAGTTCCCTCTTCCAGACCCACTGAGGAAGCCATGATGAACATCGTCCTCGTCCTGGCGCTCCTGGCCGCCCCGGAGCCCCAGACCTTCAAGTACCGGGTCACCGGCCTCTTCGACCGCGAGCGCGAGAACGACCTTCGTGAAGCGGTGAAGAAGATGACGGACGTGTCGATCGTCTCGATCGACTTCGAGTCCGCCGAGGTCAGCTTCTCCTACGACCCGGCGAAGTTCTTCGAGAAGGGGACCAAGGAGAAGGACTGGCTGGAGCGCTTCGACGGCCGGCTGAGGCAGGCGTCGTCCCACACCTTCGGGGCGAAGGCGCTCTGCACGACGCCCAGGGAGAAGCTCACGCGGATCGAGATCGGCGTCATCGGCCCCGACTGCAAGGGCTGCTGCCTGGCGGCCTACGAGTACGTGGCCAAGATCGAGGGCGTGGAGCAGGCGACGGCCAGCTTCAAGGACGGGCTCGTGACGGCACTGATCGACCCGGAGAAGACCAACCGCGCGGCCCTCGAGGACGCCCTGAAGAAGCGGCAGGTCCACCTGAAGACGGCGAAGTAATCAGGACAGCTTCGACCACTCGCCGCAGATCGACCTCGCCGTTTCCAGGAACGCCGTGTTGGTGACCGGCTTCACGTAGTACGCCAGGATCCCCAGGGACTTCGCCCGCTCGACGTCCCGGGTCTCTTCCGACGACGTCAGCACCACCACCGGAAGCTCCCGCAGCATCGATTCGCGTCGGAGCCATTCCAGCACCTCCAGGCCGCTCTTGCGAGGCAGCTTGAGGTCGAGCAGAACGAAGTCGGGCAGCGGGTGCCGGCTCCGGTCCTGGTACGGCCCGCGGCCGCCCAGATAGTCGATCGCGACCTCCCCGTCCCGAGCCACAATCAAGTGCAATTCGGGGCAGATCTTGGCAAAGGCACGCCGCGCGAAGAGCTCGTCGTCGGGATTATCCTCCACGAGGAGGATAATCCTCTCCCCCGGTCTCTGTTTTCCCATCTAGTCCTCTTCCCAACAGAGATGTGGGTATTTACGACTTCGCTGAGGAAACTTTCCGCGGGGATTGAACGGATTCGTCGGAGCTGAAACAAGTCGGGCAAAACCTCGTAGATGGCCTAGAGGCAGTGAGGCAATTAATGAAGAAGTCGGGCGCGGCGAACCCTTTCCGGAAGAAGCTGAAGCTGGTCCGCGGCCGCCCGGAATCGGGCGCCTGGCTGAGGGCGGTCAAGCTGGACCAGGAGCAGGAGCTCCAGAGCATCCTGGGGCTGATGGCGCGGGGAGGCCGCTTCAATCCCCCGGGCCAATTCCCCATCCTGCACGCCGCGGAGGACGACGAGCGCTGCCGCGAACGCATGCTCCGCTGGATCCGGGAGGAACAGGAGCCCGACGGCACGATGGCGGTCATCGTCCTGAAGGTCAAACTCCAGCGGGTCCTCGACCTGACCAGCGGGGCCACCCGGCGGAGGCTGGGCATCACCCTGCGGGCGCTGAATAGTTCCCGCTCGTCCAAGGCCGGGCAGCAGATCGGGGCGGCGGCCCACGACGCCGGCTTCGAGGGGATCATCTACCCGCGGCCGTTCAAGCCGACCCGGCGGAACCTGGCGCTCTTCATGGACCGCATCAGCGCCCGGAAGAGCGGGGTCTTGGGCCGGATGGAGTCCGACGCGGCCTGAGTCCCACCCCCCGGCGAAAAAAGCGTTCGAAATCGACCAAATTTCGTAACCGCTCATTCCATTTGTCGTAGGTACCGGCGCGGCAGTGATGTTTGGGGAGTTCGACCGACGGTTCCGAAGCGGCAAGGGGGGAATCATGAGCGCCACCCGGACGGTGAATCTGAAGGTGCACTTCGACGATCGCAGCGAGGCCGCCTCCTGCCTCCAGGGGCTCCACCGGCTGGCGGGCGCCACCGTCAACGTGCTCCGCGGCCGGGTCACGCCCGAAGCGGCGGACTACGACCTGGAGATCAAAGGCCGCGAGAAGCCGGTGAAGCAGGCGGTCTGGACCCTCTGGAAGCTCGCCAACCTCCCCAACAGCGCCCTGGCGGAGTTCGAAGACGCCTGAGCCCCGATAAATTAATCCGGTTAATTTCTCGTTCCGGAGAGATGAATCGGATTCATTTCTCCGGTATTTTATAGTTGGAATCAGCCGGAACGGCGGATACCCTCTCATTCCTGACCGGGGGGTGCGGCCGCTTCTCCGATTGGCTGTAACTCCCGGCCCACCCTTTCTTCTGTTCTCCTTCGTAAGCCGTAACTGTCCGGGGTCGCATTCCAGAGAGCGCGTCCCCGATTTTCGGTTCCAGTTCCTTCAAGGAGGGTGTATGGCTCGGATCCTGTCGTTCATCACGATGGTGGCGCTCTGCTGTTCGTTCACGGCCTGCGGGTTCCTGCCCTTCGGCGGCGGCGCGAGCGCCTACAAGCCGGCCGAGGTGTTTGACAGCGCCTTCACGGGCGACCTCGCCGACGCGAAGCCCGGCAAGTCGGTCACCTACGGGATGGCCGGCGACATGAAGGTCACCGTGAAGGTTGTCGGCAAGGAGGGAGACCTCGTCCTGGTCGAGCATTGGACGGAGTCGCCCAACATGACCTACGGCCTCCTCTACAAGGTCGGCTCGGACAAGAAGGTCAAGGAAGCCTTCGCCGCGGCCAAGGACGACAAGGAGTGGACGAAGATCACGGTGAAGGAGACCCCGAAGCCCCAGGGCGGCGCCCAGGGCGAGAAGCCCGAGATCAAGGAGAGCGACGAGAAGAAGGAAGTGAAGGCGGGCAACTTCGCCAGCCGTCGCATCGACACCAAGGGCAGCAACTACAGCATGACCGCGTGGTACTCGAAGGACGTGCCCAAGCTGTACATGTTCTCCCCCGACCACGGCGGTCTGGTGGCCACGGAAGTGTCGGGCACCAAGACCACGCTCGAAGCCAAGGCGGACGACGCCAAGGCCAGCGCGCTCGAGATGCCCAAGAAGTAGTTCCGCGATCTCATCGCGGGAGGGGCGGAGCGATCCGCCCCTCCCGCATCCCACCCTCAATCGGCCACGGAGGACACGGATCAGAGATCAGGAGATGTCCTCTCTGTGTCCTCTGTGGCCAATTCGAAGAGAGTTGTTGGACGCTGAATTAGCGACGCTTCTCGGCGTCGAGTTCCGACTGCACCATCCGGAACTCCGCATCCAGGCCCCGCAGGAGCTTGGTCGCGCGCGTCCAGTCGCCCGCATGGCCCGCCGCCTGCAGATCGACGCACATCCGCGACATCGCCTGCGCGCCGAGGTTGCCGCAGCTGCCTTTAAGCGTCAGGGCCGCCCGCTCGAAGGCACGCGCGTCGTGGGCCGCCAGCGCATCCCGGAGCTTGCCGACCAGGGCGAGGGCCTCCTTCAGGAACTGGTCGATGAGCTCGACCAGGAAGCCGGGCGTTCCGGCCTGGATCGCGCGGAGCTCGGCGATCACCTTCGGATTGATGGCGGCCACGCCGTCATTATTCGTCGCCCCGTTCCCCTTGTCAAAGGGCGGAGGCACGGGTACGTTCGTGGGATGAACCGCGCCCTCCCCCTGCTCGCGCTCCTCGCGGGCTGCTGGTCCGGCGGCTCCTCCATGCGAATCGAGACCGACCGGCTTCGGCTCCAGTCCGCCGAGCCGGGAACCGAGATCGCCGTCCGCCGCGGCGGAGCCTGGAAGGTCGTGGCACGGCTGGGCGCCGTGAAGAGCGGCCCCATGACCGTCGAAGGGGACCGCCTCCTCCTGCCGCTGAGCGGACGGATCGAGGTCGAGGTCCCGGCGAAGAAGACGCTCGCCCTCTTCCCCGGCCTCGAGTTCCTCGAGGGCGACGAGTTCTCGTCGAGCGATCGCGATGCGCGGGGCCCGCTCGCCGAGCGACGTCGACCGGAGCGATCCAAGATCACCGTTCCGCTGATGGCCTTCGAGGTGGAAGGGGCGCTGGTCGCCCTGCTCTGGAAGGGCGAGGCCCACCCGTTCTTCGAAGCGCGCGAGCAGAACCGGATGTCGATCGAGCCCGAGGACCGGGCCGTGCTTCTGGTCGAGCCGGGCGCGACGATCTACGACGCCGTCCCGCGCTGGGTCTCGGTCTTCGGGCTGCCCGAGCCCGAGCCCTGGCCCCGGACGATCGAGGAGGAGCTGGCGCTCTGCCGGGCGGGCTTCGCGTCCGTCGCGGCCCCGCGGGGCAAGCACCGGCACGCGGCGAGCCAGGACTGGCCGGCCGAGTGGACGCCCGGCTTCGGAGTCCTGCGCCACCTCCTGGGCGAGAAGGTCGACTGGTTCGACTATTCCGACCTGCTCTCGACCGTCAACTGCCACATCCTCCGCTGGGAGGCGCCGTTCTACGCGGGCGAGCCCGAGACCACGACCAAGCTCCTCGAGCGGATGAAGCTGATCACGGACATGCGAAAGCAGTCGGACGGCGAGTGGGGCTTCCACCCGATCAACGCGGAGCAGCGGAAGCTGGGCAGCGCGGGTGACAGCGTCCTGGGGACGAGCGCCGAGAAGGCCTACTCGGTCGCCAAGGCCGCGCGCATGACGGGCGACCCGGAACTGAAGGCGATCGCGCTCGACGTCCTGGCGCGCCTGCGGCGCCACCGGGTGCCGCGCGGGGGCCAGAGCTGGGAGTGCCCGCTCTACGAGCCGGACCTCCTGGCGGCGGCCTTCGCGGTGGGCGCCTATGTCGAGGCGTGGAAGCTCAGCGGCGACCCGGCCTGGCTGGCGGACGCGGGCCGCTGGGCCCGCGCGGGGCTGCCCTTCCTCTACCTCTGGGAGTTCCCCGGCCGGAAGGGGATGCGCTACGCCTCCATCCCGGTCTTCGGGACGACGCAGTTCACCCACCCCTGGTTCGGCGTGCCCGTACAGTGGAACGGCCTCGTCTTCGCCTACTTCCTGCGGAAGCTCGCGCCCCACGAGCGGAGCGTCGACTGGCTGCGCGTCGCGGAGGGCGTCACGGCGAGCGCGATCCAGCAGCAGTACGCGGACGGCCCGTCGAAGGGCTGCTACCCGGACGGCTTCTACGACCAGTGCACCCGCCGGGCGCCCCCGGACATCAATCCCGAGGACATCCTCGTCAACGTGCTCACGTCGATCGGCAAGGACCCGGACCCCGACCTTTCCCTCCGGAAGTAGCGCCGGAATAACCCGGTAGTTTTGTGACATCCGGCGTGGAAACAGTTATAGTTACCAGTCCCCAATGGAGGCTTTGAGCATGAACACCCTCATTTCCCGGCGGGATATCCTGAAGTGGTCGGCCACGGCCGGAGCGGCGGCGATCGTCGCCCCGCGCGCCCTGGCGGCCCAGGACAAGAAGCGCATCCCCATCGCGCTCCAGCTCTACTCGGTCCGCGACGTGGCGGGCAAGGACTTCGACGGCGCCCTCAAGCAGGTCGCCGAGATGGGCTTCGACGGCGTCGAGTTCGCCGGCTACGGCAAGTACGCCAAGGACCCGGACGGCCTGAAGAAGCTCCTCGACGACCTCAAGCTCAAGGCCGCGGGCACGCACATCGGCGCGGGCTCCTTCACGGGCGACAACCTCAAGAAGACGATCGACTTCCACAAGGCGATCGGCTGCCACTTCCTCATCGTCCCGGGCGACGGCCGCTACACGCACCCGGAGAAGAGCAAGGAGTACGCCGAGTTCATGACCAAGACGGCCGAGGCCCTCAAGGGCGAAGGCCTCTTCACCGGCCACCACAACCACACCCAGGAGTTCGCCAAGGCCGAGGGCGACAAGACGTACTTCGACCTCTTCGCCGAGCGCACCAGCAAGGACGTCATCATCCAGCAGGACATGGGCCACACGATGGCCGCGAACGTCGACCCCACCGCCATCGTGAAGAAGTATCCCGGCCGCATCAAGACGACCCACATCAAGAACCGCCCCGCCAAGAGCAGCGGCAAGAAGCCGTTCGTCGGCGAGGACAACTTCGACTGGAAGTCGTACGTCACGGCCTGCTACGAGGTGGGCGGCACCGAGTGGTTCACCCTCGAGCAGGAGGAGTACCCGGACGGCAAGACGTCGATGGAGTGCACCAAGATCTCCCTCGACGGCTTCAAGGCCGTCCTGAAGGATCTCGGCAAGTCGTAGTCCCCGCGAAACCCGCGACGGGCGCCGGAGGAACCCCTCCGGCGCCCGTTTTCGCAGATATACTCGTAGCGTCCCGATGAACGCGACGCGCTACCGCTGGATGGGCGAATCCGCCGCCCTCCTCCTCCCGATCCTCGCCATCTCGGCCCCCTTCCTCTTCGGGTCGCGCAGCCTCGACGGCCGGGAGTTCCGTTCGTCCTTCCGCAGCCGGGCCGTCTACGCCCAGGAGATGGCGGCCCGCGACGGCGAATGGCCGCGCTGGAACGGCCGCCAGTACGCCGGAACCCCCTTCCTCGGGGACCTCCACGGCAGCCTCCACTACCCGCCCAACCTGCTCTACCTCCTGCTGCCCCCCGAACGCGCGTTCGGCTTCCTCTTCGTCTTCCACATGATCGTCGCGGCGATCGGGATGTACCGCCTGGGTCGCTACTTCGAATTCCGGCGCAGCGCCGCCGTGCTTGGCGGCCTCGCGTACGGGATCTCCTTCTCCGTCGCCTCCCACATGAGCGCGGGAAGCCTGGGCCACTACGTGACCCCGGCGATGGCTCCCTGGGTGCTCCTCCTCATCCTCCGCCTGCTGAAGCGGGTGTCGATGGTCCGGATCGTCCTCCTGGCGGTCGCCATCGGCGCGGTCCTGCTCGGAGGCAATCCCCAGGACTTTCCGTTCCTCCTCCTGCTCTGCCTCGGACTGATGGTCTGGTCCGCCGTCGATGCGGGCCGCCGGAAACGGCCCTGGAAGAAGGCGGCGCTGGGGCCGATTGCCCTCTCGGCGCTGCTCGGCCTGGCCCTCTCTCTGGCCGCGACCCTTCCCGCGGTCGAGGTCTTCCAGCACTCCCACCATCTCTTTGCTCCGGCCGAGGTGGCCCGCGACTGGAGAATCCTCTACGTCGGCGTCCTTCCGACGCTCGTCGCGATCCTGCCCTTTCAGGCGCCGAAGCGCGGCCCGACGCTCTTCTTTGCGTTCGCCGCCGTCGCGGCCCTGCTGCCGGCGTTCCTCGTTCCGCGCCTCGCCGTCTGTTCGTTCTGGGTGGTCGGGCTTTGCCTCTGCGGGCTCGCGGCGCTGGGCTGGGACGGGCTGTCCCGCGGCCGCTACGCCCCCCGCACGCTCGTCCGGATCCTCGCAGGGGTCGCGGTCCTCGCGCTGCTGGCCGCCGGGCTTGTCTGGTGGCGCTCCCGCATCCTCGTGGAAAGCGCCGCCCTGCTCGCACTCCTGGGGATCTCGGGCTTCATCGTGACCAAGCTGCACGCCCGCCCGTCCGCGATCGTCGCCGCCGTCGTCCTCACGGCGGCGGATCTGTGCTTCTTCGACGCGCGCGAGATCCGGACGCTCGAGGAACAGGACTTCGCCTCGCCGCCATGGTATGCCTCCCGGATCGGCCCCGAGCGCTGGGAGTACCGGCTCGTGGATACCACGACCGACGACCCCACGCCGACGATCTACGGTTTCCGGCTGCTGAGGGGCTACGGCTATCCCCACCTGAAGTCACCCTTGTTCATGACGGACGTGATGGACGAGCTCAATGTTCGCTGGTTGGTCACGAAGGAGCCCCCGGAAGGGTTCCACTGGAACGAGATCGCCCGCGAGGGCGATCGCACCCTCTTCGAGCGAAAGTCGCCGCGGCGCTCCGCCTACCTGGAAAAGAATGGCAACCTGGACTCGCCGCTGAAGATCCTCCGGACCGCCAATTCCATCGAGGTCGAAGGGCGCACCTACGAGCCGGGAAAGCTCGTGGTCAGCGAATCCTGGATGCCGGGCTGGAAGGCCTACGTGGCCCGGCACGAAGTCCCCGTGCAGCGCGTCGGGATCTCCCTGCTGGGCGTCGATATCCCGGCGGGCGACTGGTACGTCACCTTCCGCTACGAGCCCGACGCGTCCCGCATCGGCCGCATCGTCTCCTCGTCCGCGGTGGCGCTGCTCCTCGCGCTCCTGGTGGCGGGCATGAAGCGGAGCAAGATCGCCATCTCGTAGCTCAGATGGAGCCGTCGTCGTACCAGCGGTCGCTCAGCAGCGGCCCCGCGCGGCCGGCGCGCGTGATCCGGGTGCCGCAGTGCCGCGCGAGCTGCTCCACGAACTCGTCGAATACGCGGTCCAGCGCCAGGCCGTGCCGGTTCGTGTAGGTGCGGAAGACCAGGATGCCGTCGGGCGTCAGCGCCAGCAGCCTCCGTCCCACGACGTTGCCTCCCGGCTCGCGGGCCCAGACGATCGCCTTGTCGATGTCGATCGCGTTCGAGACGGCGCTCCACGCGTTCGAGCCGCGCAGCGAGAGGCACGACGCGAAGCCGTATTCCCCCATGAAGAGGATCTCGAAGGGGTCGGTCTCGACGCTCAGGTGGATCGTGCCCTCGTAGTCGGAGTCGGGCGTCGCCTCGGAGAGGCGCACCCGCTCCAGGTTCATCGCGGCCTCCTGCAGGAGAGCGGGGTCCGGGGCGGGCGGAGGAGGAGGCGCCTTCTCGTCGCCCTCCTCCTTTTTCTCCGGCGCCGGGGGATTCTTCAGCGCCGCCAGCGCTGCGGCGAGATCATCGTAGGATTCCGACGCGATCCCTTTGGCGCCCGCCTTCTCGAGCAGGGCCCGGGTCTGCGCGAGGTCCGCCTTGATGTTGCGGCGCTTCTCCGCCAGGGCGTCCGCAGGGCGGTACTGGAACTCCTTCGCGAACGGGGCGCGCCAGCGATCGAGCTGGATACCCGGCTGCGCCTGCCGGACGCGCTCGGCCCACTCCAGCACCGGCGCCTCCGTGCGCAACCAGTCGTGGGGCCGCTTCTCGATGCGGTCCTCGATCAGGCGCTTGAGGTACTTCGTGTTGTTCCGCAGGCCGCCGATCGCGCCGAACCAGAGGAAGGCCGGCAGGATTTTCGGCTCGACCTCCGCCAGGTCGATGTCGCGCCCCAGCGCGTCCTTGAGGCGAGCGCGGTAGAGCTCCATCCGCGAGTGCTCGACCGCGGCGATCGCGATGCGGATCGCCTCGGCCCGAAGGACGTCCCGAAGGTTCTTGCTGAGGTCCTTGACCTCCCTCCGGAGCAGGTCCCGGGCCGCTTCCGGGAGTCGCTTCGCGGCTTCCGGGTCCCGGAGCGCGGCCGCATAGTCGGGGTCCCGCCAGAAGGCGATCTGCTGGTCCAGGGTCTGCCGGCGCTTCTCCAGCTTTCGGCGCCGCGACGTCGTCGCCCTGCCGCCCTTCTCCCCGATCACGCGGAGCTCGCGCTCGGCCGACTCCACGCGGCCGGCGAACTCGGCGAACACCGCGATGCGCGGCTCCGTCCGGAAGCGCGCTCCGAGCTCCTGGACCAGCGCGTACAGCGAGGCCAGTTCGGCGTCCGCCTCCAGGAATTCCAAGCCCGGAGGAAAGGCGTGCTTCGGCGGATGGCCGATGTCCAGACGGTTCAGGAACTCCACGTGCTCGGCAGGAACGCGCCAGAGGTAGCTCAGCTGGAAGGCGCCTTCCAGGAAGCGCTCGGCGGCGGCGGTCGAGACCGCGTCGTCGCCGGAGTTGTCGATGATGAACATCACGAAGTCCCAGACCGGCGAGAACTGCTCGGAGGGCTCCTTGCGCCAGAGCACCTGCCCTCCGGCGTAGCGCAGCCCTTCGAGGAGGACGTGGCGCCGCGCGCGCAGCTTCTGGCGGAACATGATGGCCATGAGGGCGCGGGCGCGCCGGGACCCGACGCGGGGCGGCTCGCGCAGCGCGTTCTCCAGACCGGTCTTGATGTGGGCCGCCTGGGAGACCGCGATGATTTCCCGCATCTCGTCGTCGCGCATGTGGGCCCGGTAGACCGGCTCGTGGGCCAGCGCCTCGAAGAGCGCCAGCGTGCATTCCCGGGTGAATTCGGGGCGCCGCGTCGCGAGCCGGCGAAAGAAGCCGAAGGCGTAGTTGGTCGCGTATTCGATGTTCCGCAGCGCCGCTTCGACCTCGGGCGCTCCGACGAGCTCGGGCCGCTGCTCCACGCACTGTCCCAGGAACTCGTAGGCGGGGTAGGCGTCATGCTGGAACCCGTCGCAGACGGCCTTCACGAGGTCGGGCCGCAGGAGCTTGGTATCCTCCCGATGGAAGGAGTGGCAGGCGCTGTAGATGCCCTTCTGGGGGTGCCGACGGACCAGCGCGACGTAGCGGTCCATGAGCGAGGGGATCCGCTCGGGCTGCTGCTCCATCAGGTGGCGGAGGATGCTGAAGATCTTCCCGTCCCCCGAGTCCCCCCGTCCCGTCAGCGCGTCGAGCAGCGTGTCGTCGAAGAGCGAGGGCTTGGCCCGGCAGGCCCCGTCGAAGAACTCCCAGGCCTTCTCGGGCTTCGCGTCGAAGTGCCGCCGCACGGCCGCCACCAGATCCGGCGTCAGGAGCGCTTCTTCGCCGCTGGCCGAAAAGCACGCCCCCTCGATCGTCTCGGCAGGGTGCGCGGCGAACATGCCGAGGACGCGCGCCGGCAGCTCGGGGTATCGATGGCCGAGGCTCAGCATGCAGACGGCGTACTCGAACGGCCTCGCGTTGCGCCTCGCCTCGAACACCGCGAGAAGCTCCGGGGTGATGAGGTGGGACTCGTACATCGAGGCCGCCTTGAAGAGGTCCCAGGCGCCTTCGGGGCTGTGATCGAAGAGGCGGACGCCCGCGGCCAGCCATTCCGCGTCGAGCAGCGGGTGGTACTCGTGGAGATTCGTGCCCGCGCAGTCGAGCCCCTCTTTCGGATGCGCATCCAGCAGCGAGCGATACCTCGCGATCATCGACGCCTGTCGCTCCGGGTCCCGGGCGGCGATATTGAGGAGCAGGTAGAAGACGGAGCCGGGGCCCTCCGCGATCCGCTTCACCGCCCATTCAATCGCCTCCTCGTCGACGGTTTTCGGGCTCTGCCGGGCCACGTCGTTCAACCGGTTGAATGCTTCCCAGCCGAACTTCTCGAAGTACTCGTCCAGGGAATGGACCTCCGGGGAGCGGTGGGACCGCATCCAGGTGAGGAGATGTTCGTGGGACATGCCAGCGCAATAATACCCCGCGCGGCGCCCGGGATCACAGGGACGGCGGGTGATTCAGCGAGACCCAGTACTGCCGGATGGAGAGGAACATCTCGAGAAGCCCCTCGTGGCTGTCCGGCCGGGCCAGGCAGGAGTTCGCCCCGAGCTCGTACGCGCGGTCGGTCACGGCCCCGTCCCTCGCGGCGAAGAGCCCGACCTTCACCATCTTGCGAAGCCGGGGCTGCAGGCGCAGCCACTCGAGAACGCCCAGGCCGGCCTCGCCTTCGAGATTAAGCAGGAGCAGCGAGGGGAAGGCGTGGTCGGGGGTGTCGCCCAGAGCGGTCAGCAGGCGCGAGAAATGGTCGACGGCCTCCGCGCGGTCGCGGAGCACCTGGAGGCGACCGCCCAGGCGCGCTTGCCGGACGGCCCGCACGATCCCCGAAAGTCGGGCCGGATCGTCTTCCAGAAGTAGTAGATGAAAGTCGGTGAGCCGCACGGCAGCGTCTCCGGCTTAGAGCTACGGTTAACTTCGGTTAACGGAAGCGCTAGTGCAAATCGTGTGCCAATCCGTCCCTCCGGAGGAAGGCCCGACTCCTGCCAGATTGACGCCGGGCCCCGTTCCAAGAGTTGCAAAACTGACAGGATCGACTTGCGATCAAGGAATCCGTTATCTTGTCGCCGCCGCGTTCAGGGCTTGCGCGAGGGCGCGGCGCAGGCGCTCCTCGGCTCCGGCGGCCACCCAGCAGTACCCGTGCTCCTCGACGTAGCCCTCCGCCCGGGCCGCCTCCGTCGGGATGTAGCCCGGGCCGCACTCGCCGTAACCGAGCGTCACGATGAACTGATCCGGCCGCAGGCGCTGCGCCGCCAGCTGGTACTCCACGAAGGCCTCCGCGGGAAGGAGGACCAGCTGCGCGGCACCGAAGTCGATGGCCGGGACGTCGATGGGCCGATCCGCCGCGACCCGCCGGGCCCAGCTCAACCCGAGCGCCGCGTTGAGGCGCTCGGACTTCGGCGCCGCGGCGTCCGCGAGCGTCTTCTCCATCGCGGGGACCGACGCGGGCCCGGACGCCGGGACCTCGAAGCGCAGCGGCGCGGAACGGACTTCCCACTTGGCCAGCGGCACCCGCCGCGACCCCTCCCAGGCGCGCGCCATCGCGGAGCGGAGCCGCTCGGCCAGCCGGACGCGCGACTCCTCGTCGGCGTTGTTGTACTTGGCCGCCGTCACGTCGCCCGCGCAGCCCGAGGCGTAGATCTGGAAGACATCGGTCTTCTGCTGATGGAGGGTGCGCGCCAGGCCCGGGAAGTCGGCGGACACCGCGCCCGTGTTGTAGTAGCTCATCGGGTGGACCGCGTAAACCGAGAGGGCCGCGATCGCTCGGTCCCCATCCCAGAAGCTCAGCGTCTTCAGACGCGAATCGATCGTCCCCTCGGGCGCGTTCTTGATCGCCGGGTCCGCCGTCTTACTGTAGCGCTTGAACGTGACCCGCCCGTCCGGCGCCACCACCCGGCGGTTGCAGGCGACTCCTTGGACCTCGCCCTCCCCCATCCCCAGGTGGGTCACGGGCCGCGGCGAGCGCCACGCCTCGCGCAGCGCGGCGACGACCGTCTGCAGCGCGCGCTCGTGAAACTCGGGATCGACGTGGAAGCCCTTCAAGCCCTGCCCGTCGAGAAGCCGTTGCGTCTCCAGGTCGGCGTAGGGCGCGTCATGCTGGTGGACGCAGGACAGGAAGACGCGCCGCGGCGACGTGCCGACCGCCCGGGCGAGCTCGCCGCGCCAGCGGTCGTAGGCCTCGTTCCGCAGCTCCGTCCAGTCCAGCGCGAGCAGCACCACGGGCTCGCCGTCCCCCTGGAGGACGAGGCCGCGGGCGGAGAGCGGATCGGCGACGCGCGCCGCCGGCTTCACCATCCCCCCGCAGAGCGCGTGGCCGATCGGGGGCGTGATGTCGGCGCTGAAGACCGCGATCCGGGCCCCGCCGGCCGCCGGGCCCGCGGCACCCGAACAGCCCGCCAACAACACTCCGAGAGCGAACCATCGCATGGAGTGAGAATAGCCGATTGCGGCGAGATCTTACTTCATTCCATGAAGCGCCGCAGGTGCCGCAGCACGTCGTCGGGACACTCCTGGTTCGGGACGTGCCCCGCGTCAAGCTCGATCAACTGCGCATCCGGAAGGTCCCGCACGAGACGGCGCCCCAGGCGTACCGGCACCGTCTCGTCGGCGGTCCCCCAAATCAGAAGGGCGCGGGCGCGGATCGATTTCAGACGGGCCTCGAACTCCGTCGTGTCCGGAGGGACCACGTCGCGAACGGTCCGGATGATCGCGCTCCGCCGGCCGGGGGCCCGCAGCTCCTGGATGTAGGTGTCCAGCTCTTCGTCGCTCAGCTTCTCCACCGTGCGATAGCTGCCTCGCAAGACCCAGCGGGTCATCTTGCCCAGGGGGAGAACTTCGGCGACGCACTCGGCGCAGGGCGCCTTGGCGAGTCCGACGTAGGTCGGAACGTCTTCGGCATAGCAGACGGAGTTGATCAGGACGAGCTTGTCGACGCGCTCCGGCCAGTCCTGAGCGAGGCGGAGCGCGATCCCGCCGCCGTACGAGTTCCCCACGAGCGTGGTCCGCGGCACCCCGAGGACGTCGAGGACGCCCTTTACCCGGCGAGCCTGGGCGGCGATCGAGAAGTCCTCCTTCTCAGGGATCTCCGACTCCCCCGCACCGAGCAGGTCGATCGCGACGACCCGGTGGTCCGCCGACAGCGGACGGAGCAGATGCCGCCAGTCGTAGAGCGACCCGCCCAGCCCGTGAAGCAGCACGATCGGGGGCCCCTTCCCCAGGTCCGCGACGCAGTAGCGCCGCCCGTCGACGCTCAGCTCGCGCAGAATACCTTCCTGCTGCAGCGCCTGGCGGAACGGCGTCAGACGGGTCTGTTGCTCCTGCAGCGCCGCGCAGGCGCTCCCAACTAGCCAGGGGAATGTCAGCCAATAGGATCTCATGGCGGTAAGGGGCCGCAATCCTCATGCCACGCGGATTCCGGTGATTCCGCAGCGCCGGCTGTGCAGCTTGCTTCTCGGAGGACTTACTTCGACCCGGCCTTCTCGATGGACTCCTCGCTGCGCCGGAGCAGGTCCTCGAGGAAGGCCGTCCCTTCCGCCCGGCCGCCGTGGCCGGTGAACACCACGTCGGGCCGGAACGGCAGGACCTTCTCGCGCATGACCGAGACCACGACCTTGGCCTTCTCGACGTCGCTCCAGCAGCGGTGCAGGATGTCGGAGGGCGCCTGGAAGCCGACGTCGCCGGTGAAGACGATGCGCTTCCCGTCGAGCTCCATCAGGTAGATGACGGAATCCATGCTGTGGCCCGGCACGAAGACCGCGCGGATCGAAAGGCCCGCCACCGAAAACACCGTCTCGTCGCCCGGCTTTTTCAGCGCCAGCGGCACGTCGACGGGCCGCGGCACCCACACGCCGTAGTCCGTCAGCATCGGCATCAACCACGACATCGCGAACGCCGCCGACTCCGGAGCCACGATCTGAAGTCCCATCGAGCGCCAGAGATAGGCCGCCCCGCAGTGGTCCCCGTGGCTGTGGGTGTGCAGCAGGTGCCGGAGGCTCCCGGGATCCACGCCCGCGGCGCGAATCTTCTTCAGCGTGAAGGGAATGCTCGAGGATCCGCCCGCATCGATGAGGAAGGCGCCGCGCTCGGTCTTGATGAGCCAGGTGTCCCCGACGTACGCGTGCTCCTTCCCGGTCCGCCCCACCGCGTAGACCGGGATCCCGTCGAAGACCGGTTTGAACGGCGCGGGCAGGTCCGGCGGCTCGGCAGAGTCGAGTTTCTTCCGCCACATCGGCTGCGGCCCGTCCCCCAGGGCCAGGACCTCGCCCTGCTCCGTCCCGGCCACCGCAAAGCGGCCGTCCTTGCTCCACACCACCCGGGCGGGTCCGCCGACATCGACGATCAGCGGAGCCCGTCCATCGCGGTGCATGAGCCTCAGACGGCCGTCCCAGCAGGACACCCAGGCCCGCTCGAAGTCGGGATGCAGGGCGACGTCGGCCACCGCGTCTGGAAACTCCCAGACGCTCCGCCAGCTTCGGCGGGCGACGTCGAACGCGTAGACGGTCCGGGCGCCCCCGTCGGTGGGCAGCCAGGCCGACCCCGCCATGCCGCGAGCGAACCAGCTCATGGGGATCGCCCAGACCGTCGCGCCCTTCGGATCCATGCGGAGCTCGAAGAGGCCGCTTTCGGGCAAGTCGACGTGGAAGGACTCCGTTCCCGGCGAGGTGACGACGCGCAGCCATCCGCGTTGCCGCGGCACGAACGGGATGGCGTGGTACGGCGGATCCCACTTGCCGATCGCCGGTCCCTGGCGCGTCCAGAGCCAGCCCCCGTACTCCGCGACCGCGACGATCGAGGCATCCAAGTTCGGGGCGAGCGACGCCGCCACCCGGAACGAGACCAGGGCGTCCGGATCCATCTTGAAGCGTTCGGCAAGGGCCGGAAAGTCCCGGGAAGGACGGGGGAGCTCGGGGACCTTCGGCGAGAACGGGGAGGCCACGTAATTCCAGAGCAGCGTTCCCCCGCTGGATTCCATCACGTTGAAGAGCGGAAATGCCGGAGCGCTCGGCGTCATCGGATTCGGAGCAAGGTAACCCCAGACCAGCCGACGTCCATCCGGACAGGCCGCCATGCGATAGGGACGCTCGCCTTTCGAGGGATACTTCTGGCGCTCCCCGTCCGGGAGCAAGCGGACCGCCCCGTTGTGTCCGCGAACCGTGATGACGGAATTGCCCGCCCGCACGAGGAGATCCCCCATCAGGCTCGTCATCCAGCCGCTCCGCCAATCCCCCTCCCCGTAGCGGAGCCAGCCCCGTTCTCCCTGGGAATCCTCCAGGATCGTTTCCTCGTCCTTGTCGACCGTGAAAAGGGAGATGGTCGGAAGGGGCGAGGTGACGCGGGAGTAGGCGAGCCCGACGCCGAACGCGCGCCCGCCGTCGAGCGCCGCCACCTGCTGCGGGGCCCAGGGCGCGATGCTCCGCTTCGAGACGACCTCCCCTTCCCTCGACAGCACCCAGAAGTTGGGATCCTGGCGGAAGGCGAGGGTCGTGACCGCGATGAAGCGGCCGTCGTCCGTGATGTCGAGCGCGCTGACCGCCTGGGGCGCCGGCAGCCCCCGCGGCTGCGTCGCGTCCGGCACGCGGGTCGAGCTGCAGGCGGCGGCGAACGCGACGAGGACGACCGCGAAGCGCTTCATCATCCAGAGATGAAACGGCACGCCGCCGCGACTCGGTGCGCGCTAGGCCAGGATTTCCCGGACCACGCGGCCCCCGACGTCCGTGAGCCGGAAGTCGCGGCCGCCGTGGCGGTAGGTCAGCCGCTCGTGATCGATGCCGAGCAGGTGGAGGATCGTCGCCTGCAGGTCGTGGACGTGGACGGGATTCTCCGCCACCTGGGTGCTGTAGTCGTCCGTCGTTCCGTAGACCATCCCGGGACGCACGCCGCCGCCCGCCAGCCACGTGGAGAAGGCCGACGCCTGGTGCCCGCGTCCCGCCGAGGCGGGAGCAGCGCCGTCCTCGAAGGGCCGCCGGCCGAATTCCGAAGTGAACACCACCAGCGTCTCGTCGAGCATGCCCCGGGCTTTCAAGTCCTTGAGCAGCGCCGCCGAGGGCTGGTCGACGTTCCGGGCCACGCCGGCGAGCTGCGTCTTGATCTTGCCGTGCGCGTCCCAGCCATGCTTCGAATCGATGAGCTCGATGAATCGCACCCCCCGCTCGGCGAGCCGACGCGCCACCAGACATTGCCATCCGAAGCCCGAGGTTTCCCCGCGCTTCAGGCCGTAGAGATTCAGCGTCTCGTCGGACTCCTTCGACAGGTCAAACGCCTCCGGCGCTTCGCGCTGCAGGCCGAACGCCGTCTCGAAGCTTCGGATCCGCGCGGCCAACGCGGAATCGGAAGCCCGTTCCCGCAGATGGCCGCGGTTGAGCGAGTCGAGCAATCCGAGCTGGATCTCCTGGATCTCCTTCGACGGCGCGCGCGGCAGCAGGTCTTCGATCGGCTCCGGCCCCGGACGGACCATCACGCCCTGATGTTCACCCGCGAGGAACTCCGACGAGATCACCAGAGGCCCTCCCCAGGGCAGCGTCGGCGCCAGCACCATGTAGGAAGGCAGGTTCCGGTTGAACGTGCCCAACCCGTAACTCACCCAGGATCCCATGCTGGGCCGCGGCGCTCCGAACGAGCCGTTGTGCAGGCCCAGCACGGCCTCGGGATGGTTCAGATGATCCGTCTTCATCGAGCGGATGACGCAGAAATCGTCGACGCAACCCGCGAGGTGGGGCAAAAGATCGCTGACTTCGGTTCCCGAGCGACCGCGAGGGCGGAACTCCCAGGCGGGCGCCATCAGCGTCTGGAGGGGCGTGTCCTGGAGGGCCTGCTGCCCCAGCGGAACCGCCTCCTTCCAGGCGATCTTCTTCCCGTGATCCCGGATCAACCGAGGCTTCGGGTCGAAAGTATCGACCTGGGAGAGCCCCCCGGCCATGAAAAGAAAGATGACCTGCTTCGCCCTTGGACGGAAGTGCGGAGCCTTCGGCGCAAGAGGATCGCTCCCGTTTTCGGCGAGTAGTTCCGACAGCATCCCCGGCAGGAGGAGGGAGCCTCCCAGCATCGACCGGATCGCCACCCGACGCGTGCACTCGGAACGGTCCACGATCAGCCTCCTAATCGACGAACGCGAATTCGTTGCTGCAGATCAGCACCTGGCAAAGGGCGGCCCAGGCCTTCCGGCCGTGCTCTTCCGTCGGAACATCCGTCGTCTGAAGCTTCTCCCGGACGAGAAGCATCTGCGCTTCCGCCAGCCGTTGCTCCTCGCGGCTCGGCAGGCGGGCGAACGCGAGCTCGAACGCGAGGCGAACCCGTTCTGGATCGGACGGCCGGTCCATGCGGAGCCGCGCCGCAAGCTTCTCGGCCTGCTGGACGACAAAGCGGTCGTTCATCAGGTAGAGCGCCTGGAGGGGACTCGAGGAGAGGGATCGCGCGCCCGTCGGCGCATTCGGATTCGCGCCGTCGAACAGCGTCAGGTAGGCGTTCTTCTTCAGCCGTCCCTGGTACAGATAGATGCTTCGGCGCCGCGTGTCATAGCTCAACTCGAAGGGAGCGGACGAACTGATCTTGTCCCACTCCTTCTCCGGCGGGACCGGATGGGCGCCGCCCATGCTGCAATCGAGATCTCCGCTGATCGCCAGGATGGCGTCTCTCAAGGACTCCGCGTCCAGGCGCCGGCGGCGGAAGCGCGAGAGGTAATCGTTTTCCGGATCCGCGTCCGGGTTCCGCCCCTCCCCGGAGCAGGACATCTGATAGGTGCGGGAGCCCATCAACAGCCGATGCAGCTGCTTGATCGACCACTTCTCCTCGACGAAGCGCGCGGCGAGGAAATCCAGAAGCTCCGGATGGGTCGGGCCGCTCCCGCGCGCTCCGAAATCGTCCGCCGACCGCACCAGACCCCGTCCGAAATGCTGCATCCAGATGCGGTTGACCATGACCCGCGCGGTCAGGGGGTTCGACGGATCGCTGAGCCATCCGGCGAGCTCGCGGCGGCCGCTGCCGGTCTCGGTCGCGGGAAGCGTCGCCCCGCCCAGCGCGGAGAGGAAGCGGCGCGGCACCTCGGGGCCAGGAGAGAGCGGGTCTCCCTTTTTCTGGATCCGGGCGTTCGAGGGCGTCCCCTCGGCCAGCGCGAAGGCCTCCTCCACGATCGGCTTCTGCGCGAGGACCTGGATCCGCTTGCGGAGTCCCGCTCTGGACGCCGAGCGCTGGGCCCGGATCTGCTCCACTTCTTCTTCCACCGCGGCCAGTCGCTGACGCCAGGGACCCAGGAGCGCGTCCGCCTCGGCCGCCGGCATCAGGGGGACCAGGTCCCGCTGGTAGGCCCCGCCTTCTTCGTCCTCGGACCCGGGAAGCGAATAGCGCGTGCTCTGGAAGATGCCGTAGAGGGCGTAGTAGTCCGCCGTCGAGACGGGATCGAACTTGTGGTCGTGGCAGCGCGCGCAGCCCAGGCTCAGGCCGAGCACGGAACGGCCGAGGGTTTCGAGCGTATCCTCGATCGTCAGGTGGAGCTCCCTCTCGGGATAGAGCCCCGGCCGCCGCGAAAGGGCGATGAAGCCCGTGGCGACGATCTTCTCGTACTTCTCCTGCTCGCCGCTGCTCGGCAGCAGGTCTCCGGCGATCTGCTCGCGCAGAAACTGGTCGTACGGCTTGTCGCGATTGAAGGCGTTGATCACGTAATTGCGATAGCGGTAGGCCTGCGGCACCGGAAAGTCGGTCGCATTCCCCGCCGAGTCCGCGTAGCGGGCCGCGTCCAGCCAGTGCCGTCCCCAGCGCTCCCCGTAGTGGGGCGAGGCCAGCAGCCGCTCGATCACCCGCTCGAACGCGTTCGGAGACGAGTCCGCGAGGAACGCCTCGATCTCTTCGGGCGTCGGGGGCAGGCCGATCAGATCGAAGCTCGCGCGACGGATCAGCGTCCGCTTGTCGGCGGGCCCGCCCGGGGCCAGTCCCTTCCGCTCCAGCGCGGACAGGATGAAAAGATCCACCTCGTTGACCGGCCAGGCGCGGTCCCGGACGGACGGCAGCTCCGGACGCCGGACGGGACGGAAGGACCAGGGCGTCTCCGCGGTTCCGGGACGGGATGCCGGCGCGACGTCCCCGCGGGGATCGGGAGCGCCTTGCCGCACCCAGGACTCGAGATCCTTTACCTGAGCCGGGGAAAGCGGCCGATCGGGAGGCATCTGGAGATCGGGCGTCGTCCGCCGGACGGCCTGGACGATCAGGCTCCGCTCCGGGTCGCCGGGCACGAGGGCGGGACCCGACTGCCCTCCCCGGAGGACGCCGGCCCGGGTGTCCAGGCGCAGCCCGCCCTTGGGTTTCGCAGCGGATCCATGGCACTTGAGGCACTGCTCGGCCAGAAGCGGGCGGATCCTTTTCTCGAAGAAGTCGGACCCGTCCGCGCTCGAAGCGGCCTCCTGAAGCGTCAGGGCCAGCAGCAGGGTCGCAAGCATCGCAAAGAACCTCCAACGGGCACAAGGGGTTGTGCACCCTTCCCGATCCCCCGCGGAGCTCCTGAAAAAAAGTGCGCGAAGAAACGAAAAAAGGCCCGGCCGCTTTGTTGGGTAGAATGGAGGCGTCTGCGGATCGCCGATGAAGACCCAAGACACCAGCCTGGGAGGAGAACAGCGAGAGTTCCCTCAGACCCTCTGGGACGTGCTCTCCCGGGCGAGGGACTCGGACGCGGGCACCCGCCGCGAAGGACTGGAGGAGCTCTGCCGGCACTACTGGAAGCCGGTCTATCGCTACGTCCGGGTGGCCTGGGCGAAGACCAATGAGGACGCGAAAGACCTGACCCAGGCGTTCCTCCTCTGGCTGATGGAGGGGGACGCCCTGCAGCGCTACCAGCCCGAACGCGCCAGCTTCCGGGCCTACCTCAAGAGTCTCCTGAAGCATTTCGTGCAGCACCAGGAAGACGCGCTTCGCCGACTGAAGCGCGGGGGCGGCGTCCGGATCCTCGACCTCGACGGCGCCCTTCCCCTGAAGGAGCTGTTGGCGGATCCCTCGAGCGCCGACCCCGAAGCGATCTTCGACGCCGCGTGGCGCACGACGCTCGTCGCCGGGGCCCTCGCGCGAGTGCGCGAACGACTCCAGTCCCGCGGACGGGCCATCCAGTTCCAAGTCTACGAGGCCTACGAACTGCTCTCTCCCGCGGAACGGCCCACCTACGCCGATCTCGCCCGGCGCTTCGGCATCAAGGAGAAGGACGTCGACAACCACCTCCTGGCGGTTCGCGAGGAGCTGCGGGCCGACGTGCGGCGGGAGATGGCCCGCCTAAGCGGGGACCCCGACGATCTGGAAAGGGAGTGGCATGCCCTCTTCGGACGTTGACGACGGCGCCCGCTGGGCCGCCGACGGGCTCCGGGAGCACGAGGCGCGGCGGCCGGCGGAGACGTTTCCGACGTTCGCGCGCTACGAGATTCGAGCGCGCCTCGGCGAGGGCGTCTCGGCGGTCGTCTACCGGGCCTGGGACCGGGAGCTTCGACGCGAGGTGGCGCTCAAGGTCCTTCACGAGAGCGCGGTCCTGAACGACGTGGGCCGCGAGCGCTTCCGCCGCGAGGCGCAGGCGGCGGCCGGGCTGGCCCACCCGAACGTCGTCGCCGTCTACGACGCCGGAGAGGAAGCCGGACGGCTCTACTGCGTGATGGAGCTGATCGACGGGCCCCTGCTCCGCGAGGCCCTGAAGGACACGGCGCTTTCCGTCGACGCGCGGCTCCGCCTGGTGGAGGGAGCGGCCCGCGGGCTGGCCTCGGCGCACGCCCGCGGGATCGTGCACCGCGACGTCAAGCCGGCCAACATCCTCGTCAGCGCGTCGGGGGACCCCAAGGTCACCGATTTCGGGCTGGCGCACCTGATGCATCAGGAGCTGACCCGCAGCGGGGCGACGCTGGGCACGCCTCAATACATGAGCCCGGAGCAGGTCCGGGGAAAGCCGCGCGACATCACGCCGGCGACGGACGTGTACGGGCTGGGCGCGGTCCTCTATGAGGCGCTCACGGGCGCGCCGCCCCACGCCGGGGAGACCATGATCGAGCTGTACGAAGCCATTGCGACCGACGAGCCGCGGCCGCCCCGCCGGCGCAACCCCGCGATCTCGCCGGCGCTCCAGACCGTGATCCTGAAGGCGCTCCAGAAGGACCCGGGTCGGCGCTACCCGGACGCGGGCGCCTTCGCCGAGGACCTCCGCAGCGCCCGGGAGGGGCGGCCCATCACGGCCCGCCCGGATTCCTGGGCCGACCATCTGCTTCGCGCGATCCGCCGCCGCCGGACCGCGCTGGCGACGGCGGCGATCCTGGCCCTGGCCGCGCTGCTCAGCGGCTCGCTCGCTCTTCGAGGAGCGCGGCTTCGCGACGCCGCCGTGGACACGATGCGGGAGTCGGCGCGCATCTCCCTCGACGCCGCCCTGAAGCTCCGGCGCAAGGGCGCGGGACGGGACGAGCTGCGACCCTACCTCCAGACGCTGCAGAGCACCTACGACAAGGCGGTCGCCCAGGCGCCCGACGTCGCGGAGCTCGACTACCTCATGGGTCGCCTCCAGCGGGCGCTCCTGAAGGACGAGAAGGCGCTCGACTACCAGCAGGCCGCGCTCCGCAAGGATCCGGACTACGCGCCCAGCCTTTATGAGCGCGTCATTCTGCTCTCCCGGAAGTACAGCCTGGACCTCGCCCGGATCTCCGAGGTCGCCGTCCCGAAGTACGGCCTGGAGCTCGCGAAAGAGGAAGCGCCGCCGCGCTTCGACTTCGAGGAGCTGTACCGGATCGCCCGCGAGAAAGCGGAGCGGGAGCACCCGGAACTCCAGTCCGTCCGGGCCGGGATCCTCGCCGACCTTTCGAAGGTGCTGCAGGCCTCCGGGAAGGAGACCGCGGGACGGGCCCTGGCCGCGCGGGGCATCCAGGCCTTTCACCTGGGCGCCTTCGCGGAGGCGCGGAAGATTCTGGAAGAGTGCGTGGCCCTGGATCCGCACCTGGAGGAAGCCTGGGAAACGCTGGCGGCCGCCGTCGAAGCCCGCTGCCGGGAGGCGAAGACGCCGGCCGACGTCGACCGCATCCTTCGCGAGGTCGAGGACTGCACGACGCGGGCGCTCTCGCAGGACCGCGGCTACGTCCCGCACTGGATCCGCCTGGCGAACGCGCGCTTCCACGCGGCGGATGCCCGGCCGGCCTTCGAGGCGGCCGAGCGGGACCTCCACGAGGCGCTGCGCCTGGATCCGGAATCGGCGGACGCCTGGTACGCGCGGGGCGTGCTCTTCACGAACCGCATGAGCGAGGCGGACTGGGCGGAAGCCGATCGATGCTTCGGCGAGGCGACCCGGCTCCGTCCGGATTCCGCGGACACCTGGATGTGGCGGGGCATGGCGCTGCGCTACCGGGCGCAGACCGTCCTCAAGCACGGCGAGGATCCCCTCCCGTTCTGGCGCGAGGCGGAACGCTGCAGCGACGAGGCGATCCGGCTCAACGCCGCGTACTGGACGGCCTGGAGGAATCGGGGGCGGATCCTCAACGGCCGGGCCGCGTTCCGGGCCTCGCACGGAGAAGACGCCCGCGACGAGTTCGGAAGCGCCGACGTCGCCTTCGTCCGGGCCGGCGATCTCATGCCAACCGGTGACCTCTGGCTCTGGCGCGGGGACGGGTGCTTCCGCTCGGGCGCCTGCGCCGAGAAGGCCGGCCAGATTCCGGAGGCCCTCGCCGACTATCGCCGCGCGGTGGCGCATTACCGGGACGCGGCGCGCCTCGATCCCACTCTCAACGCGAAGGTGGATCCCCTGCTTCAGGATGCCGAGCGGAAGATCGCCGAGCTCGCACCGAAATGAAGGTCGCTCAGGCCTTCCCCGCGTAAGCCTTCTTCAACGCCGCGATGTCGATCTTCTTCATCTGCAGCATGGCCTGCATCACGCGCTTCGCCTTCGCGGCATCCTTGTCGTGCAGCATCTTGATCAGGATGCGGGGCACGATCTGCCAGGAGACGCCGAATTTATCCACCAGCCAGCCGCAGTGGCTTTCCTCGCCGCCGTCCGCGGTCAGCTTGACCCAGAATTCGTCGACCTCCTTTTGCGTCTTGAGGTCGACGATGAACGAAATCGCCGGGGTGAACTGATAGTGCGGGCCACCGTTGAGCGCGAGGAACTCCTGGCCCTCGATCTGGAACGCCACGGTCATGACGCCCCCTTTCGGCCCGGGCGCTCCTTCGCCGAAGTGGTCGACCTTCCGGATCCGCCCCCGCTTGAACACGGAGACGTAGAACTGCGCGGCCTCCTCGGCCTTGCCGTCGAACCAGAGGCAGGGAGTGATCTTCTTCATGCCGGGGATTGTAGCAGGATCGCCCGCTACTGGGACGGGAAGAGACTGTCCAGGCCCACGTCCTCGGAGGCCGCCGGGGGCGGGTTGTCTTCCAGGCGGCGCATCGCGTCCATGAGGAGCGTGAGGGTGGGCCGCGTCAGGCTTCTCTTCTCTTCGCGGCGCATGCCGTTGAAGGCCCACTTGGCCTTCGTCCAGCTCGACAGGGCGTAGAACGCCTCCTCCCCTTCCAGCTCCTCGGTCCACGCGTGGATCGCCTCGCCGTTCTCGAGATAGATCGCGCCGGAGAGGTCGTTGTCCCGGATCCCCAGGACGCCCGTCTTCCGGCCGACGTTGAGGACCTGGATGACGTTGGCGAAGGCCATGGTGTCGAAGGTGCCCTTGAAGTCCGACTGCACGATCGTGGTCGCGCGCGCGGTCATGACTTCCTTGTGGCGGCCCATCAGGGACGACAGGTGCTTGTCCAGGCTGGGGTGCTTGCGGAGGAGCTCGGAGAGCCGCGTCCTCGAGAGCGAGGCGGTGAGGACGAGGCCCTTGGCCCGACAGGTATTGAGCGACGGCTCCGACATCATGAACGAGAACTCGCCGACGGGGTCTCCGTCCTTGATGGTCTTCAGCGGCGCGCCGCTGGCCCCCATCAGGACCTCCACCTCCCCCTGGGTGACGATCTGCAGCGCATCGGAGACCTGGCCCGCCCGGAGGAGGATCGCTCCGGGCTCGAAGCGGCGCGCGTCGGCGGTCTTGAGGATGTCGTCGATCATTGCCGAGGGCAGGCGGAGCAGGAAGGGCATCGTGATCTCCGTCGGCACCTTGGCGCCGACGGGCGTGACCTTCTTCGAGCTCGGCGCCTGCTTCGTCGCGGCAGCCTTGCTGAAGGTCTTAAACTTCTTCTCGAAGACTTCTTCGGTAAAGGGCCGGTCGATGGATTCGCAAAGCCCGGGCTTGGCCGCCGGGACGAGGGTCCGCTGCTGGCGGTTCACGCTGAGGAGGACGGAAACCTTGTCGTTGAGGCCGAGGCTCTTGAGCTGACCCATCAGCTGGAGTCCGTCGAGTCCCGGCAGGTCCCAGTCGAAGATGATGACCCCGACCGGATCGGCGGGGTTGCGGAAGGCGGCCAGCACCTCGCGGCCTTCCTTGGCTTCGACGATGTCGCTGCTCGCGTGCCCGAGCTTCTCCAGGACCCCGCGGTACAGGGTCCGCATCGCCGGAGAATCATCGGCCAGAAGGATTCTCATCGGCAGGCGCGAGGCAAGACCTGGTTGCGCGTCATCGACCCACCCCCCTTGGCAGCCCCTCGCAGGGCTCGACCGAGATTATACATCACAAATGGGCCATCGGTTGCGGCCAATTCGACCGCATGCTCGATTATGGGCTGAGGAGGGGCCCCCACCACCCCCCTACGACGGAGTCCCGGCGCCCCGGATCACCCATGGCCTCCCGGGCACGCGCTAGGATCTGCGGCCACTGGGCGTCGGAGGAGAAGCGGACCAGGAGTCCCACGTCCGCAGTCGCAACGACGTCGTCGGGGATCGGCGTACCGTCAACGGCCGAACGTAGAAGCGCCGCATGGGGCGACGGATCGCGGCGCAGCGCGTCCTCATCGGCGAGGGCCTTCTGGAGCGCGCGCGGGAACCCCAGGCAGGTCTCCGTCCAGCCCCACCCCCCCAGGATGCGCTCAAAGCTGTCGGCAACCGGCTCCAGGTGGAAGAGCTCGCGGAACTGGGAGGCCTGCGAGAGTAGAAATCCGGCGAGGGTCAACTCCCGGACGGCCGGCGCCAGGTCGCGCTTCAGGTAGAGGTGGACGCTGATCCGGCCTCCCGTGGCGCGATCCTTCAAGGACGGGAGATCGAAACGGACTTTGTAGTCGTCCTGCCGCTCGCGACGGCGCTCGCGATCCAGGTGCGCCACGTGTCGCCGCCACGGATGGGCGCCGTCGGCGAAGCGGTCATAGATCTTCTGGAAGACAGGCTGAACGCCGGCGAGCGTCTTTTTCGCTTCCTTCTGCCGCTCCCGGAAGGCCCGGGCCTCCGCGTCGTGGTCGCTCCAGTAGCCGACGGAGCAGTCCTGGCTCGCGGAGTATCCCCGGAAGACGCGGGTGCCGCTCCCGTAGGTTCCCATCGACTCCGGATTATAGCTTCTCGTCGACGACGTCCTTTGCGTGTTAGGATAGACGGCGTGACCAGACTTTCCCAGGACGAGCGGAAGGACCGGATTATCCAGGCGGCAGCCCGGGCCTTCGCGCGCACCGGGTTCCGCGGAACCCGCACGCGCGACATCGCCCGGGAGGCCGGGGTCAGCGAAGGCCTGGTCTTCAAGTACTTCCCCGACAAGAAGTCGCTTCAGAAGGCGATCCTGGAGTACCGGCTGCGCCAGAGCGGCCCCCTTGTCTCCGAGGACGTCGCCGCCCTCGCGCCCCGCGAGGCCCTCCGGACCATCGCGGCGGCGATCCTGCGGCGGACGTCCCAGGACCCGGACTTCATGCGCATCCTCTTCTTCTCGGCGCTGGAGGGGGAGCCCCTGGCCGAGATGCTCTACCGCAAGCGTCACACGCGCGGGATCGGCGCGCTGACGAAGCTCTTCCGGTCCTGGGCATCGAGCGGGAAGATCGACCGGGGCACCGACGCCAAGTTCGCGGCCTGGCTCTTCATCGCCGGCATCTACCACCTCATGGTCTCGCGCCACATTTTCCACGTCTCCGACTTCGCCGATCAGAAGGGCGATCTGGCCGAGAAGGCGGCCGATCTCTTCCTGAACGGCATCGGACGCTGACGACCCATTCGTTTGCGGCATCGGCCGGGTCGATTGCGGTACCATAAGATCATGGGACAAGCGCCCCGCTACATCCTCGTCATCGACATTGGCGGCACCAATGTCAAGATGATGACCCCCGGACGAAAGCATCCGCTGCGGATCCCGTCGGGGCCGACGATGACGGCGAAGCAAATGGTCGAGGCCGTGCTACGGGAGACCGCGGGATGGAAGTACTCGGTGGTCTCCATCGGCTACCCCGGGCCCGTGCGCCGGAACCGGCCGGTCCTCGAGCCCCACAACCTCGGACGCGGCTGGGTCCGTTTCGACTACGCCAAGGCCTTCGGCCGGCCCGTCCGGATCATCAACGACGCGGCCATGCAGGCGCTGGGCAGCTACCAGGGGGGCCGCATGCTCTTCCTCGGCCTGGGCGCCGGTCTCGGCGCCGCGCTCGTCCTGGACGGCGTGCTCCAGCCGATGGAGCTCGCCCACCTCCCCTATCAAAAGGGAAGGACCTACGAGGACTACCTCGGCCTCCGCGGCCTCCGGAGGATGGGCAGGAAGAAGTGGCGCAAGCACGTCCGGAAGGTCATCGAGATCCTGAAGGCGGCGCTCGAGGTCGACTACGTCGTCCTGGGCGGAGGCAACGCGCGGCTGCTCAAGACTCTGCCCGCGGCGACGCGGCGCGGGCACAACCGCCTCGCCTTCCGGGGCGGCTTCCAGCTGTGGTGCGACCCCAGCGATCGCGGATAACGTTTCCGGGCCCCGCGGATCTCTAAGCCCGATCCTCGTACGAAAGGGCTTCGACATGAAAGCAGTTCGCATCCACTCCTACGGCCATGCCGATCAGATGAAGGTTGAAGAGACCCCGCGGCCCTCGATCCGGGGCAACGAGGCGCTCATCCGCATCCGCGCGGCCGGGGTCAACCCGGTGGACTGGAAGATCCGGGAGGGCTACCTCAAGGACGTCCGGCGCGAGACCTTCCCCCTGACGCTCGGCCAGGACTTCGCGGGCGACATCGTCGAGATCGGGAAGGACGTCCGCGACTTCCAGATTGGCGACAAGGTCTTCGGCTTCGCCCACGGAGCGTACGCGGAGTTCACGACCCTGCCGGACAAGGACCTCGTCCGCACGCCCAAGTCCACGGACGACGCGACGGCGGCGTCGCTCCCGACGTCGGGGCTGACCGCGTACCAGCTCGTCTTCAACGCCGTCCAGGTGGCCAAGGACATGCGGATCCTGATCCACGGCGCCGCGGGCGGCGTGGGCTCCCTCGCGGTGCAGTTCGCCCGCTCGAGGCAGGCCCGCGTCTTCGCCACCGCTTCCGCCCTGGACACGCCCTACCTCATGAGCCTCGGCGTCGAGCAGGTCGTCGACTACCACGCGGAGCGCTTCGAGCAGAAGTTGAAGGACATGGACGCCGTGATGGACCTGATCGGCGGCGAGACGCTCGCCCGCTCGTACCAGGTCCTCAAGAGCGGCGGGGTCGTCGTGAGCGCGGTCGCCAAGCCCGACGACGCCGAACTCGGGCGGCGGAACCTCCGCGGGCAGAGCTTCCTGATGAAGCGCGACTCGGCCCAGCTGGCGGATCTGGCCGCCCTGGTCGACGCCGGAGTCCTGAAGCCCAAGGTCAGCCAGGTCCTGCCGCTCGCCGACGCCTCCAAGGCGCACGAGCTCAGCCAGAAGGGGAGGTCCAAGGGCAAGATCGTGCTCCGGGTGGCCTGAGGGGAAATCCCTCCGGGTCGGAATAAGTTCGGGGCGCGACCGTTCGCATGAAGAGGGACCGCGAATGAGTCTTGCGCCCGATCCTCAGAGCTCCCAGGTCCTGGACCGGAAACCCCGGCGTCGCCGCGTCCGCGCGGGCGGCCTGCGCTATCGCCTCGTCCTCCTCGGGATCTTCGGTCTCTTCTTCGCGTACTTCGTCTTCGGCCTGGCCCTTCCCTTCCGGGACCTCTGGGCTCGGGGTCTCGTCGCGGGGTTCCTCGGCGTCGGCGTGGGCGCGATCCTTTGGGTCCCCCTGGCCTTCTGGCAGCGGGACAGAGAAGAGACGACCCGGCGCGAGCGGGCCTTCCTCTGGGTCGCCTACGGCGCGATGGGCGTTCTCAGCTTTGCGCTCGTGCTCCTCGTCGCGCGCGACCTCGCGTCGCTCGTCGTGACGACGGACCTGCGGACGGAGACGGTCAGCCTGATCATCCTCTCGGCGGCGACGGGCCTCTTCCTGCTCGGCTATCTGAGCGCCCACTTCGGAGTAAAGCTGCGCCGCGTCGAGATTCCACTCGAGAACCTGCCGCCCGAACTGTCGGGATTGAAAATCCTTCAGATCACCGACCTTCACGTGGGGCCGACCATCCGCAAGCGGTTCGTCGAGAAGGTGGTCCGGCTCGCTATGCAGGCCGCTCCGGACCTGATCGTGGTGACCGGAGACCTGGCGGACGGCCGGGTCCGCGAGCTCGAGGACGAGGTGGCTCCGCTGTCCCGCCTGCGCGCGCCCCTGGGACAGTACTACGTCACCGGCAACCATGAGTACTACTGGGAAGCCGGCCCCTGGGTTGAAAAGGTGAAGGAGCTCGGGTTCGAGCCGCTGCTCAACGGGCACGCGGTCGTTCGAAAGGACGGCGCGGCGTTCGCGATCGCCGGGGTTCCCGACCCGGCGGCGGAACACTTCGGCCAGGCCGGACCGGACCTCGATCGGACCTTCGCCGACATCCCGGCGGACGCCTTTCCGAAGATCTTTCTCTGTCACCAGCCGAAGTTCGCCGCCGAGGCGGAAGAGCGCGGCGCGACGCTGCAGATCTCGGGGCACACGCACGGCGGGCAGTTCTTCCCCTGGACGCTCGTCGCGTCCTGGGTGCACCGCTTCAACTACGGGCTGCACCGCCTGGGCTCGATGTGGATCTACGTGAGCCGCGGGACCGGCTACTGGGGCCCGCCGGTGCGGGTGGGCTCGCCCGCGGAGCTGACGCTCCTGGAACTGGTCGCCGCCGGATAGGATTGCGCCGCCAGGGCGTAGTATTCATATGATTCGCGCCCTCCTTCGCGGCGCTCTCGGCCTGGGCGTGGTCAGCGTGGCGGCCTTCGCCGTCTGGGCCTTCGGGACCCCCTGGTTCAAGCAGCACGGCGGCGAACCCGCCCTCTATGCGGGCGTGGCGGCCGTCTTCGTGGCGCTGACCGGGCTGACCCTTCACCCGCTCGTTCAGGGTCCGCGGCGCCTCCTGCGCTTCTACGTCGTCTTCGTCCCGGCCTTCCTGGCGTACACGGCGGCCTGGTGCGCGATCTACTTCAAGCTGGGTCGCGGTCTGGGCGAATGGCTGGCCTCGGGCGGCGGAGCGGCGGCCTTCGCGGTCGTCGCATGCCCCATCCTGGGCAGTCCCCGCGCCATTCCGAAGGCAACGGTCGCCCTCTTCATCGGCCACTCGCTGGGCTACTTCCTGGGCGGCCCGGTCTACTACTCCATGAAAAGCGCGCTCGGCCAGCTCCTTTGGGGAGCGCTCTACGGACTCGGATTCGGCGCCGGCATCGGCTATTGCTTCCTCGCGGCCCAGGCGGGGGCCAAGCCGCGCAACGGCGCCGCCTAAAGGAGGTCCCGTTGCTCAAGAGACTCCCGATGGGGCTCGCCGCGCTGGCCGCCGTCGTGCTGGCCGCCGCGGCCCAGGATCGGAAACCCGATCCGATGTCGCCCGATCCCGCCGCAGCCCGACCGATCGCTTCTCGCGAGACGCTCTTCATCGAGGAGATGACCTGGATGGAGGTGCGCGACGCCCTCAAGGCCGGCAAGGACACCGTCCTCGTCGCCGCCGGCGGCATCGAGCAGAACGGCCCCTACGTAGTCACCGGAAAGCACAACGTCGTGCTCCGGGCAACCACGCAGGCGATCGCGACGAAGTTGGGCGACGCGCTCATCGCGCCGATCGTGCCGTTCGTTCCCGAAGGAGACTTCGATCCGCCGACGGACCACATGAAGTATCCGGGAACGATCGGCGTGACCGAGGAGACGTACCGGCGGCTCCTCACCGACCTCTGCTCCAGCCTGCGGGCCCACGGGTTCCGTCACCTCATCCTGTTCGGGGACCACGGGCCCGACCAGGACGGCCTCGAGCAGGTCGCCGCCGACCTCTCCCGAAAGTGGGCCGGAGGGAAGACGAGCGTCCACTACATCCCCGAGTATTACGACGATGAGGTCGTGGCTCCCTGGCTGGAGAAGCAGGGCGTGAAGCAGGTCGACGAGGGCTTCCACGACGATTTCATCATGGAAGCGCAGATGATGACCGTCGATCCGACGACCGTGCGGATGAAGGAGCGGGTCGCGGCGGGCAAGTTCCGCATCAACGGGATTGATCTGGCTCCCGCGGAGAAGACGATCGAGTGGGGCCGCAAGATCGTGAACTACCGGGCGGACCTGACGGTCGCCGCGATTCGAAAGGCGACGGGACGCTGAGCGCCGTCACTTCAGCTGCTTCAGGTATTGCTGCAGATCCTCGTCCACCTGCGCGCAGGATTTGCCGACCATCGCCTCGAACTGGGCCACCCCATCCTTGCCCGACAGCACGCCGGTCACGTACGCCGCAAGCTGCTCCCGGGTGACGCGGGTGCTGAGATAGTGGACCAGCGCCCAGGACTGGGCGTAGTAGAGTCCGGCACGTCCGATCTCGGTCGCGTGGCTGATCGAGTACCGGTCGCCGCCCGCCTTGAGGATCGACTCCACCGGGAGGAGCCCGTGGGCGGGCATCCGGTACCGGCACGACTCGAGGAACTGGGCGTGGGGTGCGCCGTGCACCAACTCGTCTCCCTCGACGGCGCTCTTCTCAAAGTAGCAGGCCATGCCCTCGTGCAGCCATCGGGGGAACTCTTTCCGCTCCGAGCCCTCCCAGAGGTAGTTGGCCGCGAACGCGTGGAACGCCTCGTGGAAGAGGCCCTCGTACATCGCGTTGCTCTGAGCGACCAGGACCCGCTTGTTTCGCTCGACGACCTTCCGGTACTTCGCGGCCTCCTCGCCCGCTTTCTTCCGGAACTCCTCCAACTGCCGAGTAAGGTCCTGCTCGACCTTCTTCAAGTCGTCCAGCTTCTCGTCCTTCCACTTGTCGACGTCGCGGAGCCGCCCGTCCTTGTTGCCGGCGCCGTCGTCGAGGACCTCTTCCTTTCTCGCGGCCGCCTCCTCCAGGATCTTGGAGCGGAACTGGCGGGCCACCCCCGCGACGCGGGACTCTTCGGCCTGGAGGTCGACCTGCAGACCCTGGAGGGCCCGCTCGGCCTCCAGAATCTCCAGGCGGATGCGCCGCGCTTCGTCCTTCTGCACGCAGTCGAACGCGGCGATGTGATTCCGCTTGGGATCGAAGAACGCCGGATTCAACACCACGCCGCCGTACATCTTCTCCTGGAAGCGGTCGAACTCGGCGCGCGAGGCGAAGAAGTACACCTTGAGCTTCCGGTCCCCGTTCCGCGTGACCTCGAAGAACTTCCGGTAGGCGGAGAAGATCTCCCCGAGGCAGAGGCCGACGTCCTTGACCAGGGTTTCCTCGCAGGTCGAGACCAGCTCGAACGAGGCTCCGGCAATCCGGAACCCTTTGGCGCCGTCGATCTCGGTCGGGACCGGCACGATCCGCGACAGCGCTTCCGCGCGGCGCTTGGCCCGTTCGCCGAAAGAGCGGGCGCGTTCCAGGGCCTTGCGGCGGATCTCGTCCGAGGTGCGATCAATCCGCGAGATCTCGCCTTTCGGAATCGACACCCGCGCCGTTCCGATGACCTGCCCCTTCAAGCCCAGGAGCATGTTCTCCAGGATGACTTCGGAGGGGTTCTCGGCGGCGATCATCCCGCTCCGCGTGGTCTTGTCCTTGAGAACGATGACGTCGGAACCGGGGTCCTGGAGGCAGAGGGCAAGGAGGATGGCGCCGACAGTGGGCATAGTTCTAAATTGACTATACCTTACTCCGCGCCCGATGGTGGGACTACTTGACGGCGGCCGAGAGGCGCTCGAACGCCTGCTCCGCTCCCGCTCCGATCCGCCCGGCGACCTTCGGGTCGTACACCGACAGCCAAGCGCCTGCGTGAAACCTTTCCGTTTCGGGGTGAATCCCACCGAGCCACCGGGTACCGTGGCAGAAGCGGAACGGAGGATGTCATGGAAGATTCCATCAAGCCTAAAGAAACCAAGCCCCGCCTCAACAGGGCCCAGGAGAAGTTGCGCGTCTGCTGGGAGAAGCATCTCGAAGGCGAATTCACGACCCGCGACCCTGAGGCCACGCTCGCCACCATGGTGACGGAAGCCTATGTCAACCATATTCCCGTGATGACCGGCGGCGTGGGTCGGGACGCGCTTCGGGAATTCTATTCCAGGAAATTCATTCCGCAGATGCCACCGGATACCTCGATGACGCCGCTCTCCCGGACCATCGGGAGCGATCAGATTGTCGACGAGCTGATATTTTCGTTCACGCACACGATTCCAATGGACTGGATGCTGCCGGGCATCGCGCCGTCAGGACGGCGCGTCGAGGTGCCGCTGGTGGCAATTGTCCGGTTCAAGGGCGGGAAAGTGGCGCACGAGCACATCTACTGGGATCAGGCATCCGTACTGGCCCAACTCGGCCTGATCGATCCCCGGACCCTGCCCGTCGCGGGAGTCGAGAGCGCTCGGAAGGCGGCCAACCCGGCCCTTCCATCGAACGAGCTGATGGTTCGGGCTTCCCCTGGTTCCGGCCAGAATCCATCCTCGTAGGACCGCCCTAGACCCGTGGAGATTGTTTCGAGCGTTAGAGGATTCGCCTCGCCAATTGAAATCCTTGCGATGAGCGAGCGGACTTACCCGGCGGAGCTGGGGAGCTCCGCGAATCGAAATGGTCGGGCCGGCGAGATTTGAACTCGCGACCTCTTGCACCCCAAGCAAGCGCGCTAGCCAGGCTGCGCTACGGCCCGATAAGTCGAGAAGTCTACAATTTCGCCCGGAACCTGACAACTTCCATTTGGAGGGACGCCGACTCCTGCTCCTTGCCGTTCAGGTACTGGCGGCTCTCCCGCCGCACCACCCGGCCCGGAACCTCGTTGGAGCGCCACTCCCGGCGCACCGTCCTGGCGCCCCCCACGCTCTCCACCGTCGCCTCCACCAGGACGCAGGACAGCTCCCGCTCCCCCACCTTCAGCTTCTGGCCGACGTCGAGCACCCGCTCCTCCTCCGAGGTGTTCGGCTTGCCCTTCAGCAGCGTCTCCACCCGCCAGCGCACCGCCCAGTAGGGAACCTCCGGCGACTTGCTGATCGTGGTCACCTGGCCGGCGTCCTTGTCGACGTCCAGCGAGATCGTCGTCACCTGGCAGGTGTGCTTCACGCCGCCCACGGTGAGCTCTTCGCTCCCCTTCTTCTCCCCCTTCCCCCGCGCCCAATTCGGTAGCGTGAGGAAGTACGGGATGAGCGACTCCTGTCCGCCGCCCTGGATCTTAAACGTCGCCTTCTCGCCCGCCGACTGCACGACCGTCCAGGTGACCTCGGTGGTGACGTCCTTGTAGACGAGGTTCCCCGACGCGTCGATGTCGGGCCGCTTCGTCGTTTCCCGCATCGTCACCGTCGACGAGTCGCCGAAGTCCGCCCAGGGATGCTTGTAGCCCTGGAGCGCCTCCGCAGCGACGGGGTCGTCCTGCAGGAGCAACGGCGCGAGCAGGATCAGCAGCAAGGTCTGATTCATAGGAAGGGGCATTCTATCGGCCTCCGACCGTCGCCGCAAGGCGGCGCGTTACCCCTCATGTTACGAAACGTAACGCGCCCGCGCCCGTCGGCGCGACCTTCCCAGCGGCGCCGCCGTGGCACGCCCCTTGCTCTTCATGCCGCCGCTCTATGAAAGGAGAACTCATGCTGAACCGAATCCTCGAACGGATGCTTGGAGGCGATTCGCCGGCGTGCTCGGAGGACGGACCGCTCGATCGCCGGCCCTCGGACCTGGTCCTTTCCCTACCCTCGACGCTCCAGAACTCGCTCGTCACTCAACTCCCCCGCGTCTGCTCGACCGACGAGACCTTCCGCGCGCTTCTCGAATCCGCAAAACGGTCGATCAAGATCTTCTCCCCGTACGTGGACAACTCCTTCACCGGGATGGCTCAAGTCGCCCGGGCGCCCATCCAGATCGTCACCACGCTGCGCGACGCGAAGATGAAGTCGAGCCTCGTCCTGGAACGCTTCGCCACGACGCGGCCCCTGGCGGTCCGCTACCTCTGCGAGAAGCAGGGCAAGTCGCAGCTCTACCAGCTTCACGCCAAAATGATCCTGTCCGACGGGGAGAGGGCCTACGTCGGCAGCGCCAACTTCACCGACACGAGCCTCCATTACAACTTCGAGCTCGGCCTCTACCTCGAGGATCGCGACGCCATCTCGCGCCTCAACGCGCTCTTCGATTACGTGTTCGACCACGCGGCCAAACCGGCGGGCCAGCTCTAGGAAAGTTTCGTGGGGGCGTGGTGTAGCTGGTAACACAGGCACCCGCGAAGTGCCAGTTGCGGGTTCGAGTCCCGCCGCCTCCACGGATTCGAAGGGGGCCGTCCTGATTCGCGGTCAGGACGGCCATTCCTTGATTCGCCTCGGGAAGGGCGCTAGCATGAAGTTACTTCGCGGGTGCCAGAGCTACACCACGCCAGGGGCAAGGCGCAAGCCTTGCCCCTTCGCGTTTCCGGACCTAGAATCCATCCCCCATGCGCCTCGGGCGGTACTGCGTTGCCGGCTTTCTCAACAACTCGCTGGCGTTCATCTTCTGGACCGTCGTCTACATCCGCGCGGCCCAACTCGGCGCCACTCCCACCCAGCTCGCGCTCCTCCAGACCTCCTCGTCCGTCGTCTACGTCCTGACCGCCCTCTTCAGCGGCGGACTGTCGGACAGGGTCTCCCGCTCTGCGCTGGCCCGCTGGTCCACCGTGATGAGCATCGCGGTGTGCGCGGCGACGGTCTACGCCCAGTCATTGAGCCTCCTCTACGTCATGGCGCCGTTGCTGGGCCTGGCAGGGAGCATCTATTGGCCGAGCATCCAGGGAGCGGTCGGCGCCGAAAGCGAGCCGTCCCAGGTCGAACGATCGATCGGCTGGCTGAACGTGTCCTGGTCCATCGGGAAGACCCTCAGCTTCGCCGTCGCGGGATGGCTGGTCGAGACGCGGGGCCCGGGCTTCACCCTCTGGCTCGCCGCCGGGGCCGGACTGCCGATCCTGCTGCTCTACCCGGGGGACAAGGTCACCCGGCGTGAAGAAAGCCTCGAAGCAGGCCGAAGCGATACGGCCGTCTATCGCATCATTGGCTACGTCGCGAACTTCCTGGCCTTCGGGGTGGGAAACGTCTTCTCGAGCCAGTTCGTCCGCTACGCGAAGGACTCCGGAATTGGCGGGGACCGTCCCGGGACCCTTTACGGGCTGGTCCTGGGCGCGATGTACGCGACCCAGACCCTCATGTTCGTCCTGCTGCAGCGGGGCTCGGCCTGGACCTACAAGCGCAGCCTGCTCTACGGGACCCAGTTCCTCGCGGGGGCGGCCGGCGTCGCGGTCACGTTCGTGACGAGCGATGGCGCCCTCATGGCCGCCGCGGCGCTGGTGGGCGTCGGTCTCGGCTTCGCCAACGCCTCGAGTATCTACTACAGCCTCCACGGGCCTGCCGATCATGGCAAGTACGCCGGGGTGCACGAGGCGGTTCTGGGGGCGGGGTCGTTCCTCGTCCCCCTGGCGGGCGGGGCGCTCGCCGACCTCCGGCACGACCTGAGGATGCCCTACTGGCTGGCGGGTGGGCTGACGCTGGTGGTGCTCGCGATCCAGGAAATCGTCTACCGGAGAAGGCTCAAGAGCTGATCGAAGCGGTCGATGCGGAAGTCCGCGTCGTCCAGCTCGCCGGGCTTGAAGTAGCCGTAGGTCACCGCCACCACCGACGCGCCGCCGTTCTTCGCCGTCTGGACGTCGGTGCCGCTGTCGCCGATCATGAGCGGCCGCGCGGCGCCGTTGACGGCGCGGCGCCAGCACTCGGCGTCGGGCTTCCGCACCGGAAACGAGTCGCCGCCGTAGACCGCGTCGAAATGGCGCGCGATCCCCAGGCCCTGCACCACCTTCTTCGACATCGCCTCCGGCTTGTTCGACAGCACGATCTTCCGCCCCGGGATCCGTTCGAGCGTCTCGGCCACGCCCGCGTAGAGCTTCGTGGCGTCGAGCAGGTGCTCGGAATACTCCTTCATGAACGCGTCCATGACGGGCTCGATCGGGGGCGTCGTGGTGCGCTCGATCAGCTTGCGCACGCCGCTCCCGATGGCCGCGACCACCTTTTCGTGGGAAATCGGCTCGCGCCCCATGCGGGCGAGGGTCCGGCGGAGGGACGCCGAGATGTCCGGCGCGCTGTCGCAGAGCGTCCCGTCCAGGTCGAAGACGAGGAGGTCGTACCTCATGGGCGGGTCATCTTAGCGGCTTTCGTGCACATTGGCAATCTGCCCCCGGGGGCCATTTTCGTTTGACTTGCCTCTAATGGGCGGGATAATCTTTTTTGATCGCACGGATTCCGACCGACGCAAGGTGAGGGTCCAGCTGCCGTGGAAAAAATCACGCTCTCGATCGTCAAGGCGAACGTCGGCGGATTCGTCGGCAACACCGACCTCCACGAAGACGTCCTCGAGAAGGCCCGCGAGAACCTCGCCAAGGCCGCCTCCAAGGGCCTGCTCCTGGACTCCTGGACCACCCGCACCGGCGACGACCTGGCGCTCCTGATGACCCACGAGAAGGGCGTCGAGAACAAGGAGATCCACAAGCTCGCCTGGGAGACCCTGACCTCCTGCGCCGAGGTCGCCGAGAAGCTGCACCTCTTCAGCCCCGCGCAGGACCTGCTGTCCGAGACCTTCAACGGCACGCTCCGGGGCCTCGGCCCCGTCGTCGCCGAACTGGCCTTCCGGGAGCGGCCCAGCGAGACCTTCATCGTCTTCCTCGCCGACAAGTGCGAGCTGGGCGCCTGGAACCTGCCGCTCTACAAGATGTTCGCCGATCCGTTCAACACGGCCGGCCTCGTCGTCGACCCCTCGATGCACGAGGGCTTCGCCTTCGAGATCCTCGACGTCGTCGAGAACAAGACCCTGACGCTCCAGTGCCCCGGCGACATCTACGACCTGATCATGTTCCTGGGCTCGCGGGGCCGCTTCGTAGTCAACAAGGTCATCCGCCGCG